>Ga0209577_10005319_pt1 | contig 12002 bp, 10 predicted proteins | sample GraSoiAngelo_109_FD_185874 | JGI IMG/M metagenome (GOLD analysis project Ga0209577, IMG submission 185874) | Grasslands soil microbial communities from the Angelo Coastal Reserve, California, USA - 14_0903_12_20cm (SPAdes) (version 2) | ecosystem: Environmental > Terrestrial > Soil > Grasslands... | reverse complement strand
CATCGCCGACCTCGCCGGTCCAGGCGGCCCCCACGATGGCCTCCACCGCCTGGTCGACCACGTCGTTGGGCACGACCGACTCCACCTTGAGCTTGGGGAGGAGCGAGATGTTGGCCCGCGAGCCCCGGTACTGCTCGGTGTAGCCCTTCTGCCGCCCGCACCCCATCACCTCGGTCACCGTGAGGCCGGAGACGCCGAGCTCGTCCAGCGCGTCCTGGACGGGCTGGAGCCGGTCCGGCCGAATGATCGCCTCGAGCTTCTTCATCGCTCAGCCCCCGATCCTGGTAGCCCCGACCGGCACCGGTCTCGGACGCGGTCGCTGCGCCGGCGGTGCCGGCGGGTGGTACTCGGAGCCTGGCACCGGCATGAACTGCTCCGGGTAGCCCCACATGCCGTGCTCGACGATGTCGAGGCCGTAGCGCTCCTCCTCGGCCTCCACGCGCAGGCCGTAGGTTGCCTTGATCACGAAGAAGACGATGAATGAGATGACGAACACGGCCGTGAACGCCGATCCCACTCCGAGCGCCTGGACCCCGAACTGCTTGAAGTCGCCGGTGTACCAGAGGCCGCCCTGGCCGACGTTGTTGAGCGTCGCCAGGTGCGGCGCGGTGAAGATCCCGCACGACAGCGTGCCCCACACGCCGGCGACCCCGTGGGCCGAGAGCGCGCCAACCGGGTCGTCCAGCTTGCGGTCGATCAGGATCACGGACACCACCACGATGATCCCGGCGATGAAGCCGATGATCGGGGCGGCCCAGAAGTTGACGTAGCCCGATGGGGCGGTGATCGCGACCAGCGCCGCGATGGCCCCGTTGCAGGTCATACCCATGTCGAAGGTGCGCGTTATCAGCCAGATCGTGGCCATCGCGCCGAGCACGCCGGCCGCGGCCGCCAGGTTCGTGACCACCACGATGTCGCCGAAGCGGCCGCCCACCGCCTGGAGCGTGGAGCCCGGGTTGAACCCGAACCAGCCGAACCACAGGATCAGCACCGCGAGCCCGACCAGCGGCATGTTGTGGCCGGGGATCACGTTGGGCTTGCCGTCGCGCCCGTACTTGCCCTGCCGCGGCCCCAGCAGGAGCAGGGCGGCGAAGGCCCCGGTCGCCCCGATCAGGTGGACGACCGTGGAGCCGGCGAAGTCCTGCATGCCGAAGGTCTTCACCAGCCAGCCGCCGCCGAAGATCCAGTGGCTCACGATCGGATAGATCAGCGTCGAGAAGATCACGGCGTAGATCAGGTACGCGCCGAACTTGATCCGCTCGAGCGTGGTGCCCCACACGATCGCGAGCGACACTGCGCAGAACACGAACTCGAAGAACCACTTGGAGCCGACCGTCGCGTCGGAGCCCGAGATCGCCGGGAAGAGCGCGCCGTTCGCCGTGTTCACGAACGTCCCGTGGGTCCCCGCGAACCAGCCCGCGCCGCCGAAGGCCAGCGCGAACCCCACGGCCCAGTAGCCGATCGACGCGATCGAGAGGTTGGCCAGGATCTTCGGGACGATGGTTCCCACGTTCTTCTGGCGCGAGAACCCGATCTCGAGCAGCATGAACCCCGCCTGCATGAACAGGACGAACACGCCGGCCACGATCACCCAGACGGTGTCCACGGCCGATAGCGCGTCGGTTAGCGTGGGCGCTGCGGCTGCGAGCATGGGCGACGGTCCTTTCTGGTGCGCGTTCGGGATCCAGCGCGGGCCGGGGAGGCCCAGTCGTCGCCGAGTATCAGGCCCCTAGGGCCGCCTGTCATTCGCCCCCCGTACAGGATTTCGAGCCCGGCTTTGTACGAAGGGCGAGTAGCCGCGATAATCCGCTGTACCGAGCGAGAGGAGAGACGAGCGATGACCTTCCAGCTCGACGAGAGCCAGCGCGCGGCGGTGCGCGCCTTCTGCGACACGATCGTCCCGAGCGTCGAGCACGAGCCGGATCCGGGCGGCCTGTGGCGGACCAGCGCCACCGACCTGGGTGTGGACGCCGGTGTGGAGGAGCTGATCGCCGGAATCCCCGACGAGGTGATCCGCGGCGGGCTGGTGGAGCTTCTTGACGTGATCGCCGACCAGGGCCTCGACAGGGCCCCCAGCCAGCTCTCGCGCGAGCAGATCATCCGCAACCTGCAGCTCGCGTCGCCGGACGCCGCGGCCGGCATCGCCGCGCTCACCGGGATGACGCTGTTCCTCCATTACGGCGCCCCCGACCCGGCCACCGGCCAGAACCCGAACTGGCGGGTCTTCGGCTACCCGGGCCCGGCCAGCCCGCCGCCGCAGGAGCCCAAGCCGATCGAGCCCGTCACCCCCGAGCACGGCTCTGTCCTCGAGGCGGACGTGTGCGTGTTGGGCTCCGGCTCCGGCGGGGCCGTGATCGCAGGCACGCTCGCTCAGGGCGGCGCCAAGGTGATCGTCCTCGAGGCCGCCGGCTACTACAACGAGTCCGACTTCAGCCAGCTGGAGCTCAAGGCCTACCAGGAGATGTACTGGCGCGGCGGCCCGACCCCGACCGCCGACGGCAACATCACCCTCCAGGCCGGAACTGCGCTCGGCGGCGGGACCGTGATCAACTGGACCAACTGCCTGCGGACGCGGGACTGGGTGCGCGAGCAGTGGGCCGCCGAGTTCGGGCTCGAGGGCGTCGACGGTCCCGACTACGACCGTCACCTGGACGTGGTGCTCGAGCGCATGGGCGCCAGCGACCAGGCCAGCGACCTCAACGGGCCGCACCAGCGGCTCAGGGAGGGCTGCGAGGGCCTCGGCTGGCACTTCGGCACGGTCGTCCGCAACACCGACCTGTCCAAGTACGCGCCGGAGACCGCGGGCTACATCGGCTTCGGAGACCAGTCGGGCTCGAAGCAGAGCGCCGACAAGACCTGGCTGCTCGACGCCTACCGAAACGAGGCCGAGATCCTCGTCCGCACCCGCGCGCAGCGGGTACTGGTCGAGGGCGGGCGCGCGGCCGGCGTGGAGGCCGTGTACCTCGGCGCCGACGGCACCGACCAGCGCGCCGTGACCATCCGCGCGCCCCACGTGGTGGTTGCGTGCGGGGCGCTCGAGTCACCGGCGCTCCTCCTGCGCTCTGGCATCGGCGGGCCCGCGACCGGCAACTACCTGCGCCTGCATCCGGCCAACGCCACGATCGGGATCTACGCCGAGGACCAGCAGGCCTGGTGGGGGGCGCCGCAGACCGGCCTCTCGCACGAGTTCGAGAACCCGGACGGCTCCGGCTACGGCTTCCTGATCGAGGGCGCCCAGTACGCGCCGGCCATCGGCGCGTCGGCGACCCCCTGGACCGGGGGCGCGGCGCACAAGGAGCGGATGGCCGACTTCAAGTACGGCGCCACGTTCATCTCACTGCTGCGCGACCGCGGGCACGGCCGGGTGGAGGTGGACGCGAACGGGGAGGCCGTCCCGTGGTACTCGGTGGAGGACCCGGACGACGTGCGCCGTTCGCGGCACGGGATCGAGGCCCAGGCGCGCCTCCACCGCGCGGCCGGGGCCAAGGCGATCTTCTCGCTGGCGGCCGGCCTGCCGGAGTGGCGCTACGGGGACGACTTCGAGGCCTTCATCGAACGCTGCTGGCGGGTGCCGCAGGGCGCCGGCGGGCAGCGCCTCTTCAGCGCCCACCAAATGGGCACCTGCCGGATGGGCACCGACCCCGAGACCTCCGTGGCCAACCCGCGGGGGGAGCTGCACGACACGCCCGGAGTCTGGATCGGCGACGGGAGCGCGTTCCCGACCCCGTCCGGCACCAACCCAATGGTCTCGATCATGGCGCTCGCCCACCGCACTGCGGAGGCGATCGCGGCGGAGGTGGGCGCCTCTGCCGAGCGGCGCGAGCCCGCGCCGGCGAAGTAGCACTTACTGGAAACGAGCTAGCGAACGGAGCGAGCAGATGGCGATTGAGACACAGGCGGCGGCGCAGCCAACCCACGACTCGGAGCCGATCGTGCGCGACCGGCTGTACATCGGTGGCGAATGGGTGGAGCCCCATGGAGGCGGCACCTTCGAGGTCATCGACGCGACCACCGAGCAGGTGATTGGCACGATCCCCGGCGGCGACGCCGAGGACGTGGATCGAGCGGTCCGCGCGGCGCGCCCCGCGTTCGAGCAGTGGTCCCAGGTGCCGGTCCACGAGCGCGCCGCAGCGTGTCAGGCGATCGGCGCCAGGCTGGCGGAGCGCTCCGAGGAGATCGCGCTGCTTATCGCGCGCGAGGTCGGCATGCCGCTCAACCTCGCCGCGATGATCCAGGCCGGCCTGCCGGCGATGGACTTCTCCTCGATGCCGGCGGTCGCCGAGGAGACCCAGTGGGAGGAGCAGGTGGGCAACTCGCTCATCGTGCGCGAGTCGGTGGGCGTGGTCGGCTGCATCACGCCGTGGAACTATCCGCTGCACCAGGTGTGCGCGAAGGTGGCGCCGGCGCTGACCGCGGGGTGCGCGGTCATCGTCAAGCCAAGCGAGGTGAAGCCGCTGAGCGCGTTCGTCCTGGCGGAGATCATCGACGAGCTCGACCTCCCCGCGGGCGTGTTCAACCTGGTGTCGGGCGATGGGCCGTCAGTGGGGGAGGCGCTCGCAGCGCACCCCGACATCGACATGATCTCGTTCACCGGTTCCACCCGGGCCGGCCGCATAGTGAGCGAGGTGGCGTCGGGGACCGTGAAGCGCGTGGCGCTCGAGCTGGGCGGCAAGTCGCCCAACGTGATCCTCGACGACGCCGACCTGCAGGCGGCGGTCGTGGATGGGATCGGGAAGTGCTACCTCAACTCCGGGCAGACGTGCAGCGCGCTCACGAGGATGCTGGTGCCGCGGGAGAAGCTGGAGGCCGCCGAGCAGATCGCGGCCGCGGCAGTCGAGCAGATCAAGGTGGGGGACCCACTCGACCCGGACACCCGCCTCGGGCCGCTCGTCTCGGAGGCGCAGCGCGAGCGGGTTCAGGGCTACATCAAGAAGGGCCAGGAGGAGGGGGCCAAGCTGGTGGCCGGAGGCGACGGCGCGCCGGAGGGCCTCGACCGCGGCTACTTCGTGAAGCCGACCGTGTTCTCGGACGTCCGGCCCGACATGACGATCGCCCAGGAGGAGATCTTCGGCCCGGTCCTCGTGCTGATGCCGTACGACGACGAGGATGGCGCGGTGCGCATCGCCAACGACTCGATCTACGGCCTTGCCGGAGGGGTGTGGTCAGGCGATCCGGAGCACGCCAAGCGGGTGGCACGCCGCATGCGCACCGGCCAGATCGAGATCAACGGGGCCACCTTCAACCCGCTCGCGCCGTTCGGCGGCTTCAAGCAGTCGGGCCACGGCCGCGAGCTCGGCAAGTTCGGCCTGGAGGAGTTCGTGGAGGTGAAGTCGCTACAGCTTTAGGGCCGGATCGGCAACCCGTATAAGGCGCGCGCCAGTCGCCTCGACGAGCTTGCGCGGATCGACCGCGAAGAGGGTGTTGCCGTCACCGCCCGCCGCGTAGACGACTTGCTGCTTGAGGAGGGTCTCGTCCATTAGGAGGGGCAGCCCGTGACCGAACGGCGGAACGCCGCCGACCGGGAACCCGGTGGCCGCGCGCACGTCGTCGGGCGTGGCCTGGTCGATCACCGCGCAGTCACAGGCCAGGGCGAGGACGTCGGGATCGACGCGGTGCGCTCCGGAGGCGATGACCACCAGGGGTTCACCATCGGCGAGGAACACCAGCGACTTCGCAATCGCGCCCTCATCCACTCCCAGGGCCTTCGCGGCCTCGGCGACTGTGCGGGTCGGCTGGTCGAGCGCCTTGATCTCCACGTCAAGGCCGAGCTCGCGGGCCGCCGCGATCACCTTTTCGCGCATGCTTCGAGCGTAGCTACCCGCTGCGCTTATCGCCAATCGGTGTTCTAGGCCTCGGGCGCGGGAGCCGCCTCCGGAGCCCCCACCTGCCCGCCCGGGCGGTGCCCGTTCCGGCTGCGCGTGCGTATCTCCTCCGAGACCGTGAGCTCCACGCCGGCGGCCTCGGCCAGCTCGAGCAGCGAGGCACGGAAGTCACGTGCGAGTTGGTCCAGGTCGGCCATCACGTCGTAGTCGCCGACCAGGCCGAAGTTGATCCGGCCGTCGTAGCTCAGGATCGCCACGCCCAGCGCCTGGCGGTCCAGGAGCGGGACCATCGGGAAGGTCTCGACCAGCTTCCGGCCCATGAGGTAGAGCGGCGTCTGCGGGCCGGGCACGTTGGTCACCACGACGTTGAAGAACCGCTGGCGCGCGACCACGCGGGCCGCCTGGCTCATGATGTTCGGGGGCGCGAAGCCCGTGAGGTCGGTCATCACGCGCGCCCCGACGGCCTGTCCGCTCTCCTTCAGCTTCCGCAGCTCCGCGCTGATCAGCTCGAAGCGGTCGACCGGGTCATCGCAGCCGACCGGCAGTGGGGCCATCATCGCGGCCACCTGATTGCCGAGCGCTCCTCGTGCCTCCTGGGACCGCACGCTGACCGGGACCATCGTCTTCAGCTCCAGCCCGCGCACATCCACGCCGCGGCGGCGCAGGTCGCGCCCCAGGGCTCCGGCGACGATCGCCAGCATCACGTCGTTCACCGTTCCGCCGAGGCTGTCCTTGATGGCCTTCACGTCGCTCAGCGCCACCCGCACCCACGTGAACCGGCGGTGGGGGCCGATCGGGACGTTGTAGGGGGACGGAGGCGCGGCGTTGATGCCAGCCCAGGCCATCGCGCCGACGCCGGCGAGCGCGCCTACGGCCGCGCTTGCCACCCGTCGCGGGGCCCTGAACGCCGCGCGCACGCCGCGCACGATCTCACCGGGCACGGTGGCCCGCTCGATCAGCGCCTCGGCCAGCAGCTGGGTGCGGGAGGGAAGCGGGCGGGGTAGCCAGCGCTTGCCGGGATCGGGCGGTGTCTCGGGCTCGGCCGAGGTGTCGAACAGGACGCTCATGATGTCCACGCCCGAGATGCCGTCGACTAGCGCGTGGTGCGTCTTGCTCAGCACGGCGAAGCGCTCCCCGCCGTCGAACCCCTGGACCACCCACAGCTCCCACAGCGGCTTGTCGCGGTCGAGCCGCTGTGAGAAGACCCGACCCGCCAGGGCCTTGAGCTGTGCCTCGCTCCCGGGCGCGGGCAGCGCCGTGGAGCGCACGTGGTAGTGCAGGTTGAGATGGGGGTCGTCCACCCAGCGCGGCCGCCCCTGCCCGAACGGCACGAACGCGAGCTTCTGGCGGTAGCGCGGGACGAGGTGGAGCCGGCCCGAGATCGCGTCGACCAGCTCCTGGTGCTCGGGCGGCGAGCCGTCGAACAGCATGACCCCGGCGACGTGCATGTGCGCGCTCGGGCTCTCGAGGTGCAGGAACGACGAATCGAGCCCGGTCAGACGGTCACCGTTGGTCGCCATCGTCAATCCCCTCCTCGGTACGGGTACGCCGTAGCCCCGTAGATTACGGCGCCGTGCACGCCGACGACCACCTGCGCCCGTGGCACGAGGCCGCGGCGGACCTGATCCCGGGTCTGGAGCTGTTCGACGCGCACACCCATACCGGGGAGAACGACCCCGATGGCATCCGCTGTACGGCGGACGAGCTCATCGAAGGACTCGAGCTGGCGGGCGCGCGGGCGGTGGTCTTCACGACGCAGGAGCCGGACGGGTACTCCGCCGCGAACGACCGGGTGATCGACGAGGCCGAGCGTTCCGGCGGCCGGCTGGTGCCGTTCTGCCGCCTAGATCCGGCCGACGAACCGCTTCGCGAGGCGGAGCGGGCTCTCGCGCGAGGGGCTCGGGGGATCAAGCTCCACCCGCGCGCCGAGCAGTTCCGGCTCGACGACGAACGGCTCGAACCGGTTTTCGCTCTGGCCGACGAGCGCGGCCTGCCGGTCATCGCACACGCGGGCCGCGGGATCCCCGCGCTCGGCCGCGACGCCCTGGACATCACCGCGCGTCATCCGGGCCTCAGGCTGATCCTGGCCCACGACGGGGTGTGCGACCTGGCCTGGATCTGGCGCCACGCTCCGGACCACCCGAACCTCTTCTTCGACACCGCGTGGTGGAGCGTGGCCGACCACCTGGCCTTGTTCGGGCTCGTCCCCCCGGGGCAGATCCTGTTCGCAAGCGACATGCCATACGGCACGACCCTCCTCGCCTCGATCCTGACGATCCGCTGCGCGCTCCAGGCCGGTCTCTCGCCCGACCAGGTGCGCGTGATCGGTGGTGAGCAGCTCACGCGGATCCTCGCCGGCGAGACGCCGCGCGATCTGGGCCCCGCGCCGCGGCGGGGCGGCGCCGCCGACGTCGTCCTCGACCGCGTGCATACCTACCTCGTGACCGGGGTGGGGCGGATGATGATCGGCGACCGGGCGCCGGACTACATAGGTCTGGCGCGCCTGGCCTGCGAGGTGGGCGAGGACGCGCCGCAGGCTGGGACGTGCACCTCGGTCCTCGAGCTGCTCGACCGCATGGAGGCATTCGCGGCGGACTACAAGGAGCCGGCGCGCCCGCCCGGCGCGCACCTTCTACGGCCGTTCCGCGGCGTGGCGCTGGTGATCGCCGCCGCGGCGGTGGCGCTCACGCCGGACGTGCCGCTGCCGGACGTGGGCGATCGGGCCGAGGTCGCCGAGCGCGCCAAGCGTGACGAACGTCACAGATCCGACCGTCAGAAGGGGTAGATCCCGAACCGTTGTTCGATTCGGCTTCCTGCCGAGCCGGCACGCCGCCAGGCGGCCGGGCGGGGGAACCAGAGCCGCGCCCTGAGCGCGGCGGGGGCGAATCGGCCGGTGCTCCGGCCGTAGCCCGGGCGGGAACGCCCGCGCGAGCCCGACAGCTAACCCCGTAGGCAGCGCCGGGAAGGAGTTCCAGTGGTTCCGAATGCCCGCCTGGGTGGGCGCATGCTCGTTCGCGCCTCGATCGCAATCGCGGTCGCGGGTCCGGGCTCGCTGGGGACCGCTCTCGCCTCCGCTGCCACCACGGCTTCGTCGGGTGGAACCGCTGCGCCGGCCGCTTCGGACAACTCGCACCTGAAGGTCACGGTCACACCCCGCCAGCACGTCCTCAGGGGCGACGACGATCCTGTCCATGGGTCCGTGCGTCCCGGTCGCCGCGGCCGCTCGGTGCTGATCCAGGTGCGCCGCGACGGCGATGGCTGGCAGACGGTGGCGCACGCGACGACAGGGGCGGACGGACGCTTCCGAGCCTCGTGGACGACGCACTCGCTCGGCAACTACGCCGTCCGTGCGAAGGTCGGCAGCACCGGCCCGTCCGGGAAGGCAGAGCACGGGGTGATCGTTTACAAGGCCTCGCAGGCGTCCTGGTATGGACCGGGCTTCTATGGAAACCGGACCGCCTGCGGCGAGACGCTCAGACCGAGCACCCTCGGCGTGGCGCACAAGACGCTGCCGTGCGGCACGAAGGTCGCGCTGTACTACCACGGCCACGCGGTCACGGTGCCGGTGATCGATCGCGGCCCGTACGCGGCCGGCCGCGAGTACGACCTCACGGCCGAGACCAAGCACCGCCTGCACTTCGGGTCGACCGGGACCGTCTGGTCGGCCCCGCACGCCCACTAGAAGGCGCTATAGCGACAGCTCGAGCTGCCCGGCCGCGGGAGCCCGCGGCAGGCGTGGCACCGCCTCCTCGTCGAGACCGGCCACGCGCACGCCCAGGAGCCGCACCGGCCGGGACGGATCGAACTCGCGCAGCAGCTCACGGGCCGTCTCGTGCACGACGCTCAGCTCGTTAGTCGGCTGCTCGCGCGTACGCGCGCGGGTGTGTGTCGAGAAGTCGTCGAGCCGCACCTTGATCCCGATGGTCCGCCCCCGGCGCTCCTGCTTGACGAGCGTCTCGCAGAGCCGTGCGGACAGCGCCTCGAGCACTGGTTCGAGCGCCGCGACCCCGTTCAGGTCGCGGTCGAAGGTCGTCTCCCGGGACTCCGACTTGGCAACGCGCACGGTCTGGACGGTGCGCTCATCCTCGAAGCGGGCCACCCGGGCCAGATGCGGGCCGAGGCGATGGCCGAACCACGCGGCCAGTGCCGACGGAGGGGTCCCAGCCAGCTCCCCGAGCGTCTGGATCCCATGACTCGTGAGCCGCTCGACCGTCTTTGGTCCGATGCCCGGGATAAGGCCGGGGGAGGAGCCGGCGAAGCGATCGCAGGCACCGGCCCGGGTGAGCTCCACGAACCCATCCGGCTTCTCGGCGTCCGAGGCGACCTTGGCCACCAGCTTGCTCGGGCCGAGGCCGATCGAGCAAGCGAGGCCGGTGGTCTCCCGGATGGCCGCCTTCACCCGCCGCGCGGCGGCACGCGGGCGCTCGAGCCCGCTGAGGTCCAGATAGGCCTCGTCGAGCCCCACGACTTCCGCGCGGTCCACGTGGTCGTGGAGGATCGCCATCACCTCCCGCGACCGCTCCCGGTAGTGCTCGAAGTCGGGGGGCACGAACACGGCCTGCGGACACAGGCGGCGCGCCCGCTCGGCCGGCGTTGCCGAGAAGACCCCGAACTTGCGCGCCTCGTAGCTGGCGGTGGTAACCACCGCGCGCGGACCCGTTCCCGCGACCACCACAGGCAGCCCGCGCAGCTCGGGCCGACGCTGGAGCTCGACGCTCACGTAAAAGGCGTCCATGTCGATATGCGCGACCACCTGTGGCCATGAGCTGTAGTCCACGGCGCGACCTTACGGACCGGGGACGACAGCTTGACCACCGTGTGCGGCGGCGTTACGGTCGCATTGACCACAAGGCTCAGGAGGAGCGTGGGGTGAGGAAACCGCTGATCGTCATGGGCGCGCTGAGCGCGGTTGTGTTGGCGGGTCCAGTCGCGCTGCCGATGGGCGCAGCGGCCGCGCTTCCCAAGGTCGCGGACACCGCTATTCCATCCGTGGGCCCGTTTCCGGCGGTCTCGGGCTATGCCCGAACCCTCCGAGGTGACATCACCCTCGGGTGGCACGGCCCGCCGCCCGCCGGTGGGGTCGCTCTTCCCAAGGACACCGCTATTCGATCCGTGGGCCCGTTTCCGGCGGTCTCGGGCTATGCCCGAACCCTCCGAGGTGACATCACCCTCGGGTGGCACGGCCCGCCGCCCGCCGGTGGGGTGACCAATGGGTCGATGTTGCAAAGCGCCGCCCACAACCCCCCGCGGAGGCCCGGCGCGAGGGCACGGCACCGGTCCGGCTGGGGGTGAATCAGAGCGGCTGGTTGATGGGCCGCACGAGGATCTCGTTGACGTCCACGTGCGCGGGCTGGGACAGGGCGAAGATCACGGTTCGGGCGATGTCCTCGGCCCTCAGTGCCCCGCTGGGTGGGTCGTCGAAGAACGGGGTGTCGACCATGCCCGGCTCGATCAGGGTCACCTTGATGGCGGTGGCGGCGACCTCCTGCCGGAGCGCCTCGCCCATGCCGCAGACGGCCCACTTCGTGGCCGAGTAGAGGGAGCCCGGCAACGCCCGCCGACCGGCAACCGAGCTGGTCAGCAGGAAGTGTCCGGAGTCGCGCTCGCGGAAGTGGGGGAGGACCGCGCGGATCGTGTACGCCGCGCCGAGGACGTTGGTGTCGACCATCGCGCGCCAGTGCTCCGGGGTCTCCTCGAGGAAACCGCGCTTGGCCCCGAAGCCGGCGTTGGCGAACGCGACGTCGATGCGGCCGAACCGCTCGAGGGCGTTGTCCACGAGCGCAACCTGGTCCTCCCATACGGAGACGTCGCAGGGCTGCGCGAGCACCCGGCTGCCGCCGCCGCCCAGATCGTCGGCGACGGCGCGCAGCCGCTCCTCGGACCTCGACGCCAGCACGAGCCGGTAGCCCGCGTCGGCCGTGAGCCGCGCGGTGGCGGCGCCGATCCCGGTGCTGGCGCCGGTGATGAGCATCACGGGGTCGTCCGGCATGGGGCGGGTTCTATCAGCCGTGCTCGGGTAGCCTGCGCCACCGCGATGGGAGAGCTCCGCACCGAGGCGCGCTTCCCGGCCGTCGCGCCGGGGCGCGGTCACTACGAGAGCTTCTTCATCCGGACCTTCCATCCCTCGGAGCCGCTTGGAGCGTGGATCCGGTACACGGTCCTGAAGCGCCCCGGTCAGCA
>Ga0209577_10005318_pt1 | contig 12003 bp, 12 predicted proteins | sample GraSoiAngelo_109_FD_185874 | JGI IMG/M metagenome (GOLD analysis project Ga0209577, IMG submission 185874) | Grasslands soil microbial communities from the Angelo Coastal Reserve, California, USA - 14_0903_12_20cm (SPAdes) (version 2) | ecosystem: Environmental > Terrestrial > Soil > Grasslands... | reverse complement strand
CCCATCACGCCCGGTTTCACCGCTCTACAATCGCTGTGCTGATGCGCGGTTAGCCGTGGCGAGCTCGTTGCTCTACGTGCTGCCAGATGCTAAGACTTGGTTTCCGCCTCCCGCTCGTCGCGCTGCTGTTCGTGTCCGCCTGTGGAGCCACGAAGATCGCGCCCGCGGCCCCGGCTTCCGCTACCTCCGACGTCACGCTGGACGTGCCGGTGGTCCACCGGCCAGCGGTCGAGGAGATCGTGACGATCATGCGCCGCGACCTCGCGCTGCCCCTCCCGGCCCAGGTCCGCGTCTTCGTCTACGACTCGCGGGCCTCGTTCCGTACGGGCCTGATCGATGAGGGCTACGTGGCCCCCGACCGCGTGAACGAGATCGCCTCGTTCGCCGCCGGCCTCGCCCGGCCCGGCCGGGTGCTGCTGCACTCGCGCGCGGCGCGCGGACGGACCGAGTGGCGCCGCCTGATCGCCCACGAGCTGACCCACGTGGTGGAGTTCGGGCTGGCGGGCGGCGACGGCCGCGCCGATCAGTGGCTGGCCGAGGGCCTGGCCGAGCGCGTCGCCTTCGATGTCCTCGAGCGCCTCGGCGACGACTCGCTGGCGGAGCGCCGGACGCGCGCCCTCGGCGGCGCGCGCAAGCATCCGGGCTTCGCGGCCGGCCGGCTCGACCTCGCCGCCCTTGGCTCGCCGCGCGAGTTCACCCTGCGCCACCAGCGCGACGGCTCGCTCGAGACCTATCAGCTCGCGTTCCTGACGGCCGACTATCTCGTGCAGCGTCACGGCATGAACACCGTGCTCGACTACTTCCAGAACTGCCGGGAGATGGACCGCGACCGCGCATTCTCCCGTACCTTCGGCCAGTCGATCCAGCAGTTCGAGACCGAGGTGCTCAGCCACCTGCACGGTCTGGAGTAGTCGCTCGCTAGGGCCGACGAGGGGCCCGTTCAAGGCCCCCCATGTGAACAGGCCGCGCCTCGGCCAGGCGCTTGACGTGCGTCAGCACGCGGATGTGGATCGCGTGCACGAGCGGCTCGGCCCACAGGCGCCAGTAGGCTTCGGGCGCCATCTCCAGGCTGTACCAGGTGCTGCCCTCCAGCCGCGTGCGGCCGTTCGCCAGGGGTACCAGCCGGAACTCACCGCGCCGCGCGCGAAACGCGAAGTCGAGGTGAGGCGGGTGGAGGGCTCGGTACGGCGTCAGCTCGCGCATCGGGTCGGGCTGGGCGGCGACGTCGAATGACAAGCGCCGCGGCGCGTCCCAGGCGGTGATCGGCTCCACGAACGCGCCCGTCGAGAACTCGCAGCGACGCACGGCGCCCGCGCCGCGGCCCGCGATGGTGGCGCGCACGGGGTAGGCGATGCCGAGGCGGAAGAGCCAGGCCGGCGGATCGGGGATCTCGCCGAACGTCACGACGTGGCGCCAGACCACCTCCGGCGGCGCATCGATCTCCACGCTCGAGATCACCTCGCCGGGCGGCGGTGCCGGTCGGGCGGCGTCGACGGCCGCCAGCCCGGGCAGCGCCAGGACGACGAGGACGCCGTGCAGCGCTGTCCGCGGCGCCGAGAGAGCGATGTACCGTCCGATCACGGCGCCGGTCAGGACCATCGGCAGCGCGATGGGCAGGGCCATGGCGACACAGATTGCGCCTTCGATCGCGAACAACAGGATGCCGGCGCCGACGAGGACGACCGTCACCGCCGCGACGCGCAGCGTCGCCGCCAGCGAGCGCGGGCGCTCGCGGTTGAGGACGAACGCGCCGCTGGCGCCGATCACGAACGGAATGCCGAGAAAGACCGGCCCGCCGTACATCCGGAGCACCAGGGTGGAGATGGCGACCAGCCCGAGACCGACCGCCAGCGCCACGCCGAGTGAGGCGAGCACGCTCCGGACAGACGCCGGACCGACGGTGTGCGGCTCCCGAGACTGCCGCCGCGGGCGGGAGGGCGCGGCGCCGAGCGCCAGCATGACGGCGTAATTGACGACCGGGACGAAGAACAGCGCCGCCAGCCACGGCGAGCGTCCGGCATCGAGCGCGCGCCGCACCGTCATGCTGACGCCGATCCACAAGAACGGCAGCGACCAGAGGACCATCGCCACGACCAGCCAGGCCGGGACCACCCGAAGCTTCGCCTGGCGAAGCGCCATCGACGGGACGAAGTAATCGAGCGGCGTCCAGACCTGGCGCGTCACGAGCCAGATGACGGCGGCGTCCAGCGCGTACTTCAGCGCCATCAGGACGAGGCCGGTGACGAGATACGCGCGACGATCGACGGGCTCGTCGAGGGCGAGCCAGAGGCGGAGCGTGCGGGCTACCGCAGCTCCCAGCGCGACGGCGCGTCGGCCACGGCGTGCTCACGCACCCGTCCCTCGCGCGCGAGCTTCTTGAGGTGGGAGGCGACCGACTGCCCGGCCATGGCGTGGAGATTCACCGGCACGTCGGCGTAGATCCGCGCGACCATCGTCGGGATCGTCGTCAGGCCGTCGCCCAGCGCGGCCAGGATCTGCCGCTCGCGCAGCAGGCGGTGCTCGACGTACTCGGCGAGTCGGCCCTGCGCGTCCTCGATCACCGGGCCGTGGGCCGGATAGATCCGCCGCACGTCGAGCGACTGCAGACGCTTCAGCGAGGTCATGTAGTCGAGGAGGTCACCGTCCTCGGCCGGGATCACCGTGGTGGAGCCGCCGAGGACGACGTCACCGGTGAAGACCGCCTTCTCCTCGGCGAGGTAGTAGCAGAGATGGTCGGAGGCGTGACCGGGCGTGTGCAGCGCGACGAGCGTCACGCCGTCGCCCTCGATCGTCTGGCCGTCACGCAGGTCCTCGATGTCAGCGGGCAGCCCGGCGTCCCGGTGGATCATCTTGCCGACGTGGAGCCCGCGGTACCGCTCGCGCAGGTGCTCGACGCCCCCCAGATGATCGCGATGACGATGGGTCAGGACCACGCGCGACGGCTGGGACCAGCCGCGCTCCTTCAGGTAGCCCTCGAGCAGCGGCACGTAGTCCGCCACCCCGGCGCCAGTGTCGAGCAGGATCGGATCGCTTCGCCCGATCAGGTACGTGTTCGTCCCGGGCCCCGTCATCATCCCTGGATTGAGCCCGAGCACCCTCCCGACCAGCGGGCTCGGCGTCGCCGTCCGCGGAAAATTCGGATCGATCCAGCTCATAGTGTCTCCACTTTCGAGCGCCCGCCTCGCCGGCGCAAGCCCTTTCGGCAGCCGGCGCCCGCAAGATCCCGCGCTTCCGCGCGCCGGCTTCGCCGGCGCAACTCTGTTCTGGGGGAGGATTCGGAGGGGGCCGTCGAGGCCCCCTCCGACTGGGATGGGGGCGGAGCCCCCTCCGAGTCAGACTCCGAGGTACCGGTGCTGGACGTCGGACCGCGCCCGCAGCTCGGCCGACGTTCCGCTCCAGACCACCCGCCCCTTCTCGAGCACGTAGTGGTGATCGGCCAGCCGCGTGAACGCCTCGACGTGCTTGTCGATGAGCAGGATCGACAGCCCGCCCGCCTTGAGCCGCTCGAGACAGCGCCAGATCTCCACGCGGACGAGCGGCGCCAGCCCCTCGGTGGCCTCGTCGAGGATGAGCAGCGCGGGATTGGTCATCAGCGCGCGGCCGATGGCCAGCATCTGCTGCTCGCCGCCGGAGAGCGTGCCCGCCATGCCGCGCGCGCGTGCCGCCAGCGGTGGGAACAGCTCGAAGACGCGCTCGACGGTCCACGGCTCGACGGCGCCGCGGCGGTTGGCGGCCGTGGCGAGCAGGTTCTCGCGGACGGTGAGGTTCGGGAAGACTTGCCGGCCTTCGGGCACCAAGCCCAGGCCCGCCTGCGCGATGCGGTACGGCGGCAGGCCGTGCAGCGCCCGGCCCTCGAACTGCACGCGCCCGGCGCGGGGCGGCAGCAGGCCCATCACGGCGCGCACGGTGGTCGTCTTGCCCATGCCGTTGCGACCGAGCAGCGTGACGAGCCGGCCGCGCTCGACCGCGAGATCGATGCCGAACAGCACCTGGCTGACGCCGTAGGCGGCCTCCAGGCGCTCGATCGTCAGCATCAGGCCGGGAGCTCCTCGCCGAGGTAGGCCCGGCGCACCTCGGCGTTCTCGCGGATGGCGCCGGGAACGCCGGTGGCGATCACGCGGCCGTAGACCATCACGCTGATGCGATCGGCCAGCGCGAAGACGGCGTCCATGTCGTGCTCGACGAGCACGATCGTGTGGCGTCCGCGCAGCGTGCGCAGGAGCTGCACCATGCGCTGGGACTCGTCCGTTCCCATGCCGGCCACCGGCTCGTCGAGCAGGAGCAGCCGCGGGCGCGTGGCCAGCGCCATGGCGATCTCCAGCTGGCGCTGCTCGCCGTGGGCGAGAGCGCCGGCCGGCATGTCGGCTCGCGCGGCGAGACCGACCTGCTCCAGCGCCGCCCGGGCGGGCTCGCGCAGCCCGCGCTCGCGGGCGGCCGGGCGCCAGAAGCGGAAGCTGTGCCCGGCGTGGGCCTGGACGGCCAGCGCGACGTTGTCCAGGGCGGTGAACTCGCGAAAGATGCTGGTGACCTGGAACGAGCGCGCGATTCCGCGCAGCGAGCGGGCGGGGGCCGGCAGCATGGTGACGTCCTCGCCGGCGAAGCGGATGAGGCCGGCGTCGGCCCTCAGCTCGCCGGAGAGCTGCGCGATGAGCGTCGTCTTGCCGGCGCCGTTGGGGCCGATGAGCGCCAGCGTCTCGCTCTCGGCGACGTCGAGGTCGACGCCGTCGGTGGCGACCAGCCCGCCGAACCGCTTGCACAGTCCGCGGACGGCCAGCAGCGGCTCAGCCATCGCGGGGGGCGGAGCCGGGCAACAGCCCGTAGAGCCCGCGCCGTGCATAGAGAACGACGAGGACCAGCAGCGGCCCCAGGACGATCTGCCAGTGCACCGTCCACGCCGACAGGACGTCCTCGAGCAGCAGGTAGGCGGCGGCGCCGAGCACGGGGCCGACGAGCGTCCCCATGCCGCCGAGGATGACCATCACCATGATCTCGCCCGAGCGCGTCCAGTGCATGTAGCTCGGCGTCACGTAGTCGGTCTGGTTGGTGAGCAGCGCCCCGGCCAGCCCGCACCCCGCGCCGGCCAGCACGAACGCCGCCAGCTTGTAGCGGAACGTCGAGAAGCCGATCGCGCGCATGCGGGCCTCGTTCGACCGGGTCGCGCGGATCACGATGCCGAAGCGCGCGTGAACGAGCCGGTGACCGAGCCAGAGCAGGCCGACGAGGATGGCCAGCACGACGTAGTAGAAGACGGTGGCGTCGGCCAGATCGAGCGCCGGCAGCCGGCTGCGGCGGGCCAGCCGCATGCCGTCGTCGCCGCCCCACGCGTTGATGGAGATGCCGAGGTAGTAGAACATCTGGGCGAACGCCAGCGTGATCATGATGAAGGACATGCCGCTGGTGCGCAGCGACACGGCGCCGATGACGAGGGCCGCCGCCGCCGAGGCCAGCACGGCCAGCGTCCACTGCACGAGCCCGCTCTCGATCCCGTAGAACGCCGGCACCGCGACGGCGTAGGCCCCGATGCCGAGGTAGGCGGCGTGGCCGAAGCTCACCATGCCGCCGTAGCCCAGGATGAGATCGAGGCTCACGGCGGCGATGGCGAAGATCATGATCCGGCGGAAGAGGTCGAGGTAGAACGGCTCGTTCAGCGTCGCCGCCGCCGCCGGCACGAGGGCGAGGACGAGGAACCCGGCGACGAGCACGACGGCCTGCCCGCGCGAGATCATCGCTCAGCTCCTGACGGCCGGGAACAGTCCCCGGGGCCGGAAGAACAGCACCGCCGCCATCAGGAGATAGATCAGCATCGAGGCCAGCGCGGGACCGGCGCTCTGGGCCGCGACCGGGCCCAGCGTCGTGCTCAGCAGCGGCTTCAGGAACGCCCGCCCGAGCGTGTCCACCATGCCGACCACCACCGCGCCGACGAGCGCGCCCCGGATCGAGCCGATGCCGCCGATCACGATGACCACGAGCACCTGGATGAGGATCTCCTCGCCCATGCCGGGCTGGACGTTGTAGATCGGGCCCGCCATGAGACCGCCCAGCGCGGCCAGCGCGGCGCCGAAGCCGAAGACCAGCGTATAGAGCAGCCGGATGTTCACGCCGAGCGCGGCCACCATCGTGCGGTTGCTGGCGCCGGCACGGATGAGCATGCCCAGGCGGGTGCGGTTCACCAGCACGTACAGCACGAGCGCGACCGCCAGGCCCACCAGGATGATCACGGCGCGGTAGGCCGGGTAGCGGACGCCGGGCAGCACCATGATGTGACCGGCCAGCGCGCGCGGCACCCGCGTGAAGAGCGCCGTGCGGCCCCACACGATCGCTACCGCCTCGTTGAAGAAGAGGATCAGGCCGAAGGTCGCCAGCACCTGGTCGAGATGGTCACGCTCGTAGAGCCGTCGGAGCGCGATCACCTCCACCAGCATGCCGATCGCCAGCGTCGCCGGCAGCGCGAAGAGGACGCCCAGCAGGAACGACCCGCTCCAGTTGAAGACCGCGGTGGCCAGGTAGGCGCCGACCATGTACAGCGAGCCGTGCGCCAGGTTGACGAGGTTCATGATGCCGAACACGAGCGTGAGCCCGGCCGCCATCAGGAACAGCATCACGCCGAGCTGCAGGCCGTTCAGGCACTGCTCGGCGACGAGGAGCGCCGTCAATGCTGGCCCGCGCCGGCGCTCACTTCATCGGACATTCCTGGTAGTAGGCGTCCTTGTGGTTCTCGAAGACCGTCTTCTGGATCTGCATCTCGACCTCGCCGCCGCCGCCCTTGACGGCCTTGAGCAGGTAGAAGTTCTGGATGGGGAAGTGGTTCGTGTTGTAGGTGAACTTGCCGCGGGTCGACCGGAAGTCGGCCCGGCTCATGGCGGCGATCATGCCCTTCTTGTTCGAGAGATCGCCCTTCACGGCCCTGACCGCCGAGTCGATCAGCAGGATGCCGTCGTAGCTCTGGGCGCCGTAGTAGGACGGCGTGTAGCCGAACTTCTTGCGGAAGTCGCCCACGTACTTCGCGTTCGCCTCGTTCTTGAGATCGGGGCTCCAGTAGCGCGTCTCCCAGCTGCCCAGCGCGGCGTCACCGAGCGCGGGCAGCGTGACTTCGTCCACCGTGTAGACGGAGTAGAGCGGGTATTGCTCGCGCAGGCCCGCCTGCACGTACTGCTTCACGAACTGGATGCCCATGCCGCCCGGGTAGAACACGAAGACGGCCTTGGCATTGGCGGCGCGGATCTGGCTGATCTCGGCCTGGTAGTCCTGCTGGCCGAACTTCGTGTAGACCTCGTCGACGATCTTGTTCTTGAAGAAGCGCTTGAAGCCCGTGACCATGTCCTTGCCGGCGGCGTAATTGGGCGCCAGGACGTAGACGTCGGTGATGCCCTGGTCCTGCATGTACTTGCCCATGGCTTCCGGCGTCTGGTCGTTCTGCCACGAGGTGGCGAAGAAGAGCTCGTGGCACTGCTTGCCGGCGAACTCGTGGGCGCCGGCGTTGGTGTCGATCATGAACGTGCCGCTGCCGGTGACCGTCGGCGCCACCGCCAGCAGGACGTTGGACCAGATCACGCCGGCCACGAAGTTGACCCGGTGCTTCTTGAGCATCTCGTCGGCCACCTGCTTGCCGACGTCGGGCTTGGCCTGGTCGTCACCGTAGGTCACTTCCGTCTCCAGCCCCCCGACCTTGCGGCCGAGGTGATCCAGCGCCAGCTCGACGGAGTCCTTCATGTGCTTGCCGATGACGCCCTGCGGGCCCGACAGCGTCGTGATGAAGCCGATCTTCAGCGTCTCGGCCGCGCGGGCCTGGCTCGCGAGCAATCCGGCAACGAGGACCAGGACGGCGGCGCTTCGGGGTGTGCGCACGATGGCCTCCTTCGCTTGGCGCGCGATTCTATCGCAATTCACGGCACCTTGCGCCGACGATCGGCCGGTGGCACCGCCAGACCCAGGGCGTCGATAGGATGCTCCCGCCTCCTCGCGACGCTCACTCTAGCGCGGGATCCAGGCGATCGCGTCGATCTCGACGTTGACGCCGGCGCGCGGCGCGGCGGCCTCGGGCTGCACGCCCTTGAAGTAGTCGCGGAACACGCGGTTGAAGACGTCGAAGTCCTTCATGTCGCGCAGGAACACGCCCACCTTGACGACGTGCTGCAGCGACGTGCCGGCCGCCTCCAGCACCTGGACGACGTTGTCGAGCGTGACGCGCGTCTGCTCGGCCAGGTCCGTCGAGACGACCTGTTTGGTGGCGGGATCGAGCGGACCCTGCCCGGAGACGAAGACGAACTCGCCGCACTTCACGCCCTGGGCGATCGGCGACTCCATGCCCGGCGAGAAGCCGGTGGTCGGCGCCGCCCTGGTGTAGACGACTTCCGGTTTCACGTGACGTCCTCCTTGCCTCAGCGCGAATAGACGATGCGGCCGCCGCGCAGGGCGTAGCGGACGCGAGCCAGGGCGCGGATGTCGCGCTCGGGGTCGCCGTCGACCACGGTGAGATCGGCCGCCAGCCCCGGCGCGACGCGCCCGGTGAGCGCCGCCACGCCGAAGCGCTCGGCCGGCGCCGTCGTCAGCGCGGCGAGAATCCGGGCATACGAGAGACCGGCCCCGGCGAGATGCACGTACTCGTCGGTCGGGTCGTACTCCGTCATGTATCCCACATCCGTCCCGAACAGCACCTGCCCGCCGGCGTCGGCAAAGGCCCGCACCTGCGCCTGACCATTGCCGAGCACACGCTGGACGACCTCGGCCGGCAAGCCGACCTTCCGCAGCTCGTAGGGCCAGAGCTTGAGCGTCGGGATCAGCGCCATCCCACGCTCGCGCATGCCGCCCGGCAGCGAGCGATCCCACGGTCCGTCGAGCTCCGTCGGAAACGTGTGGGCCAGGATGTCGACACCGCCCTCGAGCGCGGCGCGCGCGCCGGCGCTGTTGGAAGGATGCGCGAACACCAGCTTGCCGCGCCGATGGGCCGCTGCCACGGCGGCGCGAACGACGTCGACCGGCATGACGACGATCACGCCCCGCTCGGCGAAGGAGCCGGTGAAGAGCTTGATCGCGTCGGCCCCGGCGTCGACGGCCTGCGGCACCAGGCGCTCGGCGTCGGCGGGCGCGCTCAGCTCGGGGAGCCGCATCGGCCGCAGGTAGTAGGGACTGCCGCCGGGCGGGACGAAGCTTCCGCTCGCCATCCTGATCGACGGTCCGGCGATCTCGCCCGACTCGAGGCGGCGACGCAGCGCGGCGGTGTTGCCAGGCAACGAGCCGGTGTCGAAGACGTGAACGAAGCCGTAGGAGGTCAGCATTGCCCGGAGCCCGCCGGCCAGCCGCTCGGGCGGCGCGAAGGCGGCGTCGTTCCAGACCGGCTCCGTGAAGTGCACGTGGCTGTTCCAGAATCCCGCGCTGACGGTCGCCCCTGCGCAGTCGAGCGTCACCGCGCCGTCCGGCAGGCGGACGTCGCCCCGCCGGCCGACCGCGCTGATGACGCCGCGCTCGATGACGACGACGGCGTCGGCGACGGACGGCGCGCCCGGCGCCGGCTGCACGCGCCCCCCGACGAGCGCGAGCGGCGGCGGGCCGGCGGCCGTCGGCGTCACGCGCTCGCCGCTCCCGCAGGCGGCGACCAGCACCAGCAGGACGAGGGCGACGCGGACATTCACACGACGTCGCCCTTGATCCGGCGCGCGACCTCGTCGGGAATGGGGATCGCCTGCAGGCGCTCGTCGGCTGACGTCGGCCGCTTCACCCACGCGCGGACCTCGAAGCCGGTGGCGCAGAGGCGGCCGGCCACGGAGATCTCGTACTCCATCCGGAACGTCTTGTCCTTCACCCAGGCGACGACGGCGCGGACGTGCAGGGTGTCGCCGTAGCGGACGGGCGCCAGAAAGCGCGCGCCCGACTCCAGGATGGGCACGCCGACGATGCCGTACTTCGGAAACGCCTCCGGCCACGGCAGGCCCAGCGAGGCGAAGAGCGCCTCGCAGCCGAGGTCGTACCACTCGTAGAAGCGCGGATAGAACACGATGCCGGCGGCGTCGACGTCGCCCCAGCGCACCTGGACCGTGGTGGTGTGGGTGGTCACAGGGTGCGCTCGGCCCACTCGCGCAGGACGTAGCGCTGCAGCTTGCCGGTCACCGTGCGCGGCAATTCGCCGACCACGGCGATGCGGCGCGGACGCTGGTGGGGCGGCAGCTTGGCGTCGACGTGCGCGGTCAGCGCCTCGGCCAGCGCCTCCGGCTCGTCGCCGCCGCGCCCGATCACGAACGCGACCGGCTTGAGCAGCCCGCCCTCGGCGGGCACGCCGACCACCGCGGCGTCGGCCACGCCTGGATGAGCCAGCAGCGCCGCCTCGACCTCGCTCGGCGCCACCCACATGCCGGCGACCTTGAAGAGGTCGTCGTCACGCCCGACGTGCTGGAAGAAGCCGTCCCCGTCGCGCGTCATCACGTCGCCGGTGCGGAACCACTCGCCGACGAACGCCCGACGTGAAGCGTCCAGCCGATTCCAGTAGGCGGGGCTGAGCGACGGCGTCCGGACGTGCAGCACGCCCGGCTCGCCGTCACCGACGGCGCGCCCGTCGGGGTCGAGCAGGCGCACCTCGCTGCCCGGCACCGGCACCCCGGCCGAGCCCGGGCGACTCCGCCCCGGCCGGTTCGAGAGCACCATGAAGATCGTCTCGGTCGCGCCGAGGCCGTCGAGGATCTCGACGCCGAAGCGCTCGCGCCACGCCGTGTAGATCTCCGCCGGCAGCCGCTCCCCGGCCGACACGCAGGCGCGCGCCGAGCGGAACGCGTCGGCCGGCAGTCCGGCGCGCAGCAGACGGCCGTAGAACGTCGGCACCGAGAAGAACAGTGTCGGCGCGAACTCGCGCAGGGCGTCCGCCACGGCCTGCGGCTCCGGCCACGCCGGATCGAGGTACGTGCGGGCGCCGGCGTAGAACGGGATCAGCAGCCCATTGCCGAGGGCATAGGCGAAGAAGAGCCGGGAGGTCGCCAGGATCCGGTCCTCGTCGCCGATCTGCAGCACGTCGAGGCCGTAGTGCCGGCACGCCAGGAGGTCGCGGTGCAGGTGGACGACCGCCTTGGGCCCGCCGGTCGTGCCCGACGTGTAGAGCCAGAAGGCCATGTCGTCGCTGCTCACCGCCTCCGGCGCGCAGGCCGGGTCGGCCGCCGCCAGCAGACCGTCCAGCGTGCCGGCGCCCGCGCCGGTCGCCACGATCGCGCGCAGGTGAGGCACCTCGCTCAGCGCCGGCTGCAGGGCGCTCAGCAGGGTGGGCTCGGCGACGAGCACCCGCGCCCGGCTGTCGCGCAGCAACACGAGCCACTCGGCCGGCGGCAGGCGCGTGTTGAGGGGCACGGCCACCGCGCCGATGCGCAGCGCTCCGAAGAAGGTCGCCACCCACTCGACGCCATCGGGCAGCAGGATCGCCACCCGCTGCTCCGGCTCGACGCCGAGTCCGCGCAGCATGTTGCCGGCACGGCTGACCAGGCCGAGCAGCTCGCGATACGTCGTCGCGCCGCCCCGCGTGACGATCGCCACGCGCGCGCCGCCGCGCCCGGCGGCCGTGTCGTCGATGAAGGCGCTGACGGCGTTCGCCATCGGGCCCCCAGTGTACGGCCGGTCGCTCAGAGGATCAGCAGCAACTCGGTGAGGTCGGCGATCTCGAAGTCTGGCGCGGGCACGTCGGGACGTCGCCGCCGACCGGCGCGGTTGACCCACGCGACGGGCAGCCCGGCGGCCTTCGCGCCGCTCACGTCGTCGACATCGCTGTCGCCGACGTGCAGCACCTCGTGCGGCTCCAGACCGAACCGCTCGACCGCCCGCTGGAAGACGCGCCGATCCGGCTTGTAGGCGCCGACGTCTTCCGAGACGAGGACGAACTCGACGGGCAGGGGGAACGTCCAGGCGGCGACGTGCTCGTGGTCGGCATTCGACACGATGGCGGCGCGGCGGCCGCCGAGCGCGCCCAGCACGCCGGGGACCTCGGGATAGAGCTCGACCTTCGTCGTGAGCTCGAAGAAGAGATCGACGTAG
>Ga0209577_10005317_pt1 | contig 12005 bp, 8 predicted proteins | sample GraSoiAngelo_109_FD_185874 | JGI IMG/M metagenome (GOLD analysis project Ga0209577, IMG submission 185874) | Grasslands soil microbial communities from the Angelo Coastal Reserve, California, USA - 14_0903_12_20cm (SPAdes) (version 2) | ecosystem: Environmental > Terrestrial > Soil > Grasslands ... | reverse complement strand
GTGCTCATGACCCTTTACCTCTCGCTCTTCCCGCTCCTACGGCGTGTCACGGCGCGCCTGCGCGGCCAGGTCGAGCAGATCGAGCGCCTCGCGCTCTATGACGTCCTCACCGAGCTCGCCAACCGTAGGCTCTTCCACGACCGGCTCGAGCAGGCGCTGCTAGCCGGGCAGCGAAACGGGACCGGTTTTGCCCTGATGCTGCTCGACCTCGATCGCTTCAAGGAGATCAACGACACGCTCGGCCACCAGACGGGCGACGCGGTGCTCGTGCATCTCGCCGAGCGTCTCAAGGATGTTGCACGCGCCACCGACACGGTCGCGCGGCTCGGCGGCGACGAGTTCGCGCTCGTGCTGCTGGGTGCGCAGGACGCGTCGAGCGCACTGTTCGTTGCCGAGCGAATTCGCCGCGTGCTCGAGGAGCCGTTCGTCGTCGACGGGCTCACGTTGCAGCTGGAGGCGAGCATCGGCATGGCGATCTACCCGCGCGACGGCGCAGACGCCGAACAACTGCTCAAGCGCGCCGACATCGCGCTGTACGCGAGCAAGGACTCGCACATCCCTGTCGTCTATGCAACGGAACACGACCAGCATTCCGCTGAGGGGTTCGGCCTCGTCGCGCAGATTCGCAACGCGATCGAGAACGGCGAGCTGCTCGTCCATTTCCAGCCGGAGGTCGACCTCGCAACGGGCCAGACACGCCGTGTCGAGGCGCTCGTGCGCTGGAATCACCCGGAACGCGGGCTGCTCTGGCCGGACTCGTTCATCCCGCTCGCTTGCCAAAGCGCACTCGTCCGCCCGATCACGCGGTTCGTGCTCGACGCCTCGCTACGGCAATGCCGTGAGTGGCACGAGGCGGGCATCGAGGTCGGTGTGGCGATCAACCTCGCAGCGCGTGACCTGTCGGATTCGCGCCTCGAGGAAGAGGTCTCCGAGGCGTTGCGCCGCTGGAGGATCGAGCCGGAGATGCTCGAGCTCGAGATTCCCGAGAGCGCGGTCATGACCGAGCGGGAGCGTGTTCACAGAATGCTTGCTCGGTTGAGCGAGCGCGGCGTCCGGATCGCGGTTGACGACTTTGGCAGCGGCTACGCCTCCTTGAGCCACCTCAAGCAGCTGCCGGTCGACGTGCTCAAGATCGACCAGTCGTTCATCCAGAACCTCGGCAAGAACGAGGAGGACGACGCGATCGTGCGCTCCACGATCGACCTTGCGCACAGTCTCGGGATCGTCGTGGTCGCGGAGGGCGTCGAGAGTGAGGACGTTCTCGCTCGTTTGACAGCCCTCGGCTGCGACCTCGCGCAGGGCTACTGCCTCGCGCACCCGGTGCCGGCGGAGGACGTGACGGCGTGGCTCGCCGACCGGAAGCTGGCCGCCGCGTAGCGCGCTAGGCGCGCAGGACGACTTCGAGCGCCGGCCCGAACCCCGGCCGCGAGGTCAGCGTGAACCCGCCTTCGATGTTCTCGGTGCGCGCGCGGATGTTCTTCAGGCCCTGACCGGCTGCCGTCGCCTGCCCGTCGAAGCCTTCGCCGTCGTCACGCACCGAGACGAAGCGTTCGTCGGCACGCATCCCGATCATGACTTCCGCCCGGCCTGCGTTTGCGTGCTTGCGGACGTTCGCGAGCCCCTCCTGCACGATCCGGAAGACCTGGATCTGCTCGTCGGGCGCGAGCCGGACGGCGGGATCGATCTCGAGGTCGACTTCGAGCTTGCCGTCGGCGGTCAAGAAGTCGACGTAGCGGCGCAGCGCGGCGTCGAAGGGCGCGTTCCCGGCGGCAGTGGAAAGCGCGAGAATGGCGAAGCGCGCTTCCTGTTGCGCAGCATCCGCGGCCTCCTTCAGCTTCGCAACCGTCTCCTCGGGCGGCGCACCCTGCTGCAGCATCGTTGCGTGCGTCGAAACCGCGAACAGGTACTGCGCGAGACCGTCGTGGATCTCACGCGCCACTCGTGCGCGTTCCTCGGCGACGGCGCGGCCGAACGCGGCGAAGCTGATCGCACGCCAGGCGCCGACAAGCAGCAAGCCGTAGGCGAGGAGCCGCAGGAAGTCGGCGCGCGACGTCGAGCTCGCCGCCTGCACCGGCGTGAAGATGTAGTGCAGCGACGCAAAGAGCATCAGCGTTGCGCCGAGCGCGAGCCAGCGGTCGAGGTCCTCGCGCCGCTCGTAGAAGCGCTTGCCGAAGCCGACGAGCGCGAGCAGGTTCAGGAGTGCCTGTGCGGCGAGCGACCCGGTCAACAGGCCGGGCGTCACCGCCTCGGGGTCGAGCGCCGGCAGGGCCGAGGCGGCCGACCTCAGCGCGAGCCAGCTGAGAAAGACGACGATCAGCGCCGCGAGGATCGTGTTTGCCAGCGCCTTCGGCCCCGAGCGCCCGCGCACGAACGGAGCGGTCGCGATCAGCACCCACGAAAACAGCCTCCCGACGACCGCGGCCCAGCCTTCGGGTCGGTGGATCGGGTGCCCGTTGAGCGTTGGGACGATCGCGAAGGCCGCCGTCGAGACCGACGCGACCAGGAAGCCGGTGCAGAGCAACAGGTCGAGCCGACGCCCTTCGACCGAGTACCGCACCCCGGCGAGGACGGCGATGATGCCGGCCGCGAAGGACGCGATCGTCTGCAGGACCAGCCGCAGCTCGGGCAGCGAGACGGTCGTCTGGAGGTCGCGGCGCACCACGAACAGCGCGAGAGACGCGCCGAGCAGGCCGATGAGGAGGATCTCGCCTCCGAGCCAGGCCTGGAAATCGTCCTTGCCGTCTTGCCGCACGTTCACTCTTTTCGGCAGATCGCAGCTCGCCGATTAGGCGCCGCATAAAGGCCGTGCGGGCTTGGCTCGCACGGCCGTCCAACCCAACGACCTAGGAAGCAGGACCAAATAGACCCTTTCTGCCGCGATAGCCTCAAGGGCTGCAAGGCCCATGGCTGAGCGAATCCTGCTTGTCGACGACCATCCGCTGACCCGTTCGGCGCTCGCCGGGCTGCTCATGCAGCACGGTTTCGAGGTCGTCGGCGAGGCCGCGGACGGGGAGGAGGCGATCGCGGCCGCGGCGAGCCTGCAGCCGGATCTCATCCTGCTCGACCTCTCGATGCCGGGTGTCGACGGGCTCACCGCCCTGCCGCGGCTGCGCGAGGCCGCGCGCGACTGCGAGGTCGTCGTCCTCACCGCCTCCGGCACGGAGGAGAATCTGCTCGGCGCCATCCGCGGCGGTGCGGCCGGGTATCTGCTCAAGAGCGAGCCGCCCGAGCGGATCGTCGGCTTCCTGCGCGGGGTCGCAAACGGCGAGGCGGCGCTCTCCGGCGCGGTCGCGCGGCGCTTGCTCGAACAGGTGCGCGCCGGCGGCGGGCGGGGCTCCGGCGTGCCCGACTCGATCGGGGCCGTGCTGTCGGCGCGCGAGCTGGAGGTCCTGCTCCTACTCGACGAGCACCTTGGGACGGACGAGATCGCGAAACGGCTCTTCATCTCCGACCACACCGTCCGTTCGCACGTGAAGAGCCTGCTGCGGAAGCTCGGCGTCTCGTCCCGCCGCGAGGCACTCGAGGCGCTGGCGACGGCGCGCGGCTGAGTCACCCAAACTGGGTGACTCGGATCCCCCGCCGAAGGCGATCCTCGACCGCCGCGGCACGGTCGATACTCATGACGAGGTCTGAAGCAGTCCCTTCCCGGGCGGCGAACACGACTGTGGCGAACGAACGAGACGGCCGGCGTCAGCCGGCCGTCGTGGTTCCGAACCCATCCAGCGCCGCCGCTACGAGGCGCGGCAAGGTCTCGAGGTTGTAGCCACCCTCGAGCACCGCGGCGACCCGGGGGACGAGGGCGGCGCAGCGCCCGGCGAGCTCGCGGAAGCCGCCGTCGGTGACGTGCATGTCGACGAGGTAGATGTCCTCGTCCTCGTGTGCGTCGAAGCCGGCCGAGACGAGCAGCAGTTCCGGCGCGAACCGCGCGACCGCGGGCTCCACTCGTCGCTCGAACGCCTGCAGCCACTCGGCATCGCCGCACCCGGCGCGCAGCGGCACGTTGACCGTCGTCGCGCCACCTTCCCCCGCGGCACCGGTGCCGGGGTAGACGCCGGCCTGGTGCAGGGACGCGTACAGGACCGAATCGTCACCGTCGAAGACGTCCTGCGTCCCGTTGCCGTGGTGGACGTCGAAGTCCACGATCGCGAGCTTCCCGACGCCGTGCTCCTTCTGCATGTGGCGTGCGGCGACGGCGACGTTGTTCACGAGGCAGAAGCCCATTGCCCCGGAGGGCGGCGCGTGATGCCCCGGCGGGCGAATGAGCGCAAACGCCCCAGTCTCGGCGGCGTCGATCGCGCACCCGGCCGCGAGCAGCGCCGCCTCCCAGCTCGTCGCGGACGCGATCGTGTTCGGATAGTCGAACCACGTCGCCTCGGTGAGGTTCTCGAGTCTCCTTAAGTACTCGTGCGCGTGTACACGTTCGAGCGCGGCGCGTGGAGCCGGCGTGCCCGCCCTGGCGTCCGGAAATGCGGCGAGCAACACGCCGATCCGCGCTTCCGACTCCGGATGACCGAAGGTCGGATGCAAGCGGGCGAGCGCTGGGTGGCTTACGACGTCGATGTTCGATCGAGCGCCGCGAGGCGGTCGGCGAGCGCGTTCAGGCCGAGGTCGCGGACGAAGGAAGACGCCTCCGCCCATTTCGGTGTCTGATCTTGCAGGGGAGGTAGGGGGGCGGAGGCGTCCAGCGTTGCCATTCGGCGGTATACGCGCAGTTCCTCCGCCTGCGCCGCGAAGCGGCCGTCCTCGAGCATCGCCTCGAGTGTGCCGTATTGCGCAAGCAGGCTGGCCGCGGTCTTCGGGCCCACGCCTTTCGCCCCCGGCATCCGGTCGGAGGGGTCGCCCCGCAACGCGATGAAGTCCGGCACCTGCTCGGGGGCGACTCCGTAGCGTTCGCGTACCTCGGCCGGGCCGATGCGGGCGAGCTCGCTCACGCCGCGAGTCGGCTGCAGGATCGTCGTCCGGTCGCTCGCGAGCTGGAACGAGTCGCGGTCGGACGTAACGACGAGCGCCTTGCCACCCCGGCCCTCTTCCTCCCTCACGGCCGCGGCGAGGAAATCGTCCGCCTCGAACCCCGGGGCCTTGGCCGCCGCGAAGCCGAAGGCACGCACGAGCTCCGGCAGCAGGTCGAGCTGCTCGAGCAGGTCGTCGTCGAACTCGCGTCCGGCCTGGTAGCCGGCGAACAGCTCGTGCCGGTACGTCGGGGTCTCGAGCGAGTCCCAGCCGACGAGCACCGCGCGCGGCTCCTCGGCCTGCCAGAGGCGAACGATGAAGTTCGAGAAGCCGAGCAGCGCGTTGCCGGCGCGACCTTCCGCCCGGCGAAATGTCTTCGGCAGCGCGTGGTACGCGCGGTGGGCGAGCGAGTCGCCGTCGACGACGAGGAGCGGCCGCGTCACAGATCCGCTCCGAGTCGCTCGATCTCGGTCATCAGCCGGTCCGTCGCCTGACGAGCGTCGAGACCGTCGAGCGCGAGCGGCGTCCCGTAGCGGACGCGCAGCGGGCCGAAGCGTGCGAGCCGGTCGGTGCCCGCGATCGCGGCCGGCACGAGCGGCACGTTGGCCTCGAGCGCGATGCGCGCCGCGCCTGTGTGCGAACGCGGCTGGTGCTTCTTGACGAGGCCTTTGCGCTGGCGCGTCCCGTGCGGAAACATCACGACGATGTGGCCCTCGCGCACGAGCTCATCCGCCCTGTTGATCGCCTGGACGTCACGCTCGCCGCGTCGCACCTTGAAGGCGCCGCCGGCGCGGATGAGAGGGCCGAGCGGCCACCAGAACAACTCCGACTTCGCCATGAAGCGGAGGTAGCGCCGGGGCCAGAGCGGGATTCCGAGCGTCCACGGATCGACGTTCGAGATGTGGTTGGCGGCGAGGACGAAGCCGCCTTGCCGCGGGAGATTCTCCACACCCTCGGCGCGCAGGCGAAACAGCGACCGCAGAAACGGCCACGACACCGCGCCGACGAGCAGGTAGAAGGGACTTGGCCGCACACGGCCAAGTATCTCCGGCGCCTGGCATGACCGTTAGCCCACAGAACTAGGCCGGCCCCACAGTGGCTTGAAGGATCGATTCCATCGCTCGCTATGGTGTTTCGGATGCCGAAGACCCTCGTGATTGCAGAGAAGCCTTCCGTCGGCCGCGATCTTGCGGCCGCGCTGGATGGACCCTTCCAGCACCGCAAGCTCGAGGACGTCAAGCCCAAGCGCGGCAAGAAGAAGGCGGAGGAAACCGCCGAGGAGGCCGTCGAGAAGGCGACCTCGAAGCCGAAGGCGCGTACCGCGCGGGACGAGCCGGTCTTCCTCGAGTCCGACGAGTACGTCATCACCTGGGCGGTCGGCCACCTCGTGCAGCTCGCCGAGCCTGAGGAGTACGACGAGAAGTGGAAGAAGTGGCGCATGGCCGACCTGCCGATCGTGCCGCCGAACGGCTTCAAGCTCGTCCCGCGGGACGCCAAGGCCAAGAAGCAGCTGAAGCTGATCGAGACGTTGCTGAAGCGCGAGGACGTCAACCACATCATCAACGCGTGCGACGCCGGCCGCGAAGGCGAGCTGATCTTCGCGTACGTCTACGAGTCGGTCTTCGGCGCGTCGGCGACGAGCGAGCAGCCGCCGAAGCCGGTCGAGCGCTTGTGGATCTCCTCGATGACGAAGCAGGCGATCCGCGGGGGCTTCGAGAGGCTGCGGCCGGGCCCTCAGATGAACTCACTCGAGCTCGCAGCACGCTCGCGCTCCGAGGCGGACTGGCTCGTCGGCATGAACGCGACCCGCGCCGCCACGATCCGTGGCCGCGCCTGGGTCGGCGGCGTCGTGTCGCTCGGGCGCGTACAGACCCCGACGCTGGCGATGATCGTCAAGCGCGAGCGAGAGATCCAGGCGTTCGTCCCCGAGCCCTACCGGCTCGTGCACGGCACGTTCCAGCCGCCGTACCAGGGCATCTGGTTCGAGGGTGACGAGACGCGTATCTTCGGCGACCTCGAGCGCGCCGACCGGATCGCCGCGAAGGTGTCGGGTCAGGACGGCACCGTCGAGAAGGTCGAGCGCAAGGAGCAGTCCGAGCGCGCGCCGCTCCTGTACGACCTCACGTCGCTGCAGCGTGACGCCAACCGCCGCTACGGCTTCTCCGCGCGCCGCACGCTGCAGGCTGCGCAGTCGCTCTACGAGTCGAAGAAGGCGATCACGTACCCGCGCACGTCGTCACGGTTCCTGTCCGGCGACATGGTCCCGCAGCTGAAGCCGACCGCCGGGACGCTGCAGCCGATCGGGGACTTCCGCAAGGCGGCGGAGTACGTGCTGGCTCTCGACCAGTTGCCCCTGCAACGCGTCGTGAACGACGCGAAGGTCGACGACCACCACGCGATCATCCCCACCGACGTCGAGCACGACGTCGACGCGTTCACGCCTGACGAGCGGCGTATCTTCGATCTCGTCGCGCGGCGCTTCCTCGCCGTGTTCCATCCGCCGGCGCGCTACGCCCGGACGACTGTGATCACGGTCGTCGAGGAGGAGCGCTTCCGGACGCGTGGCAAGATCACGCTCGAAGCCGGCTGGCGGTCCGTGTACGGCCTCGAGCCGGACCACGAGCGGCAGTCGGAGGACGAGGAGCGGGAGGGCGGCGAGATCCCCGCGCTGAAGGAAGGCCAGACCGTGCGCTGCATCGCGGCCGAGATCGAGGACAAGATGACGAGGCCGCCGCCGCGTTACACCGAGGCGACGCTTCTCTCCGCGATGGAAACCGCCGGCAAGCTGATCGACGACGAGGAGCTGCGCGAGGCGATGAAGGACTCGGGTCTCGGCACGCCCGCGACGCGCGCGGAGACGATCGAGGTGCTGATCCGGCGCGAGTACATCGAGCGCGTCGGCAAGGACCTCCAGGCGACCCCCAAGGGTATTCAGGTGATCACGATGCTGGAGGAGCACAAGCTGACCTCGCCGGAGCTCACCGGCGACTGGGAGCACAAGCTCGCCGACATCGAGCACGGCCGTGGCGACCGCGAGGCGTTCATGAACGGCATCGCCGAGTTCACGAAGGAGACCGTCGACCAGATCGCCGCGCTCGACAAGGAGAAGCTGCGCCCCGTGCGGGTCGAGCTCGGCCTCTGCCCGCGCTGCGGGGCCGAGACCGGTGAGATCATCCGCGAGAACTCCAAGGCCTACGGGTGCACGAGCTGGAAGAGTCGTGAGGAGACCGGCTGCGGCTTCGTGATCTGGAAACGAGTCGCGAGCCGGACGCTCACGCCGGAGGTCGCGCGGCAGTTGATCGAGGAACGTCGGACCCGGGAAGTACTCTCTGGTTTCCGGTCACGGAACGGCAAACCTTTTCGTGCCCGGCTCGTCTTGAACGACGAGGACAAGATCGAGTTCGAGTTTCCGGTTCGCGCGCAAACCAAAGAGCCCGCGGCGACGGAATAACAGAGGACACGGTCTCGTTCCAGGTCCGGAGCCGTCTGCGGGCGGTTCTGCCTGGAAAGGAAAGGGAATGCCCCCTACAGTGCGAAGGTTGGCCGCAGATCACAAAGTAAGAGCCGAAAGGGACAGTTGACACAAAACCAGCTTCACGAACTGCTTGATTCCGACCAGGCCAAGGCTCTCGTCGAGGGTGCCGAGGAACGTGGGTACCTCGAGCCCGCCGAGCTCGAGGCGTTCTCCCTCGAGCACGACCTGAACGAGGACGAGGTCGAGGAGCTGACCCGCGAGCTCGAGCGGATCGGGCTCGAGGTGCGTCAGCCTGCCGTCGAGGCGGAGAAAGAGGCCGAGAAGGAGAAGCCCGCCGAGCCGGTCGAGCCGCATGTCCTCTCCGGCTCCGCCGACAGCCTCCAGCTCTTCCTTGCCGACGTCGGCCGCCACAAGCTCCTCACCGCCGCCGAGGAGGTGACCCTCGCGAAGGCGATCGAGCGGGGCGATCCGGTCGCGAAGCGGCGCATGATCGAGTCGAACCTGCGCCTGGTCGTCTCGATCGCCAAGGGCTATCGCGGCCTGGGCGTCCCCTTCCTGGACCTGATTCAGGAGGGCACGCTTGGTCTCAACCGCGCGGTCGAGAAGTTCGACTGGCGGCGCGGTTACAAGTTCTCGACCTACGCCACGTGGTGGATCCGCCAGTCGGTGCAGCGCGCCGTGGCGAACCATGCACGCACGATCCGCGTGCCGGTGCACGTCGTCGAGCGGCAGCAGAAGCTGTCGCGGGCGGCGCGCCGGCTCGAGGTCGAGCTGGGGCGCGAGGCGACGAAGGACGAGCTCGCCGAGGCCACGGGGCTGCCGATCCAGCACGTCGACGAGGCGCTGGGAGCCGCTCAGGCGTCGGTCTCGCTGAACCAGACGGTCGGCGCCGACGACGAGGGCGAGCTCGGCGACCTGTTCGCCGATCGCGAGGCGGCCGACCCGTTCGACGAGGCCGAGGAGTCGCTGCGGCGCCAGGGTGTCCGGCGTGCGCTCGACGCGCTGCCCGAGCGGGAACGGCGCATCCTCGAGCTCCGCTTCGGCTTCGAGGGCGAGCCGTGGACGCTCGAGGCGATCGGCCACGAGCTCGACCTGACGCGCGAACGCGTCCGTCAGCTCGAGGGCCAGGCCCTCGCGCGGCTGTCCGCGCTGCGCGACCTCATCTCGCTGGCTGCTTAGAACAAAAGGCGGGGTCTGACCCCTCGGGGTCAGACCCCAGCTGTTCGCCTGACCAATCGTTTCCGCCTGCCCGGCGTCTCAGTAGAAACGCCCTTATTTTCCGTTCATACTTGGGCGTCCGCCTGGAGGGGCGGGGGAACGAAAGGAGACTGGGTGAGGGGGTTCATGAGAAAGCTGGCCCTGCCGTTTGCGGCGCTCGCTGTCCTGATCGTCGCCGGGACCGCGGGTGGAGCCAGCACGTCCGGCACGCTCGTATTCGGAGGTGTCGGGGAACCGACGTATCTGGATCCGGCGCTCGTTTCGGACGGTGTGTCGTTCACCGTCACGGAACAGATTTTCGAAGGGCTCGTGAGGCTGAAGCCGGGGACGACGAAGATCATTCCGGCGCTTGCGACGAAGTGGAAGCTGACCGGCGGCAAGACCTGGACGTTCTGGTTGCGCAAGGGCGTGAAGTTCCATGACGGGACGCCGTGGAACGCCGCAGCTGCCTGTTACAACTTCGACCGCTGGTACAACTGGACGGGACCGTTCCAGGATCCGTCGGCGACTTACTACTACCAGACGACCTATGGCGGCTTCCATCACAACGAGGTCGCGAACCTGTCGCCGCCGCTCTTCCAGAGCTGCACGACGAAGGGGAGCTACAAGATCGTCGTCAAGCTGACCCGTCCGTCGGGCGTCTTCTTCCCGTCGCTGGTCATCTCGTCGTTCTCGATGCAGAGCCCGACCGCGATGAAGAAGTACGGCGCCGACCAGGCGACGCTCACGGGTGGAACGTTCAAGCCGACCGGGACGTATGCGTTTCAGCATCCGACCGGCACCGGCCCCTTCAAGTTCGTGTCGTGGACGATCGGCCAGAAGGTCGAGCTCGCCCGCAACGCGAACTACTGGGGCCCGAAGCCGAAGCTGGACCGGATCGTCATCCGGCCGATCTCGGACAACGAGGCCCGCTTCCAGGCGCTCAAGACGGGCGATATCAATGCGTTCGACCTCGCCCCGCCGCAAGACATCGCCGGCCTGAGCGCTGATCCGAGCCTGAAGGCGCTGAAGCGACCGGCGTTCAACGTCGCGTACGTGACGATCCATCAGGGCCCCGGGTCGCCGATGAACGACATCAAGGTGCGGCAGGCCGTTGCGTACGGTCTCGACCGTGCGACGGTCGTGAAGCAGTTCTACTACGGCACAGGGAAGGTCGCGAACGAGTTCGAGCCGCCGTCGCTGTTCGGGTGGACGAACAAGGTCGTGAAGTACCCGTACAACCCGACGAAGGCGAAGGACCTGCTGAACTCGTCGAGCTGTCACGTGCCCTGCAAGATCGACTTCTGGTATCCGACGAACGTGTCGCGGCCGTACATGCCCGACCCGAAGCGGAACTTCGAGGCGTTCGCAGCGAGCCTGCAGAACTCAGGCTTCGACGTCACCGCGCACAGCGCGCCGTGGCGGCCGACCTACGTCCCGAAGGTGAACGAGGGCAGCGCCGGCGATCTCAACCTCATCGGCTGGACCGGTGACTACGGAGATCCCGACAACTTCCTCGGCACGTTCTTCCGCAACTTCAACCCGCAGTTCGGGTTCCACAACCCCGCGATCGAGGGCATCCTCAACCGCGCGTTGAACGAGCCGAACTTCCAGAAGCGGGTCGCGCTGTACCAGAAGGCGAACGTCATGATCATGAAGTACCTCCCGGGCGTGCCGTACGCGCACGCGACGCCCGCTCTCGGTGCGCAGAAGCGGATTCAGAAGCTGATCGCGACACCGGTCGGGGGCGTCTGGTTCCAGTTCGCCTCCGTCGGAGGGCAGTAGGCAGATCGAAACGCAGCCGGCGGACACGGACTGAGCATTGCTTCGGTACGTCGTCCGCCGGTTGCTGCTGCTCGTCCCGATCCTGATCGGCGTCTCGATCCTGATCTTCGTCTGGATCCGCGCCCTACCCGGTAATCCCGCGACCGCACTTCTGGGCGAGCGGTCGACGCCGGCGCTCGTCAAGCAGTACAAGCAGCGCTACGGGCTCGACAAGCCGGTCCCGGTGCAGTACTGGGACTACGTCAAGAACACCTTGCAGGGCGACCTCGGGACGAGCATCTCGTCGCGCCGCGCCGTCACGTACGAGATCAAGCAGCGCTTCCCGGCGACGATCGAGCTCGCCGTCGCGGCGATGATCTTCGCGGTGGGCGTCGGGCTGCCGCTCGGCTTCTTCGCCGCGAAAAAGCACGGCGGCATCTTCGACCACCTGACCCTGATCGGATCGCTACTCGGCATCTCGGTCCCGATCTTCTTCCTGGCGATCATCCTCAAGTACCTCTTCGCGATCCACTGGCACTGGCTGCCGAGCGTCGGCCGCGAAAACGTGCTTAGTGATGCGAAGCATCCGACGAACTTCTACATCCTCGACGCGCTGATC
>Ga0209577_10005316_pt1 | contig 12005 bp, 7 predicted proteins | sample GraSoiAngelo_109_FD_185874 | JGI IMG/M metagenome (GOLD analysis project Ga0209577, IMG submission 185874) | Grasslands soil microbial communities from the Angelo Coastal Reserve, California, USA - 14_0903_12_20cm (SPAdes) (version 2) | ecosystem: Environmental > Terrestrial > Soil > Grasslands ... | reverse complement strand
GTCTCTCTGCGACTCTACGTCTCGGCATAACTCCCTCGATTCCGGATTGCGAATTTCGGATTGCGGATTTGCTCGCGGACTATCTAAATCCGCAATCCGAAATCCGCATTTCGCAATCTACTTCGCTCCTCCCTTCGGACGCTTGGCGCCGTACTTCGATCGGCTCTTCTTGCGATCGCTGACACCGACCGAATCCAGCGTGCCGCGAATCACGTGATAGCGAACGCCCGGCAGATCCTTCACGCGCCCCCCGCGTATCAGAACGATCGAGTGTTCCTGCAAATTGTGCCCGACACCGGGAATGTACGTAGTCACCTCAATACCGTTGGTCAAACGCACGCGCGCGACTTTGCGCAACGCCGAATTCGGTTTCTTGGGAGTTTGCGTGTAAACGCGAGTGCAAACTCCACGCTTCTGCGGCGAGCTCTGCAAAGCCGGGCTGGCCGTCTTGTACTTGACCCGTTGGCGGCCTTTGCGAACCAGTTGATTAATCGTCGGCATCGTTTTCCTTATCGTTACAGCAGAGACGTCGCGCGGCCTCTCGACCAACCCATTAACCCGGTCGCCACCGCTCCCGGTACTGACGCCGCTGCGCGTCGTGCTCAGAGCGCAAAAGAGCCGCAACCTGCCTCTTTCCGGAACGAGTTCCGGCAGTCAGCGCAGGCAACTGCCCTGCTCATAATTCTGTCCTCGGGATGTTCTGACTTCGCTGTTCAGGCGGGTGCGGATTGTGGCTTCCCAAAAGCCCAAAATTAGCCGAAGCTTTTCTGTGGCGTCGCCGTAGAACGTGGTTTCACTTGCGCGCTCGCGTCATCCTATCTTTCAAAGCAACCACGCGAGTTCTTACGCCACAATAATTTCAAACGGCTGATGACGAACATGCAGCCGAGCAACGCCTCCACACCAGCAGAACCAATCGCAGCGTTGCATGAGGGGAGTTCAGACCGTAGTCCGAAACGGGAAACTATATGCGGCCACCATGACCTATGTCAAGCGCGCGTCGACCATCTGTGTTTCGCTGATCGGCCTTACTTGAAAACTTAAAGAGCTGCTAACCGTTTTGGTTGGCTCTGCCCAAAAAGTCGATCCGATATGGAACGAGCCGGTCAGTACTGGGAGCGCGGGCGCCCTCGCCCGCCGGAGCGTCGCAGCACGCTCAATCTCAAACTTCGTGACGCCGTAACTGTTTCGCGCTTCGCGCTCATAGCGGGCGAGGGCGCCCGCGCTCCCAGTATTAGCTTGTCTCTTTCCGCCATACGACTTTTTGGGCAAGGCCGTTTTGGTTACGCCGAGGAACTGTCGTTGAAATGATTAAGCGGTCAAACGACTTCGAGTCTCATGGTCAGTGGCGCGGAGCCCGACTCTTCGAACCAGCAGACCTGTTCGTCAACGAGATCGACTCTCAGCGCGTACACGCCAGAGCGCTGAGGGGCGGCGCATCCTATCTTCAGTCGGATCGTTTCGCCTGGCGCGACGGCGTGCGGCAGTGGCGGCTCGCCGTGGACTTCACGGACGACCGTGCCCTCTGCGTCGATAATTTGCACTGCGGGCATCACGACCCCGGCGCGCGCATCGCTTCCGGCGAGCCAGAGCGTGTCGCCCGTGTTCTCGATCTCCAAATCGATTTCCAGCGCTTCCCCGGATGAAATTCTTAAATTCGGTTTGCTGCGTAAAGCGATACGCGCGCTAAGTCGCCCGGGTTTGCGGCTATCCGGAATACTGAAAGCTGGCACCCCTTCAGCAACTTTCTTGCAGGCAAAATAATGATAGTTTGTGGGAACGGTTCGCAAAGGCAGCCGATCGTCTTCGATCAATTCTCGCTCGAACAAGCCGTTGACACTAACGTAGTCGCCGACGATCGCAAAGCCGTTTTCGTCCAGAAGCTCTCGCAGATATGAATAATCGAATGGCGATTCGAGCGTGCGATACTGCTCCATCACCGCCCGCAACTCAGCTTCCGTGCTCGAACCTGCGGCTGGACGCTCGCCTTCGAGAATGAAAAGTACGCCGCCGACATCGAGCATCGACGCGATGTTGCGCATCACAGCGCGTTCGTCTTCAAAGTGATGAAGCGAGTCATAACAGATAACCGCGTCGAACTTTTCGTCGAGCGGCCCAGTTTCTATGTCATGAATCGCGAAGGTGCAGCGTAGCGTGGTCTCATGATCGACGTCGTAAGGAACGCTCGCCACGCGCCGGCGCGACATTTCAATTAGCGTAGGGCTGATGTCGATGCCTTTCACTTCGTATCCGAGCCGCGCGAAATATTCGCTCAACCAACCTGAGCCGCAACCAACATCCAGAATCGAGCGGCCCGCGCGCAAGGCCAGCGTAACGGCCATGTTGGCAAAGTCGCAGAAGTGCCGGAACGTCTCGGCATCCATGCCTTCGCCCGTGTGCTTCGGCGGCTTGTTCGCGAGATTGTAGAAAGGCTTGGTTAGCAGATAGTGACGGCGCTCGGCATCAAGCTTGTCGACGTATTCAATAGCTGCGCGCTGGTAATCAATTCCTGCCACTTTGGGCATGCGGCCGTTTGGAAATAGTGCGGGCTGCGATTCCTGTTTGCCATTAGGCGAGACCGCGATTGAATCGGCGCGGGAAGGTTCGTCAGACGCGTGAGGGTTACGATCGCTCACCGTCTCAGGAATTATGCCCGCGATTACCTCTGATACGCTGCGCAGAAAACTCTCGTCGGAAGACCTTACTCCGAGCTGAACGAGTTCAAAGGAAGTTCCCTCGATCAACTTGCGTCGCGGCCGGGCTCTGACCACTTCGCGGATGAAAGCCAGATACTTCGCTGCGCCGTTTTCCGCCGCATGTTCAGAGCGCGCGTGGCGTCGAGCGTTCTCGCCAATTCGAATCCGCAACGGTTCGTCTTCGATCAAACGTTCGAGATAGGCGAGCAAGAGTTTATCCGCATAAGAAGCGAGCGGCATTTTAACGACGCAATCATTCGGAAGCTCGGCATACCAACCAACGTCGGCCACGATGCTGCAAACGCCACCGGCCATCAATCGACACAGGCTCGCGCTGGTTTCTCCCACCGTCCGTTCCCGAAGGTTCAGGGCGATATCGGTCTCGTCGATGCGACGCTTGAACTCTTCGAGCGTGACATGGCCGGTAATTTCCACTCGATCCTCCATGCCATAGCGCCGGATCAGTTCGCGCACGTCATAAAACGAGTTGGGTTCACCGACCAGAGAATAACGAAAGCGGTATCTTGACTTGAGCGCGGAAAGAGCGCGCAGTGCATGTTCAATTCCCTTTCCCGGCGTCATCAGTCCGAAGCTGGCGATTCTTACTTCATCGTTCAACCGTGAATGAGGACCCGGAGCATCTGAGAACTTCAACGGCATCGGGATGTGCGTAACCGGAACGCCGGGAGCAATTGCGGCAAAACGCGCGCGGCTCCACTCTGAATGGACTACGATACCCTCCGCCGAATTGGCAAGGCGGCGATTTAGCGGGAATTCGACTGGCTGTGCCAGGATTGCAGGATCTGCGCCTCTCGTTAAAGCTTCAGCCGCTTCGTCACGTGTCGCCTGGCCGTGGCAGAACTCGACTTCGTTAAGATATAGATTCGAGTCTCGTCGCTCTCGCGCCAACCCCAGAAAAAAATCCTGAAGCGCAAAATCATGAAATACCACAATGCCCGATCGTAGCCGCGTCGCTTCCAGAATCCCCGCGTGATAGCGATGGTCGTTGCCCATGTGATAGATGGCCGCTTCAAAGCGATCGAGTTGATTCAAACTCCGAGGCTGCGATCGATAATCAACGACCTCGAAACGTGAAGTCAGACTACGTTCCGTTGGCTGGAAGCCGTCAACGAACAGAGTGATCTCGGCCTCGTCGCCGAGATAAGGCAATAGTTCTTCACTGTAATCCGAAATGCCGGAACGCTGCGGACGCAGAGGACTGAAGTAAGCGAGTTTCATTTCACCACGGTTACTTTTGAATTTGCGGTCGGAGATCCCTTCTCCTTAAACCAAGAGACTTGTTCCTGAACCAAATCGACCTCCAGGGTATATTCGCCTGGCTCTTTCGGGGCGGTGATCTGAAGCGTCATCTCAGCTTCTTCGCCGGGCCTAAGATCTTTGGAAATACCGTTGTGCCCTTCAGTCTCTGACGTCAGTTTTCCATCCTTGTCGAGCCAGCGGTTGCCGACGGCGATGTAGAACTTGTTATCAGGCCGGTCGTTCACTTCACCACCGCGCTGCCACCAGACAACGTCGCTCACGTTCTTGACTTTGACCGTGATCACTTCCTTCTGTCCGGTGCGCAGCTTCGACGGCGGGTCGGATAGGGTGACTTGCGCCTTAAAGCCCCTGTCGGGCAACGGGGCCGCTGTCCTGGAAATCGGGGTGGCACCCGCACCAGGTGAGCCGGTTGTCGTCGGCTTCGGTTTGCAGCCTATCGCCAATGTCACACATCCCGCGGCAAGCAAAATAATTCCTGACTTCATATGAAATGATTCCTCACTTTTTAGTGGCACAGACTTCAGTCTGTGATTAAGTTCAGTTCCTTCCCTCTCCCTCTGGAGAGGGCTTGTCTGGCATCAAGCTTCGCACCCTCCCTAACCCCTCCCAAAGCGAGGGGAAGCAATCACATCTTTAAGGCTGAACGCGAACGCGCAGTTGCAAAGGTCGCGCTCCTCTCTCTTTAAACCACGTCACTCCTTCGTGCACCATGTCGATTTCGAGGGTGTAATCGCCCGGCGTTCGGGGCGCGTTGACGGTCAAGGTCATCTCCACTTCGCCGCCCGGCGGCAAATCGGCCTTCATAGCGGCGCGATTGTCTTCGGCTGTAGTGCCGGCGCTGATCCAGCGGTTGCCCATGTTGATTTGGTACCTGAAGTCTTTGGTGCCCACCGCGGGCCAAGTCGCCGAACCCAAATTCTTAACCTTGAAACGAATATTCGCCTTTTCGCCAGGATGCATCACCGACGGTGGATCAATTGCCACGATCTGTTCGCGATAGTCGGCTGCCGCGAAGGCGCCCTTCATCCAGGCTGACTCAAACTGGTTGCGCGCTTCGGACCCCAGCGGGATCCGAACTTCAATGAGCATCATACCGATCCGATCGCTAGGTGAAAAGAAAGGAAGGTTCACGGCCGTTACCTTCCCCACTTCAAGCCCTCTCTGCGCAATCGCCTGCTTGGCGTTCGGGAAATCATTGTTAAGACAAAGCGAGTACATCTTTTGCCCCGCCGACTCTTCAACGGTGCGAATAAACTTCCGCCACGCATCGCGGGTGAAGAAATATTCGGGTTGGCGCACGGCGATGATCGGCGCGCGCGGATTTAACAGTACTTCGAACGCGGTCGACTTGGGGCCAGTCTCGAACCAAACCTGAACGCCGCTAAAGAGCGTGCGCTGTTCGTCGGTGAGGAAACTTCTGAGTGAGCGGTCGCGCAGCATTAGCTTCGCTTCTTGTGCATAGCGGTCGGGGGCATCGAATACAGTCGGGCGGTCGCCCCACTCCTTTTGCAGTGCGTAAGAGCAAGCCAGGTAAGATTGGGCCAAGAGTACGACGGCGAAGATCGAAGCGATGGCGATCCGCCATGAAAATTTTGACCACGGGACACCCCCAGTCAAAGCAGTAGCTACGGCGAAAACCGTTACGCCCGCCAGCACATCCTCATAGAGGCCGTAGCGGCTGTAGCCCATCGCGGTCGCGCTCCAAAGTAGCGAACTGGCGATCAGGATAATGCAGAGCACTCGCGCTCGCGGGTTGCGCCACACCAGCAACAGACCGGCTAATGCGACGATGAAGCCGAACGACAGCCGGCCCGAATAGAGCGCCAGCTCCGAATGGCGTTCCGGCCTGAACCAAATCAGAAGGGGCCAGGCGATCGTCTCCCAGAGGCTATGCGGGCCCCAACGATCATCCCACCCGCCGTGCGTCGGCCAATAGACTGATTTGAAGAAGACGTTCGCGATGGGAAAGATCGGATTGCCGGTCAGACGAAAGATGTAGAGAGTGAACGGCAGAATCGGCGCCAGGAAGCCGGCGAGCATCAACCCTGCGGTCGTGATCATCTGTTTCAGCGGGAACCGGCGCGAACCCACCGCCATCTGGTAGGCGCAGACTGCGAGGAGCGGCAGCGCAACGGCGAGATTCGTCAGCTTAAACGCCGCGCTGGCTCCGAGCAGCAAGGCCACATGAACAAAATTTGCGCTGCGATTCTCTCGCTCGTCTCCGCGCACAGTGAGCAGTGTGGCTTGCAGCAGGAGCGGCAGCGTCAGCAGATCAACCATGTACGTGCTGAGCTCGAACAGTAAGTTTTCAGACAGGACCACCAGCAGCACGCAAGCCGAGCGCAGCCACGGGCGATCGATAAACGGCCGCAGCAGTTTGTCTGCGATTTGCGCCGCCCAGATCAACGCCAGAAGGTTGATAACCGTTCCGAGCCTGAATCCCAGAAATAATCTGCTAATGCCGGTGAGCGTGTCGGCGACCGGGTTGAATGGCAAAGCTGTAGGGAAGTAATCGCCTGGCGCATAGAGTGCGCCGCGCAATGAACGCTCGGCGTGCAGCAGATGGTAGGAAAAAACATCGTACGAATGATCAGGGAAAGCTGCGCGCAGCAGGTAAAATCCAAGGAGCGGCAGTCCCACCAGCAGCCAAAAACTTCGCCCAAAGTTTTCCGCTGGGAACTGTTTGGTTGCCAGGTAGAAGTACCAACAGACTACCGCTAGGGCAACGGTCAACGTCCACGCGATCAGGTTGTTTTCGATGACCCAGAAATATTGCCGGGCGAGCACGACCGCGTAGAGAAAGATCAGCGCGTCGCCTAACTCGATGCGACGACGCACGCGCCCGAAGGCTTCTCCGAAAAACGAACTTGGGTGTTCGATCTGAGTTGTCATTATTTGGAGTGCGGTGGAGAGCGAAGCGCGACACCGCTTTGGATATCCGACAGACTTCATGAGGCTCTGATCAGGTCGTCACCTCCGTGCCCGCTGCCCCTTCCTCGCCTCTTAGAGGCGAAATGTTTATAGCCCGACCTGTCCCTGATAGCCCGCTCCGTAGGAGCGGAACGTTTCTTTATTGCGCTCCTACGGAGTGCGGGAGCAAATCATACCGCAGGAGCTATAAACATCTGGCTCCTACGGAGCCACGCAAACTCGGACATCCAAAGCGCCGTCGCCGCTTCGCTCTGCCGGCGCACTCCATGCACGTCAGGGTGGCAAAAGCTGCAGGTGCTCTCCTGCTCTCACGGCTCAAAACAGGTTCTTGATGAAGCTGTAGATGTAACGAAACCAAACCTTGTGGAGCTTGATCGAAGATTTGCCGTACTTTCTCGAATACTCATGGGTTGGAACTTCGGTGACCCGATAGCCGCGCTTCAGGCACTTCATCATCATCTCTTGCTCAATGGTGGTGATGTTTTCCTTGAGATTGAGCGAGCGAATGACCTCAGTGCGAATGGCACGAAAACCGTTCTGGCTCTCGGTGAGGTTCTGTTTCCATCTCATGTTAATGCCGATGAGAATGATGTCGCAGCCAACCATGCGAAACAGTTTGTCTATGTCGCCGTGCAGCTCATCACTGCCGCCAGTGGCTCGAGATCCGATGACCAGATCCGCGCGGCCATCCAGGATGGGCTCGGTAAGATGAGGAATGTCCGCTGGGTCATGCGATCCATCCGCGTCCATAAAAACCACGATCTCGTGTGATGCGGCCATGGCCCCGACGCGAATCGCTTCACCCTTGCCGCGCTTGTTATCTTTGACTACCCGAACACCATAACTTTCCGCGACCTCGACCGTTCGATCGGTTGAGTGTCCGTCAACCACTACGATCTCGTCACAAAAAGGCGAAGACTTTTCTATGACCTCGGCGATGCATTGCTCCTCGTTGCGGGCTGGTATTACGAGGCTGACCCACGCCCTTGGATCCAACGGTTTCGCGGCTTTGGTTTGCGACATTCGCTTCCCGGGCGAGGCTAGCTCAGCGGCCAACTCATCACCGCTCAGTCCTTCCTGTTCTTCATAGCCAGGGTAGATTTTGCTCATGCCTCACCACAGTCTCTACTGATTACCGCTTTAGCGATTGTTTTTGCGACTGATCGAAGTTCTTGACATCAGGTTATCCAGACCAACACAATGCCCGACTCAAAGTAGTGGAAGTACCGGCGCGGAATGTCGAGTTGCTATCGGTTTTCTTTCGGTTAGCACCGCTGGATCCGGATCGAAACTCAGTACCGAAAAAGAGCCTAAAGCTAACACTGTGCACACCAAAATGACAACTTCGCTCGGCCGCGTTCGCGAAACTCAGAGCGCGGATGAGAGGAGCGACAGGTCAGGATTCATTCGACGACTCTTCCGACTGAGTTTGGTGCGCGAGCTGCTGGTTATCTTAGCCCTTTGCCTGTTTACGGCATTATTAACGTGGCCCTATGTGACGCGTTTGCGGGACGTGGTCGTCGACACTGGTGACCCGTACCTCATGACGTGGATCCTCTGGTGGGACTATCACCAGACTTTTACGGACCCGCTGCACCTCTTCAACGCGAACGTCTTTTACCCATTCAAGTACACACTCGCCTTCAGCGAGCATAGCTATGGGCTCGCGCTGCTGCTCTTTCCGCTTTTCGCCATCGGACTGAAGCCACTCACGGTCCACGCGATCGCGCTGTTCTTCGCCTTTCCACTCACCGGCTACGCTGCTTTTCGCCTGGGCCGAACACTCACCGGTTCGACGGCGGTTGGGTGGGTCACGGGCATTGTCTTTGCCTTTGTCCCCTATCGCTTTAACCAGATGTCACAAGTGATCTATGCCTTCTCGCCGTGGATCCCGCTGCTCTTTGAAGCTCTGGTGTTGTTTGTCCGCGAGCGCAGCAGAAAGCGCGCAGTGTGGCTCGGCTGCGCGTTCTCTATGAGTGGGGTGACGACGATCTCGTGGTTTAATTTTTCACTGATTCCCTTCGTATTCGTCGCGGTTATTCTGCTAACGCGCTACGGTCTGTGGCGCGAGCGCGAGTTTTGGCGGCGGGCCGCGGTGACGCTCGGCGCAGCGAGTCTCTTGCTGATTCCTTTTTTCCTGCCATATTTCCTTGCCTCTCGTCTCTATGGTTTCACGCGCACCATCGACGAGATCAAAGCCAACTCAGGTTGGCCGATCCACTGGTTGTCAGTTGAGCCCCGCAACAAGCTTTGGAGCCGCATGGGAGAATCCATTCCCGACGGTTGGCGCTTCAAATTCTTCCCGGGTCTGCTGCCGATCCTTTTTTCGTTGGCGGCGCTGCTGATGGCGCGTGATGTCACGAAGGATCTGTCAAGGCAGCCGATTGATCGAGTGTCACGACAGCGCCGTCTTCGCGTGCTGGACACGATCATCGTGTTTGCGTTTGCTCTTTCGGTTCCGGCCATCGGGTTGGATCAGACGGATGCCCTGCATGGACTGTTTGGTTACATCACGTCCGAACTGGTACTCGGTCTGCTGACCCTGGCCGTCGTGGTGCGGCTGTGTCTCGCGTATCCGCGGTTCTTGTCGACGGCCCAAGCGAATCTGGTTGAGACTCTCCGTTCCCCAAGGCGCGGCGATGCCTTTTGGCTGGGAATCCTTTTGACGGTCATCGGGTTTTGTTACTCACTCGGCTGGAACTTTTTCTTCTACCGCCTTTGCTATGACCTGCTGCCGATGTTTAGAAGTATGCGCGTCGCTTCACGAGGAGCAATGATCGCCTATCTCGGTCTGGCGCTGTTGGCAGGCCTCGGCGTAAAGCATCTGGCGGAATTTCTGGCCACGCGAGTTCCGTGGCTGCGCGCGGGCGCGGTCTATGCAATTGCCTGCGTGCTGTTGCTGGCCGAGTTCAACGCCGCGCCCTTGCCCATCGTGCGTGGCGAGTCGTTTCCCGACGCGGTGACGCTGAGACTAAAACAGACGCGGATGAGCGGCGGGATCGTCGAACTCCCCGTGGGCGGGGATTTCAATTATCGCTACATGTTACGCGCAGCCGATCACCAGAAGCCGCTGATCGTTGGCACGTCGGGTTTCAACTCGCCCATTGAAGATAAGATCGAGGCGTTGACCCGGACCGGAGCGATCCCGGCCGAGCTGATGAGCATGCTCGAAGCAATCCCGACTTCTTACCTCGTGATTGCCAATCAGTCGATCATGCCCGAGCGAACGATCGACTACGAAGTTTTTCTGGCGCGCGCAGTTGCTGCGGGCCGGCTGCGTTTCATCAACCGTTTTGACGGGCACGATGATCTCTATGCGGTGGCTAAAAATGAGCCCGAAGTGAAGAGCGAAGCTTCGCCTCCATTCGATCTCTCGATTCCGGATTGGGCCACAAAGATTCGCGAGGATCCGCTTAACATCCTCGGGCGGCCCGATTGGAGCCAGACACTCTATCGCGTTTATTTGACGAGTTCAGGAGCCCTTCCACGCTACCCGGAGTTCATCCGCGCGCTAGAGACCATCGGCACCGGAATCGAGTTAGGATCCAAAGCCCAAGAGCAGCAGTTCGAGAGCCGACTTCGGGACTTTGTTGAGAATTTAACCACCAGCGATGCTTTCAAGAAAATTTTTTACGGCTTGGACGACGCGCAATATATCGATCGCCTGCTGCAGAACGCGGGAATCACTATTAGTCCGATAGAACGCGAGGCGCTGGCTGGCGGCTTGCACGCTGGAAAGGAGACTCGCGTGGACAGCTTGCTGAAGATCGTCTCTGATCAGCGCTTCGTCGAGAAGGAGAATTACCGTTCATTGGTGCTCCTCCATTACTTCGCATTCTTGCGCCGCAACCCGGGCGACCCTCCGGATCATGATCTAAGCGGATTTAGTTTTTGGCTCAAAGTTTTGGAGCAGAATCATGATCCTGCTAAGCTTGCGCTCGCTTTTAAAGAGTCGAGTGAATATCAGTCGCTCAACCGACAACACTAGTAGGCCGTAGAAATCTGCATCTCCAAAAGGGCAGCGGGAGAGGGGCCGTTACGCAAGATGACCTCAGTCGAACAGAATCGAGCCATGGATTCGAACTCGGCATTGCTGTCGGTTGTCATCCCGGTTTACAACGAAGAAGCCACCCTGGCCGAGGTCTTGAACAAAGTGCTCGCCATCCCGCATCTGCTGGAAGTTATCGTGGTGGATGATGGATCGACCGACAAGACGGCCGAGTTTGCGTTTGCGATAATGGCCCAAGATTCCAGAGTGCGTCTGGAGCGCCTTGGCCAAAACTCAGGCAAGACCGCCGCGCTCAGGGTTGGCTTTGCGCTGACGCGGGGCGAGGTGGTGATTGTGCAGGACGCTGATCTGGAATATGATCCCGCGGAAATCGATGATGTAATCCGACCTATTCTCGAAGGACACGCCGACGTAGTCTTTGGGTCGCGATTTCTGGTTCGCCGGGCCGCGCGCGTCCTTTATTTTTATCACTTTATTGCCAACAAGATGTTGACCTTCGTCTCCAACGCCCTCACCAACCTAAACATGACGGACATTGAGACTGGATACAAGGCATTCCGCGGCGAGATTATCCGTAACATGATCATCGTCTCGACGGGTTTCGGCTTCGAAGTCGAAGCAACCGCAAAGGTGGCGAAGTTGAAACCGGCGATCTACGAAGTTCCCATCAGTTATTATGGCCGCACTTATTCCGAAGGGAAGAAGATCGCGTTCCTCGACGGTCTATTGGCGCTTTGGTTCGTCTTCCGCTTCAATCTGTTTTGCGGTTTGCGGGCCTCTTATCGAGAAGTGCCCCAACTTGACCACAGGCCAAGACTATTACAATCAGGCGCACTCAGGATCGATGGCGAGCGGTGAACAGAATCCAACTACCCAAAGTTGTGTCCGCCGATCTCAATTTCGCAAATGAAAAGTGCGGATACGCCGGCCGGGAATTAGAAGCGATGGATGACGCCCGCAACTACCATCGCTGGATACTCCGAATCTTTGAACCATTTCTGGGTGCGCATCTGGTTGAGGTAGGCGCCGGGGTCGGCTCATTCTCTAAATTGATCCTGAACCGCCACGATTGCCAGAGCCTTTGCCTG
>Ga0209577_10005315_pt1 | contig 12005 bp, 13 predicted proteins | sample GraSoiAngelo_109_FD_185874 | JGI IMG/M metagenome (GOLD analysis project Ga0209577, IMG submission 185874) | Grasslands soil microbial communities from the Angelo Coastal Reserve, California, USA - 14_0903_12_20cm (SPAdes) (version 2) | ecosystem: Environmental > Terrestrial > Soil > Grasslands... | reverse complement strand
AGCGCGGGGTATGCAGATCAAGCTGCCGGATGAAACCTTCGAATTTTTGGCGAACCGAATCCGGAGCAACGTGCGCCGATTGGAAGGCGCGCTGATGCGGGTGGCATCATTCGCATCGCTCAGCGGTAAACAGCTCACGGGCGAAGTGATCGAACATTTGCTCAAAGACATTTTACAGGAGGAAGCGCGCACTTCGATCACGATCGAGCAAATTCAGCGGCGGGTGGCTGAGCACTTCGATATTCGGCTGGCGGACATGACGAGCAAACGCCGTCCGGCGAGCATCGCGTTCCCGCGGCAGGTGGCGATGTATCTGGCTCGCGAATTAACGAAATCTTCGCTCAACGAAATCGGAGACGCCTTTGGCGGGCGCGATCATGGAACGGTGCTGCACGCGTGCAAATTGGTGAAAAAGCGGATGAAAGAGCAGGACAGCATTCGGCAGACGATTTCGTTTATCGATAGTGCTCTGCAACGCTGATTGCGCTGTGAGATTACGGTTGCCGAATAAGATCGCACGCCTAACATCTTAGGCAGATTTGTCCTCATGAAGGTTAGCGCCACAAAGGAAAAGCTGCTGGAAGGTTTGCAACAGGTCCAAAATGTCGTCAGCACCCGCACGACGCTACCGATTCTTTCGAACGTTCTGCTGCAAGCAAGCGATGGCGAAGTGCATCTCACGACCACCGATCTCGACGTTGGTGTCCGTGGAAGTTTTGAAGCCGAAGTGGAAAAGGAAGGAGCGACCACGCTTCCGGCGCGCCGGCTTTTCAATATCGTGCGCGAGCTTCCTTCGAGCGAAATCCAAATCGATGTCGATGGAAAAAACGCCGCTTCCATTCGAAGCGGACAAAGTTTCTTCAAGATCCTCGGCTTGCCGGAAGAAGAATTTCCGCCGCTCCCGAAATTCGAAGACGCAAAGGTGGTCACGATTCGACAGAAGGATTTGCGTGATGGTTTGAGGAAAACTTCGTATGCGATCTCGACCGACGAAACGCGCTACGTGCTGAACGGACTCCTGTTTAGCTTGAAGGAGAACAAACTCACGCTCGTGGCTACGGATGGGCGCCGGCTGGCGATGGTCGATATCGAATTGGAAATTCCGCGGAGCCAGGAAGCCGACATCATTGTTCCGACCAAGGCCGTCACCGAACTGCAGCGATTACTAACCGATGATGGCGACGTAAAGGTGAGCGTGTCCAGTGGTCAGATCGCGTTCGATTTAAACAAGACGCTGCTCGTCTCGAAATTAATCGAAGGCAATTATCCAAATTACAAACAGGTTATTCCAGGGGAAGCCAAGGAGCGCGTCACGCTCGAGCGCGAGACTTTTTTGAATTCGCTCCGGCGCGTGTCGCTTTTGGCGAGCGAGAAATCGAATTCGATCAAGCTCAGCTTCAGCAAAAACAACATCGATATCACCGCCAATACGCCGGAAGTGGGCGAGGCCAAAGAATCGTTACCAGTCCAATACAAAGGCCGCGATTTTTCGATCGCGTTCAATCCCGAGTTCATGATGGCGCCGTTGCGCAATCTGACTGAGGACGAAGTTTTTCTCGATCTGATTGACGAAATGAGCCCCGGCGTTTTGAAAATCCAAACGCCGTTTCTTTACGTGCTGATGCCGATGCGCATCAGTTCCTGATCCAGCGCGGTGCGGACGAGATCGAGATCGAGACGGCATAAGTCTCCGTTCGGTGCGCGAATGGCTCGCGCGTTTTCGTTCAGCGGCGCCCAAACTGCGGGATCAGTTGGGCCGAAAACCAAAATGCACCGTGCTCCTGCTGCCGCGGCCAAATGGGAGATGCCGCTGTCGTGTCCAACGAAGGTCGTATTTTCAAGCGCCGCCGCGAGATCTGGCAACGGCAAATGTTTTGCGAATCGAACCCGTGGATTTTGCCAGACCGATTCGAGCTGCCGGATTTGATCTTCGTCCGCTTCACCGGAAACAATCACGAGCGAACCGTTGAAATTTTCGAGGAAATGATTTCCAAGCCCAATCCAGTTTTGCAGCGGCCAGTTTTTTTCATGGCTTCCGCTGCCCGGATGCAACGCCACAATCGGAACGGTCAATCCGGCGAGAAATTCCTCGCCACGCTGTCGATCTCCGCTCGACGGGTAAAGTTTCGGCGCGAAATCCGAAATTGAGAGACCGAGCTCGTTGATTGGCTGCGCCAGTTGTCGAGCTGCGTCCGAGCCATTGTCGATTTTGGCCGGGCCACGGACGATTTTTCGCGCGCCGCTCCGCCGCAAATTCGTTTCGAGAATTAGATCGGGGTCGTAAAGGTAGGTGATGATGAGATCGAACTCGGCGAAATATTTCGCGAGTTCGGCTGGCAGATCTGCATCTTTGGCAAAGAATTTCGACAGCAGCGCCGATTCAATCGAGCGCACGCGCCGCGCATAAAAGCGGTCCTCAGCGAGCGCTGCGATGTGTTTGTGGCCGAGAATTTCGATATGCGCACTCGGATACGCTTCGCGCAATGCCTTGAGCGCCGGGAGAGTAAGAACGAAATCGCCGATCGCGCCGCCGCGGATAACCAGAATGCGCTTCAATGCGCGAGACTAATATTGCGTGAACGCGCAGGCGAGAATCGCGATCCCGTAACCAGCCGCGATACTGTGCACCGTCCGCCAGTGCGTGTTGCTGCGCGCGCTCCAATTAATCTGATCGCGCAGCAAGTATGGCATCGTCACCCAAAAAAGACCGGCCACGATGAGCAAATAGGCTAGCACGGTCACAAACAAGCGGCTGGTTTCGTAACGGAAGAATGCCGCCTCTAATAAAGGCTCGGCCGCGAGCAAGCAAAGAATACCGAGCGAACGAACAGCGAGGAATTCTTCCACGAATCGCAGCACGAGCACATAACCGATCGGGAGCACGATCATCAGCGGACGGCGAAAGCTGGAGAACTCACCCATCTCCATCGTGGCCAGCAGCCAGAAAGACCAAACCAAAACCAAACTCAGAAGAACAATCCCGGCGATGCTCGAGCGCGGGAAGCGTTTCAACCAATTTTGGGCGAGGGTCGGTTTGAAGAACCCCGGCAGAGCCACGAGCACAAGCAACGTGCCCGCTACCATTCCTGCGGTTTGTAAATTTAGATCGTAAATCATGCGGCAATCGTCGCGACATGTTCTTCGGTTGGCAACGGCGTTCCGTAGAGACTAAATCCAGTCGCGCGTTCGATTTGAACATCGACAAGTGTGCCGACGAGATCATCGGCGCCTTCGAATAATGCGATTTTGTTTGTGCGAGTGCGTCCCATCAGCCGTGACGGGCTGTTCTTGCTTGGCCCTTCGCAAAGCACTTCCAAGGTTCGGCCGACCAGACGTTCGTTAATGCGGCGCGCGGATTCGTTTACGACCTCGAGCAAATCATGATTGCGGCGCTCTTTGATCCTTTCGTCGGCTTGATCCACCATTTCCGCTGCCGGCGTATCGCGCCGGGGCGAATAACGAAACACGAAGGCATTATCGAATTCGATTTCTTCGACCAAAGCGCGCGTTTGTTTGTAATCATCGTCCGTTTCGCCCGGAAATCCGACGATGATGTCGGTCGTGATCGCGATTCCCTTTCGCGCCTCGCGGACCTGCCGGACAAGATCGACATATTTCTCGGCGGTATAAGTCCGGTGCATCGCCTTCAAAATTTTGTTGGATCCCGATTGCACTGGCAGATGGAGATGATCGACCAGTTTCGGCAAGTGCCGGTAGGCGTCGATCAAATCTTCACGGAAGCCGATCGGGTGGGGCGAGGTGAAGCGAAGGCGCTGCAAGCCGTCGATTTCGTGGACGGCATCGAGCAATTGCACAAACGGACTCTTATTGTCGATCTTTGGAAATTCGTGACGGCCGTAGAGGTTCACGATTTGACCGAGCAACGTCACTTCTTTGACACCACGTGAAACAAGCTCGCGGCCTTCGGCGACAATTTCCTCAATTGCGCGGCTACGCTCGGCGCCGCGGGTCTGCGGCACGATGCAAAATGTACAGTGCATGTTGCAGCCTTGCATGATCGAAACAAAGGCGGTCGCCTGTTTCGGCTCCAGTTGTTGATGCCGAATGGTGGATTGCGATCCCGGTTCCTCGTCGACATCGACGATCGAGAAGCGCGGATCGTCCATTGCGCGATAACGTTTTGTTTCGAGCGCGTGATCGACATAATCGGCGACGCGATGAAACTTTTGCGTGCCAACGACAAGATCGACATGCGGCAGATTTTTGAGGAGCGAAGCGCCGCGCGCTTGCGCCATGCAGCCAAGAAAACCGAAAACGACGTGCGGCCGCTCCTTGGCGATGCGACCGAGCATTCCCATTTTACCAAGCGCCTTTTGGTCAGCCATATCGCGAACGCTGCAGGTGTTCAGGAGCACCACGTCCGCTTCCAGCTCGCTCTCGGCGCGTTCATAGCCACGGACGATGAGCGAATGCGCGACTTGTTCCGAATCGCGTTCGTTCATCTGACAGCCGTAGGTCTTAATGAAAAACTTGGGCATCGGGCGGGCGAAATAATACACGAGCGCGCGCGCCGCGCTACGGCTTTACTACGATGTCGATCTTACGGTGGCGTGGCAAAGCGTCCGAGAAATGGATTTGCGTTCAACCGCTGTCGCACTTCTTCGCCAGTCCACGGATTCGTCGCAAATTCATTGAATACTGCTACGCCGACGACTCCGACGTTTTGGGTGTTGCGATATTTCTCGGCGGCGTACGATTCGCGAACCGGACCGAAGCGAAACGCCGCAACCGCCTCAGTGCTTTGTCGGAAGCCCTCAACTTTCAATTGCGACTTTGGCGCCATGACATAGCCCGGTTTTCGCACCGAAGCTTTGCCTCCGTCCAAGACATCGAGTCCGTCGACAGACAAAACAATTTCAAGGCGCAGATTCGTTTTGTTCCGGGCCACGATTGAGTAACGACGACCTTCCTCCCCAACAACAAACCAGCGGTCGCCCACGATCAGGCCGGGAAGAAAACGGCCGCTCTGGTCTTTGAGACCAACTGAAATCAAGGTTTCTGTCGGCGCCGGCATCAGAGGCCAGCGCCGCTGCCACGCCACCGCGCCGGCCATCGCGCGAATGCCGGCGTTGTCATTGTAGTAAATCGCTGCCGTCGCCAGCGGATGCGTCGAGTCCGCGCGACGAAAACTAGTATAGCCAACACGCGATGTGCGCGTTTCGCCCCATTTTGTGCCGAGACCAGGCCGATCAGTCGGCGCTTGGGCGAATCGGGCTGCGCCGGCGCTGCCGGTGGACACGTAGGATTCGCAAGATCCGAAAGATAAGAAACCTGATAGCGCGAAAATTTTGAGCAGTCGGTGAATCTGTTTCATCTCGATTATACGCTTTCCAACTCGTCAATCTTTCAGATTTAATCGCGGCGCCAAATGAAAGACGGGACTCCGGCGATCGGCATTATTGGCGGGAGCGGTTTGTACCAGATGGAGCGGTTAGGCGATGCCACCGAGCGAAAGATTGAGACACCGTTTGGTTCGCCATCCGACGCGCTGATCGGCGGCTACATCAGCGGCCGACAGGTGTATTTTTTGCCGCGGCACGGCCGAGGGCACTGCATCCTGCCCCACGAACTGAATCATCGTGCGAATATTTATGCGCTGCGTTCGCTCAACGTCCGCTGGATCATTGCCGTCACCGCGGTCGGCAGTTTGCAGGAGAAATATAAACCGCGCGATATTTTGCTGCCCTCGCAATTTTACGACCGCACGAGCTTGCGCGCCCACCACACGTTTTTTGGGGAAGGAATTGTCGCACACGTTTCTTTTGCCGAACCAATCAGTCTCCAGTTGCGTAATCTGCTGGCCGAATCAGCAAAAAAGGTCCGCGTCGCCGTTCACAACGGCGGCACCTATGTGAACATGGACGGACCAGCATTTTCGACGCGGGCGGAATCGGAGCTCAATCGGCGCAACGGTTTCGACGTGATTGGAATGACCAATTTGCCGGAAGCAAAATTGGCGCGGGAAGCGGAAATCGCCCTGGCCACGATGGCGATGATCACCGATTATGATTGTTGGAAGGTGGAAGAGGAACCGGTGTCGGCGCAGACGGTGTTCGGCCATCTGACCGCGAATGCCGAGGCTGCCCAGAAAGTTTTGGTCGAAGCGATTCCCCGAATTCCGGCCCAACCGGACTGGGGCGATCATCGGTCGCTCGACAACGCATTGGTGACGGAACGGAAGCTCTGGCCGAAGGCGACGGCGGAAAAGCTTCGGCCGATTTTAGGCCGGTTTTTGTGAGGTAAAAAAGTTCTTGCTATCTCCGAGCTGATTATAGTAATTATAAAAGCGTCGCCAGTAGTAAGTTTCATAGTCCAATGAAAATTGAAATCGCCTTCTGCCTGCTCGGCCTTGCGCTACTCCCAGCTTGTTCGACTACTTCTCAGACGACGGCTGCCAATCAAACGCTCGAGCAGCGTCTAATGGCCAAGTATGCCAGCAATGCGACCGAGCCCGGCACGCCAGGCGAAGAGCCGGCGCCTCCGGCCGAAGGTCCGGAAGATGTCCCCGCCGACGCTCCGAGCACGGTCGATCAGAATCCGGCATTGATGCCGAGTCCGTTGCTTCGCTACTGGGCGTCCTCGCGCACGCCGTAATCGGCGAATCGGTTCGTTCAGTTCCTTTTCGGGAGGCGTTTTATCGCGCCAGTCAACGACCGAAGCTGTGCTGCTTCGTGTGCCGCTGAAACCGTGATCCGCAATCGTGCCGTGCCTTTAGCCACCGTTGGATAACGGATCGCCGGCACGAAGAATCCGGCGTCTTGAAGATTTTGCGCCGCGGCCAGGGTCGTTTTCTCGTCCCCGATAATCCACGGAACAATCGCGCTGGCTGGTCGAATCGAAAACTCTTCGGCCAGGATGTCGATGTTACGCCAGAGCCGTTGCCGCCGTTTTTCTCCTTCCGTTGAGGAAAGGAAATCGACCGCCGCCTTTGCCGCCGCAGCCAATGCCGGCGGCGGTGCCGTCGAGAAAATAAACGAGCGGGCCCGGTTAATGAGCCACTCGGTCACGTCTCGCGATCCGCAAATGTAGCCGCCGCTTACGCCAAGCGCTTTGCTAAGCGTTCCCATTTGAACATCGATCTCCTGGCTCAAGTTTTCTTCGACAGCCAGACCTCGCCCATTTCGCCCAATCACGCCGATGGCGTGCGCTTCATCGAGAAATAATTGGGCGCCGAACTCTTTCTTTAGTTTAACGATTTCCGGCAACGGCGCGCGATCGCCATCCATTGAAAAGACGGATTCAGTGATAATCAAAATGCGCGCGGCAGAGTTTTTTTGGCGCGCCCATTCCAGATGCCTCTTCAGTTTGCCGAGATGATTGTGGGGAAAAACACGCAGGGTCGCACCGCTGAGCTTCGCACCGTCGATCAGCGACGCGTGACACAATTTGTCGAGAATGATGGCATCGTTTTTGTCGACCAGCGCCGGAATTGTTCCGAGCGCGGCTGCGTAACCGCTGCTGAAACAGAGCGCCGCTTGTGTTCCCTTCCATTTTGTGAGCGCATTTTCGAGGCGCACATGTGGCGATTGCGTCCCGCCGATCAATCGAGACGCGCCCGCGCCTACACCAAATTCCGCAATCGCTTTCGTCGCTGCCTCGCGCAACTGGGGATCATTCGCCAACCCGAGGTAATCGTTTGAGGAAAAGTTGACCAACCGTTTGCCGTCAAGATCGACAATGACCCCCTGCGGGCTGGATATTTCGCGCAGATGTCGATCTAACGCGCACGCGCGCAGAGCTTCAAGTTGCCGCGCGTAGATGTCGCTCATCCGGCGGTTGGGTTCCAAAGAGCCCAGGCCAGGAGCGCGCCTGCGTCGCGCCAGACTCCGGAGTGGCTATCGCCGAGCACAACCACAATGATATCTTTGCCCGGCCGCGATCCGCTCGCAATCAAACATTTCCCGGCGGCCTCGGTATAACCAGTCTTCATCCCGTTGCAGTAGGGCAATCGCTTCAAAAGCTGGTTAGTGTTTTCCAATTCACGGGTGCGGCCGTTCGCGTAGCGGAAAACCAGCTGCCGCAGGCAGACGATCGAACGAATCGTGGGATTCGCATACGCCATCCGCGCGATCGTCGACAAGTCGCGCGCCGTCGAATATTGCCGCGCGTCCGGCAATCCGTTCGGGTTCACGAAATGTGAATGCGTCGCCCCGAGCGCGAACGCGCGCTGGTTCATTCTTTCGGCAAACGCCTCGATGCTGCCAGCGTTGTCACGTGCCAAACAACGCGCAACGTCGTTCGGGCTTTTTACCAACAACGCGCGCAGGAGATCGATGCGCTGATAAATATCCCCAGGTTTAATATTTAGTTTTACCGGCTCCGCGAAAGTGTCGACCTGCGCGACCGTCACCGGCCGATCCAAGTAGCCGCTCTCAGCCACGATCAGTCCCGTCAGCAACTTTGTCGTACTCGCAGGCGCTCGGATTTGGTCCGGATTTTTTTCGTAGAGCACCTCGCCATTACTGACATTGATCACGATGACGGAACTCGCGCCGGTCTTGGGAACAGACCCGGGCACGGTCTGCGTCGGGATCGGCTCCTCAGATTCGCGATGTTTTTTTACCGTCGCGCGATGCGTTCGTTTTGGCCGCGGAGTTGTGCTCGGGCTTTCGTCTGATTCCGAGGTCGCCGACGATTTCGTCTTCGAGTGCTGCCTGTGTGGCACGCCGCTGGGCCGAACCTCGTTAGGATTCTCGTCCGACGAAATCGTTGTCGGCTCGGCGGCAAGGCAGAGAAGGGCAAGCCCGACCACGCAAAAGAACCCGGCACGAGACCAGTGCTTCATGGGCGGCAAATTACCGATAAAGATTCAACGCGCGCAAGCGGGGTTACAAATCCTTGCCGCGCTGGATCAGTTCGATTTCGTAGCCTTCCGGGGCATCGATAAAGGCGATCGCGCTGCCGCCGGAAGTTTTGTGCGGACCATCGGAGAGCGGATAACCTTTCGCCTTTGCTTCGCGCGCGAACTTCTCCAGATCGTCCACTTCAAACGCGAGATGAGTCAGGTCCGGACCCACCACCACCGGTCCGCTCTCGTCAAATTTACAGAGCTCGATTTCCTCTTCGCTTTCCGGCGCTTTGAAAAAAACCAATTGCGATCCGCGGCCGGACGTGTGCCGCCGAGTCTCTTGCAGCCCGAGCACGTCTTTGTAAAAGGCCACCGTCTTCTCCAGATCTTTCACCCTGTAGCGGGTGTGTAACAGTTTCTTAACCATCGTGTATCTTATTGCCCCGTTAACCGATTAAATTCAAACTCTTCGCCGATGAAACTTGTCATCGCCGCCACTGGCGCCAGCGGTTCGATCTATCTGCAACGACTACTAGAGCAGATCGATCCCGCCGCGCACGAGATTCATCTGATCCTGAGCGGTCATGCCAAACAAGTCGCTAAACAAGAACTGGGCGCCTTCAAAATTCCGAAAGGGATCGCCCAACACGGCGAGAACGATCTCAATGTCCCGTTCGTCAGCGGCTCGGCGCGATTTGATGCGATGGTGATCGTTCCCTGCTCGATGGCAACGCTCGGTCGAATCGCGACCGGCTCGAGCGACACTGCGCTTTTGCGCGCGGCCGATGTTTTTTTGAAGGAGCGGCGCAAACTGATCGTCGTTCCGCGCGAGACGCCGTGGAATCTGATTCATGCGCGCAACATCGTCACGCTGCTAGAAGCGGGCGCGATCGTGCTGCCGGCGATTCCGTCTTTTTACAGCCGCCCGAATTCACTGGTCGATCTGGTCGACACCGTCGTCTGGCGGATTCTCGATCAAATCGGTCTGCCAAGCTCGCGCGCCTATCGCTGGGCCGATCAAACTCCGCGCCGCGGCGCGCGCAAGAAGTCTTGAAGATCGAAGGTCGGCCGGCGCGATGGCTGATCGCGTTTGGGTTCTATTTGCTCCAGGTTTGGGCGCGCACGCTCCGTTACGAAATCGACGACCGTGCGAATGTTTTGGGAAAACCAGTGGCCGGAAATTACATTGCCGCGCTCTGGCATAATCGGCTTCTGCTGATTTCGTTTGTCCTCAAGAAATTTTTTCCGGATCGACCAGGCGCCGGATTAATCAGTGCAAGCCGTGACGGAGATCTCATCGCGGACGTGACTCAACGTTTCGGATTTGATGTAGTGCGCGGATCGAGCTCACGAATGGGCGCCACCGCACTTCTCGAGTTGAGCGAAATTCTTGCTTCCGGTCACGACGTTCTCCTGACTCCTGATGGACCGCGCGGTCCCGCTTATGAGCTCGGACCGGGCATTATCTTTCTCGCGCAAAAAACCGGAGCCCCGGTAGTTCCGATCAACATGGAATATTCGAGCTGCTGGCGGGTGAAAAGTTGGGACCGGTTCATCATCCCCAAGCCTTTTTCGAAAGTGCGCGTCATTATCGGCCCGCCTCAGCAGATCAAGCCAACGTCGACCGCGGAGGAATTCGAAGAAGAAAGATTGCGACTCCAGAGCGCGATGTTGTCGCTGGTTGAGCGCGGTTGACTCATTTAAGTTCGTGCAATGGGAAATCTGATCGACGGCCGCGCGATTGCCGAAAAGGTTTATGTCGATCTTCGGCGTGAGATTGCCGAGTTGAAATCCAAAGGCGTTACGCCGGGGCTTGCGGTCATTCTTGTCGGCGATAACCCAGCGTCGCGAGCCTACGTGCGTTCAAAAGACAAAATGAGTCGCGAGCTTGGTTTGCATTCGGTCAAGCTCGAGCTGCCGGATTCAACGACCCAAAGCGAATTGCTCGCGCGGGTCGAAGAATTGAATCGCGATCCCAAGATCCATGGAATTCTTGTTCAATCGCCGCCGCCGAAACAGATCGATGAAGCCGCGATCGTGCGCGCGCTCGATCCGTGCAAAGACGTGGACGGTTTTCATCCGCTCAATGTGGCCAAGCTAGCGATGGGCGATCCGAGCGGCTTCGTTCCGTGCACGCCGCTTGGGGTGCAACGCCTCCTCATCGAAAGCAAGATTGATATCGCCGGCGCGCACGTCGTGGTTCTCGGGCGGAGCATGATCGTGGGAAAGCCGGTTGCCCTTTTGCTCATGCAAAAAGTCAAAGGCGGCGATGCGACCGTGACCGTTGCACATTCGCGGAGCAAAAATCTCGAAGAGATCACGCGCTCAGCCGATATTTTGATTGCCGCGATCGGGCGCGCGCAATTCGTTAAAGCCGATCACATCCGCGACGGCGCAGTCGTAGTCGATGTTGGAATCAATCGCGTGGACGACGCCTCGACTGAACGAAGCTATCGGCTGGTCGGCGACGTCGCGTTTGATGAAGTTGCGCCGAAGGCGAATGCGATCACGCCAGTGCCCGGCGGAGTCGGGCCGATGACAATCGCGATGTTGATGTCGAACACGGTCAAGGCGGCGCGGATGCTTAGTTCGGCCTGACGATTTTTGTTGTTAGCAATCGCAGTATCGTTGGGCTGAATCGCGCGACTTGTAGAAAGCGTGAGGCAGTTTTTGGTGACAATACGGCTGCGCGGGCGAGTCGATTGACCCAAAGTCGCCCGCGATACATCGCGCGATGGGCGCGGACAAATTCGCGCATGATTGATTGTCGATCTTCGCCACGGATGATTCTTACGATTGCATTCGCGGCAAGCTCGCCTGAGCGCAGCGCGTAATAGATTCCTTCGCCGGTGAATGGTTCGACCACGCGCGCCGCGTCGCCGATGAAGAATAAATTTTCGTGCGCGGTTGAGATCGGCGCGCGCGTCAGCGGAGTGATCGTGCGCCACGTCTGGGCGGTCGGCAGTTTGAATTCCTGTTCGGCCCACGCCCGCAGTGACGAAATCGTTGGCGGTGCGCCAACCAGGCACAGATTCAGTTCGCGATCGTTGACCGGCGCCTGGCCGGAATATCCTTCCGGCAGAAATTGCAGCACGACGCGGCTTCCAAAACCCTTCGGTAGCGGAATGTGCGCTTGTAACGCAACCCGTTCGCGCTGGGGATGCGGCAGGAGGTTGCGCAACCGCGCCACAGTTGA
>Ga0209577_10005312_pt1 | contig 12008 bp, 11 predicted proteins | sample GraSoiAngelo_109_FD_185874 | JGI IMG/M metagenome (GOLD analysis project Ga0209577, IMG submission 185874) | Grasslands soil microbial communities from the Angelo Coastal Reserve, California, USA - 14_0903_12_20cm (SPAdes) (version 2) | ecosystem: Environmental > Terrestrial > Soil > Grasslands... | reverse complement strand
CTTCCAACAAGCGCTCGGCACGGGCCTCGATGCCGTCAAATCCGGCGTCTCGGGCGACCCCGAGCGATCGAGGCGTGGGCGTGGTCATGATCGTCGCCCCATTCAGGAAGCGCGTCATCCGTCTATTTCTCGCGGATAACGCCGAAGGTGAGGCCGGTTAGAACGTAGCGCCTTGCGAGCAGCATCATCACCAGCGGGATGAGGATGGCGATGACCCCGCCCGCGGCCATGTCGTTCCAAATGATCTCGAATTGGGTGACGAGCCCCTGGACGCCGACCGGGAAGGTCATTGATTGCGGCGTGGCGGTCAGGATGAAGGCGAAGAGGAACTCCGCCCAGTCGAAGGCGAAGACGATCACCCCGGCCGCCAGGACCCCAGTCGAGGCGAGCGGCAGCAGGACGTGTCGGAAGGCCTGTAAGCGTGTGCCTCCGTCGACCAGGGCCGCCTCCTCGACCTCGGCTGGGATCTGTTCCAGGAAGCCTTTGAGCATCCAGATGGCGAGTGGCAGGTTGAAGATCGTGTAGACGATCACCAGCGCCGGCAGCTGGTTGTAAAGGCCGATGGTGCGCACGATTGTGAAGTACGGGATGACCACCGCGATGGGCGGCAAGAAGCGCAGGGAGAGCGCCCAGTTGAGGACGAAGTTGCGCGTGCCGCGCTGGACCGGTAGGCGGGTGATTGGGTAGCAGATGGCGAACGCCACCACGAGGGCGATGGCGGTGGCGGAGATACCCACGATGACGCTATTGGCCAGCAGCTGCAGGAATCCGCGGGTGAACAGGACGCTACCGTAGGGCGCGAGCGTCGGGCTGTGGGGGTAGAGCGTGGGTACGGCCTGGAAGAGCTCCGCCTTCGTCTTCAGGGAGGTCGCGACCAGGTAGTAGAGCGGGAAGACGAAGACGACGAACGTCAGGGTCAGCGCCGCCCAGACCAGGATCCGCTTGACGATGAGCGGCATCACCGCGTCTCCGCTGGCAGGAACCGGCTGATCACGGTGTAGAGCGCGATCATGAAGGCCATGACGATCACCGCCAGCGCTGAGGCCTGCCCAAGGTCGAAGAAGCGGAACGCAATTCGGTACAGGTAGAGGCTCAGGAACTCGGTCGTCCGCCCGGGACCGCCGCCGGTGAGGACGTAGACATGGTCGAAGACCCGCAGCACGTCTGCGAGCCGGAAGAAGATGACGAGCAGGAGTAATGGCCGCAGGTAATGCAGCTCGATGTGCCGGAACTGTGCCCATGACCCGGCACCCTCGAGCTGCGCGGCCTCGACCGATTCCGGTGGCACGGTCTGCAGGCCGGCGAACATGACGAGGTAGACAAACGGCGTCCACTGCCAGATATCGACCGAGGCGACCGCAAAGATGGAAAGCACCGAGTTCGACAGCCACAGGATCTGGTCGTGGCCGGTCTGGCCGAGGAGGGCATTGATCAGGCCATAGTCCGGGATGTAGAGCAAGCGGAAGACGACGCCCATGGCCACCTGCGGAATGACGATCGGGATCATGGCGGCCACGTAGATGATGGCGCGAAGGACAGGCGAATGGACCGTGCGGTGGACGAGCAACGCGATGCCGAGGCCGGCGAGGATCTCGCTTGGGAGCACCACGCTGCCATAGATCGCGGTCTGCTTGAGGGACTCGAGTAGCTGGGGGTTGCCCAGCGCGCGGCTGAAGTTGTCGACCCCGATGAAAGCCCCGTTGTCGGAGGTCAACGCCCGGACCACGGCGAGGATGAACGGGATCGTGGCGATGACGAAGACGACGCCGAAGACCGGCAGGAGCAGCCTCAGGCCGAGGCGCTCCTGCCTGCTGCGCGCGGACCAGCTCCTCCTGATCCGTTCGGTTTGGCCAAACGGGCCGGACGGCGGTGGAGTGGCCTCAGCCGCTCCGAGCGCGCCGCCCGAGCCGATGGCGCTCATCGGGTGATTACTGGGCCGTTGGGTATCCGGCTTGCTTCATCAGCGTCCGGATCTGGCTCGATGCGTTCTTCACCACATCATCGGCACTCTCCTGGCCCGCGAGCGCCTTGTTCAGCTCCTGGCCCAGGATCGTCTCCACGTTATTCCACTGGTCGGTCCGAGGACGCCAGTTCGGTGGTGCCTGGAGGGCGTCGGCCAGGACCGAGAAGTAAGGGTTGGCCGCCTGGAGCGAGGAGTCCTTGAGGACGCTCGTTCGGGACGGGATGCCGCCGTTCTGCGCGTAGGTCATCTGGGTGTCCTTCTGGAGCATCCACTTGATGAAGTCCGCGGCCGCTTGCTGATTCTTCGACGCCTTTGGGATGCCGAGCATCCAGTTGCCCATCATCCCGACGCCCTTGCCGCTCGGTCCGGCGGGGATCGGCTCGAACCCGACCTTACCGACAACCGTAGAACCCGGTCCTAGTACGGCAGTGTTGACCTCGCCCGGCCAGGTCGACGACTGGTAGCCCTGTCCGGTGGCCATCGCCTTGTCACGCTCGGCGGCGTCGGAGCTTGCCGGATCGGCCTGGGCCACCGCCTTCAGGTCGTCGACGAGGAATTTGACCGCGGCGAGCGAGTTCGCGTTGTCGAAGACGACGTTCCAGTTCTCGTCGAAGACGTCTCCGCCGAACGACCACAGGATGGGAAGGAAGTCTGCGACCACCGGGTTCGTGGCCTTGCCGCGGATGATGTAGCCCGCGAAGTTCGACTTGTTCTGCGCCTTTGCGTTGGACAGCACCTCGTCGTACGAGGCGGGTCCGCTCGGCGTGATGTCCTTGCGCCACATGAACATCTCGACGTTGCCGACGATCGTTACGCCGAGGAGTGCCTTGGTCTTGTCCTTCTCGCTCGGGGGTACGGGTCCGCGCGGAGGCGGCCAAGTACCGACGTCCCAGACCACCTGGGCGATATCGGTGTCCTTCTGGATGCCGAGTGGCTCGAGCGGGGTGAGCGCGCCCATGGTGCCGAACTTGGGCATCCACGGGTCGTCCATCATCGCCAGGTCATAGGTGGCGTCGTTGGCCTGGAAGGCGTTCACGAGCTTCGTGTAGAGGTCCGCGTACGGCGCCTCGACAATGTTGATCTTGACCCCGGTCTTCGCTGTGTACATCGGCGCGAGGGCCTTCAGCCCCGTGTCCTCGACGCCTTGGACGGCGGCGATGGTCAGGGTGACGTTGCTGCCGCCCCCCGACGCGGTGGTGTTGTTCCCGGCACTGCACGCGGCCAGGACCATGGCACTCGCCGCGAAGACCGCCAGGGCCTTCATACGCTGCATCAATCGGATCCTCCTCTGCTCCTATCCACGATCCAGCTGGCATGCCCCAGCCGATCGTCGTCAGCGCGACATCAGCTCGGGCGACACCTCCTTCTCCCCGCCTGTCACGATCTCTTGCAGGGCGACTTTCCGCACTTCGACAAGGGAGCGAGAAGCCGCCTCGGCGATTCGCATGGCCTCCAGACCGTCCCGCGCGGTGCAGGCGCTCGCCGCGCGCCCGGCCGCCACCTCGACAAACGCTGTGAGCTCGGCGTGATACGCCGGGGCAAAGCGGTCCAGGAAGCTGTCCCACCCGGTCGTCAGTCCCACCGGGTCGGGGTCGAGGGCCCGGAGCGGCGTGTGCGGCCCTAGACCGATGACCACCGCGTCCTCCGAACCGACCAACTCCATCCGGACGTCGTAGCCCTGCGGGTTGTGCCTGCCGCCGGCCAGGACAGCGAGGGTGCCACCTCGGAGCCTCATGCTCGCGACCACGGTGTCCACATCGCCGTACCGCGCGAACATGTCCGACCCGAGGGCCGCTCCCTCAACCTGGATGGTCTCCACCTCATCTCCGGTGATGAACCGAACGGCGTCGAAGTCGTGGATCGACGAGTCGCGGAAGAAGCCGCCGGAGGTCGGGATGTACGCCTCGGGAGGCGGCGTGTGGTCCGTGGCGATCATCCGCGCCTGATAGAGACGGCCGATCTCGCCGTTCATCACGCGTCGTCGGGCCTCCTGGTAGGCGGGATCGAAACGGCGATGGAAGCCGAGCTGGAATGCAATCCCGGAGGCCTCGATCTCGTCGACCAGGCGGGTTGTCTCGCCCAGGTCGAGCGCTAACGGTTTTTCGCAGAAGATCGGAATCCCTCGTGCCAGGCCGCGCCGAATCAGGTCTGCGTGAGCATTGGTGGCGGCCGCGATCACGAGGCCATCGGCGGCGTCCATAGCTTCGTCGACCTCCGCAGTGGTGGCGCCAAGGCCGACCGCCACGTCGCGCGCTCGCGCCCCGTCGACGTCAGCGAGGACCAGGCCCTCGACCTGCGGGTGGTTCGCGAGCACTTGGGCATGCAGCCGCCCGATGCGCCCAACGCCGACCTGCGCCAGTCGCATCAGGCGCGTCCTCCGGGGGTTCCCGCTCGCCAGCGCAGCATGGCCACCAGGACGCTACGGCCGATGGCGGCCGCCTCGCTCGGCGGCTCCCAGCTGGTGTCTTGCTCCACCATCATCCAACCCCCGTAGCCGAGCTCGGAAAGCGCGTCGAGCACGGCCGGTAGGTCCAGCACGCCACTCCCCAGCGGTGCGAAGACACGCCTGCGAAGCGCCGGCTCGAAGCCCGTCAAATGCCCGCTGCGCAGCTCCTCGAGCGGTCCGGCATCCACGTCCTTGAGGTGGACGTGTGTGATTCGCTCGCCGTGCTGACGGATCATGGCCACCGCGTCGCCCCCGCCGACTGTAGCGTGCCCGACGTCCAGACAGAGGCCCACCCGCTCGGGCGAGGTCGCCTGGCATAGTCGATCGACCTCCTCCGGGGTTTCGACGTATGTCGCGGCATGGTTGTGAAACGCAATCCTGTGGCCGCGCTCGGAGGCTTCGGCGCCGAGATCGTGGAGCAAGGCGCTCAGGCTTCGCCAACCCTCATCGGTCAATCCTGGTGCCCGCTGCGCGCGGCCGACCCATTCATCGCGTTCCGGGCTCAGCGCCAGCGCTACCACCAGCACATCCCCTCCTGCGGCGTTCAGTTCTTCGAGGCCGGCACGTGCCACCTCCGCAGCCGCGGGAGCCGGCCCCGAAGCGTCGCCCGGCAGCGCGACGTAGACCTCCGCCAGCCGCAGGCCGCGAGATGCCAGCTCGGCCGCCAATGCACGACCCCTGGGAAACCCAATGCCGAGTTGGGTTCCGGAGTAACCCAGCCTGGCGATCTCATCCAGCACCGTCAACGCGGGTACCGGTGGCGCGAGGTCGGGCAGGTCCGCGTTGTTCCAGAGGATCGGCACGATCCCGATCCGATCGCCGCCCGCGGCCTTCTCCCGGAGCGGAGTGGCCCGCTCGACCGGGCCCTGGGCGACCTGTGCCGGCCGGCTCACCACGCCTGCTCCTCTGCTCGACCCTTGGCCTGTTCGGCGCGCTCCTCGGGGTGGTACTCCGGAATGGGCACATCCCACCAGCCTGTCTTCTCCGGGCCGGCAACCGCCAGGTCACGGTCGACGGTGATGGCGACCAGCGACGGCCCGCCTAACGCTAGGGCGCGCTCGACGGCTGGCCGAACTTCAGCGGGGTCCTCCAGGTGCTCTGCGTGGAGCCCAAAGGCTCGGCCGATCGCGGCGTAATCCGGCGAATAGATGGATCCATCCGGACGACGGAAATCCGTCGCCGCGATCCGCCCAAAGAAGGTCTGCTGGCCACCCTTGATGCTGATCCAGCCGGAGTTGTCGAGAACCACCACGCAGACCGGCACCCCGAGCATCGCGAGCGTCGCCAGCTCCTGCATGGTCTGCAGGAAATCGCCGTCCCCGCAGATCGCCAGGACCTGCTGATCCGGCTCGGCTAGCTGCGCGCCGATCGCCGCAGGCAGACTAAAACCCATCGTCGAGAACCCGCCGGAGGTGATGTGCGTACGAGGCCGCCGCGTGACCCAGCGCTGCTTGACCATCCCCTGTGGGAGGCCCGCGCCGGTGACCACGATCGCATCGGGTCGCGTCGCGGCCTGGACCTCGCGGACGGCGCGAGCCATGGTCATCGGCGAGGCACCGCTGCCGGAGAGAACCTCGACTTGCTCGAACCAGGCTCGCTTTCGCCGCTGGACATCCTCGAAGTAAGCGGTTTGGCGATAGGCCGATGCGTCCGCCGCCGGGCCCAGCGCTTCCAGCAGGTCAGTCAAGGTCGCGTGTGCATCGCCCAGCAGCGACACGGTGGCCGGATAGTTCTTCCCGATCTCGCGCGGATCGACGTCCGCCTGGATGAGCTCGGTCGGCGGCATCGCGAAGGTGATTCCCCGCCTGTACGAGGAGGCCGACCAATCGGTGAAGCGGCAGCCAACGGACAGGATCACGTCGGCGTCGACTGCAAGGCCGTTGCCACAGGTCGACCCAGTGTCGCCAATGGTCTGGGCGGCGAGCTCGTGCGTCTCGTCGATGGCCCCTTTGCCCATCCACGTCGTGACGACCGGCGCGCCGAGGCGCTCAGCGAGCGCCGTCAGCTCTCTTCCCGCGTTTGAGGTGATGACGCCGCCGCCTGCGACGATCGCAGGGCGCCGCGCTTCCCGGAGCAGGCCCGCAGCACGCTCGACGTCCGCGGCGGCGGGTCGCGGCCCGGACCGCGCCTCGCGCTGCTCGGGAAGAGGCATCTGCACTTCCGCGGACTCCGCCTGGACGTCCATGGGCAGGTCCAGCAGGACCGGCCCGGGACGGCCGGATCGCATCTGGTTCCACGCGCGATGCAGCACGAACGGCAGCTCGTCGACGCGAGAGGGCGTCCACCACTCCTTGACGACGGGCTCGAAGATCCGGGCATTGTCCGCTACGTGCCGCCGCTCGACCTCCTGGAGGAGCGCGCGGCCTCGCATGTAGGTGTGCGCCGAGCCGGTCATGAGCATCACCGCGGTGCTGTCCACATACGCGGTCGCCATGCCGATGACCGTGTTGGTCGCCCCCGGACCAATGCTCGTAAACGCTAGCAGCGGGAGCCCCGACACGCGATAGAAACCATCTGCGAGGTGCACGGCAGATTGCTCATGCATGACCTGGAGGGTGCGGATCGCATCGGTCCGGTCGAGCAGGGCGTCCGTCAGAACCCAGGATCCGTGGCCGGGGATGCCCACCGCGTAGGGAACACCCTGGCGCACCAGGTACTCGACCACCATTTGCGCGCCAGAGAGGCGTTGGGTCGCGCCATCACCTTGCATAGCCACAGGCACGTCGGGGTCCTGAATGGCCACGTTCGAATACCTCAGCGGCGAACGGGCCGCAGATGGCAAACGTTTACACGACAGGCGGCGCCGAGGATATCAGGCACGCGTCGGGATGGGAATAGGGATACGCAGCGACTCGCCCAGTCCGCATTCCGGCGCTACGATTTGCGCCTCGCCACGATCGGCCGCACTGTCCCTCTCGGGAGGCCAGGCATGCAGACGCAGCAGCAAAGCCCGCTGGGCCGAACGGTCGCCGAGACCGCGACGGACATCTGGAACGATTCCTGCGCGGTCGAGGAGCTGGAGTACGCGATTGCCTTTGGCGCGGTCGGCGCCACGGCAAACCCCACGATCGTGGTCGACAACTGGAAGAAGGACCCTGCGAACTGGGCAGACCGAAGCCAAGCCCTGGCTCTCGAGCAACCGGCCTGGACCGAATTCGACGTGGCTTGGGCGATCGTTGAGGAGATGAGCGTCCGCGGAGCCAAGCTGCTCGAGCCCGCGTTCCAGGCGCACCAGGGTCGCCAGGGCCGCCTCTCGATCCAGACCGATCCCACGCTCTTCCGCTCAAACGACCGCATGGTCGAGCAGGCACTCCGCTTCGCGGACCTGGCCGCGAACGTTATCGTCAAGTTCCCCGCCAGCGCGGCCGGCATCGAGGGCATGGAGGAAGCGACGGCGCGCGGGGTCAGCATCAACGCGACGGTCAGCTTCAGCGTTGCGCAGGCCGTCGCCGCAGCCGAGGCGGTGGAACGCGGCCTTGGGCGACGGGCGGCGGATGGCCTGCCGACAGATCGCATGGGACCGGTCGTGACGATCATGATGGGACGCCTCGAGGACTGGCTGCGCGTGCTGACCGAGCGGGACGGCGTCGTCGCCGACCCGACGGCCCTGCCCTGGGCCGGCGTCGCGGTCTTCAAACGTGCCTACCGGGTCTTCCAGGAGCGAGGGTATCGAGCACGATTGCTGGGAGCCGCGATCCGCCATCAGCTGCACTGGTCGGAGCTGATCGGAGGCGACGTGATCGTGACCCTGCCGTCGGTCTGGCAGCGGCGCTTCAACGCGTCGGACGTCGAGGTACGACCCCGCATCGACGATCCTGTCGACCCCCGCATCATCGACGAACTGCTTCGCCACTTCCCGGACTTCGAGCGCGCCTACCAGCCTGACGGCCTGAGCCCTGGCGAGTTCGACACCTTTGGCCCCTCCGTCCGCACGCTGCGCGCGTTCATCGGCTCCTATCACGAGCTCCTGCGCCTGGTAACCGATGCGCTCCTGCCGAACCCGGACATGAAAGCCACGTGAGCGATTCGGCGTTCCCTCGGTCCGCAGCACCGAACGACCTTTCGCCGGATGAGCTCCGCCTGCGGCCCACGGAGACGGGGACCCTAGCCGTGACGCCGGCCCGAGCCGCATGGCGCTACCTCAGCTTCCGCGCCCACACCATGCAGCGCGACGAGAAGGTGCGCGTCGGGGGGTCGGCGGAAGAGACCGCGATCGTGACGCTTGCGGGCGGGGTGGATGTCGAGCTCGATCGTGGCGGGAGCCTGGAGCTCCCCGGCAGGGCATCGGTCTGGGACGGGCTGCCATGGGCCGCCTATCTCCCGCCCGGCCACCTGGGCATGGTCCGGGCGCTCGACCCGGCACGGGTCGCCATCGCCAGCGCGCCCGCCTCCGGCCGCAACGCCGTCAGCCCCGAGCCGGTCGTCATCGGTCCGGCACAGGTGGACATCGAGATCCGAGGAGCCGGCAATGCCACGCGCCAAGTCAATCACATCATCTCGCCAGACTTTCCCGCGGATCGCCTCGAACTGGTGGAGGTCTACACGCCCTCCGGCAACTGGTCGAGCTGGCCGCCGCACAAGCACGACACCGATGCCATGCCCAACGAGGCGGTATTGGAGGAGATCTACTACTACGCCTTTCGTCGCCCCGAGGCATGGGGACTGCAGCGGCTCTACCGTGGCGACGGATCGCGCGACGCGACCTGGGCCATACGCGACGGTGAGCTGGTCATCGTGCCGGACGGCTATCACCCCTTCGTCGCCATTCACGGCGACGACGCCTATTACCTCAACGCTCTCGCCGGTGATCGCCGAACGATGGCCTGCTCGTTCGACCCGGACCTCGAATCGATTCGCCACCACTGGCCGTCCATGGAGCCCGACCCTCGGGTGCCTCTTGTCGGACCCAGCAGCCGCGTCCGATCCGATGCACGCCCTGCTGGCGCTCCAGCGCAACAGCCACGGAAGGAGATGGACTGATGGATTGGAAGCTTGAAGTGGTCGTAATCCCCGTTTCTGACGTGGATCGGTCCAAGCAGTTCTACAGCGACAAGCTTGGCTTCAACGTCGACGTCGACAATCGCATGGGCGATACCTTTCGCAATGTGCAGCTGACGCCGCAGGGGTCGGCTTGCTCGGTCACCATCGGCACTGGCCTGACACCGGGCCTTCAGCTGGTCGTGGCCGACGCGCAGGCAGCCCACGCCGAGCTGGCCGGGCGTGGCGTGGAGGTGAGCAAGCTCCAGCACATCGAGAACGGCGAGTGGTTCGATGGGCCGGGAGGGCCGTGGAACACCTTCTTCTTCTTCACCGACCCCGACGGCAACAACTGGGCGGTCCAGGAAAAGCCCGGCATGTGAGCGCTGTCGAGAAGCCCGCACAACCAGGAGAGCCCACCATGCAGAAGATCGTCACCTCACTCTGGTTCGACGACCAGGCGGAGGAGGCAGCCAAGTTCTACTGCTCGATCTTCCCCAACTCGAAGATCACCCAGCTATCCCGCTACGGGTCGGCCGGCCCTCGACCCGAGGGTATGGTCATGGCCGTCGATTTCGAGCTCGACGGGCAGGGGTTCAACGCCCTCAACGGCGGGCCGGAGTTCAGGTTCACGGAGGCAACCTCGTTGCTGGTCAACTGCCAGACGCAGGAGGAGGTCGACGGGCTGTGGGAGAAGCTCGGCGCCGGTGGTGAGCACGGGCCGTGCGGCTGGCTGAAGGACCGATACGGCCTCTCCTGGCAGATCGTTCCGGTGGCGCTCGGCGAGATGCTGAGCGACCCAGACCCTGTGAAGTCACAGCGCGTGATGGCCGCGATGCTGAAGATGGGCAAGCTCGATGAGGTGGTGCTGCGGCGTGCGTACGAGGGCAAGATCGAGGCAGCCGCAGCCCGTTGAACCCTTTGACCCCGGCAGCGGCGTGCGCAGCCAAGTGGATGTGACGCAGGCGTCCTCCAACCGTTCAACGAACGCAGACGAAGAGCCGATGCGAGCGTTTTCCGGAGCTGGATGAGCACAGCCGGCCAACGAAGGGGCAATGAGCGCCCGATCGCGCCCGACAATGGACGTTAGGCGATCCTGGCTGCACACGGGCGCCTGGGCAGGGGTGGGGCTTCGTCAGTTAGGCTGATTCGGCTCGATGACGACCTTGATTCCCTCGCCGCGCTCCACGATCTGCAGGGCGTCGGCGACGCGGTCGAGCGGGAGACGGTCGGTGAGAAGATCGGCCACCGGTACGCGGCCAGAGGCGATGAGCTGCAGCGCCTCCCGGTTGTGCCGCGGCGCGGACCCGTAGGCGCCGACTACGGCCAGCTCGCGGTAGTGGATCAGGTTCGAGTCGCTGCGGATGATCGGATCATCCTTGGGCAGCCCTCCGAACAGGCTCACCCGACCGCGGGGCATCGCCATCGACAGCGCCTGCTCCTGAGCGGGCTTGGAGGCCGCTGCGGTGATCACTACGTCTGCACCGCGCCCCTCTGTCTGGTCGAGGACCGCAGCGATCGGATCCGTGCTCGAGCCGTCGATCAGCGCATCGGGCTGGACTCGCGAGGCGAGCTCGAGACGTGACGGGTTGACGTCGATCAGCATCACCTGAGCTGCGCCGCGCGCTCGCGCGAGGCGCACGTGCAGGCAGCCGATGGGGCCGGCACCGACCACGACGACCGAATCGCCCTGGTGGACGTCGGCGAGCTCCTGGCCGTTCAACACGCACGCAAGTGGCTCGGTGACCGCCGCTTCCGCGGCCTCGACGTGCTCGGGGATGCGGTTGACGCCATCCACCGCCAGGACCTTGGCGGGAACGCGCATGAATTCGGCGAATCCGCCGTCGTAGTGGTAGCCGATGGATTCGAGGTGCTCGCACACGGTCTGGAACCCGCGGCGGCACTGGAAGCATTCGCCGTCCGGAATAGCGGCGATGACCTGAACGCGATCGCCCACGCGCCACGCGTCAACGCCCGTCCCGACCTCCACGATCTCGCCGGCGACCTCGTGTCCCATGACGCGGGGCAAGGTGATGTTGGCGTGGCCGTGGTGGTAGATCTTGACGTCGGTGCCGCACGTTCCGCAGGCAAGGACGCGGATGACCAGGTCACCCGGGCCCGCGTTCGGCTCGGGAAGTGGCTCGAGCCGGAGGTCACCCGGCGCGTGCAGGCGTGCTGTCTGGATGGCTTGTCTCCTTGGACTCTCGGGGTGGCTCTTGCAATGCCGGCGCCAGGACCGCGAGAACGACGTCGGGCTCCGTCGCCTCTCGCAGCAGGCTAGCTTGGTCTGGCTCGATCAGAATGTTGGCCAGGCTCGCGAGAATTTCGAGATGCGCGTCGTCACGAGCGGCGATGCCGATGCACACATAGACACGGTCTTCACCCCAGTCGACGCCCGCCGGGAACTGGGCGAACGATAGGGCGGTTCGGTGGATGAGCTCCCGGCTCTCGTCCGTGCCGTGGGGTATCGCGAACCCTTCCCCCACCGACGTGGACATGCCGCGCTCGCGTTCGAGCATGGCATCGGCGTAGCCGATGTCGACGGCGCCGAGCTCCTCGAGGATGCGACCCGCCGCCAGGATCGCATCCTCCTTGGAGCCGGCCGGCAATCCGAGGCGTATG
>Ga0209577_10005311_pt1 | contig 12009 bp, 17 predicted proteins | sample GraSoiAngelo_109_FD_185874 | JGI IMG/M metagenome (GOLD analysis project Ga0209577, IMG submission 185874) | Grasslands soil microbial communities from the Angelo Coastal Reserve, California, USA - 14_0903_12_20cm (SPAdes) (version 2) | ecosystem: Environmental > Terrestrial > Soil > Grasslands... | reverse complement strand
CAGTGCACTGTAGCCAGGTTATCCTATCGATGTCTTGATTGTATGTATGCTGCATTCAGATGCAATGCCTGAGAAGATGGCTAAGACTTTACCTAAGCCTTTAACTCCTGAAGGACAGGAAGCGGCTGAAGCTATTGGAGTTGTAACATTAATTCATGGCAAATTCTATACCATTTGTATGGGATCTGACAAGCCTTATCTATAGTTCCAGGTAAGGTTCTGACGACATGAAAATCTAGTAGCATTGATCAATGTTAGGGGAAGGTAAGTTTCAAGATCACTATTAAGTATCACTTCTCAGAATACCAGCAGCCTTCTGTATTTTTTTTCGTTCGTCATCATCTATCAATTTATTATCTAAGTGATCGTAGAATTCTGTTGTTAGGATCTTAGGTTCACACCTTGCCAACCTGATAAAGGCTTTAAGACATCTTCTCAGATAATCTACTAAATCCTCGACCCTACCTAAGCTTTCCAAGTCTTTATGATTTAATTCTGAGCCATGAACTATATCATTACGTAGCGAGTAAAAATTTTTCATATCAGTATAGATGCTTACTTTCTCTGTATTTGAAGCGCCAAGCAAATACGCCACACGGACTGATAATTTAAACGCTAATTCATCTCTCATCTTGAACAATGCTTCAAATGCGGTGATACAATCTATTACTATGTCATCAGTGTTCAGTGTGGCAAAGCTGGCATTAAAATATCGTAACGCTATTGCAATATGTTTGTACGTCGTAATCTGATTCTGATGAAAGACGATGACATCTTTTCTAAACTGCTTAAATTCTTCTGTCTCACTTGAATTCAATACATATTCTGATCCGACTCTAGGTGTAACAAATCCAGAGATACGGAAGCCAGGTAACTCGAACAACTCAGAAGGTCTGGAGTCATATAGTACATCTGCAGAAACGCTACCTCGCTTGAATAGACGCATACTTGTAATTAGATTATTTGCTTTCTTGGATGTAGTAACACTGTTGGCAAGTTTGATATTGTCAGGCTCTTTTGTTGTTTTTTCTGTAATTATAAGTACAAATGAAGATGACCATCCTTCTTGCTCCAACCTGTCATAGAAGAATTTTAAATCTTTGTCATTCCATCCCATATTTTGCTTGATCATATCGCCCTCTCTTCCCCTTATTACTATACCATCTCCGAAATCTATTGACGCTAGATCAGAACGAAAACATCTAACGTCTGGACAGAGTGCAACGTATGTCCATTCTGGTTCGTATAGTTCTTTTATAAGGAATGAAAATACCTTATCAAAAGACCCTTGGTTGTACTCGAGCGTATTAAGTCCAGCATCTACGTTTAGCTCAATTATCTTGTCTATCAATCTGAAGAGTATAAATTGGATCTCTCCCATTCCGTACATCTTAATCGGCTCGTTATCTCCAGACAAAATATTTGTAAGTCTCTTGAACGATTCGCTATTGACAATAGATTCTATATAGAATTCATGGAGGTTCATCCAGCTAGGACTTCTTTTCAAAATACTAGGTTTCTTGGGTGACTTAACCAAGGAATCAAAACCATCTTTCGCAAACTCTTCAAACAAACTCTTATTAGCTTGTAGGTTTATCATGTAAGGGAATTATTTCTCCCAGCGACTTAAGTATTATTATTAATTGTTATCATAGTTATTGCGACGTCGCTCTCAATTTTGTCCTATCAGTATTTTGCAGTTACCTCTAATCAAATTGTTCAGATCGCTTCAGAAGATATAAGGTCAAATGCCAGATCTGAAGCAAACGATCTCTCTCATTCATTAGAAAATGAAATGAATGCTGTCACCAGTAATTTGTATATTCTTGCCCATGCTCCAGTGGTACTATCTCATGAATATCAAAGAGCACGAAATATTATTAATGCTGCAGAAGATTCCACAAATCACTTAACAGACTTCTACATGTGGCTTGACGAAAACGGGAAAATAATATGGATTAGCAATATTAACCAAACTACGTATCAAAAATACAAGGGATTCAACTTAAGCTATAGACCCTATTTTACCGTCAGCAGAAATACCATATTACAGTAGTACAAATAGAATCAAATGACAACCTACCTAGATTATATATCATATCCATTAATCAATAGTACCAAAACTATCAGTAATACTAGTGGTACAGCAGCGGGAACATTCAATGGTGTCATGGTTGCCGGAATTAACACGAATACTGTGGGCAATTTCTTGAAGAGTCAATTACTTCCACAATCTAAAAATGGCATGGGGCTTCTCGACAAGAAGGGGATTATTCTTTATAGTGATAACTCTTCGTATATCGGCAAATATATCCTTGGAGATGAATTTCAACACATACTATCGGGTATAATTTCACCGAATTCAAAGAATTTACTAAATGATCTTTTCAAAAGGTCATTACTGGGCAGCAGTGGCTCAGGAGATATCCTTGCAAAAGGTGGATTATATACAATAGCTTATCAGCCTATCAAGATTGATGGTAATCATTTTTTGACATCATATATTATAGCACCACATAACCTAGCAAGTAATGTCGGTAGTTTAGTTAACCAAGAGAAAAACTTTAGCATATTTATGATGACCATAATTGCAGTCGTCGCATTTGTAGTTGCATTTTTCGTTCTCTCGTGGAATAAAAGATTGATAAAATCAAGAACGGAAGAATTGAGGAGATCAAATGACTCGCTTACTGATTCAAATAAACAGCTTGCGATAGTTAATGAGGAAAAGAAACATGACAAGCTGCAAGAAGAGTTTATCAATATACAACCAATACTTAGCTTAACACAAGTCCTGAGGTCTAAAATAAAAGACACCGAACAACTCGAAATGATAGATGCTGCTATCAGAAATGCAGTGGCACAGCGTTTGTAACCAATAGTACGGGTGGTGCGATCCATACTGTTGCAAGTGGAGTGTTAGTATCTGGCATTGGTAGTACTGCTGGAAAAGCAGGTCACATAGATCGAGCAATAGGATATTATGGTGCTGACGGAAAGTTAAGGGATACTGGTATTATCCTCAATACCAAGGCAACTGGAAACCTGTCGTTCCTAGGGAATATGGTAGGTATCTACAAGGATGAAATAGAAAAAACTGGGATTGTTATAACTAAGGTCTGGTTTTGGAAGTAAGACATAAGATACACTTGCAATAATATTCCATCAAATGACATGATATTCATTGTGCATTCTATCCATCGATAAAAAATGATAGCCTCGGCCAATAAGTAGTAGTTTAAAATTAATTAGGAAATTCAAGCATCGTCTTACGCAAGGTGAGTTACTTCTTGTGGTATGAATTAAAAGCAGTCCCTCTGACTTTGCGCCTGGCCATGAAAACCTTAGCTAAATATGACTAAAAATATAAAGGTAAAATAAGAAATTATTTTCACTTAGCGTTCTCATTTGACTCAAATATACCAAAACTGTTGTTTTCTTTACCGACAGAAAACTGCGCCAGGAATGAGTCAAGGGTAGTGTTGCTAAATTCGATCCTGAACAACTAATCACAGAGAGCTAGCGGTTGTATCATCGGTTGAATCAATCAAATAAGAAAACGAGCTATTCAGAATCATAAAATATTTAGCTGTATCTGGTAGAGTTGTCTTATAGTTCGGCTCGGTCCTTTAACTACAGGAAAGAATCTCAGATAAAGGATAATCTGACATGCCTTAAATTTGAATTGTCGTGAACCATACAAGGTTGAATGAAATAGGCAAGATAGAATTGGCTTTCCTCATAATTTTCTGAATTCTGAAATCATAAAGGAAATTATTTACTGTGGGAGGTACTCCTAGCTTCATAACGCTGGGAAATAATAACATCATTGTACCAGAACAAAAAACTAACAAACAGGGTTGCGATGGAAGTTGGTACGGATAGTATAGACTGGCGATTGATTCTTCCACCTCTACTGGAACATTGTAGTGAACTACTTATAGAAACACTTGGAGGAATCAAAGTTTTTCAGCGAAGCAAATCATTTCATGAATCGTTTCACCATTCTTACTTGGAATCGTTGCCCTTACCAATTTTTCATATCTACTGAGCGAGAATTGTAGATCGCTCTAGGGTCGTCTACATATTAGTCAAAAACATTATTCCACAAAGTGCGAGATTTTTCTTCCTTTCTCCCGAAATAAAAGTGAGATACAGGTTTGTGGTGGCGTAGTTACGGACCACCTAGTTTCTTGTGCTGTACTTGTTCTAATGATGGTGTTGTAGGTATATATGATTCCTGAGTAGTTATTGTAGCAGAATGAGGCCCCCCAAGAGTAAGCGTTTTATTCGATATATTCACCAGAACTACGTCTGTAACAGGATCGCCGAATCCAAATTGTGAATGATATACGCACATCTCTGGTGGTCTGGAAATTTGTGACAGATAGCCAAGCGGGGTCGGAGCTAGATCAGGAGCTCTACCAACTAAGACATGAAAGAGAGGGGTTTGAGGAGTACTAACATCGCATGGCATGTTTAATGCTATATGCCCCTTGACCGCATATGGTGTTGAATCATAAAGCAAAATGAATTGATTTGTGCCTAGATCTACGCCATGTAAGAGAACTGTTAATGACGCTCTACTTTCGTCTGCTTTGTGAACGTAGTTAAAGCTAGAAGCTATTTGATTTCGTAATGCCGAATCAATCTTTTCTTGTTCAGCTAGAGAAGTCTTATTACTAGTTAGTATATTCTGTGCAGTATAGGAGCCAGTACTAATTACAGCAATGTAAACTAGGATTGCCAGGCTAGCAGCAATCATTGTTGTTTGTGCAATAGTCATGATAAATTATGACTCACCTCCTTGACATTCATAATGATCAAAGTTGATGCAAACAAGTGGATAATATTGTTTATGTTATGATTTCACTCCGCAGGATCACAGGTTATTATGTACTGAATTTGACTCAGTTATGTTTGTCAAGAATCTGATTTTCTCCCCCAGTCGACCCACTTAATATCGCAGATCTTGCAAAGATTGAAATAAGAACGAATCGATGGCAATGGGTCAATCATCTTTTCAACAGTAGTTACGTAAGGAGCCCTATGTGAAGGACAATGCAATATATCACAAAAGTAGCAAATAAAGATTAATCCATATCATTAATGGGCTCCTATAGTTAAAACAACCTTTTATAGATACCGTGAATACTAAGTGCCAATCCAGCCTTGAGTAGAAGCATTCATCACTAGTGATATGGAATTAGTCGATTTATTTATATGGCAATCGATATGGATGTCGTAGAAGACACCAAGGTGAATTTTGAATTGATAATGGACATAATGAGTAAAAAGCTAATCAAAATTAGTGCTGATAGTAGCGCATTTGAAGTTGCAAAGATGATGTCAGAATATAGAGTCAGCTCTGTAATTCTAACAGATGGCCAGAACAACATAGGAGGAATAATAACAGAGATTTGGTTAGAGAGATTTGTGCAAAAGATTTGTTATCCAGCAAGACCCCAATTATATCAGTCATGTACAAATTGTTACCATTGATAACCATAGGCAAGAATTCAAGCATCGAAGAAGCAGCAGCCTTGATGATTAAGAACGGAGTGAGGCATCTCCCTGTAGTAGCTGAGGATGAAAAAAATGCAAACCACATAATAGGAATGATTACCACAACGGACATAGCAAGACACCTTAAACACAAGTTGGAAGACAGTAGTAACAGTGATAAATCTTCCTCTTTGTTATTATTAGACTCGTTATGTTCTGGAGAAGAGCCAACAGAAGAAAAAATATTTGAAGCTGAATAGTTTATAGCGAACGCAAAATAAATTTCCTACTTTTTTGGCAAGCATCTCATACTTACTCATCTCGATATAATATGAAATTGCAATAATTTCCCTACTCAATTTGGAGCACACTTTTTGTTTTTGTTTTGTTGTTGTAGCTTTTTGTTATACGGGAATCAATGATACGTTACCTTCATGATAGAAAATTGTGTATCAAACTAGCCGATACTGTGAAAGTCTCATCCGATAAAATAGAAAGCAAAATACATATGGTATTATCATTTTTCAGAATACTTCAGTCACCTACAGAACAGGCAAACCCTGAGGCATCTAGATGCTTACCTAAATATGCCATCTCTGAATTCATAATATCGGTGGCACCCGTTGCGTCTTTTTCAACTATTATGCCTGGTCTAGGAGCACCCAAAATAAATTGGCCGATTCCAGTTCTTGAACCACTAATTGTAGCATAGTAGTTGGTTATTGAATCCAAAGATGTTATCTTCACTGAATCTGCTGCCATGTATATCTAGGTAGAATTCGGAAGTGTTCGCAAGATTACCACCAATCACTTTGAGTTTATCTTTAAGCCAGAAACACGGTGGCATTGTGTTAATAACTAACTATCCCATAGAATCAATCATTATGCTGTTTTGGATGAAAATACTTCACGAAGAAAAATTAATATTTGTCTATTCTCATAATATACAAAAAAATACGTGGTATTGATGTCCGCACAAAATGCTCAAGGTCCACAAATCCCGATTGTACTCCTTAAAGAAGGTAGTACAGAAAATAAGGGCAAAGACGCACAGAGAAATAACATTGCTGCTGCAAAGCAAGTAGCAAATATGGTGAAGAGTTGTCTTGGTCCACGTGGTATGGATAAGATGCTAGTTAGTTCTATTGGAGATGCTACAATTACAAATGATGGTGCGACAATTCTCAAAGAATTAGATGTTGAACACCCTGCAGCAAAAATGATGGTTGAAGTTGCTAAGTCTCTAGATAATGAAGTAGGTGATGGAACAACATCTTCTGTAGTTTTCGCAGGTGCGTTACTGGAAAAAGCTGAGGATTTGATTAACAAGAATGTACATCCAACAGTAATAGTAGATGGCTACAATGCTGCTTCTCAACAAGCATTGAAACTATTACAGAAAATTTCGATTAAAGTGGATGTAGAAGACAAAGAAGTCTTGAAGAAGATTGCAAGGACTAGCATGTACTCCAAGCTAGTATCAGAAGATAGTCCTATTTTAGGTCAAATTGCTGTTGATGCAACAAGACAGGTAGAAGTAAAAGTCGATGATGATAGTCTAAGCGTAGATCTAGATAATATAAAGGTCGAAAAGAAAGCAGGTGGGTCTATACATGACACTAAATTGATCAAAGGTATGGTACTTGACAAAGAAGTTGTTCATACAGGTATGCCCAAACGGATTGAAAAGGCCAAAATTGCATTGATTAATTCTGCTTTAGAAATCGAAAAGACAGAGATGAGTGCTGAGATCCGTATTAATGATCCTCGACAAATGCAAAGGTTTCTTGATGAAGAGAATAAGATGCTCAAATCTATGGTTGATAAGATAAAAACAGTAGGTGCCAATGTGGTAATATGTGAAAAGGGTATTGATGATATGGTGCAACATTATCTCTCAAGTTCTGCCATACTTGCAGTAAGGCGTGCAAAAGAAAGTGATATGTTCAAATTAGCTAAGGCAACAGGTGCCAAAGTAGTAAATAATCTGGACGCTCTAGATGCCAAGGATTTAGGTATTGCGGAATTGGTTGAAGAACGTAAAATCGAAACCGACAAATGGCTCTTTATAGAAGGCTGCAAGAATCCCAAAGCAGTAACAATTCTTGTGAGAGGTGGCTCACAGAGAGTAGTTGATGAAGCTGAAAGATCGATGCATGACGCTTTGATGGTAACAAAGGATGTTCTGGAAACTCCAGAAGTAGTAGCAGGAGGCGGTGCTACAGAAGCGTACATAGCAAGTGAGTTGAGAAGATGGTCAAGCAATCTAGAAGGAAGAGCACAGCTAGCAGTCCAGAAGTTTGCAGATGCACTTGATTCAATTCCTCTAGCTCTTGCGGAAAATGCAGGTATGGATCCAATTGATACTATGGCTGAATTACGAGCAAAACAAAACAAAGGAGCCAAGTGGACTGGAGTGGACGTAAGAAATACAAAAGTTACTGACATGTATAAACAAGATGTGCTGGAACCTCTTGTAGTTAAGGAACAAATTATAAAATCTGCAACCGAAGCAGCCTCTATGTTATTGAGAATTGATGATGTAATAGCCGCAGGCAAGTCCAAGATGCCTCCTGGACCACCTGGCGGTGGTGGAGGAATGGGTGGTATGGGCGGAGGCTACGGCGGCGGTATGGATATGGAGTAGACTGGGTACAAGCTCACGGTTCTAAAGACACTTGAGGTCGGGTCTGATTACCTTTCTCGGTCTACGGCTATTATCTTTAAACTACTTGGTGGACCAAGGCTCAGTCAATGCAGTAGTGCAAAGAGTATCTTCACACCACCATCCTTCCTTTCTTTCTCTGAATTTCTATTAGTGTGATATTGCATCGTTAGTTAGTTACATAGTTAGTTAGTTAAGAGCAAAATTCTGGTTCTTTCTTCAACGATACAGTGGCCGTACCATTATAGATACTTGCTATATTCTTTTTTTACTGGACTACCGCTCATCTTAAAATCTAGTATGTTTGGGGTGCGGACTGCCGTTCAACATTACCATGTTGAATGTAGCATTGAATGTTGGAGAAGCCGAATCCAAATTTTGAAGTCCCAAATACGTGAGACTATCCATGCTTGCCTACCATCTTTTCCATTTTGGAGGCTGGCAATTGTTCCAAATTTAGAACCTTAGTCAAAGGATGCGTCACTCTTTTATTTATCCAAATGATTGCTTGGACACAACGGTATTAGTGCACTTCCACTAGGGGATCCTTCAAGGTTAGTGCCAACTATCTTGGCATCGAAGAGCAGAGATGAAACATGAACATTGGTGCTCCAAAGTGTTTTGGCTGATTACATGCATCATTGGCGTTATTAAGATCCTTAGCTGTCAAATTCCCAGCATTAGTATCTTTGTCCAGCTGTTGAAATATATGTCCAAAACGCGTTAGCCCTGAGGAATTATTGGCGTTCTGTCCATATGATATATGAATTGGGAAATATAGGAGAACCGCAGGCATGACCACGGCCGCACCCACTGTTAATCTACTCATTTTTGCCAGATTAGACTCTGGATATATATGAATCATGATGAGCAGGGTTACTAACAGCACCAAATATTAGTGAGGTCGTTGCTGAGGTCGAGGGGACAATAACAGAATATACTCGGCCGACGATAGATTTTGATTATCCCTTATTCTACCCAATACTCGATAGCGGTTATAGTATAGGGTACTACCAACACACCACTCAGCTGCGTAAACTTTAATGAGCGAAGAAATGCCACTACCTGAGTTGATTATGAGCATGCAAACCACAAATAACGTACTTACACAAATTATTGGCACTAAGAAATGACTCAGGTTCGGCTCAAATGCAAAATTTGCGGTAAAGAGGAGACTATAGAAATAGTGACTCCTAAACGCTTTGATCCCGAAAACGACATAGAATTTAGACATGGGAAATGCGTATGTAAGGAAGACATTACTACTGCTGATACAAGTTCATTGAATACAAGTACGACTTCTCCTCCAAGTTCTTCTAGTAAAGGATGATTAGCTATGACTTCATAGTTTACGGTAAATTATTTTATTCAACTGGACAATCTGATAGTTGTTTAAAAGTAACGTGATCCATTACTTAGGCGATGGTTTATCTTCTTTTGCCATACTTGGACGCCAGCTTTCAGTCCATTCATAACCAACAATGTTTGCATCTGAGATTATAATTATCTCCAACAGATGCAATGGCTTCCTTATCATTAGAATTAGATCTAGGACACTTTGCATGAGATAATACCTCTGATAGACGCTTGTTATGGTCTATGTCAGTCATTTCCTACTTACCTTATTTTTATTTTTAATCTGGTTCTTTGCAACGTGAAATGTTCATTTTTGCTTTATTTCACCTTGAAAGTATATTCGGGAGTAGGAGTCGTTAAGCAATGGTCGATACTATTTCCATACTTGTTTATGGCAGCAGCGCTATTATTTCCGTCTAAAGCGACACTTCCCATCCCCAGTATAAGCCCTTCCTGAATGCAGGCATGTCTAAGTTGTGGATCAGTAAGCCCAGTAAGCATCTTGCCAGTAGGAACGTGAACAAGAGTTGAAGCAAATGTGTTCAATGGTGCTATTAGCACAAGAACCGTACAAATGCCAACCACAAAAATAAGCTTGGCCATTTAAGTCCCATTTCCTTTATGTGGCGTTGGTGAAGGCGGTATTGGTACTGGAGTTGGCGTTGGGGTTGTCTTTGTACAGTTATCAGCATGACACCCGCCTCTTTCTCTATGACTTTTATTGTTTGTGACTGTTGTGTGTGTACTAGTCGGCAACGTTGAGAAGAACCCGTCTAAATATCCCTAAAGCAAGTGTACTAAACTGTTAAGAATGGAGTCATTTCTAAGGTCTTACCGTTAAGGGAGGCGGACAGAATTTGCCATGTACTGACATATAACACGACGAATAATCCCACGTTCCAACTGGGTAAGCCCCACTGTAATCATTTACTAGCCAATTCTGGTATCTTGGATCAGAGCATGTATTTGGTCGTTGAGGTAAATCACACGCAGACTTCATTTCTCCGAGCATTACAGCACAAGTATTAGTATATGTGGGCTTACCTTCCTTATCAAAGGTTAGTGATGGTGGTGTGCTTGTAAAATTCGTGTTGATATGTAATCTATACGGCGTGCATATGTCTAACACCTTTCCATAGAAAGCGTTCACAAAATCTGGGGTTGCCATAACTTTTCCTATCGGAATTAAGAGCAATGACGTCGTTAACACCAATAGAAAGACCGTAAAAAATGGGATCATATGCCGCATCTCGTCATTCTAAAACAAAATACTATTATGTAAAGATTCTAAAACAAATTACTGAATGAAACGGAAATACATCCTTCTACATAGGATTACCTTAAATCACCGTCTTCAAGGCGGGTTAAAACACATTTTGCCTATTGCATCGGTACAGCCTTGGCGAGCGAAACTGCGGCTATGTCCGTATCCATTACCAGTACCTGAAGTACCGTCTGCAACACTGGCAGGCCCAATTGCAGTGCCGCCATTTCCTGTGTTACCATTGCCACTAGTACTACCAGACGCTCCTTTAGCAGTAGCACCGTTTATTGCTATACCGAATAGTACTGGACATTGAAATCAAGCATTAGTATTACAATCGGGAACTAATTATCCAGACATATATTAAAAATCGTGTTACGGAGCGGAGGATGTGCTATTCAGTATCATTGTCTTTCCAAATGTATTACCATTATCGTTACTAGCTTTGAACACTGGCATCAATACTCCTGTCTTATTTGTCCACCAGGTGACTAAGACATTACTTCCTGAGGCGGTTATGTCTACATTCAGATCCTCTACATTTCCTTTGTTAGGAGCACTCAGCATGATCGTTTTTCCAAGTGTTTTACCGCCATCCATGCTCACCAAAAACATGACTGGCATATCAAGAAATTTACTTGACGACGCTGAAGAATAAAATTCGAAATTCCTACAATTGGATCATTTCTACTAAGTGGGAGTAGAAAGTTGTCATTTTTAGAATTATAATTTTGATTGTTTCTCATGATCCTTAGTTATTTTTTCTGGAGTGAAATTTATAAGTACTTCGTTTAGAATGCAAGCGGTTGCAATTAAAAGCAATCAAAGAAACCTGAGCAAAAGTAATCGCGGTCTTTGACGAACATCTTTTTGACATTTGAATATTGTCTACACGAGACTAGGTGAAAATATAATATTGGTATTATATTTTCTGAGTATATCATGAAGCGATAAATAATATGATACCAAAGAATTGATAATGAGAAAAAAAGAAGGACAACAGCAACACTTGCAAAAATCAATTACAGAAACAGTTCTTGTATTGCAGGGAGGCGGCTCTTTAGGCGCCTATGAATGTGGAGTCTATAAAACATTGGCAAAGCATGGTATCGAATTTGACATTTTGGCCGGATCTTCTATTGGAGCCATAAATTCATCTATAATCTGCAGCGCGCAAAACGCTGACAAAGACACGGCGGAAATCTTAGAAGAGTTTTGG
>Ga0209577_10005310_pt1 | contig 12017 bp, 9 predicted proteins | sample GraSoiAngelo_109_FD_185874 | JGI IMG/M metagenome (GOLD analysis project Ga0209577, IMG submission 185874) | Grasslands soil microbial communities from the Angelo Coastal Reserve, California, USA - 14_0903_12_20cm (SPAdes) (version 2) | ecosystem: Environmental > Terrestrial > Soil > Grasslands ... | reverse complement strand
ATCTCGACGCATGGCCGGACGACGATCGCCGCTCGCGTCTCGTCTTCATCGGCCTGGGACTGGAGCGGGACGAGCTCGAGCGCTCGCTCGCCGCGTTCAACGACGCTGCGCTGCGAGGCTAATCCGCAGCCGTCCGCCGCATCAGTAGGAGCGTGGCATTCCGAGAACGTGCTGGCCGACGTAGGCGAGGATCAGATTGTTCGAGACCGGCGCCACCTTGTAGAGGCGCGTCTCGCGGAACTTGCGCTCCACGTCGTACTCCTCGGCGAAGCCGAAGCCGCCGTGGGTGTCGAGGCAGGCGTTGGCGGCGGCCCACGAGGCCTCGGCGGCGAGCAGCTTCGCCATGTTCGCCTCCGCGCCGCAGGGCAGACCCTGCTCGAAGAGCCAGGCGGCCTTGTGGCGCATCAGGTCTGCCGCCTCGATCTGGGCGTGCGCCTGCGCGATCGGGAACTGGACGCCCTGGTTCGCGCCGATCGGGCGGCCGAAGACCACCCGCTCCGACGCGTACGCCGTCGCCTTCTCGACGAACCAGTGGCCGTCGCCGATGCACTCGGCCGCGATGAGAACGCGCTCGGCGTTCATCCCGTCGAGGATGTAGCGGAAGCCCTGCCCCTCCTCGCCGACGAGGTCGCCGTCGGGGACGACGACGCCGTCGAGAAAGATCTCCGTCGTCGCGTGATTCATGAGTGTCTTGATCGGGCGGATCGTCATCGTGCCGTCGGCAAGCGCGCGCTTCATGTCGACGATGAAGGTGGAGAGCCCGAGTGTCTTTTTCTCCACCTGGTCGACCGGCGTCGTGCGGGCGAGCAGGAGCATCAGATCCGAGTACAGGGCTCGCGACGTCCAGATCTTCTGCCCGTGGACGACCCAGCCGCCGTCGGCGCGCGTGGCCGTCGTCTGGAGCGACGTCGTGTCCGAGCCCGCGGTCGGCTCGGTGACGCCGAAGGCCTGGAGCCGCAGCTCACCCGAAGCGATGCGCGGCAGGTAGCGGCGCTTCTGCTCCTCGGAGCCGTGCCGCAGAATCGTCCCCATGGTGTACATCTGGGCGTGGCAGGCGCCCGCGTTGCCGCCGGACGCGTTGATCTCCTCGAGGATCACGCTCGCCGCGGTGATCGAGAGCCCCGCGCCGCCGTATTCCTCGGGGACGAGCGCAGCGAGCCAGCCGTCGCGCGTCAGGGCGGCGACGAACTCCTCCGGGTAGCGGTCCGGCTCGAGCCCCCGCCAGTATTCGCCGGGGAAGCCGGCACAGAGCGCGCGCACCGCGGCGCGAATCTCGTCCAGCTCGCCCGTAGTCGAGAAGTCCAGCTCAGGCTCCGTCGCGCTCGAACAGGCGCCGCGCGATGATCAGCTGCTGGATCTCGTTCGAGCCCTCCCCGATCAGAAGCAGCGGCGCGTCGCGGTAGTAGCGCTCCGGCCGGTACTCGAGCGAGTAGCCGTAGCCGCCGTGGACCCGCATACAGTCGAGTGCGTTCTCCTGGGCGGCTTCGGTGGCGAAGTACTTCGCCATTCCCGCCTCGAGATCGGCGCGTTCGCCGCGCGCCTTCGCCTCCGCCGCCTGGAGGACGAGGAGCCGCGCCGCCTCGGCGCGCGTCGCCATCTTCGCGATCATCAGCTGCACGGCTTGGTGCTCCGCGATCGGCTTGCCGAAGGCCTCACGCTCACGGGCGTAGCGGACGGCGTCGTCGAGGGCGGCCCGCGCGAGGCCGGCCCCGCGCGCCGCAACGTTGACGCGGCCGACCTCGATCCCGCTCATGAAGTACTTGAAGCCCTGCCCGACTCCCGTCTCGCCGCCGAGTACCGACGACGCCGGCGTGCGGAAGCCGTCGAACACGACCTCGGTCGTCTCGACGCCCTTGTAGCCGAGCTTGCGGAGCGGTGGCATCGGTATCCGGAGGCCGGGCGAGTCGTCGCCGTCGGGCTCCTTCTCGACGAGGAAGCCGGTCATGCCGAGGTGCGACGGATCGGCCGACGGGTCGGTCTTCGCGAGAACGGCGATCAGCCCGGCACGCCAGGCGTTCGTGACCCACATCTTCTGCCCGTCGAGGACGTAGTCCTCGCCGTCGCGCACGGCCGTCGTGCGAATCGATTGGACGTCGGAGCCCGCATGCGGTTCGGACATCGAGAACGCGGCACGGATCTCGGCCGACGCGAGCCGCGGGAGCAGTCGGCGGCGCTGTTCGTCCGTGCCGTGCAGCCGGATCATCGTGGCGGCGATGAACGAGCCGTTCATGATCCCGGGCAGCGTCGCCCAGCCCCGCGCGAGCTCCATCTGGATCAGTGCATACGTGTCGAGCCCGAGCCCGAGGCCGCCGTACTTCTGCGGGATCGTCGTGCCGAAGAGCCCCATCTCCTTCATCGTCTCGACGAGCGCGGTCGGGAACTCGTCCGCGTGCTCGAGCTCCGAGGCAACGGGGATCACGTCCTTGTCGACGAACGTGCGAACGGCGGCGACGATCTCCGCCTGGAGCTCCGGCGAGTCCGCGCTGCCCCCGAGCGCCGGGGCGGCGGTCATACGGTTGCGACCTCCTGCAACGTGAGCGGCGCGAGCGCCGCCGTAAGGTCGTGCAGCTGGTCGATCGCGAGGATCGCCTCCTCGAGCGCGGCGGCCGATTCGGCCGGCAATGCGAGCCCGGCGTTGGCTCGGAACTTCGCGCGTACGTCGTCTGCCGACCAAGGATTCTCGGGCGAGCCCTTCTGGTACGGGAGCATGCGCTCGAACGTCTTGCCCGAGGCAAGCACGACGCGGGCGGCACCGGGGAAGGCTTCCGGGTAGGTGGCGAAGTCGCCCCGCTCGTGCCACACCTTCGCCGCCACGGCCAGCACGTCGGGGTCGGCGATCGCGGCCTCGGTGAAGTCCGTCACGCCCACGTGGCCCCGCACGAGCATCGAGGCGACGGCGTACTGCAGCGAGAACTTGCCCTCGTACTCCGACCGCGGCGCCTTCTTCTCGCCGGCCGGCTCGAGCACGATCGGCACCCACGGCTCCGGCACGCTGACGACGACCTCGGCGATCTCGTCCGGCGCGAAGGTGCGGCCCTCGACCGCGTCGGCGGCGGCGCCGACGGCGCCGTGGGTGAAGTGGCAGATCGGGAACGGCTTGTAGGCGATCCGCGGCGTCTCCCAGCGGCTGCCGAGATCGGTGAGCTGCTCGGCGAGGCCTGACGACCCTGGCTCGATGCCGAGGTAGGCGTGGTAGATCCCGAACTGCGCGTCGAACACCGACCGCGGCCCGGCCGCGCCGTGATGGGCGAGTCGCGTGGCGACGTGCGCGCCGTGCGCCGCCCAACCCGGATGGATCGGCTTCGTCGGCGTCCCGTCGGCGAGGTAGGCAAAGATCCCCGACGCCATCGAGCCGGCGATCCCGAGCGCACGCGTTGCCGTCTCGGCGTCGAAGCCGGCAAGCCGCGAGACCGCCGCGGTGGCACCGAAGACGCCGCAGATCGCCGTCGGGTGGAAGCCCCGCTCGTGGAACGCGCCTGGCGCCGCCATGCCGACGCGGCAGACGATCTCGTTGCCCGCGACGATCGCGGCGACCACATCTCTCCCGTCCGCGCCGTAGCGCTCGGCGGCGGCGAACGCCGCCGGCGCGATCACGGTCGAGACGTGCGAGCCCGAGTCCGAATGCGTGTCGTCGAAGTCGAGGCCGTGGCAGGTCATCGCATTTGCGAAGGCAGCGTTTGCGGCGGGGAGGCGGTCGGCGAGGCCGATCACCGTGGCCTGGCCCTCACCGCCGAGCTCTTGCATTGTCGCTCGGCCTTCGACGCCGTTACCGGTCGAGTGCGCCGCGAGGCCGCCGCCGAGCACATCGAGGACGTGGAGCTTCGCGTGCTCGACGACCGCCTCCGGCACGTCGTCGAGGGTGATCGAGGTCGTGAATGCGGCGATCGTCTCGGCTGCGGTCATCTCACACCGTCCACTCGTCGTCGGTACCGGGAAACGTGTCCTGCACCTCGGGGGCGTCGCGCTTGTACACCATGAATGTCCGCTTGAACTCGATGACGACCTCGCGCCGCTGGTTGATGCCGCGGCAGCGCATCGAGACGATGCCCATGTTGGGCCGCGACGCCGACTCGCGGGTCTCCAGGATCTCGCTCTCGGCCCACAGCGTGTCGCCCTCGAACACCGGGTTGGGGAGCATGATGTCTGCCCACCCGAGGTTGGCGGCGGCGTTCTCGCTCGTGTCGGGGACGGTCATGCCCGTGATCAACGCCAGCGTGAAGGTGGAGTTGACGAGCGGTCGCCCGTAGAGACCGCGCTCCGATTGCACCGCGTTGAAGTGCACCTGGTTCGTGTTCAACGTCAGGCAGGTGAACCAGATGTTGTCGGTTTGCGTGACGGTGCGGCCGAGCCGCCCGCGATACACGTCCCCGACGTCGAAGTCCTCGTAGAAGCGTCCCCGCCAGATCTTCGGCGCAGCACCTGCATCCGTTCCCATCGCTAGCTCCTCTCCGTTTCCGCGAGCAGCCGTCGCGCCCGCGCGACGACCGGCAGGTCGATCATCGCCCCGTCGAGGGCTACCGCGCCACGTCCTTCTACCGTGCCCACCTCGTAGGCGTCCAGCACCTTCCAGGCCCAGGCGAGCTCGGACTCGCTCGGCGTGAAGGCGCGGTTCACGACGGGCACCTGCGCAGGATGGATGCATGCCTTTCCACGGAAGCCGAGCGAGCGCGCCAGCCGGCACTCCTCCTCGAGCGCAGCGCCGCCCTCGATGTCCAGGTGGACGACGTCGAACGGCGGGCGCAGGCCTGCCGCGGCCGAGTCGAGCACGACCTTCGAGCGGACATAGAGGATCTCGAGCCCGTCCGGCCTCGGCTCGAGGCCGACCTCGGCGCCGAGGTCGACCGCGCCGATCTGCAGCGCGGCGACCCTCGGCTGCGACGCGATCTCGTAAGCAAGCCGGACACCTTGCGCCGTTTCGACAATGGCAACCAAAGGCGGTCCGGCCGTGCCGAGTGCGTCGACTGCATCCGCGGTCGCCTTCGGCAGGACGATCGCATCGGGTGCGATCGCCGCGACGGCGGCCATGTCGTCGTCGTGGAACTCGGTCCCGACCGCGTTGACGCGGACGAGCCGGAGCGGCCTCGGCCCCTCGGCGGCCGCGGCGAAGATGTCGCGCACGAGCCCGCGCGCCGCGGCCTTCTCCCCCGGCGCGACGGCGTCTTCGAGGTCGGCGACGACCGCGTCAGCCGCCGATGCGAGCGCCTTGACGAGCTTGCGCTCGTCGCTGCCTGGAGCGAAGAGGAGGGAGCGGACGCGGGAGAGGTCGATGGCCGTGGCGCAGTTGTATGTCAGACATTCGGCGCTTGTCAACTTGACAGCCGCCCCGAAGTCAGACATAAACGCAAGGCTCTAGCGGCGAGCCGATTCCGGGAGGTCGGAACGTGAAAGCGGTTGTTTTCCACGAGTTCGGCGGTACCGACGTTCTGCGGGTGGAAGACCTCCCCGATCCCGAGCCGGGTCCCGACGAGGTGCTGATCGACATCACGGCGAGCGCGCTCAACCATCTCGATGTCGACGTGCGCGAGGGCGTGTCGCGCTTTCCGGTCGAGCCGCCGTTCGTGCTCGGCGTCGAGGTCGTCGGCCGCATCGCCGCGCTCGGCGAGGGCGTCGAGGGTTGGCAGGTCGGCGACCGTGTGATGCCGCTCCTGATGGATACCTGCGGCGAGTGCCGCTTCTGCCGGACGGGCCGCGAGTCGCTCTGCACCGCGGCGGGATTCATCAGCTTTGTCACCTCCGGCGGCTACGCAGAGCGCCTCGCCTGCTCGGCGCGGCGGCTCCTGCGCATTCCGGACGGTCTGAGCGACGAGGCGGCGGCGGCGCTGCAGATCGCCTTCGGCACGGCGTGGCACATGCTGTTCACCCGCGGTCGCCTGCAGTTCGGCGAGACGGTGATGATCAACTCGGTCGGCAGCGGAATCGGCTCGGCCGCCGTGCAGCTCGCGCGGCATGCCGGCGCGACGGTGATCGGCAATGCGAGCTCGGACGAGAAGCTCGCACGGGCGAGCGAGCTCGGGATGGATCACGGGATCAACCATGCCCGCCAGGACGTCGTCGCCGAGGTGATGCGCCTGACCGACGACCGCGGCGTCGACCTCGTCTTCGAGCACGTCGGCGGCGAGCTCTTCCAGAAGGGTCTCGACTCGCTCGCCAAGGACGGGCGGCTCGTGATCTGCGGCGGGCACTCGGGTGAGGTCGTCCCCTTCGACATCATCCCCTTCTTCCGCATGCAGCGGCAGATCATCGGCTCGTTCGTCTACAACCGGGTCGAGGTCGAGAGCTGCCTCGAGCTCGCAAGCCAAGGGAAGATCACCCCGCTCGTCCACGAGACGTTCCCGCTCGCGAACGCGCGCGAGGCGATGGCGACCATGGAGCGCCGCGAGCACTTCGGGAAGATCCTGCTCAAGCCGTGAAGGGGCGACGATGAAGCGTCTCGGGGTCGACGTCGGCGGCACGTTCACGGATCTGATCTACATCGACGACGAGACGGGCAGGATCCTCGTCCACAAGCTCGCCACGACGCCGGACGACCCCTCCGAGGGCACCGTGCGCGGCATCCGCGAGCTCACCGAGCAGGCCAGCGAAAGCCCGTCGGCGCTCGACCAGGTCTTCCACGGGACGACGATCGCGACGAACATCGTGATCGAGCACACCGGCGCCCGGGTCGGAATGCTGACCACCGAGGGCTACCGCGACATCCTCCACATCGCGCGCCACAAGAAGCCGTTCAACTTCTCGAACTACCAGGATCTGCCGTGGCAGCGCTACCCGATCGTGCGACGCCGAGACCGGCGGACGGTCCCCGAGCGGATCATCCGCGACGGCTCTGTGCTCGTGCCGCTCGACGAAGAGCGCGCCCGCGCGGAGGTGCGCAAGCTGAAGGAGGACGGCGTGGAGGCGATCGCCGTCTGCTTCCTCTTCTCGTTCCTGAACTCCGAGCACGAGCGGCGCGTGGCCGAGATCGTGCGCGAGGAGTTTCCCGAGGCGTTCCTCTCGGTCTCGTCGGAGGTGCTGCCTCAGTACCGCGAGTACGAGCGCTTCTCCACGGTCTGCCTGAACGCGTTCATCGGGCCCAAGGTGTCGCGCTACGTGAGGCGGCTGGAGGATGAGCTCGCCGCGATGGAGGTCGGCACCGGCCTGCACCTCATGACCTCCGCGAGCGGCGTTGCCACCGCCGAGGGAGCGGTTGCGCGCCCGGTCAACTTGCTCATGTCGGGGCCGGTGGCGGGCGTCGTCGGCGGGATCTGGACGGGCAAGCAGGCGGGCTACGACAACGTGATCACCCTCGACGTGGGCGGCACCTCGGCCGACATCGGCCTCGCCCAGGAGGGCCGGCTGCGCATGAAGCACCTGCTCGACACGAAGGTCGGGCCCTACCAGGCGATGATCCCGATGGTCGACGTGGACACGATCGGCGCCGGTGGCGGCTCGATCGCCTACGTCGACCCGGGCGGCATCTTCCGCGTCGGCCCCCGCTCGGCCGGCGCCGAGCCCGGGCCCGCGGCCTACGGGCGCGGCGGCAACGAGCCGACCGCGACCGACGCGCTCGTCAACCTGGGCTGGCTCTCGGCCGAGGCCTTTCTCGGCGGCGACATGCAACTCCGTGCCGACCTGGCGCGGACGGCTTTCGAGCACGGGCCTGCGGCGGCGCTCGGGATGAGTGTCGAGGAAGCGTCGATGGGCGCCGTCCAGATCCTCACGCACTTGATGGTGCAGTCGATCGAGGAGAACTCCGTGCGCAAGGGATACGACCCGCGCGACTTCGCCCTCGTCGCGGAGGGCGGCGCGGGGCCGCTCTTCGCCGCGCAGATCGCGCTCGAGGTCGGGACGCCCAGGGTGCTCGTGCCGAGCTTCCCGGGAGTGACCGCGGCGCTCGGGCTGCTCGCGACGGACATGGTCTACGAGTACGTCTCGACGGTCTACCAACGCGTGTCGAGCCTCGACGTCGCGTCGCTCCAGCAGGCCTTCGAGGAGCTCGAGGCGCACGCCTACGCCCAGCTCGAGCAGGACGGCATCCCGCGCGAGCGCATGGTGATCCAGCGGATCGCCGACTGCCGCTACCTCGGCCAGGGCTACGAGCTGCGCGTCGACGTCCCGTCGGGCGCCGTCGACACCGCCTGGGTGGCGAAGGTCAGGGCCGACTTCGACGACATCCATCTGCGCGAGTACTCGCGCCGCTTCGAGGACTCCGATGTCGAGATCCCGAACGTGCGGGTGCGCGGCATCGGGTTGATGCCGCCGCTCGAGATGCCGGAGACGACTCCGGGCTTGGAGTCGCCGGGCGATGCGCTACGTCACGAGGGCGAGGCGTGGTTCCGCGTCCGCGGCTCGCTCGAGCGGGTCGCGACGCGCTACTACGAGCGCGCTGCGCTCAGGGCCGGCAATCGGCTCGAGGGTCCCGCGATCGTCAACCAGTACGACTCGACGACCGTCATCCCGCCCGGCACGACGGCGCACATCGACCGCTTCGGCCACATCGTGATCACGACAGGCGACTCGTCGGGCGCGCAGACGCTCGCCGGCGTCAAGGAGGTGACGGCGTGAGCGTGATGGAGTACGAAGTCGGCCGCCAGCCGGGGCCGCCCGCGCGCACGCGCGTCGAGGTCGACCCGATCACGCTGCGCGTCCTCGGGGGCGCGTTTCACGCGATCGCGAAGGAGATGGCCGGCGTTCTCTTCCGCATGAGCTACTCGTCGATCATTCGCGAGTCGGAGGACCTCGGCGCGGGCATCTTCGACGTCGACGGTCGCGAGCTCTGCGAGTCGGATTCGACGCCGATGCACATCGGCTCGCTGCCCTGGTACATCCGCGGCTTCATGCACACGCTCGGCGGAGAGGTCCACGACGGTGACGTGATCGTCCACAACCATCCGTACCTGGGCGCGTCGCATACGCCGGACATCGCAGTCGCTGTGCCGATCTTCCACGAGGGCGAACACCTCGGCTTTGCCGCCGTCACCGCCCACGTGCTCGATGTCGGCGGCTCGTATCCCGGGATCAACGCGGACGCGTTCGATGTCTACGCGGAGTCGAAGCTCTACAACGGGCTGCGCTGGTACCGGCGCGGCGAGCTGAACGAGGACCTCGACCGGATGATCTTCGAGAACGTCCGCACCGAGACGATGAATCGCGGTGACATGAACGCGATGCTCGCGGCGGGTCAACTCGGGCGGGAGCGCTTCCTCCGTCTCGTGCAGCGCTACGGGGTCGACGTCGTCATGAGCGCCGCCTACGACTGGATGGACTATTCGGAGCGAATGCTGCGTGCGCAGATCTCCGAGATCCCGGACGGCGAGTACAAGGCACCGACCGGGTGGCTCGACGACGACGCCCGCAATCGCGGCGTCCGGCTGCGGGTCGAGACGACGGTGCGCGTCGAGGGCGACGAGATCACGATCGACCTGACTGGCTCGAACGCCGAGGTACCCACCGGCTACAACGTCCCGTTCGAGGGCTCGCTGCTCGTCAGCGCCTATTACGCGGTGCGAACCGTGCTGCTCGACGAGGTGATGTTCCCCGAGCACGTGCCGCAGAACGACGGCGTGTTCCGGCCGGTGAAGGTGATCGCGCCGAAGGGCACGATCTACAACCCGAGCTTCCCGCGGGCCTGCTTCTCGCGCTTCTGCCAGACACAGCGCGTTGTCGACAACGTCATCCTCGCGCTCGCGGACGCGCTGCCCGAGAAGGTCACGGCGGGCAACTCGGCGGGGATCCACTTCTGCTCCTACGCCGGCTTTCTCGCCGAGAGCGCCGAGTACTGGATCTACCTCGAGGTCAACGAGGGCTCGTACGGCGGGCGTTTCGGCAAGGACGCTATGGACTCGGTGGACAACCTGATGGCGAACACACGCAACAACCCGATCGAGGAGCTCGACATGCGCTTCCCGATGCGCTGCGACCAGTACGAGCTGCGGCCCGAGCCGGCGGCACCCGGACGTTGGCGTGGCGGGATCGGCATCGTGCGCCGCAACCGCTTCCTCGTCGACGGGACGTACTCGTGCGAGGGCGACCGCCAGACCGATCCGCCGGTCGGGATCTTCGGCGGCTGGGACGGCCTCGTGGCCTCGTGCCGCAAGAACCCCGACACTCCGCGAGAGGAGGTCCTGCCGGCCAAGGTGACCGGCATCCCGTTCGCGGCGGGCGAGTTCATCGAGTTCCGAGAGCCGAACGCGGCGGGCTACGGGGACCCACTCGAGCGAGATCCGGAGCAGGTGCGCGAGGACCTGCTCGACGACTTCACGACACTCGAGCTTGCGCGCGAGGCATATGGCGTGGTCTTTGCGGACGAGAAGACGCTCGAGATCGACCGCGCCGCGACCGAGGCCTTGCGGGCGAGGCTGCGAGAGGACCCCGGCGGGCGTTCGTTGACGGAGCGCTTCGCAGGCGCGGCAATGCTCGACGTGAACGCCCCTGCGTCCGTGGCGGGAAACGCGGAGTTCGGGATCGGTTGACGAAGGCCTACGAGGAGATCGCCGCCGCGTTGCACCGGCGGGTCGTGACAGGGGAGCTCGAGCCCGGCGAACGCCTCCCAACCGAGACGATGCTCGCGAGCCAGTTCGGCGTCAGCCGGGCCACGGTCCGCGAGGCGCTTAGGCAGCTCGACGCGCAGAGCCTGATTCGCACGTCGAAAGGGGCAACGGGCGGCAGTTACGTGACACTGCCGAGTGCCGGCCACCTGTCGGCGTCGCTCCGGTCCGGAATCGGCTTGCTCGCCGACGCTCAGGACGTCTCGCTCGATGAGCTGCTTGAGGCACGCGAGCTGCTCGAGGTACCGGCGGCGCGGCTTGCAGCACGACGTCGGCAAGAGCACGACCTCGAGCGTCTTCGCGCCGCGATCCCAGGCCGCCCGCTCGAGCTGGGGGCACAGGAGCAGTTCGCCCACAATGCGGACTTCCACTCGGTCGTGCTCGAAGCCTCCGGCAACGTCTTGCTCGCGATCGCAGCGCAACCCGTCTTCGACGTCCTCCAGACGAGGCTCGCCCGTTCGACGCTCGGCAGCCGGTTCCACCGCGCGATCAACACGCATCACCGCGCGATTGCCGCGGCGATCGAGGCGGGCGACGAGGTGACCGCCGGCGGCGAGATGCTCGCTCACGTGGAGTACTTGCGGCCGTTCTACGAGAAGGCGTGGCGGGGCATGCGGAGGCGCGGGTGACGCTGCCGCTCGCCGACGTTCGCGTCCTCGCCGTGGAGCAGTTCGGGGCGGGCCCGTGGGGGACGCTCCAGCTCGCCGATCTGGGGGCCGACGTGATCAAGATCGAGGATCCCGCGGTGCGCGGCGACGTCGGCCGGTACGTGCCCCCGTTTCAGGAGGGCGAGAGCTCGCTTTTCTTCGAGACCTTCAACCGAAACAAGCGAAGCGTCTCGCTCGACCTCCGCCACCCCGAGGGGAGGGCCGTGCTCGAGGACCTCGTCCGGGTCTCGGACGTCGTCTACTCGAATCTTCGCGGCGACCAGCCTGCCAAGCTCAGGCTCGTCTACGACGATTTGAAGGACGTCAACCCGCGCATCGTCTGCTGCTCGCTCTCGGGGTTCGGGATGTCGGGACCGCGGGCCGGCGAGGGCGGGTACGACTACATGATGCAGGGTCTGGCAGGCTGGATGGAGCTGACCGGAGAGCCGGACGGCCCGCCGACGAAGAGTGGGTTGTCGCTCGTCGACCTCTCGGGCGGATACGTCTCGACGATCGCAGTGCTCGCCGGACTATGGCGTGCACGCCGCGACGGCGTCGGCTGCGACTGCGACATCTCCCTCTTCGAGACCGCGCTGCACGAGCTGGTGTACGTCGGGACGTGGGCGGCGACGAAGGGATACACGCCGCCACGGCGGAGCCACTCGGCTCATCCGTCGATCGTCCCGTTCCAGAACTTCGCCACCACGGACGGCTGGATCGTCGTCGCGTGCCCCAAGCCGAAGTTCTGGGAGCGCTTCTGTGGCGCGATCGAGCGCCCCGAGCTCGCCGCCGACGAGCGCTTCGCCGATTTCGCCGCGCGCGAACGCAACCGGGACGAGCTCACCCC
>Ga0209577_10005309_pt1 | contig 12018 bp, 23 predicted proteins | sample GraSoiAngelo_109_FD_185874 | JGI IMG/M metagenome (GOLD analysis project Ga0209577, IMG submission 185874) | Grasslands soil microbial communities from the Angelo Coastal Reserve, California, USA - 14_0903_12_20cm (SPAdes) (version 2) | ecosystem: Environmental > Terrestrial > Soil > Grasslands... | reverse complement strand
AGAAAACAAAAGCAAAGGTTACGCGCTAAGTGCCTCAGCAAAAAATCCGTATCAGGCTGAAGGGCTACGACCACCAGCAGGTGGACAAGTCTGCGAAGGACATCGTGGACACGGCTCAGCGCACCGGCGCCACCATCACCGGTCCCGTGCCCCTGCCCACCGAGAAGAACGTCTACTGCGTCATCCGGTCCCCGTTCAAGGACAAGGACTCGCGGGAGCACTTCGAGGTGCGCACGCACAAGCGCCTGATCGACATCCACTCGCCGACCCCGAAGACGGTCGACTCGCTCATGCGGCTCGACCTCCCCGCCGGCGTCGACATCGAGATCAAGCTCTGATGAAAGGCCTGATCGGCAAGAAGCTGGGGATGACGTCGCTCTTCGACGCGGAGAGCGGCGCCGTCACCACGGTGACGGTCATCGAGGCCGGCCCGTGCCCGGTCGTCGCCGTGCGCACGCCCGACGCCGACGGCTACGAGGCCGTGCAGCTCGCGTACGAGGCCGTCGCCGAGCGGAAGATCTCGAAGGCCGAGCGCGGCCACCTCGCGAAGAACGGGGTGGACGGTGCATACCGGCACCTGGTCGAGTTCCGCGGCCACTTCGCCGACGCGGTGCAGGGCGAGAACGTCACGGTGGAGATCTTCCAGCCGGGCGAGAAGATCAAGGTCGCGGGCATCTCCATCGGCAAGGGCTTCCAGGGCACGGTCAAGCGACACCGGTTCCACCGCGGCCCCGTAACGCACGGCTCGCACAACATCCGCAAGCCGGGCTCGATCGGCGCGTCTGCGACGCCCTCGCGTGTGTTCAAGGGCGTCCGCATGGCCGGCCGCATGGGCGGCAAGCGCGTCACCCAGGTCGGGCTCACCATCCACTCCGTCGACCCGGAGCGGAACCTCCTGCTCGTCAAGGGCGCAGTCCCCGGTCCGAAGAACGGTCTCGTCGAGATCCGCGAGGAGTCGAAATAGTGGCCGCTCCCAAGGCACCGCTGCTCGGCGGCGCGAAGAAGGACGTCGCGCTCGACGAGGCGATCTTCGGCGCCGAGGTGAAGCCGCACCTCGTGCACGAGGCCGTGCGCGCAGAGCTGAACGCGCGCCGTCAGGGCACGCGCGGCGCGAAGAGCCGCGGGCTCGTCTCCGGCGGCCGCTCGAAGCCGTGGCGCCAGAAGGGCACCGGCCGCGCCCGGCAGGGCACGATCCGCGCGCCGCAGTTCACGGGCGGCGGCGTCGTCTTCCCGCCGAGCCCGCGCGACTTCGCCGTGAAGGTGAACAAGAAGGCCGCGCGCGCTGCGCTGCGGTCGGCATTGAGCGATCACGTGCAGGCGGGGACGTTCGGTCTCCTCAGCGCGTCCGCGTTCGATGCGCCGTCGACCAAGGCCGCCGCCGACCTCCTCACCACGTGGGGCGGAGAGGCGCCGGCGGTCGTCGTCGTGAACTACGACGAGGCGATCCTCGGCAAGAGCTTCCGCAACCTCGACCGCGTCATCGTCACCACGCCGCAGGAGCTCGAAGTGGCGGAGGTCGTCTGGGCGCGCTCGCTTCTCGTGTCGGAGAGCGCCCTCGAGGCTCTCCAGAGGAGGGCGTCGTGAGCCTTCATCCCGGCCAGGTGCTCCTCCGTCCGGTCATCTCGGAGAAGAGCTACGAGCAGATCACGCAGAACAAGTACACGTTCAGGGTGCACCAGGACGCGCACAAGACGCAGGTGCGCCAGGCCGTCGAGGAGCTCTTCGACGTGACGGTCGTGCGCGTGAACATCATCAAGGTGCAGGCGAAGCCGAAGCGGCGCGGCCTCTACAAGGGCACGCGCCCCGGCTGGAAGAAGGCGATCGTCGAGCTCAAGGCCGGCGACTCGATCGAGATCTTCGAAGGAGCGCAGCTGTAATGCCCGTTCGCAAGTTCAAGCCGACCTCGCCGGGTCGCCGCTTCATGTCGGTGGCGACGTTCGAGGAGATCACGAAGACCGAGCCGGAGAAGAGCCTGCTCGCCCCGGTGACGAAGAAGGGCGGCCGCAACAACAACGGCCGCATCACCACGCGCCATCAGGGCGGCGGGCACAAGCGGCGCTACCGCGTCGTCGACTTCAAGCGCCAGAAGGACGGCGTCCCGGCGAAGGTGGCCGCGATCGAGTACGACCCGAACCGGTCGGCACGCATCGCGCTGCTCCACTACGCCGACGGCGCGAAGAGCTACATCCTCGCGCCGGCGCAGCTGCGCGTCGGCGCGACGGTCGAGTCCGGCCCGGCCGCCGACATCAAGGTCGGCAACTCGCTCCCGCTCGAGAACATCCCGACCGGCACGCTCGTGCACAACGTCGAGCTGCAGCCGGGCCAAGGCGCGAAGATGGCGCGCTCGGCGGGCTCCGGTATCCAGCTCGTCGCGAAGGACTCCGGCTTCGCCGTGTTGCGCCTGCCGTCGGGCGAGATGCGCCGCGTCCCGCTTGCGTGTCGCGCGACCGTCGGCCAGGTCGGCAACGTCGACCACCAGAACATCACCGGCGGCAAGGCCGGCCGCAGCCGCTGGCGCGGCAAGCGTCCCGCCGTCCGCGGTTCGGCGATGAACCCGGTCGACCATCCGCACGGCGGCGGCGAGGGCAAGTCGAAGGGCGGCCGCCATCCGGTCACCCCGTGGGGCGTGCCGACGCTCGGCAAGCGCACGCGCCGCAAGCACAAGGAATCGGACAAGTTGATCGTCCGCGCTCGCCGGCGCGGCAAGGGGAAGAGAGGCTGAGCCCGTGAAAATGCTGGCGCATTTTCCCGGGGCGGGGCTTGTGACTTCGCTCCGCTCGTCAGAGATGAAGAAAGGCTTTGAGAATGAGTAGATCGAGTAAAAAGGGCCCGTTCGTCGAGCAGCGCCTGCTCGACCGCATCTCCGCGATGAACGACGCGGGCCAGAAGAACATGGTCCGCACCTGGTCGCGGACGTCGACGATCTTCCCGGAGATGGTCGGGCACACGATCGCCGTCCACGACGGCCGCAAGCACGTGCCCGTGTTCATCTCCGAGCAGATGGTCGGACACAAGCTCGGTGAGTTTGCGCCGACACGAACGTTCCGTGGTCACGCGGGCGACCGCGCGGCGAAGGTGAAGAGGTAATGGCGGCAGTCGCGACAGAGCAGCAGACGGTCAGGGCCCAGGCGAAGTTCGTGCACTCGAGCGCGCGCAAGGCGCGGCTCGTCACGGACCTCATCCGCGGCCGCTCGGTCCCGGAGGCACGCACGGTTCTCGCGTTCTCGCAGCGCGCGGTCGCCCGCGACGTCGAGAAGGTGTTGCGGTCGGCGGTTGCCAACGCCGAGTCGCGGCCGGACCTGCACTGGAACGGCGACGACCTCGTCGTCGTCACCGCGTACGCCGACGAGGGCCCGACGCTGAAGCGCTGGCGCGCCCGCGCCCGCGGCCGCGCGGCCAAGATCTTCAAGCGCACGTGCCACATCACCGTCGTCCTCGCGCCGGCGGCCAGCGAGGGGAGCGAGAGGTAAATGGGCCAGAAGATTCATCCCGGCGGCCTGCGCGTGGGGATCATCCACCGCTGGAAGTCGAACTGGTACACGGGCAAGAAGGAGTTCCCGGCGTACCTGCTCGAGGACGTGAAGATCCGCGAGCACATCTACAAGAAGCTCGCGCATGCGGGGCTGTCCGACATCCTGATCCAGAAGGACAAGCAGCGGATCACCGTCGACATCTACACCGCGCGCCCCGGCATCGTCATCGGCAAGTCCGGTGTCGAGGTCGACGCGCTGCGCCGCGAGCTGCATGCGCTCACGCAGAAGAACGTCCACATCAACATCAACGAGATCAAGCGGCCCGAGCTGGACGCGAAGCTCGTCGCGCAGTCGATCGCGGAGCAGCTGTCGAACCGCGTCGCCTTCCGGCGCGCGATGAAGCGCGCGCTCGCGTCGGCGATCCGTTCCGGCGCGGCCGGCGTGAAGATCCAGTGCTCGGGGCGCCTCGGCGGCGGTGAGATGAGCCGGCGCGAGACCTACAGCGAGGGACGCGTCCCTCTCCATACCATCCGCGCGGATATCGACTACGGCTTCGTCGAGGCGAAGACGACGTACGGCCGCATCGGCGTCAAGGTCTGGATCAACAAGGGCGAGATCATGCCCGCGGGCTACGAGGGGATCACGACCGGCGACTCCCGGCTCGGCGAGCAGGACACGCGCCGGCGCCGTGGCGGCGCCGTCGAAGGCCTCGGCGCCTCGCGCGAGAGCGGCCGCGGCCGCGGTCCCGACCGTGAGGGCCTCGGGCCGGTGCGTCCCGGCCGGCGTCGCGGCCCCGGTGGCGGCGGCGGAGGCGGCGGCAGGCCCGGCCAGCGTCGCGGCCCCGGTGCGGGCGCACGCCCGGCCGGCGGGGGTGGCGGAGGTCGTCCGCGCCGCGACCAGCAGCCGCAGACTCCTCCGCAGCAGCAGGCTCCTACGCCCGCCGCGGAGGAGACGCCGAAGCCCGTGAGCGAGGCCCCGCCCGCGGAGGCGGCGACGCCGGAGACGCCGGCAGCTCCTTCGGTGTCTGACACCGAATCGGTGTCAGACACCGCGAAGCCGAAGCCGAAGCGCGCTCCGCGGAAGAAGCCGGAGGGGTCGTAGGCCATGTTGATGCCGAAGAAGACGAAGTTCCGGAAGGTCCATCGCGGCCGCCGCGCCGGCGAGTCGAAGGGCCAGACCACGGTCCAGTTCGGCGACTACGGGCTGAAGGCGATGGAGCGCGGCTGGATCACCAACCGGCAGATCGAGGCCGCCCGTATCGCGATGACGCGCAAGATCAAGCGCGGCGGCAAGGTCTGGATCAACGTCTTCCCGGACAAGGCGTACACGAAGAAGCCGGCCGAGACCCGCATGGGCTCCGGCAAGGGCTCGCCCGAGGGCTGGGTCGCCGTGATCAAGCCGGGCCGCGTCATGTTCGAGCTCGCCGGCGTGCCGGAGCCGCTCGCGAAGGACGTGAAGAGGGAGGCCGAGCTCTTTGACTAGGCCGAGCGAACTGAGGGAGCTCACCGACGACGAGCTCGATCACCGGCTGACCGAGCGCCGGCAGGAGCTGTTCAACCTGCGCTTCCAGTCGGTCACCGGCGCGCTCGAGAACAGCGCGCGGCTGAAGCTGACGAAGCGCGAGATCGCGCGCATCCTCACGGTCGTGAACGAGCGCGAGTCCGCGAAAGGGAAGTAATGGCTGAAGAGACCGAGAACACCGAAGAAGTCACCGAGACCGCCGAGGCAGAGGCCCCGGTGTCCGACACCGAAACGGTGTCTGACACCGAGCCCGAGGCCGCAGCTCCGGCGCAGGCGGAGCCGAAGAAGAAGCGCAAGCGGGTTCCGCGCGCCGAGCGCCCGAAGAAGGGGCGCCGCGTCCGCACGCCCGCGACCGAGCGCAAGGCGATCGTCCGCCTGCCGAAGCCGGAGCACGAGCGGGGCCGCACGCAGGAGCGCCGCGGCATCGTCGTATCGAGCGCGATGGACAAGACCATCGTCGTGAAGGTCGACGTGATCAAGTCGCATCCGAGGTACAAGAAGGTCGTCCGCCGGTCGGTGAAGTTCCACGCGCACGACGAGCAGAACGCCGCCAACGTCGGCGACGTCGTCCGCATCGTCGAGACGCGTCCGCTGTCGGCAACGAAGCGCTGGCGGCTCGCAGAGATCGTCGAGGCCGCGAAATGATCCAGCAGGAATCCCGCCTCAAGGTGGCCGACAACACGGGCGCCCGCGAGCTGCTCTGCATCCGCGTCATGGGCGGTCATCACCGCCGCTACGCGCGCGTCGGCGACATCATCGTCGGCACCGTCAAGACGGCGACCCCGCAGGGCGCTGTGAAGAAGGGCGAGGTCGTGAAGGCCGTCGTCGTCCGAACGCGCAAGCCGTTCGGCCGCGTCGACGGCACGACGATCGCGTTCGACGAGAACGCGGCCGTGATCATCGACAACCAGCGCAACCCGCGCGGCACCCGCATCTTCGGGCCGGTCGCGAGGGAGTTGCGCGAGAAGAACTTCATGAAGATCGTCTCGCTCGCCCCGGAGGTGCTCTAGATGGCCCAGACGATGAAGATCCGCCAGGGCGACGTCGTGCACGTCATCCGCGGCAAGGACCGCGGCAAGCAGGGCCGCGTCATCGAGTCGATCCCGAAGGACGGCCGCGTGATCGTGGAGAACGTCAACATGGTCAAGCGCCACCAGCGCCCGCGTCCGATCCAGAACGCGAGCCGCATGGGCGGCCCGCAGATCATCCCGGGCGGGATCGTGGAGAAGGCGGCGCCGCTGCCGGTCTCGAACGTGATGATCGTCTGCCCGACGTGCAAGAAGCCGACGCGCGTCGGCACCGTCGTCAAGCAGGTCAAGGATAAGACCGTTCGCGTTCGCGTCTGCAAGCACCCGGACTGCGCGCAGGAGATCGACAAGTAATGGCAGCCGTCGAGACATACGTGCCGCGCCTGAAGGAGCGCTACGAGCGTGAGATTCGCCCGCAGCTCAAGGACGAGCTCGGGCTCGACTCCGTCATGCAGGTGCCACGGCTCCGGAAGATCACGCTCAACATGGGCGTCGGCGAGGCGAAGACGGACGCGAAGCTGCTCGACTCCGCCGTCGAGGAGCTGACGACGATCGCCGGCCAGCGCGCGCAGATCCGGCGCGCCCGCAAGTCGATCGCGCAGTTCAAGGTGCGCGAGGGCATGCCCGTCGGCGCGAAGGTCACGCTTCGCGGCGCGCGCATGTACGAGTTCCTCGACCGGCTGATCTCGATCGCGCTGCCGCGCATCCGCGACTTCCGCGGCCTGAACCCGGGCTCGTTCGATGGGCGCGGGAACTACTCGCTCGGAGTGCGCGAGCAGATCATCTTCCCGGAGATCAACTACGACGACATCCAAGTGGTACGCGGCCTCGACGTGACGATCACGACCAGCGCCGAGACCGACGATCAAGCCCGCGCCTTGTTGCAGGCCCTCGGCCTGCCGTTCGGCGAGGGCAGGAGGGAGCAGTAAGTGGCCAAGAAGAGCCTCGTCGTCAAGCAGAGGCGACCGCAGAAGTTCAGGGTGCGCAACTACTCGCGCTGCAACCGGTGCGGCCGGCCGCGCGCGGTGTTCCGCAAGTTCGGCCTCTGCCGGATCTGCCTCCGCGAGCTCGCCCACCAGGGCTCCATCCCCGGCATGACGAAGTCGAGCTGGTGAGGTGACCCCATGCTGACCGATCCGATCGCCGACATGCTCACGCGCATCCGGAACGCCAACAAGGCGCTCCACGACAAGGCTGTGATGCCGACCTCGCGGATGAAGGTGGAGATCGCCCGCCTCCTAAAGGAGGAGGGCTACATCCGGGACTATCACGTCGAGAAGGGCGAATCCTTCGATACCCTGGTCATCGACCTCAAGTTCGGCCGGAATCGCGAGCGGGTCATATCGGGCCTGAAGCGCATCTCCAAGCCGGGCCGCAGGGTCTACGCGCGGAAGGACCGTCTTCCGCGCGTGCTGGGCGGGATGGGGGTCGCGATCCTGTCCACGTCCTCCGGGCTCGTCACGAGCCGAACCGCGCAGGAGCGCGGGATCGGCGGCGAGGTCGTCTGCTTCATCTGGTGAGCTGAATGAGCCGAATCGGAAGAAAGCCAATCGAGATCCCCGCCGGCGTCACGGTGTCGGTCGACCCTGGCCGCGTCCAGGTCGCCGGCCCGCTCGGCACGCTGCAACAGCAGGTGCCGACGCGCATGACGGTTGCGCAGGAGGAGGGCACGGTCGTCGTCACGCGCCCGACCGAGCGCGGCGAGGATCGCGCGCTGCACGGTCTCACGCGCACCCTCATCGCCAACATGGTCGAGGGCGTGACGAAGGGATTCGAGAAGCGTCTCGAGATCCAGGGCGTCGGCTACCGCGCGGCGCTCAAGGGCACCGACCTGGAGTTGCAGGTGGGCTACTCGCACCCGGTCACGATCAAGCCGCGCACCGGCATCAGCTTCGAGGTGCCCGCGCCGACGCAGATCGTCGTCAAGGGCACCGACAAACAGCAGGTCGGCCAGACCGCGGCCGAGATCCGCAAGGTTCGCCCGCCCGAGCCGTACAAGGGCAAGGGGATCCGCTACGACGGCGAGTTCGTCCGGAGAAAGGTTGGAAAGCGTGCCTAGCCTGACCGTCAGGCAAGGCCGCGCGCGCCGTCACAAGCGCGTCCGCGGCAAGATCCACGGCACGGCGCAGCGGCCGCGTCTCGTCGTCTTCCGGTCGAACCGGGGAATCGAGGCGCAGCTCGTCGACGACCTGAGCGGCAAGACGCTCGCGGCCGCGTCGTGGCTCGACCTGAAGAAGTCGTTCAAAGGAGACAAGAGCCAGCAGGCGGCCGAGGTCGGGAAGGCGCTCGCGGCGAATGCGAACAAGGCGGGCATCGACGCCTGCGTCTTCGACCGTGCCGGCTACCTCTACCACGGACGTGTGAAGGCGCTCGCCGACGGCGCCCGCGAGGGAGGACTCAACTTCTGATGGCTGTCGATTTCGCAGAGAGCCGCGAGCTCAAGGAGCGCGTGGTCGAGATCAACCGTGTCGCCAAGGTGGTCAAGGGCGGCCGGCGCTTCTCCTTCACGGCACTCGTGGTCGTCGGCGACGAGGTCGACCGCGTCGGCGTCGGCTACGGCAAGGCGCGCGAGGTGCCGCTCGCGATCACGAAGGCGGTCGAGGACGCGAAGAAGAACCTCTTCACGGTGCCCAAGCACGGGTCGACGATCACGCACGAGGTGCTAGGCCGTTTCGACGCGGCCCGCGTGATGCTGCGCCCGGCCTCCGACGGCACCGGCGTCATCGCCGGCGGCGGCGTGCGCGCGGTGCTCGAGCTCGCCGGCGTGCGGAACGTGCTCGCGAAGAGCCTGGGCACGACCAACCCGATCAACATGGCGAAGGCCACGATCGTCGCGCTCCAGGAGCTGCGCCGGCCCGAGGACGTCGCGAGGATCCGCGGCAAGCAGATCAGCGACGTCCTCCCGTGGAAACCGGCGCCCGCCCCCGAGGAAGCGGTGTCAGACACCAAGGCGCCGGAAGAAGCGTGATGGCGCGCGTCAAGGTCACGCAGGTGAAGTCCCAGATCGGCGAGAGCGGCCGTCATCGCGGCACGCTGCGCGCGCTCGGGCTCGGCAGGATCGGTCGCACCGCCGAGCACGACGAGACTCCGGTGCTCGCAGGCATGCTGCGGAAGGTGCGCCACCTCGTGAAGGTCGAGTCCGTGTGATGGCCAAGCAGCTGAACCTGTCGAACATCCAGCCCGCGCAGGCGCGGGAGGACCGCAAGCGCGTCGGCCGCGGCCCCGGGTCCGGCAAGGGGCGCTACTCGGGCCGCGGGATCAAGGGCCAGAAGTCGCGCGCGGGCTCGCACAAGATGCGCGCCGGCTTCGAGGGCGGCCAGATGCCGATCTATATGCGCATCGGCAAGCAGCGCGGCGCGACGTCGAAGGACGCGATGCCGATCGGGCCGTTCCGCACCGAGACCGTCCCCGTCAACCTGCGCGACCTCGACCGCTTCGACGAGGGCGCCGAGGTGACCCCCGAGTCGCTCGTCGAGAAGCGCGTCATCAAGAACACGACGATCGACGTGAAGGTGCTCGGCACCGGCGAGATCACGAAGAAGCTGACCGTGCGCGTGCATGCCATCTCGGCGAGCGCACGCGAGAAGATCGAGAAGGCGGGCGGCACCGTCGAGCTCCTGCGCGAGCCGAAGGTGAAGAAGCCCCGTCACCGTCACCAGGCGCACCCCACGGCCGCGGAGCCGGAGGAGCCTGCGCAGGAGGCCACCGAGGACTAGATGTTCTCCTGGCTCGCCAACGCCTGGCGCGTCCCCGAGCTGCGCCGGCGCGTGCTCTTCACCGCGGGCATCCTGGCCGTGTACCGGCTCGGGTCCTGGGTGCCCGCGCCGGGCATCGACCAGCAGGCGATCCAGCAGTACTTCAACGGCGCCGGCGGCGGCATCCTCACCCTGCTCAACCTCTTCTCCGGCTCGGCGCTCTCGCGCTTCTCGCTGTTCGCGCTAGGGATCATGCCGTACGTCACGGCGTCGATCATCCTGCAGCTCATGACGGCGGTCGTGCCGTCGCTCGAGCGGCTGCAGAAGGAGGGTGAGGCCGGATACGCCAAGATCACGCAGTACACGCGCTACCTCACCGTCTTCCTCGCCGCGGCGCAGTCGACCGGGTACGCATTCCTGTTCAAGCGCCAGGGCGCGCTGCCGGGCGTGAACGCCGGGCGCCTCGTCATCATCGTCCTGACGCTCACCGCCGGCTGCGTCGTGCTCATGTGGATGGGCGAGCTGATCACGAAGCGCGGCGTCGGCAACGGCATCTCGCTCCTGATCTTCGCCTCCATCCTCGCGTACGCCCCTACCGGCATCAGCGCGTGGATCAACGGCGGCACCACCGAGCGGCTGTTCTTCCCGATCGTCGCCGTCGCGGTCGTCGTCGCGGTCGTCTTCGTGCAGGAGGGGCAGCGTCGCATCCCGGTGCAGTACGCGCGGCGACAGCTGGGGAACAGACAGACGACCGGCGGCTCGACCTACATGCCGCTGCGCGTGAACATGGCGGGCGTCATCCCGGTCATCTTCGCCGCCGCGCTGCTCGCGCTCCCGCAGACGGTCGCCGGCTTCGTCCCACGCTGGTCGAACTGGGTGAACACGAACTTCCAGTACACGAGCTGGACGTACCTCGCCACCGAGGCTGTCCTCATCATCGTCTTCACCTACTTCTACACGTCCGTTCAGTTCAACCCCGTCGACCAGGCGGACAACCTGCGGAAATACGGCGGCTACATCCCGGGCATCCGTCCCGGGCCGCCGACGGCGGCCTATCTCGACCGCGTGCTTCAACGGTTGACGTTGCCGGGCGCGCTCTTCCTCGCGATCGTCGCAGTCGCGCCGAGCGTCTTCATCCACTACTTCGGGTTCTCGCAGGCGACGGCGCGCGCGCTCGGCGGCACGTCCGTGCTCATCGTCGTCGGCGTCGCACTCGACACGATGCGCCAGATGGAGTCGCAGATGATGATGCGCCACTACGAAGGCTTCTTGAGGTAGGCATGAACGTGCTCATCCTCGGCCCGCAAGGGGCGGGCAAGGGGACGCAGGCGAAGCGGATCGCGGCCGAGTACGGCGTCCCGCACATCGCCAGCGGCGATCTCTACCGCGCGGCGATCGCGTCCGGCAGCGAGCTCGGAAAGCAGGTCGAGCCGCTCCTGGCGTCGGGACAGCTCGTGCCGGACCAGATCACCATCCCGCTCATCCGCGAGGAGATCGAGCGCACCGGCGACGGCTTCGTGCTCGACGGCTACCCGCGCACGCTCGCTCAGGCGGAGGCGCTCGACGAGATGCTCGAGGACATCGGCCGGCCGCTCTCGATCGTGCTCCTGCTCCAGGTCGACGACGCCGTTGCGCGCGAGCGCCTGCTCAAGCGCGCCGAGATCGAAGGGCGTCCCGACGACACGCCCGAGGCGATCGAGCGCAGGCTCGATTCGTACCACCGGCAGACGGAGCCGGTCGTCGAGCATTACCGCACGCGCGGAAACCTCGTGCAGATCCATGCCGACCGCCCCGTCGAGGACGTGTGGCCGGAGATCACCGAGGCACTGACGGCGGTGGAGGCACGCGCGTGATCATCCGCAAGTCCGCCGCCGAGATCGAGGGGATGGCGCGCGCCGGCGAGCTCGTCCACGAGACGCTGCAGCTCATCGCCGAGCACCTCGAGCCCGGCGTCTCCATGCTCGAGCTCGACCGCATCGCCGACGAGCACATCGTCGCGAACGGCGGCCGACCGACGTCGAAGGGCTACAAGGGCTTCCCGGCGGCGCTCTGCATCTCGCCGAACTCGATGGTCGTGCACGGCATCCCCACCGACTACCGGGCGCGCGAGGGCGATCTCATCTCCGTCGACCTCGGCGTCACCCTGAACGGGCTCGTCGCCGACAGCGCGGTCACGCTCGGGGTGGGGGAGATCGACGCCGACGCACAGCGCCTGCTCGACGTGTGCCAGGAGGCGCTCGCCGCGGGCATCGACCAGGCGCGCGCCGGCAACCACCTCTCCGACATCTCCCACGCCGTCCA
>Ga0209577_10005308_pt1 | contig 12019 bp, 10 predicted proteins | sample GraSoiAngelo_109_FD_185874 | JGI IMG/M metagenome (GOLD analysis project Ga0209577, IMG submission 185874) | Grasslands soil microbial communities from the Angelo Coastal Reserve, California, USA - 14_0903_12_20cm (SPAdes) (version 2) | ecosystem: Environmental > Terrestrial > Soil > Grasslands... | reverse complement strand
CGCCGCCGACCGCTATTTCCAGGAAGCCGAGATGAACGTCGACAAGCTGGTGCCCGAGGGGGTGGAAGGCCGCGTGCCTTACAAGGGCAGCGCGCTGCGAGTCATCGAGCAGCTGATGGGCGGCGTGCGGGCTAGCATGGGCTACACCGGCTGCTCGAGCATCGAGGAGCTGCGCACCCGCACCCAGTTCGTCGAGATCACGGCGGCGGGAATTCGCGAGTCGCATGTGCACGACGTCCAGATCGTGAAGGAAGCCCCGAACTACCGGGCTGAGTAGTGCACTCGAAAATCCTGATCCTCGACTTCGGTGCGCAATACACACAGCTGATCGCCAGGCGGGTCCGCGAAGCCAAGGTCTACTGCGAGATTCACCCGCACGACGTGAGCGACGCCTTCGTGCGTGATTTCGGCGCCAAGGGCATCATCCTTTCGGGCAGCCACCTGTCGGCCTATGACGAGCAGACCGCGAAGGCGCCGCAGGCGGTGTTCCAGCAGGGCGTTCCCGTTCTGGGCATCTGCTACGGCATGCAGACCATGGCGCAGCAGCTCGGCGGGCGGGTCGAATCCGGGCGCATGCGCGAATTCGGCTATGCCGAGGTGCGCGCCCGCGGCCACACGAAGCTGCTCGAGGGGATCGAGGATTTCCGCACGCCGGAGGGCCACGGCATGCTGCGCGTGTGGATGAGCCACGGCGACAAGGTCACCGAGCTGCCCCCCGGGTTCAAGCTGATGGCCTCCACCGAAGCCTGTCCGATCGCCGCAATGGCCGACGAATCGCGCCGCTTCTACGGCGTGCAGTTCCATCCCGAGGTGACGCACACGCGCCAGGGCACGAAGGTCCTGCAGCGCTTCGTGCACGAGATCTGCGGCTGCGCAGCCGAATGGAACATGCCCGACTATGTCGGTGAGGCGCTCGCCAGGATCCGCGAGCAGGTGGGAAAAGACGAAGTGATCCTCGGGCTTTCCGGCGGCGTCGACTCATCGGTCGCGGCGGCGCTGATCCACCGCGCCATCGGCGAGCAGCTCACGTGCGTGTTCGTCGACCACGGCCTGCTGCGCCTGAACGAGGCGGCGCAGGTGATGGGGACCTTTGCCGAGCACCTGCACGTGAAGCTCGCGCACGTCGACGCCTCGGCGCGGTTCTTCGCCGCGCTGCGCGGCGTCGCCGATCCGGAGGAAAAGCGCAAGATCATCGGCAAGCTGTTCGTGGATGTCTTTCAGGAGCAGGCGAAGAAAATCAAGCACGCACGCTGGCTCGCCCAGGGCACGATCTATCCGGACGTCATCGAGTCGGCCGGCGCGAAGACCAAGAAGGCCGCCACTATCAAGTCGCACCACAACGTCGGCGGCTTGCCCGAGACGCTGCACCTCAAGCTTCTCGAGCCGCTGCGCGAGCTGTTCAAGGACGAAGTACGCGAGCTCGGCCTGGCGCTCGGTCTGCCGCGCGAGATGGTGTTCCGCCACCCTTTTCCGGGTCCCGGCCTGGGCGTGCGCATCCTCGGCGAGGTGAACAGGGAATACGCCGATCTTCTGCGCCAGGCCGATGCGATCTTCATGGAGGAGTTGAGAAGCTCGGATTGGTACGACAAGACTGCGCAGGCCTTCGCCGTGTTCCTGCCGGTGAAGTCGGTCGGCGTGATGGGCGACGGTCGCACCTACGAGCACGCCGTCGCCCTGCGCGCGGTGCAGAGCAGCGACTTTATGACCGCGGAGTGGGCGCCGCTGCCGCACGAGCTGCTCGCCAAGGTCTCGAACCGCATCATCAACGAGGTGCGCGGCATCAACCGCGTGACCTACGACATCTCCTCCAAGCCGCCGGCGACGATCGAGTGGGAGTAGGGGGGCTCTATCCGCAACTTGCGGATATACGTAGGTTGCGTATCACGCGGCCGCGAAGGCCGTCTTTGTCGAGCTTCCCGCATTTGCGCGTCATCGCGCCGACTACCTGGGTGATGAAGCTTTCGGGCGGTTGCCAAGAACGAAGCGCATACGTAAGGTCGCGAGCGTGAAAGCGAGGCCGAACCCCATAGAGCCCCGCCACGCCGCGAAGTAGTCCGGGGATGTCGAAGAGTCTGCTTGCGTCATTTCCTCTCGGGGCCCGTGCCAAGCGAGTAGCTCGTGCTCCGCCCGCCGCCGGGGTCCTTGTACAAATTCGGCAACAGAACACCCATGTTACCGAGTCGCGGGTAGTTCTCTACCGCTGGCATCCGTGCTGCAGAACGGAATGTTGCCCATCGCCGAGAGGATGCCGTTCACGACCAATTGCTTGAACTGCGCCTGTCCGGGGAAGCCGGAGCCGTCGGTGAACGCGCCCACGTCGTGACCGAGGGTGGTCACCCACACGCGGCCGCCGTCGTAGTACTGGCACCAGGCGATCGGATGGAACTTGCCATGGCCGGGATGGACTGCGGCAGCCCCCGAGGGGAGCGACCTTTCGTCGACGGTGAGTAGAAACTTCACTTTGGTGGGATAGGGCAGCAGGTTGTACCACTCATCCTTGAAGGCCCAACTCGCCGGCAAGCCATCAGTCGAGGAATCGCTGGCAACGACAACCGAGATACCGTCCTGTTCGGGGCCGTGCGAGTAATAGTTGGCGTTGCCGAGGAGCCCCTCGTAGTAAGGCCAGCCGTATTCCGTCCCGAAAGCGTTATGGATCCCGACGAAGCCGCCGCCTGCCCGCATAAACTGTCTCAACGAAACCTTAGCGTGGTCGAGGTACGCGTTGGTCGACGTGTTCTTGGCTTGAGTGGGATCCACGGCCGTGCCGTGCTTCCACAGCGCGTCACGATTGGTGCTTATGAAGATCACCGCCTTGTAGTTGCTGTTCGGGGGAGTCCCCAAGCCCGCCAAGGCGCTGGCGAACGCTTCGACGTCCTCGGTATAGTCGACCGCGACGCCTGCTGCACCCATCCAATTGATGACCGCGTTCTGCACGACATTCGTGGCCGCCAGCGGCGGGTTCAGGCCGGGCCCAAGCGCCGGCCCAAGATTGGCGTGACGAGGTCCCTGCGTACGCGTGTAGAGAAGAACCGCGTTCTGACGGGTTTGGAACCACGGGTGATAGCAGCGCGGATCGGTCCCGCGGCAGACGTTATACGTCCTATCGAAATCTTCCTCAGTGCCCGGTGGAGTGTTGCTGGTGACCGGCTCCGGGGGGTACGTTGGCTCACTCGAGGCCGCCCTAGCGGCTCCTCCGATTACCCCTAGCGAAAGCGCGCCCGTGGCAACAGCCAAGCGCAGCGATTGTGTCCTCATGCTCGTGCTCCTTTGACGCGTGCGCCAAGCGAAGGGCCCAACGGCACGACTCAGACCGGCTCCGGCCCCCTTAAACAAGGTAGCGTTCTGTGAGATAGAACGGTGTTTCGCTCGGTAACTTAGTATAGGGATCACGCAATGAAAGTCAACGGTTCGTCGCGACTCGTCGTGCTCAGCCGGAAAAGCTTGCGGTGGCTTCGTGTCCGACAAGCATTTGCGCCGAGTCAATTCGGTTCATGTCGTTCGCGCGAGTCTCTGGGCCGATCACGATCATCGCCAGGGAGATGACGTTCCACAGCCCGACCACCATCACGATGCTCCATGGCGAACCCTCGAACGTCTTGAGCAGCCACACCGCCAAGGCCGGCAGCGTCGCGCCCGCCAGCAGGTTCGCAGCCGTGTACGATAACGCAGATCCGGAATAACGCACATTTGTCGGAAATGTCTCGGCGAAGTAAACGGGCTGAATGCCACTTTGGTACTGCGTGAAGCCGAGCAACAGTCCCATTGCAGCGAGCATCACGATGAAACTCTTCGTCCCGAGCAGCGGGAAATACGCCAGCAGCAGGACGAGCGTCGCCGTCGACCCGATCGCGAGGGCCCGTTTGCGGCCGATGCGATCGCTCAGCGTGCCGCCGACCAGCGCGCCGATGATTGCACACACGTTGGCGCCCATGAGAAGCGCGAATCCGGTCTGCTTCGGCAGTCCGAGCGTTCCCGTGACATAGCTGAGCGAGAATATGACGACCAGATAGAACATCGCCGTCGGGCCGCAGAAGAAGAGCATCAGCCGCGCGATATCTCCGAAGTGGAACTTCACGGCGTCGACAAGCGGCCGGCTTACCTTGTCGACCTTGGACTCCTTAAGTCGCACGAACGACGGGGTCTCTTCTACGCGAAGGCGAATGTAGAGCCCGACGACGACGAGAATGAAGCTCAGCAGGAATGGAATTCGCCAGCCGTAGGATTCGAAGTCCACCGGCGACAGCTGCGATGACAACACCAACATCGCGGCGTTGGCGAGTATCTGGCTAATAGGAGAGCAGACTCCGAGCAGGCCCGAATACTTGCCGCGCCGGTCGCGGCTCGCGTGCTCGAGTGCCATCAGTTGCGCTCCCGTCGATTCCCCGCCGAGCGCGAAGCCCTGGAGGATGCGGAGAGCGACGAGGAGAATCGGCGCCCATATGCCGATGCTGTTGTAGGTCGGCAATGCTCCCATCAGCACCGAGGAGATACCCATGAGTGTCACAGTCGCAAGAAGAAGGTTGCGCCGTCCGAACTTATCGCCGAGATAGCCGCAGACTACTGCGCCGAGCGGCCGCGCTGCCAATCCCACGCCGAATGTCGCGAGGGAAGCAAGCAATCCAGTGGTCGGGTCGAGCGCAGGGAAGAACAGCTTGGGAAAGATCGTTGCGGAAACCACGCCGTACAACGCGAAATCGAACCACTCGAGCGCGGTCCCAATGGTGGCTGCAGCAACTGCCCTGACGGGCATATCGGTGCCGTCGTGGAGCCGCGCCGCGTTAGGACTGTTCATGTGGCACTCCTGTCTCTGTTTGGTAATCGGCGCAATTTGTCAGGACCAATCGCCGTCGCGCCCTACTTCAGGGGGCGAGGCGCCGGCTTTGCCCGATTGGGCTTCGGCAATGATCTCTGCGAGGGCACGCAGAGCCGCGGTATAGGAGCGCCATCCGAGGCTAAGTACAGTACCTTTCAGAGCTGGTGAAATGATTGACCGATGACGCCATTCCTCGCGCGCAGCAAGGTTCGTCATGTGAGCCTCGACAACCGGAAACAGCATTGCCTTGATGGCGTCGTGAAGCGAAACACCGTGCTGCGTCAGTCCCGCCGGATTGATGATCGCACCATCCACACTGTCCAATATGCTCGTGCAATGTGTCGACCGGGGCTCCTTCGTGGTGTGACTGAAAGAAGGCCAGTTCCACGCCAATCGCATTCGCCAGGTGCTCCAGTTTCGCGTTGATCTCAGCCAACGTGGTCGTGCCGTAGATGTGCGGCTCGCGCCTGCCGAACAGGTTGAGATTGGAGCCATGCAGGATGAGTATTCGCATTCGTCCACCCGAGGGATAAGGCTCGGCAGGACTGGGCGTATCCATGGGTGCAAGCGAGGCTCGGCTGCAGCCATTATCGGGCAATGGGCTGACATAACTGGCCCGTGTAGGTGACGGGCTGACCGACCTCATGTCCCCCGCTGATGACCAGCATGCCAGTCCCGTCCTGGAAGGCGCCGGTGGCTTCGCTTATCGAAAGCACCTCCGTGCTTTTTGAGAGATCGGGGCCGCCCTTAGCATCGAACGGAGTGGTGCCCTGATTTAACGTCTCGATGCGGCCTCGGTTTTTGTCGAGATCGACGTGCGTCCAGGAAGTGAACACCCATCCCGAACCCCCGGGATAGATGCTCGTGACCTTCGATGTGAACCGACCGCTCAAGTCGCCGGTCAGTTTGCCTTGGATACAGATGCCTCCGTTGCATTCAGGGACGATCGAGCCGCGAATTACGCGGCAAGTGCTGTGTGCACTGGTTCCTGTCTGGTCTGCCGCAAGCGCTGATGCACCGCAGATCCAGAGCATCGCAATGAGCGCGTATGTGGGACGTCCGCAACGTCTGCTGGGTTCGAGCATTGCTGTCCCGCGAGGGCGCTAGGCCGGGGCTTCGGTTAGGTCGGCGCAGTCGAGGAGACCGGCCCATCAATAGACCACGATCTTGCCGGTCGGCCGTGGGTCCGTGCAGTCGTTGTAGAAGTACTCTCCGGTCTGGTCGAAGGTGTAGTTGAATGAGTGTCCGGGCGAAAGCTCCGGGTTGAACAAACCCTCGAAGAACTGCGTCGCGCAGTGCACCTTGGTGTTGCTCGCCAGATTGGTGAAGGTTACCGTGGTCCCGACCGGTACCCGCATGAACGTGGGATACATTCCATTGACTGCCGTCGAGTCGGGTGTGCCGGTTGGCGACGTACGTGCAAGGAGCACCGTATTGTTGACCGTGCTGCCATCGACCGGGGTGGACATCGCGTCCCTGCGTTGGTACGGCGGTGCAGGCGTCGGCGCCGGCGGCAGGTCGCCGTTGAGCTTGAACGCCCACAGGAAGTCGCCGCGCGGCGAACCATTGTGTGAGGGGGTGCTTAATCCGTAGGGAATTCCCGTACCGCCCGCGTAGACCGCGAGGTACTGTTCTCCGTTGATGCGATAGGTAATCGGACTGCTGCTGATGGCGGCACCCGTTTGGAATCGCCAGAGCTCTTCGCCTGTTCGCGCGTCGAGGGCCAGCAGGTTACCGTCGGGCTGACCGATGAACGCCAAGTCGCCCTTGGTCGTCAGAACGCCGACGCCGTGCGCCTCGTCGTAAGGCAGCCGCTTTTTCCATTTCACCGTGTTTGTTGCGGCGTCCACGGCTACGACGCCTCCGGTCATATATTCGCCGATCGGACGAAGTCCATTGGAGGGTTCGAACAGGTCGTGTGCTGCCGCCACGTAAGCGAAGCCGGTGTAGACAAGCCCGGTACGCGGGCTGTACGACATCGATCCGAAGTCCGCCGCGCCGTTTTGACTCGGGATCGAAAGGATCGGGGTCTGCCAATGCGCAGCGTACAAGCAGCCTTGCACGTAGTTCGGAACGGCGCGGTTCGGGTTGCCGGGGATCTCGGTGCCAAGCGGCTGGTTCACTACGCAGGCCTCCGTCCAGCCGCCTTGGTCCGCAATCGGCTGAGTCGCAGCCGTCGATTGCAACGGCTGTTGAGGAACCGGCACTTCGTGGATGCCGAGCAGCGCCTTGCCATTGGTGCGATCGAGAACATAGAACATGCCGGTTTTGCTGCCGTAATACACGGCCTTGCGCGTAGCCCCGTTGACCGAGATATCGACGAGCACGGGCGCCATGACATTGTCCATGTCCCAGATGTTATGGTGCACCGACTGGAAGTGCCATTTGTATTCGCCGGTCTTCAGATCCATCGCAACGATGGAGCTCGAAAACAGATTGTCGCCCGGACGCAGCGATCCATCCTGCGACGACCGGCAACCGCGCGCATTACCGAAGGTCCAATAGACGAGCTTAAGGTCCGGGTCTATCGCCGGATGGACCCACGGTGCCGAACCGCCCACGAGATAGCAGTTGTTCGCCGGGGGGCCCCAAGTGTCGCCACCGAGCGTCCCGGGCGCAGCCGCGCCAAAGAAGCTCCAGAGCAAAGCCCCGCTATTCGCATCGAGCGCAAGTGCGGCATTGCGATTAGCGTCGGTCGTTCCGACGTAAACGATCCCGTCGTAATACACCATCGCGACTTTGCCGACGTTGCCGTACTGCGTGTCCGGTTGAACTTGCCAAACGACTTGCCCCGTCTCCTTGTTGAGCGCGACGACCCAGCCACCGGCCGCATTGGTGAAGACCATGCCATTGCCGACCGCGACGCCGCGCCGCGTCTGCACACCCTTCCCAGGGTATTTCCATTTGGTCACGCCGGTCGTTCCATCGACCGCAACAACGGAGCCAAGCGCAGATTCGATGTAGATCACGCCGTCGACAATGACGGGCGTGCTCTGATTATCGCCGCTCCGAACGGCATTTCCGTTGAGTCCGCCGGGTCCGCCTTCGATGTTGTTGAGCCAGGCGGCGCCAAGCAGACGGATGTTGCCCTTGTTGATCTGCGCCAGCGACGAGTAGTTCTGGTTGCCCAAGTTGCCGCCAACTTTCGGGAAGTCGTCGTCGCCGGCTGTACAGCACGACGTCAGGGAGGCCGCCTTGCCAGACTTGGCGTTGTCATCGCGGTCGACGGCGTCACCTGAAACCGCGAACCCCGACTGCAATGTCATCACGCCGCACCCCACCAACACCGACAATAACAACGTTGTCTTGGACTTCATGGCTCTCCCCGGATCGAGCAAAGGTGACCTACGGCGCGCTTGTCCGACTCGTACGGTCGGTCGCTGCATCGTTCTGTCTAGCGGAATGGTGTTGCAAAAACTCTAAGGAGTCAGGCAAACTTTGTCAATGCCTCGAGGGGCTGCATGGGCGGCGCGTTCCAATCTGCGAAGCGACCGGCGATCATCTGATGAGGAAATCTACAGCCCTTGTGATTGCCGCGGCAGTTTTCGCCTGGGCGTCCGCTGCTTGGCCGGCTGACTACCTTGATGCGCCACCGACGGGTGCCATCGACGCCGGCAAATCGACCGCGCCGATCCGTGCCGGCGAACCGACAGAAACGCTGCTAGGCGCAGACGCGCAGCCTTCCCTGACTGTCATGCATTCGACTGACCTCGTTCGCGTGACAGCGTCCGAGTCCAACGGGGCGGAAGGCGCACCGCCTGACGCAGCGGTGCCGGTTGAAATACCGACCCGCGAAGCAATCGATTCGGGACGTGCCCAGCCCGTGTTTCTAAGCGTCGTTGCTCCGGATCAGGTGCGCGTTGGAGACCGGTTCGTTGCTGTTGTCAGTGCGGAGACCGAGAACGACGTAGCCCAAATACGGTTCACCATGCGGTTCGATCCTACCCGTCTTCGGGTGATCTCCGTGGGTGCCGGGGACCTGATGGCGCAGGCCGGCGCTCAATCCCGGTTCAGCTACGTTCAGGACGCAGCGCAGGGTGGTCTCGTGATGGAAGTCGAGGAGAATGCGGGCGGCCCGCCCGTCGCGGGCGGGGGAAGCGTCGCCAGCGTCGAGTTCGAGGCTGTGATGCCCGGCGAAATCGATCTTGCGTTGGAGCGAACAACGATGCTCGATCTCAATGGTGAGCGCGTTGCTTATTCGCTTCCCGCTCCGAACCACCTGTCGATCGGGCCCTCAAGGCGGCGAGCGCGGGCCAATTCGGGAGGCCGTGTCAGCGCGGCCCGCCGGCGAACGAGGAGGATCTGGTTGCGCGCCGAGGCGCGTCCGGGAAAGCGAGTTGGCGCGGGTCGCCGCCGAGAACGCGTGTCAGTTCGCGTCCGTATTTAAGCAACACGGGCAAAAGGCGCTTGAGCCCGGTTGCCTCGATCCGATATCTCGGACCGGAGATGCTTAATGCACCGATGAGCCTCTGCTGCAGTCCGAAGACCGCGCAGGCGACAGCGGCCGTTTCCGGGTCGCGCTCTCCGAACGACGCCGCATACATGTTCTCGCGAACCTCGTCGTAACGTGCCCCACGCTCGTTGGAAAACGCGCAAAGGACGTGACCGGCCGCGCCGACCTTCAAAGACAAGCGGTCGCCCTCGTGTACGGAGTCGCGGACTGCGCGCGTCGCATCGACGCGATGCAGGCAAACGCGCTTGTCCTCGTCGCGTACATAGAACGATGCCCCTTCGTGCGCCTGCTGGACCATATCGCGAAGAATGGGAACGACAACGTCGGCGGTGCGAAAATGCCGTTGATACAACGATCCGAGGTAGAGCAGCTTAGAGCCGAGCCGATAGGTGCCGCCCGCGGCACGCAGCAGGTAGCCGTGGTTCTCCAACGACTTGCTCAGCCGAAGGATCGTGCTTTTGTACAACCCCGTGCGTTTGGCGAAATCGGCGAGCGTCAACGTATCATCGGTCTCGCCGAATGCCTCGAGGATCGACAGCGCTCGTTCGACTGCTGCCACTCCGACTTCCGCTGCCATGCAATGGGGTCCCAATGAGCCAAAGTTTGCGAAGTATGCCAAATCCGGTGGCGGCCGTGGCGAGCCGTGCTGATGACGGAGAGACTGAGGGCCGGAACCGTGTGGGTTAACAACTATCGAGCGACCAGCTTCACGTCGCCGTTCGGGGGCTACAAGAACTCGGGCATCGGCCGCGAATCGGGCCTCGAAACCGTCAAGGAGTACCTCCAAACCAAGTGCGTGTGGATCTGCACTGATCTTGACGTGCCGAATCCATTCATTCGCCGCTAGCCCGAGCGTGAGGACATCAACCATGCCCCCATCCGAATCCGATGCATGGACTCCAGCCGAGCGCGCACTGGAAAAGCGCAACTCCATGAAGTCCTCCGCCAGCACAGCGCAACAGCCTGCCGGGAGCAGACCGCTCGAGGGCGTTCGCGTGCTGGACCTGACCAACGTGCTGTCCGGACCGTTTTGCGCATATCAGTTAGGGCAACTCGGGGCGGAGGTCATCAAGGTTGAAGTGCCACGCACTGGAGACCTGGCTCGTCAACTCGGGGCCGATGAGAATTTGAATTCCCGCTTGATGGGGGCTTCCTTTCTGGCCCAGAACGGAGGAAAGAAATCAGTCACGGTCAACTTCAAGCACAGGGAAGGCCGAACCGTGCTGCAGCGGCTGGTCCAGACCGCCGACGTCCTAGTTGAAAATTTCCGTCCCGGCGTGATGCGGCGATTGGGCCTTGGCTACGAGGATCTCATCAAACGCAACCCGTCCCTTATCTATTGCGCGATCTCGGGTTACGGGCAGGACGGACCGCTGAAGGACGCGCCTGCTTACGATCAAATCATCCAGGGACTGTCGGGTGTCATGAGCATCACGGGCGACCACCAGTGCACGCCAATGCGGGTGGGCTATCCCCTCGCCGACACGATCGGCGGCATCAATGCCGCCTTCGCGATTTCAGCCGCCCTGGTGCGCCGGGCTGCGACCGGCGCGGGAGCCTTCATCGATGTCTCGATGCTCGACTGTATGCTCGCCAGCATGGGTTGGGTCGTATCGAATTACCTGATCGCCGGCTGCGAACCGAGGCCGATGGGCAATGACAACTTCACGGCGGCGCCGTCAGGAGCTTTTGCGACTGGGAGGGGGTTAATTAATATCGCTGCCAACAAGCAGGAACAATTCGAGGCGCTCGCGCGAGTCCTCGAGCGGGAGGATCTGATTCGCGATGAGCGATTTTCAGAGCGAGCGGCACGCAAGCGGAATCGCGCTGCGCTGACGGCCGAAATTGAGCGGGCGCTCCACCGTCGGACAGCGTCGGAATGGGAGTCCATCCTAAATGAGCTTGGCATTCCGGCCGGACGCGTGCTCTCGGTTCCCGAAGCCTTGGATACGCCCCAGGTAAAGTACCGGGCGTTGCTGCAGACCCTGGGCGATGTGCCCGGGCGAGAAGGACCCGTCACGGTCACGCGCGCCGGTTTCAAGATTTCGGGAGGAGATCCGCAAATCGCCTCGCGACCGCCGCAGCTCGGCGAACACGCCGATGAGATCCTTAGGGAAATCGGGTACGACGACCGGCAGATCGAGCAACTCCGCAATGCGGGAGCAGTGTGAGAAATCGGGTCGGGCTATCGCTCGCCTGCTGCGCGGAAATACTCTACAACTACTTGATCGACTTGTACGCATAGGGAACTGGCCATGCCAACCAAGACCGCCGAGCAACTGCTGACCGACGCCTCGGCATGGTGGGAGACGTCGATCATCGACATCCATCCCGGCAAGATCGCCATCCGCGGCTATCCGGTGGAGGAGTTGATCGGCCGCGTGCGCTTTCCCGAGATGATCTGGCTGATGCTGCGCGGCGAGTTGCCCACGAGCGAGCAGGCCGACCTGCTCGAAGCGGCGATGGTGCCCAGTGTGGACCACGGTCCTCAGGCCCCCTCGATAGCGATCGCGCGTATGGCAGTGACCTGCGGCCTTCCGGTCAACGGCGCGATGGCCTCCGCGATCAACGTGCTGGACGACATCCATGGCGGCGCCGGCCAGCAGTGCATGGAACTGTATCGTGCGATCGATGCGGAGGTCGGCTCCGAGGGCGACCTGGTGCGCACTGCAATGACAGTTATCCAGCGTCGCATGCAGGCGGGCCAGAAGATCGTGCCGGGATTCGGCCATCGCTTCCATCCGGTGGATCCG
>Ga0209577_10005301_pt1 | contig 12027 bp, 12 predicted proteins | sample GraSoiAngelo_109_FD_185874 | JGI IMG/M metagenome (GOLD analysis project Ga0209577, IMG submission 185874) | Grasslands soil microbial communities from the Angelo Coastal Reserve, California, USA - 14_0903_12_20cm (SPAdes) (version 2) | ecosystem: Environmental > Terrestrial > Soil > Grasslands... | reverse complement strand
CGCCGACCACTGCCTTGTTCGGCTGCACCGCGAAGCCGGTGATCTGCGACACCAGGCGCGAGGTCGGCACGATGTGCGTGGTATCTATTGCGGAATCCAGCCCGAAGAAATCGCTGCGGGTCTTCACGGCCATCACCACCTCCTCGAGCGAGGTGTTGCCGGCGCGCTCGCCGAGGCCGTTGATGGTGCATTCGATCTGCCGCGCGCCGCCGATCATCACCGCGGCGAGCGAGTTGGCGACCGCCATGCCCAAGTCGTTGTGGCAATGCACGCTCCACACCGCTTTGTCGGAGTTGGGAATTCTTTCTCTCAGTGTTCTTATGAATTCTCCGAATTGCTGCGGCACTGCGTAGCCAACGGTGTCGGGAATGTTGATAGTGGTGGCGCCTTCCTTGATCGCCGCCTCGAGCACGCGGCACAGGAAGTCGGACTCAGAGCGCGAGCCGTCCTCGGGTGAGAACTCGACGTCGGGACAGGCCCGCTTCGCGTAGCGCACCGCGAGCTTTGCCTGCTCGAGCACCTGCTGCGGCGTCATGCGCAGCTTCTTCTCCATGTGGATCGGGCTGGTGGCGATGAAAGTGTGGATGCGCCAAGGCCCCTTCGCCTCCTTCAGCGCGTCGATGCCGCGCTGAATGTCGCGGTCGTTGGCGCGGCACAGGCCGCACAGCGTCGAGTCCCTGATCACGCCGGCAATCGCGCGAACGGCCTCGAAGTCGCCATTGGAGGCCGCCGGGAAGCCGGCCTCGATCACGTCGACGCGCATGCGCTCCAGCGCCCGCGCAATGCGCAGCTTCTCGTCCTTGGTCATCGACGCGCCTGGGCTCTGCTCGCCGTCGCGCATGGTGGTGTCGAAGATGATGAGTCGGTTCTTGCTCATGGAATGATCCCTGTCCGCCTCGCTAGGCGGCAATTAGACACTCGGATTGTGGGCAGGAGTCGTTAGCGCGCGGGGCGCAGCAGCAGGCCGGCCAGCGCGAGAAGCGCCGGGGTGAGGACGACGCGCAGAAGCAAGGCCCGTTGCATGGCGGGGACTATAGCAGAACAGATCACTCTTCGGGAAGCACCGAGCGCACGCGCCTTTCCCTGGCCCACATGACGTAGCCGGAGAGCGCGTAGGTCATGAACAGGGCGAAGAGCACCAGTGAAGGCCGGGAGGCGACCACCGAGATGCCAAGCACCGAGGCGAGGATCACCCAGAGCGGCACGCGCCGCCTCCAGCTGATTTCCTTGAAGCTGTAGAACGGGATATTCGAGACCATCGTGATGCCGGCGAACACCGCGATGATCCAGGTAACAATCGCCAGCCAGTCGCTCGGCCTGAAGCCGAAATCGGTCATCACCCAGACCAAGCCCGCCAGCACCGCGGCGCCAGAAGGACTGGGCAATCCCTGGAAGTAGCGCTTGTCGACGACGCCGATGTTCACGTTGAACCGCGCAAGGCGGATGGCGGTGCCTGCGCAATAAAGAAATGCGGCGATCCAGCCCGCCGTGCCGAGGTCCTTCAGCGCCCATTCGTAGGCGACCAGCGCCGGCGCGGCGCCGAATGCCACCATGTCGGCGATGCTGTCGTACTGCGCGCCGAACTCGCTCTGCGTGTTGGTCCAGCGCGCGACGCGCCCGTCCATGCCGTCGAGCACCATGGCAACGTAGATCGCGACCGCGCCGATCTCGAAGCGGCCGTTCATCGCCTGCACGATGGCGAAAAAACCGCAGAACAGCACGCCCGTCGTGAACAGGTTCGGCAGCAGGTAGATGCCGCGCCGCCGCAGGCCGCCCAGTCGGCCGGGCCCGGTCGACGTGGTTATTTCGCTTTCGAATTCGGGGTCTTCACCCATGCGAGCACGCTCTGCGCTGCGTACACCTTGTCCCCGAGCGACGCCCTGATTTCCGCATCGAGCGGCAGATAGACGTCCACCCGTGAGCCGAAGCGGATGAAGCCGAAGCGCTCGCCCCGCTTCAACTCGGCTCCGGCATCAACATAGCACAGGATGCGCCGGGCGATGAGCCCCGCCACCTGCACGCAGGTGACCTCCCTGCCCTCCGGCGTGCGCAGCCGCAGCGCGTTGCGCTCGTTCTCGAGCGATGCCTTGTCCAGGGCGGCATTGACGAAAACACCCGGGAAATACCAGCGCTCCTTCACGACGCAGTCCACCGGCGAGCGGTTCGAATGCACGTCGAACACGTTCATGAACACGCTCAGCTTGAGGGCTTCGCGTTTCGCGTACGGATCGCGCGCGCGGCCCACCTCGACGATGCGGCCATCTGCCGGGGACAGCACCGCTCGCGGATCGTCGGGGACCTCGCGCGGCGGATCGCGGAAGAACTGCACGATGAACAGCGCAAGCAGCCAGAAAGGGATCGACCACCAGCCGGAGAGCCAGGCGACTGCCGCCGCAACGGCGAGGCAAGCCGCAACGAACGGCCACCCCTCCCGGGCAATGATCGGATGCGGGTACGGCGGCCTCACGCGCTACTTCTGCTCTTCTTCCTTCAGGCGCTCCGAATCCTGCCCCTGCTGCATCGCCTTGCCGACGTCGGTGGTGACGCGGTCCACGATTTTTTTCGGCTGCTGGCCGAGGCGCCTCGCGGCCTCGGACTCGGGCACCTTGTCGCCGCAGGCGGCGAGCAGCAACGCAATGACGAGCAGCGCCTCAATTCTTCGAAGTGTCGACAAGGCGGTTCCTTTTTATCCAGGGCATCATTTCGCGCAGGCGAGCTCCCACCTTCTCGATCGGCAGCTCGGCAGTCATGCGCCGACGGCTGAGCAGCGTCGGCGCTCCCGCGCGATTTTCCAGAACGAACTCCTTGGCGTACTCGCCCGACTGGATGCGCGCGAGCACCGCGCGCATGCGCTTGCGCGTATCCTCGTCGATGATCTTCGGGCCGGAGGTGTACTCGCCGTACTCGGCGTTGTTCGAGATCGAGTAGTTCATGGTGCCGATGCCGCCCTCGTACATCAGGTCGACGATCAGCTTGAGCTCGTGCAGGCATTCGAAGTACGCCATCTCGGGCGCGTAGCCTGCCTCCACCAGGGTATCGAATCCGGCCTTCACCAGCTCGACGCAGCCGCCGCACAGCACGGTCTGCTCGCCGAACAGGTCGGTCTCGGTTTCCTCCTTGAAGCTCGTCTCGATGATGCCCGCCTTGCCGCCGCCGATCGCCGCGGCGTAGGACAGCGCCACGTCGCGCGCCTTCTTCGACGGGTTGCGGTGCACGGCGATCAGCATCGGCACGCCCCCGCCCGCGGCGTAGGTCGAGCGCACCGTATGGCCGGGGGCCTTCGGCGCCACCATCCAGACGTCGAGATCCTCGCGCGGCTGGATCAGGCCGTAATGGATGTTGAAGCCGTGCGCGAAGGCGAGCGACGCCCCCTTCTTGATGTTCGGCTCGACATACTCCTTGTACACCTGGGCGTGGTGCTCGTCGGGCAGCAGGATCATGACGATGTCGGCGCCCTTGATCGCCTCGCCGACGTCGGCGACCTTGAGTCCGGCCTTTTTCGCCTTATCCCAGGAAGCGCCGCCCTTGCGCAGGCCGACGCTGACCTTGACCCCCGATTCCTGCAGGTTGAGCGAATGGGCGTGGCCCTGCGAGCCGTAGCCGAGGATGGTGACCTTTTTGCCCTTGACGAGCGAGAGATCAGCGTCCTTGTCGTAATAGACCTTCATGATTTCACCTGGATGAAAGCTGAAAAACTGGGTTCGAACAATGGCTGGAACTAGTTGAGCAGAATAGACCTGCACCCGGTGGCGTGCCCGCCCCTTTCCGCCAACATCGCGCCGGTCGTGGGGTCGCGTTGCCGCGCAGTCCTTACCGTAATGACGTCGAGGCCGAGCGCGCGCCCGCGCGCCGACCATTCGATTTCGAGCTGGATCGGGCGATCGGTCTGCGCAAGGAACGGCAGGATATCGTTGGTGTTGAACTGCGCGGACTGATTCGGATTGAGCGTGTTGTTCGCCGGACCCAAGACGCCGTTTTCGGCAGGCGGCAGAGCGCCGCCCGCGGTGTCGAAGAGGACCTTTCCGTTCGCATCGAAGAATCGCATTCTATCGACCACGATAGGCTGCGTCGCATCGAAGTTGCGCAGGGTGTAGGAAGCGAATTGAATCTCGGTGCCGCCCAAGCGGAGAAAATTGTTTCCGCCGCATCGGACCACTCCCTGGCGCGCCGTCGTCTCTCCTTCCTCTCTATCGGCCAGCGCCGCTCCCGCAAAACCCACCCAGAAGATAGTGACGAGCAAGACGTTAAAGCAGGTTCTCAGCATGGCAGTTCCCCCAAAAATAGAAGGTCTTTCCCTCAGGACATGCGGCCTGACCCCATTTTTATTCCTAGACTCTTAAAACGCGGTTGCCGCGACCTATTCCGCTCGTTCCGGTGCGCACCGTTTCCATGATGCTGCCCGGGTCGAGCGCCTGGATGAACGCGTCGAGCTTGCGCCCGTCGCCGGTCAGCTCGATGGTGTAGGTGTTGTCCGAGACGTCGATGATGCGGCCCCTGAAAATGTCGGCCATGCGCTTCATGTCCTCGCGCTCCTTCTGGCCGGCGCGTACTTTGATCAGCATGAGTTCGCGCTCGATGTGCTCGGCCTCGGAGAGATCGACCACCTTCACCACCTCGATCAGCTTGTTGAGCTGCTTGGTGATCTGCTCGACGACGTCCTCGGAGCCGCTCGTGACGACGGTCATGCGCGACATCGAGGCGTCCTCGGTCGGCGCGACCGTCAGCGACTCGATGTTGTAGCCCCTGGCGGAAAAAAGACCCGCAATCCTGGAAAGCGCCCCGGCCTCGTTCTCCACAAGGACCGAGATGATGTGCCGGGTCACAGGTCCTCGTAGAGGATCATCTCGGTGATCCCCTTGCCGCCGGGGATCATGGGGTAGACGTTTTCCTTCTGGTCGGTGATGAAGTCGAGGAACACCAGCTCGCTCTTGCGCGCGAACGCCTCGCGCAGGGCCGGCTCGACATCGGCGGGCTTGTCGATGAGCATGCCACTGTGGCCGTAGCCCTCGGCGAGCTTCACGAAGTCGGGCAGCGCGTCCATGTAGGACTCGGAATAGCGGTTGCCGTGAAAGAACTGCTGCCACTGGCGCACCATGCCCATGTACTTGTTGTTCAGGTTGATGATCTTGATCGGCAGCCGGTACTGCTTGCAGGTGGAGAGCTCCTGCAGGCACATCTGGATCGAGGATTCGCCGGTGACGCAGGCCACCGTAGAGCCAGGGTTCGCGAGCTGCACGCCCATCGCCGCCGGCAGGCCGAAGCCCATGGTGCCGAGGCCGCCGGAGTTGATCCAGCGCCGCGGCTGGTCGAACTTGTAGAACTGCGCCGCCCACATCTGGTGCTGGCCGACATCGGAGGTCACAAAGGCTTCGCCTTGCGTCACTTCGTACAATTTTTCGAGCACGAACTGCGGCTTGATGATCTTCGAGTTGCGGTCGTACCTGAGGCAGTCCTTCGCGCGCCACTCGTCGATCTGCTTCCACCACTGCCCGATGTCCTGGGGTTTTGCATCGCGCAGCAGCTTCAGCAGATCGTCGAGAACGTCGGCAATGTTGCCGACGATCGGCACGTCGACCTTGACCCGCTTGGAGATCGACGACGGATCGATGTCGATGTGGATGATCTTGCGCGGGTTCTGCGCGAAGTGCGCCGGGTTGCCGATCACGCGGTCGTCGAAGCGCGCGCCGATCGCGAGCAGCACGTCGCAGTGCTGCATCGACATGTTGGCTTCGAAGGTGCCGTGCATGCCGGGCATGCCGAGAAACTGCTTGTCGGTGGCCGGATACGCGCCCAGGCCCATCAGCGTGTTGGTGCACGGGAAGCCGAGCAGCTTCACCAGCTCGCGCAGCTGCGGCGCCGCGTTGGAAAGCACCACCCCGCCGCCGGTATAGACCATGGGGCGCTGCGCTTCCAGCAGCAGCTGCATCGCCTTCTTGATCTGCCCGGCGTGCCCCTTGCGCACCGGGTTGTACGAGCGCATCGCCACGGACTCCGGGTACTGGAACTCGCATGAGTGCGTCGTCACATCCTTCGGGATGTCGACCAGCACCGGTCCCGGCCGCCCGGTAGCCGCGATGTGGAACGCCTTCTTGATCGTCGAGGCGAGATCGGCAACGTTCTTCACCAGGAAGTTGTGCTTGACGCAGGGCCGCGTCACGCCGACGGCGTCGACTTCCTGGAAAGCGTCGAGCCCGATCGCGTGCGTTGGCACCTGCCCCGAAATGATCACCATCGGGATCGAATCCATGTACGCGGTGGCGATGCCGGTCACCGCGTTGGTCACGCCGGGACCCGAGGTCACCAGGCACACGCCGATCTTGTGCGAGGCGCGCGAATAGCCATCGGCGGCGTGTGCCGCGCCCTGCTCGTGGCGCACCAGGACGTGCTTGACCTTGTCCTGCTTGAAGAGCTCGTCGTAGATGAAAAGGACCGCGCCGCCGGGATAGCCGAAGACGTACTCCACCCCCTCCGCCTGGAGGCAGCGCACCACGATCTCCGCGCCCGTGAGGGTGCTGGCCTTGACTCGGTCCATTTTCCTTAAAGAATGCGGAAAAGCTTTGAACAATAAAGGCTTGGTGCGGTGCGGTCAAGCAGCGTGCGCGCTTGGACGCAGGAGTTTTTGGTACCATCTGCGGCCAAACAACCGCCCCGGCAGAGGGCCCACCTTGGCATCCCGCAGCGAGCTATCAGCGTTCCTGGAGAGCGTGGAGCGTCGCGCGTTCAAGCAAGCAGTGTTCGCGGTGCGGGACGAGGAGGCGGCGCTCGACATCGTCCAGGATGCCATGCTGCGCCTCGCGGAAAAGTACGGGCACCGCCCCGCCGAGGAGCTGCCGCTGCTGTTCCACCGCATCACGCAGAACGCGATCCGCGATTGGTTCCGCCGCCAGAAGGTGCGCTCGCTGTGGACCACATTGTTGTCCTCCCTCACCCCAGGACGAGGAGAGGACGAAGACCAGGATCCGCTGGAAACCCTGCAGGCCGCCGACGGGTCCAATGTGCAGGAAGCGCCGGCGGAGCAGCTGGAGCGAGCTCAAGTGCTTGAAATCATTGAGCAAGAGCTCGCGAGACTGCCTGCTCGTCAACGCCAGGCTTTTGTCATGCGTTACTGGGAGGAGTTGGACGTGGCCGAAACCGCCCGAGTCATGGGTTGCTCGGAGGGCAGTGTGAAAACACATTGCTCCCGGGCGACGCATGCCTTGGCGGACGCACTCAAGGCGCGCGGTATTACGCTATGAGCCCGGCAAAGCGTCCCCCACAAGCCATGAATGAATTTCAATTCGGCGACAAGATCCGCCACATTTTGAATCAGGGGCTGAGTCTCGATTCGCGCAAGGCCGCAAGACTGCAGGCCGCCCGCGAGCTTGCGCTCGCGCGCAAGCGCCCCGAGCCCGTAGGCGTACTAGCCTCGGCCGGCGTATGGGCGGGCAACATGGTCGGAGACTTCGGCGGCTGGACCGGCCTGTCGCTGCGCCTGCTCGTGCCAATCGCCATGCTGTTGATTGGCTTGGGCGTCATCTACACCTGGCAGCAGAACCAGCGCGCGGCCGAGGTCGAGGAAATCGACACCCAGCTGCTCACCGGCGATCTGCCGATCGATGCCTACCTCGATCGTGGCTTCCAGAATTATCTGAAAACGCGCGCGGCGGAGGAGTAATGCGCCGCGCATTGCTTGTCCTCGCGCTGTGCGTCGCTGCAGGCGCGGCCGGGGCTCAAATACCCAAAAACAAGGGCGGCAGGCCGGCGTGGGCCGAGCTGACCGTCGAGCAGCAGCACACTCTCGCGCCGCTCAAGGCGGATTGGGAGAGCCTCCAGCCCGAGCGCCGGCGCAAATGGATCGGTATCGCCAAGCGCTACCCCAAGATGAAGCCGCAGGAGCAGGAGCGCGTGCAGCGGCGCATGCAGGTTTGGGCCAAGCTGACCCCCGAGCAACGCCGCCAGGCGCGCGAGAACTATAAGCGCATCGCCAAGGTGCCGCCCGCGGAGCGCGGCAAGCTGGGCGAGCAATGGGCCGAATACCAGGCGCTGCCGGCGAACGAGCGCGAGAACCTCGCGCCGCCGCAGGCCCCCGCTAAGAAAAAGAAATAGCGGGCGTGAACACGCCGGGCTTGCCGCGGCGGCTGGCCAGCATCCTGTACGAAGCGCTGCTGCTGTTTGCCGTCGCCTTTTTCGCCGCCTGGGTGTTCCTTTTCGCGAGCGGCGGCCGCGACGCCACCTCCGGATGGCCACGCTACGTACTGCAGCTCCTCATCGCCCTGATGTTCGCCGCCTACTTTCTTTGGTGCTGGCTGCGCGGCGGCCAGACCCTCGCGATGAAGGCCTGGCACATTAGGCTCGTTGACGTGACACCAGGCAAGGCGCTCCTACGCCTAGTTCTGGCAGCGTTGCTTGTTCCGACGCTTGTTTCCATCGTCTGGGCGGTCTTCGACCGCGATCAGCAATTTCTCCACGATCGCCTTGCCCGGACCCGGCTCATTGCGGAGAGGTGACGCCCCGTCCCGGCTCTCGCCGAGCGCGAAAGCGGCAATGAGCGCAGCCGAAGCCCGGGAGCCCGCGGCGACACATCTGCTAGCATGCACGCGCTATAAACATAACAAGAGGATTCCTCCGCCGGTGAATTCAGTTGCTGTGCGTCCGCGCGGGCTGCTTCCGGCGCTGTTCCTCGTAGCGCTAGCGACCGTCATGTTCGAGGTGCTGCTGACGCGGATCTTCTCGCTCACGATGTGGTTTCACTTCGCGTTCATGGCGATTTCGATCGCCATGTTCGGTCTGACAGTCGGCGCGCTCGTCGTATACCTGCGCCCGGAGCGCTGGCCGGAAGCGACGCTGCAGCGGTCGATGGGAAAGAGCGCGCTCCTGCTCGCGATTTCCATGGCGGTCGTCGTCTTCCTGCACGTCTCGATCTATCTGCCACGCCCGCAGTACGACATGCTGCCGATGATCGTGACGTTCATCGTTGTGGCGGTGCCCTTCGTCTTCAGCGGCGTCTTCATTTGCCTCGCGCTCACGCGTTTCCCGTCCCACATCGGGAGGCTCTACGGCGCCGACCTGGCCGGAGCCGCGATCGGCTGCCTGGCCGTGATCGCGGCGCTGCATTGGCTCGATGGGGTAGGCGCGGTGCTGAGCTGCGCGAGCCTTGCGGCACTGGCTGCCGTTGCGCTGCTGCGGGGCGAGCGCAGGGCAGTCGCTTTCCTCATCACCGCGGCATTCGGCGCTGCCGCGACCTGGACGGGCGTCTACCTTGCCGAGAATGAAGTCGCCGCTTTCAAGATCCAGCACACCAAAGGCTCGGAGGAGGCAGACGTCGAGTACGAACGCTGGAATTCGTTCTCCCGTATCGCCGTCCACAAACCGAGCAAATCGAGCCCGCTCGGATGGAATCTCAGCACTGAGTTCAAGGGGACGCCCGATATCGAAAGCCGATACCTGAATATCGACGGCCATGCCGGCACTCAGCTCGTCGGCTTCGACGGCGATCTGAAAAAAGTGGAGTTCCTGCGCTGGGATCTTCCCAACTTCGTGCACCATCTGCGACGCGACGCGCGGGTGGCCGTCATCGGCGCGGGCGGCGCGCGAGATGTCCTGACCGCGAGGCTTTTCGGGCAAAAGCGCGTGGTGGCGGTGGAGATCAATCAGGACATCATGCGCGTCGTGAACGAACGCTTCGGCGGCTTCACCGGTCATCTCGATCGCAGCCCGGGCGTAACGTTCGTCAACGACGAGGCCCGCAGCTACCTGGCGCGCGAGAAGGAGCGCTTTGACATCGTCGAGTTGACGTTTATCGACACCTTCGCGGCGACGGCCGCAGGCGCCTACACGCTCACGGAAAATCCCCTCTATACGGTCGAGGGATGGAAGGTCTTCCTTGACCGCCTGGACGACGATGGCTTGCTCGCGGTGTCGCGCGCCGTGAGCGCGGAGCTGGACCGGCTCGTGGCGCTAGGGCGGGCTGCCCTGCTCAGCACCGGAGCGACCAACCCGGAACGCCACATGGTGTTGGTCACGAACCCGCACTTCACCCCGAAGTCCGTCTATCCGATGGGGATGCTGCTGGTGCGCAAGACGCCCTTTGGCGAAGCGGAGCTCGCGCAGATCCGCCGCTTGGCCAGGCAGATGAATTTCGAAATCGAACTGCAGCCGGGAACGGCGCACACGCCTCTTCTGCTCGCCCTAGCCACCGGCCGCGGCATGGAGAAAGAGCTCGCTTCAGGCCGCGTTAACTACGACGCGCCGACCGACGACCAGCCGTTCTTCTTCCACATGGCTCGACCCTCGGCTTGGCTCCTGATGCGCGGCGGTGAAAGCTCGCCGGTGAGCAGCGCAGCGGTGGTGCTTACGGCCGCACTGCTAACGGTCGCCGCTTTGACGCTGGCGTGCATCGTCTTGCCGCTTGTCTTCTCGCCGGTCAAGCTTCAACGCAGCGATACGCCGTTACTGGGTTTCTTCGCCGCGATCGGCACGGGCTTCATGCTGATCGAGGTCTCGATGCTGCAGCGCTTGATCGTGTTCCTGGGACACCCGATCTACAGCTTGAGCGTGATCTTGTTCGTGCTGCTGCTCGCCGCGGGCCTGGGCAGCTACCTCTCAACGCGAATTGCCGACGATCGCCTGCGCGACAGCGGTATCCTGGGCCTCGGGGTTCTAACGGCGGTTCTCGTGCTCGCAGGTTTCGTAACGGTCCCCCTTGTCACGATCTTTGCCGATGCTGAAACACCGGTACGCATCGCCGCTTCTGCCGCGCTTCTTGGCGCGATGGGCGTATTCATGGGAATGGCGTTTCCCCTTGGCATGCGGCTCGCCGTGGCCCTGCGTCGAGAGCTGGCGCCGTGGCTCTGGGGCGTGAACGGCGCCACCTCGGTGCTCGCCTCGGTCCTTGCGGTTGTGATCGCCATGGCGGTGGGCATCTCGGCAAGCTTCTGGACCGGCGTCGCGAGCTACGTCGTCGCGCTCGCGAGCTTCGCCATCGCTGCGCGACAGCTGAGAAAGAAAATCGGGGCTAGCGCCGCTCGACCCACCACATCATGAGCATCGCCGAGGCGAGGAACGCGGCCGAAGGCACGGCTGCGGCCGCGAACGGCGGCCAGTTCTGCAGCAGGCCGATGTGGGAAAACAGGCTATTCAGCATGTGGAAAAAAATGCCGAGCATGATGCCGAAAAACACCTTGACGCCGACCATGCCCGCGCGCGCCTGCATATAGGCGAAGGGCAGCGCGAGCGCCATCATCACCAGCGTGGCGAGCGGGTAAAGCAGCTTCTTCCACAGCGCGATCTCGTACACCTCGGTTTTCTGGCGGTTGCCGGCCAGATGCTGGGTGTACTTGTGGAGCGCCAAGGCCGACATTCGCTCCGGTTTAACCAGCAGCGCGTCGAGCAGGTCGGGAGTCACCGCCGAGCGCCACTCGGATTTCGGCATGCGCTCGGTGCGCGGACCTTCCGGCGCGAAGCGCGTTTGCACCACGTCGGTCAGCTCCCAGCGCCCGCGCCCGCGGAATTCAGCGCGCTGCGCCGCGGTCATCTGGCGCAGCCGATAGGCGCTGTCGAACTCATAGACGCGCACCCCTTGCAGCACGTCCGCCTGGCGCGCTTCGCGCACGTTGATGAACGACCCCTCGTCCTTGAACCACAGCCCCGACTGCAGCGTGTCGCCGATCAGCGAGCTCATGGCGCGCAGGCGCAGCTTCTGCGCTTGCTCCTCGGCGAACGGAGCGATCCATTCGCCGATGACGAAGGTCGCCAGGACGAAGGCGAGGCCGATGCGGGTCAGCAGCAGTCCGGCGCGCCCTGGCGAAAGCCCGGAGCCGCGCATGACGGTGTACTCCGAGTTGCTCGCGAGGTGCGCGAGGACATACAGCGTGCCGATCAGCACCACCACAGGGAACAACTCGTACGCGTGCGCCGGGACTGACAGCAGCACGAAGCTGAATACCTGCGGCAGGTGGTACTCGCCGCTGCCGAGATCGGCGAGCTCCTTGATCAGGTCGAAAAAGGCGAACAGCGCGAGAAAGCCGAGCAGGACGAAGCCGACCGCGG
>Ga0209577_10005300_pt1 | contig 12027 bp, 14 predicted proteins | sample GraSoiAngelo_109_FD_185874 | JGI IMG/M metagenome (GOLD analysis project Ga0209577, IMG submission 185874) | Grasslands soil microbial communities from the Angelo Coastal Reserve, California, USA - 14_0903_12_20cm (SPAdes) (version 2) | ecosystem: Environmental > Terrestrial > Soil > Grasslands... | reverse complement strand
GAAGGGCTTCGGCGTAACCTTCCGAAATATGTTTCGTAAGACTGTTACAGAAAATTATCCGTTCGAACCGGTACATTTTCAGCCGCGTTACCGCGGGATCCACGTCCTGCACCGCGACGAAAATGGTCTGGAGAAGTGTGTGGGCTGTTTCCTCTGCGCGGCGGCCTGCCCAGCGAATTGCATTTATATCGAAGCCGCTGAAAATGTGGATGCGAACCGGATTTCCGCGGGCGAGCGCTACGCCAGCGTGTACAACATCGATTATTCGCGCTGTATTTTCTGCGGCTATTGCGTGGAAGCGTGCCCGACCGATGCCATCACGCACGGTCATGGCTTCGAACTGGCGACCTACGACATAAATTCCCTTGTTTACCGCAAAGAACAACTTCTTGAAAAAGAGCCTGCTCCTACGGTGGTGTCCGCACGGTAGTTTCTTACTAGTCTAATTTAGACTAGTTTCCAATACCATTCAGCAGTGGCCGAAGTGTCGCCGTTGCCCTTCAGAATTAGCGTCCTCTAACAAATATAAAGCAGCCAAGAGGTAAGTCTGGGGAGGGCGCGTGGGCGCAGCGGCTGCGAAGAACTTCGGGGGGAGACGCCAGGCACGGCTGGGCGAGGCGTTCGTGGGTAACGCCGGATCAACGGAGCCGAAGGCACTGTGGCGCGCCACGGCGAACACAACTCCACGTCCAAATGACCACGGCCTCGTGAGCGGCAGAACTAGCGACGAACTACGGATTGAGCGCCGAAAAATAGCTTTTCCCTCAAGCAGAGCCTCGATTTGCGTGCGGCGTGACCGACCGATCCGCAAAAAAATTATCGGACGCAGTATCGCCATTTTTCGGGACAGTTTCTCCGGGAATGGCGGCTTCGTGAATCTGCTGCGGGCGTTCCCGCTGCTCCATCAGCCAGCGCGCCAGCATGGCCGCGGAATTTTCCTCCATCCACAAGTCGAGCAGCCCGCCGATCTCCTTGCGGAGATTGGCGGCATGGCTGAGACGCGAGAGTTCATAGCTCTGCAGCGAGTTTCGCGAAGCCGAGACAAGAAACTTCCACGGAGGCTCAGTCTTGTAATGGTTCACGCGGGCCTCCAGGAAGGCGGTAGCCGTACGTTAACACTTCGGAAAAAGAGTCAAGAATAACGAGAGGGTAATACGCTGTGGAAAAATGTGGAAAACTCTGGCGGCAGGCGCAGCGGACTGCTGCTCAGTACGCGATGCGCGGCGGAGTGTACGCGAAAAATGGCGCCGGCGTGAGAGGAGCAATGCGCGCTTGCAGTGCTTGCGCGGGGGATTACGTGGATCCGGACCGTACGGCGTGGACTCCGGACGATGCCGAAGATGAGGAGCGCGACGGCGGACCGCGCGCGACCACAGAAGAGTTTCCTGCCGAGGAGTGAAAACACAGCGGGAAGGGAGGCGAAGCGAAGATGCGAAAAACTTACGGAAGGGAACTCTCGCGGATTGCGCGGCGAAGGCAGCGCGACGTGCTCTGCGACGTGATGCTGAGCGCGCAGCAATGCGAGACGTGGCTGACGCTGGACGAGCTGGCGAAGCTGACGCATTACCCGCCGGCCAGCATTTCCGCCCAATTGCGGCATTTGCGCAAGGCGGAGTTCGGCGGCTACGAGGTGGAGAAGCAACCGCGCGCCACGAGCAAAATCCTGCGCGGCGAAGACTTCGGAACGGTCTGGGAGTATCAGCTGAGGCACGCGATTCGCAGGAAGGTCGCGAGAGCGCGTGGGCGAAGCGGTGGGAGGAAAGTTTCGTTGCAGACGGTTGCTCGCTGAATCGTGACGGGGTCGGTGCGGAGGAGCGATGAGCGTCAAGCCTGAACTTGCTTTCGACGTCTGCTGGGAAGTCTACCGCGGGGCGCGCGAAGTGCTGGAGACAAAACGCGGGATTTCCGCGCTGAACTGGAAGGATACGGGGAAGTTCCTGTGGCGGCCCGACTACCGCGCACGATTGAACGAATGGGTAGCTGATTTCGCTCTGGCCGGAAAATCGGCGCTCGAGGGGCCGGACTGGGCTTCGCGCATGGTGCTGTTTCGCCTCTACTACCTGGGAGTCGCGCCCTATGAAACGGCGCGGCATTTTCTCGGATTGAGCGAAACCAACTGGGTGAACTGGACCGAGCAAATCCGTCACCGCTGCGGCAAAGAACTCTTGAGCCGCGGCATGTTCTCGCCGAGAAAATATTTTACGTCCGCGGCCTAGCCGAGCGATGACATCCTGCATTCAAAGTCCTTGATTGGCGCGGGGCGAAGGATGGCGGTAAAATACAGGGGACAGCCCAGAGTGGAGGGAAAGATGGACCCCGAAACGAAGCGCGCCTGGCGCAGGCTGACAAGAGAAGTACGAGAGAGCACGCCCATCGTGCTGCGCGGATTGGCAAGCGAAGGGAAACAAATACCCCGTAAGCTCTATTCCGCCCTTGTTCGCGGCACGAAATCCTTGACCAGTCGCGCCAAAGAATGGCAATTGCCATTCGGTGACAGAAAAGCGCTGGTTTCCCGGCTCGCTCGCGTGCGATTGCGCTCGCCGATCTACAAGGCCTGAACGATTAGATGCGTTCCGATCAAATGAAGAGTTGCGAGCCGCCCGCTGCAATTTCAAGGGAGTAGTGTCGCCAGTCGTTAGATTTGAAGCTACGTGGCGTCGGAATCGACTATGGCGGTGCCGGGCCTTTTCTCCAAAGCCACATAACGATCGTAAGCCGCATCGTCGTAGACGTAATCGAGAGTCGGCACGAGATGGACTTCCTCTCCGCCGAATTTTGCCTTGAAGGCGGTAAAACTCTGCCAGGGATGGTCCGGTTGATTGGCCGGAGCGATTCCCCACAGGTCATACCATTGATGGCCCAGCGCTTTGGCTTTGCGCATGATCTCGAAATGAAGCAGATACGGGGCCATCGTGTGACGCTGTGTGTCCCGCGACCCGCCAAAAAAATACGTCGCTCGCGCCCCGAAATAAATAACCAAAGCGGCGGCGATCCGCACGCCCCGGTATTCGGCGAAGAAAATCGAGCGGTGCCGCGAAGGCGCGAACACGGACACAAGCGTCTGAAAGTAATCGCAAGGCTTTGCCTGGATTCCCTGACGCGCGGCGGTTTCTTCGTAGATAGTTTGAAAATCCGCGAGTCCCCGCTCTGATGTGTCTTCTGTGATCGAAACGCCGTGCTTCCGGGCGATATGAATGTTGTACCGGCCTTTGGGCTTCATCTGCGCCAGAATGGCGGCTTCCGAAGGGCGCAAATTGATGCAGCGCGTGTCGCGCGCCTCCAGGTAGGGATCGGCAAGCGGCGCGACGGGCCGAAATCCAGAAACAAAGCTGGGCAGGCTTAGCCAGCGCGGCTCGATACGGAGATGGCTGACAGTGCCGGGCTCGGTTTCGCGCCGCTCTTCGATCTCATTGAGGATGACGCCAAAAATTTCTTCGGCGACGAGCGGGTCATCGCACGGAAGCACCGGGCCGTCCTGAATGTAATAGAAGCAACTGTCTTCGGCATACGAGAATTTCAAGACCACTGCGCCGCCGGCAATGCCGTTTTCGCCTTTCAGCGTGATGCCGAAGTTCTCGAATCCGCAGGTGTTGCGAAAATCCACCCACCAGGATGACTGCATAAACCCAGTTTCGGGCGTGGCTTCCACGAACTCGTTCCAGACTTTCCAGTTGTCTGACAGGGCCGGAGGAGAAGACACCGGCACAGAAATTATTTCCTCGCTTGGCGGGGGACACGAGGAAGCTACGAGGCCGGGCATGAACTGATCGCTCACGCTTTTTCACGCGGCGGAAAGCCGGCGCGATTTTGCCGGAGGGGAAATCCTCTCGTTCCGGATAGCCTGATAAACGGTGCCGTCGTAATCCTGGCAGTTTGGCGCGCTTGGACGCCTGTCCCAATAGTTGACGAGCAGGGTCAAACGCAATTCGGGATACTCGTCGTTCTTCCTGGGACGGCCGAACTGTTTTTTCCCATTGCCGTTAGCCACCACGCCGTGGCGCAAATCGCCGCGAAAAGCCACGTAGTGGTTCGGGACAGCGTCGAGCGACCTACCTGCTTCTGCCACCGGGGGCACCCAGGACTTCCCATCAGGGCTCAAGACTTGATCCAGGACAACTGTCGGGCTGGAAGGAAAACGGTTCAGGTACAAGATGCTCGACCACAACGGATGGACGATTTGCCCGGTCAGGTGCCTGAGACTGCGGTCGCGGTCGGTGTGGAAAGGAAGGGCTTCGCCAAATTTCAGCCGGCCGAGCCACCACTCCATCCCAATGCATTTGGGACCAGGGCGGACCAGGTCATAAAGCTTGCTGATACTCTCCTCTACGATGTTCGTGGGCGTCGCGCCCATGGGAAACCAGAACGTGGTGTTGTAACTGCCCATGTTTTCCATCCGTTCCGTGCCCACGGCTTGCACGGCGCGCCCCAGCCGGCGAAAAAGCGACATTGGCAGTGCGTCCTTGAATAAATTGATCTTGTCCATGTTGTGTAGGCCCTCCCGAGTCTTAACTTGCTGCCTGACCGCTCAGCAAAAAACAGTTGTCGTGCTCGTCTGTCGCGCATCTTCAAAGGGCAGGCGCGAAGGTTACGTCCACGTCGAACTTCACCGTGACCTGGCGCAACCGGCGGTAAACGCTCATGACTTTGCGCAGTCGCGGATCGAAATAATCCTTGAGCATCATCGGCCGCGGATCTTGCAGGAAAAAGTTGGGGGCGTCCGTGACAGCCGTGCACGCCAGGACGCTCAATTCGTCGCGCGAAGAAATGTGCTGAACGATACAGGGAACGCGGGTGACTCCCAAATCGCGGAGCGCATAGGCTCGATGGCTCCCGTTGTTGAGGATGAGCCGGTTCTCCGTGTAAATGGCGTTCAAGAAGTTGCTGCCAAATCCCACCGCAAGCCCGATGACGCCGGCGAGGTTGCCGGGGGGAGGATAGTCCTTAATATTCTCCGCCTCCATCGGCATGGCGCCGAGAAAGCGCATGTCGTCGGACGGGGACATGAAGACGAACGTGTCTCGGTGAGAGCGAGTCCATTTCACCGGCGGAAGAGAAGGCGCGCACGGCAGGCAGGCGCGGAAGACTTCTTCTTCGCTTGGCGAGGGCCCTAGCTTGCGCTTCAACTGCTCGACGTGAGTCAAGTCGATGTGGTGTTGGTATACGACCATCCGATCCAAGTCGACGTAAGCGACCTCCGTCGGCACGGTGTTGAAACTGTGGCGCACAAGAGGCACTTGCAGGAATTCAAGGAGCAGCTTGTCTTCGGGGTCCACCGGTGCAAGCGAAGGACTGTCGGCAAGGCCGGCCTCCTCTTTTTCCAGCTCGCGGACAATTTTGTTGGCGGCATGCCATTCTTCGACGAGGTCGCCCGAACTGGGCGGATGGATTGCGTTGTCCTTGACGAAGCGAAGAAATTGCTTCAGCGTTGGACGGCCGATCAAATACAGGTTTTCGCTCGAATCCGGTTGCGGATCCTGCGCAGCGACCGGCTCCGGGACGTCCGTTGTCATTTCTGGCGCCGCCGCGGTATCAGATTCCTTCCTGAGGGGGGCTAGAGCCATGTTCTTTTTTTCCTTTCGCGCTGTTGAGCACCAATCGGCATGCGGCAAGCCCTCACAACCACGACCAGAATTCAACCTTGATGGTGTGTGCCAAACGCCGCGTAACGAGGTCCAGGGCGCGGCGGCGGCCGCAGAGAATCTTCGCTTGCCCGGTCATCTCCGGTTTGAGCAGCAGCGAGTGATTGTCAATTTGAGTGGTGATCAGGATGGTTCTCTTCGCTGCGCTGGAGGAGCTGCTGGAAGGCAACGGCAGGGAAGCGGCTTCTCCGGTGGCGCCGGCCGGAGCCGTTCCCAGAAGGCTCGTGGATACAAAATTCACCTTTCCATAAAATATTTCGTCGGGATACGCGCGGGCCCGAAGCACAACCGGCTGATCCACCTGCACATCGGCAATGTCTTTTTCGTCGACGGCGATTTGCGCCGTTACCGTTCGCAGGTCGAAAATCTTGGCGATCAAGTCTCCTTTTTTCACCAGTTGATGCGTCAACTGCTTCAGTTGGAGCGTGGGCGTGGCCACGACGCCGTCGGAGGGGCTGTAGACCATCAGCATGCGACGCTGCTCCCCCAAGTGGCGCTGGTCGGCTTTGAATTGTTCGATTTGCGCGCGCGTCGCTTCGATGTCTTCGGGGCGCGTGCCGCCGAGAAGCAGATTGAGCTGGTCCTTGGCTACGGCGAGATCGTTGCGGGCCGCGCTCTCCAGAGCAGCTGCATCCTCGTACTCCTTGCGCGAAATAAGATTTTCATCAAACACTCTCTTGACCATGGCCAGTTTGATTTGGGAGTACTTGAGGTTGTCCTCCGCCTTGGTGACGTTGGCTTTAGCGACTTCGATTTCGTTGGCCGTGGGACCTGCTACTTGCATTTTGAGTTTGGCGCCGGCTTCCGCAAGTTGCGCCTCCGTTTTTTCAAGAGCGGCGCGCGTATCGATGTCCGCAAGCTGCGCGATGGGCTGTCCTTCGCGGACGTAGTCGCCTTCGTGCACGTAGATTTTGTCGACCACGCCATCCACGGACGCGCGCACATCGGAGTTTTCGACGGGTAGTACGTTGAATGGCCCACCGACACGTAGCTCAGCGTGTCCGCGGACCAGAGCAAATGCGGCCGCCGCAGCCGCAGCAACCCAGACAGCTTTCCTAACGCGGCGTCCCCAACGGCGGCTTTTCTTCTTCTCATCTGCAGGCTTTTCCAGACTGCTGTCCCTGTCTGGCGCTTTTGCGTGGTCGCCATTGTGCGGCGCGGCGTCCCGTTCAACAGTGCTGATCGGCGGCGTCTGCGGCTTGTGTCCGTTTGTCGACGCTTTGGGCTCTGGCTCGTGTGTGGTGACGGCCTTGTCCGGCGTGCGCGCGCCCTCATCGTGCTGCGGGACTGGCAGCTCAGGCGGTTTGTCGGCCTCAGTTTCGGTCGCAGGAGTGTCGCCGTTCGCCGGAGCGGGTGGTTCCTCCAGGGTCGCGACCGTATACGAAGTTTCGATCGCGCCGCTGCCGAAAGACCCAGCGACACCAAATGACCCAGTGGCTTGTAGTTTACGAAGATGCCGCGCGTACACCATCTGAAGGAGCTTGTCCCGCGTGACCGGCCCTTCTGATTTCGCGAACTCAGATTCTTTATTCCAAACCACATGCTTCTCCGGCTCCATCTTCGGCGCGTTAATCCTATCCGGCGCCCTGGCAGTGACCGCCGTTTCTGCGGGCGGCGGTTGCTCGGAAACGATGTCGTCTTCCGGCGAGTCGAAGTCTTCATCATCGAATCCGCCGCCCGACGATCCGGACGCCTTGCCAAACATTCTGCGAAAACGCCTGCGATACCTCATGCCCAGCAGGCCCAAAGTGACGAGTACGGTCGTGGGGGACCGGCCGTCGACGAGCGCACCGCCCGCGGTCAGGATGATGAATCCCAGGATGGAGAACGAACCTGCCAATGCCGTCGTGCCGTAGATGGAGAAAACAAATCGTTCACGCGGCGCCAGATTTTCTTCGTCGTCGGGTCCCAAGCCGAAGAGTTTTTCCACCAGGCTTCCGACGTAGCGAAACGATCTCCTACGCAAGTTGGGCAATTCCAGGTAGTCACTCAGCAAGTAGTAGCCGTCCAGCTTGATGAGCGGGTTGAAGTTCAGCAGCGTTTTAAGGCCGGAAGTGGCCATAACGCTGAGGGTCATGAAGTTGATCCACGTGTCTGGTTCCGTCATCCGCCAGATCAGGACGGACAGCGACCAAAGGAACAACTCAAAATAAGGACCGGCAAACCCTACCCAGAGGCGCTTGGACTTTTCTGGAAAAAGCCAGGCGTCGCTCACGTTGCAGTAAAAGGCTGGCTGAAGAAAGATCAGCGCGCAGCCCATCTCATGAACCTCGCCGCCAAACCGCGTGCAAGTAAGGCCATGGCCAAATTCATGCGCCCCGACAACCAGAAAATTCAAAAATATGACCACAGCAATCGAAGCCCAACTGCTGTAGAGCCGGGGCAACTCCTCACGGAATTCGCCCCAATGCGTGATGGTCACGCCGGCGGCCGTCAGAATCATGGCAGCCGAGAGAACGCAGAAATAGGGCGTATAGAAAAAACCCGTTCGGGAAACGAGGCGCTTCAGAATCTGGCACGGATCGAAAACCTTGAACCGGCAATACAGGGCGCTGCCACGAAAACGCGGCGGTTCCCGGTACGGTTTGCTCCCGGTTCCGTCCTCCCCCTCCAGGAACCCGTACTTATTCAGGTTTTGCAGGAAGCCGTTCAGGGTCTCCATCGGAAGTTCGCCGCCGAATCGAGCTTCCACCCTTTGCCGAATCACCTCGAGCGGCGTTTTTCCGTCCAATTGCTCGGCGATGAATTGCTCGACTTCCCCCATCCGAAAGAACTTGCGGGATATTGGATCCTTGACGATGACAGACGTCTCGTGGGACGTCTGCTGGGTGCGGACGATTAGATCCCTCCGGAGCCTCGGCGGGCGAGAATTCATGAGTTCCTTCGCAAGAAACGGAGTATTCTTGGTAGAGGGCGGCGGGTTCTTTTCCGCCACCCTCTATTCGTCCTTGAAAGAACCACCAGGCGTCCAGAGTGCAACTGACGCCTGGTGGGTGCCCTGAGTCTGATTACACCAACGCGGGCGACTTATTTGGAGCCGTGGCTCTTGGAGCCGTGGCTCTTGTCGCTCTTGTGGCTGCCGCCGCTTCCACAGCCGCAACCGCCTGGTGCGATCCGTTCCTCCAGCTTCTGCAGTTGGAGACTGATATGCTTCATGTTTTTCACCTCCTTCCGTTCGCAACGTAGGCGTCGGGGTTGTTCCCCGGGGCTGTGGGACGCCTATTCCGAAGTACCTGAGATGAAATCGGCTTAGGCGTGAGGATGGTCGCCAGTGGCCTATCCTCAGTACTTACACCGCATTGCTCTTCCCGTGAATGCTGACCGGCAACGTTTCCCGCAATTTCGAAGTGAGAGCACGCTGCGACCACACGTTGTATTGACTAACGGATACCCTCTCCGAATCTACTTGATAGCCAGCGTTTGGTTGGGAGTGTTGGTTGTCAGGCGCGATAGGCTTGCACGCGGGCCAAACTGAGGCCTGTGTCGCGAAACTCTTTAAGAGCGGCGCCCCTGACAATGCGGGCTTCCTTGACGAGCATGACTCCTCCAAGGCTGAAAGAAGCTGATCCGCCAGTATTCGTTTCGGTGCCTTTGTAGAATTCGCTGAAGCACCAAACGTCACGCAACGGCCGCTGCATGTTAATTTTTGCCCACGCAACCTGCGGCCGGGATCAGACGCGGCATCGTCTGTGCTTGGTTGTGTGGACCGGGTAAAACTGCGCCAAAACTCAGGGTCCGGTCCAAACTTATACGTCGGAGGGGGCCGCCCTGCAATCGGGTTCATTCATCAAATCTTCATAAGGGAATAGCTGAACTTTAGCGCCATTTGTGCAGGAATTCCCCTAACAACGGAACTGAATAGAGGGGGCGGGTTCTTCTCCGCCGCCCTCTATTCGCTCTTGAATAAGCTCCCAGGCATCCAGATTTGCCGCTGGCGCCTGGGTGGACACCCTGAGTTGGACTAGGTCAACGAGAGCCACCTTACTTGGAGCCGTGGCTCTTGGAGCCGTGACTCTTGTGACTGCCGCCGCTCTTGTGACTGCCGGAGTGATGGCTCTTGTGGCTGCCGCCCTTGGAGCCGTGGCTGCCGCCAGTTCCGCAGCAACACCCGCCGGGAGCGATGCGCTCCTCCAGCTTTTGCAGTTGGAGACTGATATGCCTCATGTTTTTCACCTCCTTTCTGTTTTGGATTGGCGAGACTTCAGATCTTTATTCTTTGGTGTTCTTTGATGGGGCCCGATGCTGAAGCGCCTCGCGAAAGAATTGACCATCGGACGCACGATGAGCGCTCCGTCTGGGGAAATCAATTCCCAACACGGCCTAACCCAAACGGATTAGGGGATAAGGCGTACAAGCGGCGACACGAGGAATCGGTGGATCAAAAGCAGAGAAAGCTGAGAAAGACGGCGGTAGCTAAACCACAAATTGCAAACCAATTCGGTATTGATTTGTGCCGGTGCGTTTCTCGCTCCAGCACACTTTCGCCAGCAAAGGAATACGGACAGGAACACCCGGTAAACGAAGCTCGCAGCGCACCAGGCCCGCGCTTTCCAGGGGCCGCGGGGCGCGAATACACAGACCCCCCGTACTGATATTCTCGATTTTAGCGCGCAGCAGTTTCGCACTTGGCTGCGGTTTGCCGGCGGGAGAGAGCTGGCTCGCCTCTAACTCCGTGGCAAAGGGAAACCGAGCGTACACCCGCTTTGGCTGCCCTCGCTGCAACTTCATGACTTGTAGAGAATGCCGCTTTGTTTCCCGCACATCTATACACTCGTTGGGTTAGTCCAAAAGGTGGGGCCGGGCGGGCACCAAAAGGCAGCAAGAGTGTACCGCGATCTAAGTCTTGGTGTGGATAAATTTGCTCATGATCCCGGAACGCGAGGTGACCCCCATCTTCATCATCGCAAGCCGCAGAAAAACCTTCAGAGTGTTGGTGCTGATGTTCATGCGGGCGGCGATCTCTTTGCTCGCCAAGCCCTGCACGAGGAGGCGAACGGCTTCCTCCTCGCGCGGCGTAAGATGGTACTGCTGGCAGATTTTGAGAACGTCCGCGGCAATTTCAGTACTGCGCTCCAGCAGAAGCGCCAACGAGGATCCGTTCGCCGCACCTGACTTGTTGCCCGGCGAATGCACATTGAAGAACCGGCAAGTGTAATGCCGGCCACCAGAGAGGAACTCCTTACACTCAGGGATCGTGACTTTGCGAGCTCCGTTTGCGACCATCGTGCGAATCTTCGCGGCGAATTGTTCAGCGAAATCCCTGGTCTTGGCCAGCTTTTCCGGGTGGAAGAGGATCTGCGCCGCTTGCGGGTTTACATACAGTGGCTTAAAAGTGGTGCTCAACAACAAGAAGCCCGCAGCTGAGTGGCTTGACTTGCGCGTGGCGTTTGCGCTGGCTTCGGGGCCGTTGGGTCTGCCGACTTGGGGGGGCTTGCGTGCCTGCCGGGTGGAACGCATCGTTATTCTCCGAGCGTTACCCTGAGATGCCATGGCGCTATTGCGCGAACATCGTTTGCGCAGGATTGAACAAAGCGCCGGCCCCGCATGCTCCAGCTTGATGCCCACGCGAACTCAGCGAAGCACCAAAACCGTACAGAGGCCACCGCATGTGACTGAGGTCGAGTCGGCGAGTGGCCAGGATCAGACGCGGCATCGTCTGCGCCAAATTGCGGGGACGGAGCAAGATTGCGCCGAAACTCAGGGTCCGGCCCAACTTATACTTTGCGAGAGTACGCCCCGCAATCAGGTCAATGCCTCAAAAATTGATCAAGAATCATCGGAGTATTCATAGTTGTCCATGAATGCGCAACGGGAGAACTCCGTAGTATCCAACTTATGGAAGGAAGTGCGTGTGCGGTGCTGCGCTGCGCCGGAAGACTGCCTAGCTGCTGAGCGCGTTGCCCACGCGCAGGACACTACCAAATTCCGTAGCGGCCACGCGGGTGTTGGTGGCCAGGCGGTAGTAGTGGTCGAAGCGCGATTCCGGCGTCCAGGCAGGGAGATTGGCGCGACGAAAATCGGAGAGGCGCTTCTGGAAACCGGGGATGATCTCTCCTGTACGCGGGTTGCGCGGGGGAACGGGACAACGAGCGCAAGGATTGCTGCCCTCGAAATTCACTGCGCCAATCCGGAATCTGACGGCACTGCGTTCTTCTTCGCCAAAGAGGTGGTCTTCCCAAAATGCCGGTACGCCATCGATTTCCAGCGTGGTGCGGAAGCGCTGGCGCGTTTCGTCGACGTCCATGCCATCAAACAACTCGCTTACGGCTTGCAAAGTGGCCGTGGAAACGATGGTTGGACCATTGGCGATACTGTCATCGGGGAAACCTTCGGGGGAATAGCGAACGGTGATGGGCTGCTCGAGAAAAGCGGAAAACCATTGGGAGGC
>Ga0209577_10005298_pt1 | contig 12032 bp, 10 predicted proteins | sample GraSoiAngelo_109_FD_185874 | JGI IMG/M metagenome (GOLD analysis project Ga0209577, IMG submission 185874) | Grasslands soil microbial communities from the Angelo Coastal Reserve, California, USA - 14_0903_12_20cm (SPAdes) (version 2) | ecosystem: Environmental > Terrestrial > Soil > Grasslands... | reverse complement strand
GCGCATTTCCGCGGGCAGCGTCGACACCTACCGCAGCCGCATTGCGCTCAAGCTCGGCATCGGCGACCTGCCGGCGCTCGTGCGCTTCGCCATCCGCCACGGCATCACGAGCGTGTAGCGGTTCGCCGTACGGATTTCCGTACAGCGGCCGTGTGGCCCGCACGCGCCAGTACATATTTCAGGACAGACACCGCCAGCGATCCCCGCTATCGTGCGCACGGTCGGCGACCGCCGGGGTGGCGGTTCATCAGTGCGCGATGAAAAAGAACACGAAAGCGACTCCGCTCGATGGCCTCAGTCCGCGCGAACGCCAGGTGCTGAAGCTCGTCGTCGAGGGCCGCACGAGCAAGGAGATCGCCGCCGCCATCGGCGTGAAACCCAGCACCATCGACACCTACCGCAGCCGCATCATGGCGAAGCTCGAAATAGGCGACCTCGCAAACCTCGTTCGTTTCGCCATTCGCCACGGGCTGATCAAGCCCTAAGGTGAAGGAACAGATCCGGATTCTTCAGGTCGAGGATAGCGCGGCCGACGCCGAGCTCATGGCACGGGCGCTGCGCAAGGCCGGCTACGACGTCGCCTGGACCCGCGTCGCCCGGGAAGCGGACTTCATCCGCGCCCTCGAGCCTGCGCCGGACGTGGTGCTCGCCGATTACCGCCTGCCCGGGTTCAGCGGGCTGCGCGCGCTCGAGCTGCTGAAGAGGCGCCATCCCGAGATTCCGCTGATCATCGTCTCGGGCACGATCGGCGAAGAGAAGGCAGTTGAGACGATTCGTCTGGGCGCCGACGATTACGTGTGGAAGGACCGCCTCGGCAGGCTGCCGACCGCGGTGCGCAACGCGGTGCTCGCCGCGCGCGAGCGCGCCGCGGGTCGCAAGACGCAAAGCGAGCTCGATGCGCTCGGCGAGCGGCTGAAATCCGTCGTCACCGCGCTGCCCGACGTGGTCTGGTCGATCGCCGTACCCTCGCGCGAGGTGCTCTACATCAGCCCCGCGGCAAGCGCGGTGTTCGGGCGCGAGCCGCGCGATTTCTACCAGGATCGCGATACCTGGATTTCGCTGGTGCATCCGGAGGACCGCCCGCGCGTCGTCGCAGCGCTTGAAACGCCGCTGCCGCGCGAGTACCAGTCCGAATATCGCATCGTGACGCCCTCGGGCGAAGTCCGCTGGATACAGGGCCGCGGGCGCTTCGTCACGGACGCCTCGGGCAAGGCGGGGCGCGCCGATGGCATCTCGCGCGACGTTACCGAGCTCGTTCGCCTCAGCGAGGCGCTGCGCGAGCGCGAGGCAGGTCTGCGCCATGCGCAGGTCATGGCAAAGCTCGCGCACGTGGTGACCGGCGACGACGGCGCGTTCGGCACATGGTCGGAAACGCTGCCGCAGCTCGCGGGCGTTGCGCCGCAAGAGCTGCCGCGAAGCACGCGCGATTGGCTGGAGCTCGTGCACGCCGCGGATCGCGCGCGCTTTCGCGCCACTTCGCTCGAGGCGGGCCGGACGCGGCGTCGCGCCGAGGTCGAATACCGCCTGCACCATGCCACGCGCGGCGTGATCCACGTTCGCCAGACCATGGAGCCGCTCGCCCCCGCCACCGAGGGTCCGCTTCGCTGGTTCAACACCTTGCAGGACATTACCGAATCCAAGCTCGCCGAGGAGCGCATCCAGCGCCTGAATCGCGTGTACGCGGTGCTGAGTGGCATCAATGGCGCGATCGTGCGCATCCGCGAGCAGCGCCAGCTCTTCGACGAGGCCTGTCGCGTGGCCGTCGAGGCCGGCCGCTTCGTGATGGCCTGGATCGGCCTCGTCGATGACGAGGCGGCGCTCGTGCGGCCGGTCGCCGCCCACGGCGAGCAGGTGCAGGCGTTTCTCGCCAATGCGCCGCTCGCCGTGCTCGAAAGCAAGCCCGGTGGCCGCGGCCTCGCCGGGCGCGCCATCCGCACCAAGTCGGTGATCGTTTCGAGCGACGTGAAGCACGATCCGCAGCACCTGATGCGCAAGGAGCTCGACGAGCGCGGCATCAATTCGCTCGCCATCCTGCCGCTCCTGGTCGACGGCGAAGCGCTCGGCGTGCTCGCGCTCTATGCGGCGGATGTCGGCTTTTTCGACGAGGAGGAGCTGCGCCTGCTGCGCGAGCTGGCGGGCGACGTCGCCTTCGCGCTCGATCACATCCGCAAGGCGCAGAAGCTCGACTACCTGTCCTATTACGACCCGCTCAGCGGGCTGCCCAACCGCACGCTGTTCCACGAGCGGCTGAAGCTGCAGCTCGAAGAGGCGGCGCGCAAGGGCGAGCGCGTGGCGCTGCAGATCCTCGACGTCGAGCGCTTCAAGAGCGTGAACGACACGCTCGGCCGCCAGGCCGGGGACGGAGTGCTGGTGGATCTCGCGAGACGCATTCAGCAGGGCGCACTACCGACGAGCTGGTTCGCGCGCCTGGAAGCCGATCACTTCGCCATCGTCATGCCGGGCGTGAGCGCCGGCGAGCAGGTGGCGCGGCGCACCGAGCAGCGCATGACTGAAGTATTCGGGGTGCCGTTCGAGATCGGCGAGGCGAAGCTGCGCCTCGCGGCGCGCGTCGGCATCGCGCTTTTCCCCGACGATGCTACGGACGCCGAAGCGCTTTTGCGCAATGCCGAGGCGGCGCTGAAGAAAGCGAAGGCCATCGGCGAGCGCTATCTCTTCTATACGCAGGAGATGACCGCGCGCATCGCCGAGAAGCTCGCGCGCGAGAACCGGCTTCGCCAGGCGCTCGAGAAGGACGAATTCGTGCTGCACTATCAGCCGAAGGTCGATATCGAGGCTCGCACCGTGATGGGCATGGAAGCGCTCATCCGCTGGCAGAGCCCCGAGCTCGGTCTCGTGCCGCCCCTGCAGTTCATCCCGCTGCTCGAGGAAACCGGCCTCATCCTGCCGGTCGGCGCCTGGGCGTTGCGCCGGGCGGCGCTCGACCACCGCGCCTGGGTCGAGGCCGGGCTGAAGCCGCCCAGGGTCGCGGTCAACGTCTCGGCGATCCAGTTGCGCCAGCGCGACTTCGTCGAGGCGGTCGAGCGCTCGGCCGCCGACGGCGTCTCGCCCCCCGCGATCGAGCTCGAGCTCACCGAGAGCCTGGTGATGGAGGACATCGAGGCGAGCATCGACAAGCTGACCGCGCTGCGGCGCCTCGGCATCGGCATCGCGATCGACGACTTCGGCACGGGCTACTCCTCGCTCTTCTACCTCGCGCGGTTGCCGGTGGAGGCGCTCAAGATCGACCGCTCGTTCGTCGCCACCATGGTGCAGGACCCGAGCACCATGACACTCGTGGAGACCATGATCTCGCTCGCCCATTCGCTGCGCCTCAAGGTGATCGCCGAAGGCGTGGAGACCGAGGAGCAGGCGACGATCCTGCGGCGGCTGCGCTGCGACCAGATGCAGGGCTATCTCTTCAGCCGGCCGATAGCCCGCGAGCAGATGGCCGCGCTGTTGGCGAGCGGCTCCGGCTTGTCGCGTCCGGCGTGAAGGCCCGCGTTCACGCCGGTCGCCTGCGCGTCCTCATCGCCGACGATGAGCGCGACACCGTCCTAACGTTGACTCAGCTCCTGCGCGACGAGGGTCACTTGACGCGCGGGGTCTATCGCGGCGCGGAAGTGCTCGCTGCCCTACAGGACTTCGATGCCGATGTGGTGCTTCTCGACCTCGCGATGCCGGACAGGAGCGGATGGGAGGTTGCGCGCGCAATTCGGGCCCAGTCCGGATACGAGCGCTCGGTGCTGATCGCAATGAGCGGCATTTACAGGCAGTCGGCCGATCGCATCCTGGGCGCGATGGGCGAGTTCGACCACTACGTGGCCAAGCCCTGCGATCCCGCCGCGCTGCTCGCGCTCCTTCGGGGCCCCTAGCCACTTTCGCGACTAAGCGCCGGGTATGCTGCCAGCGCCATGGCGAAATCGAACAAGCAGTGGCTGCGCCGCCACGTCACTGATCCGTACGTGCGCAAGGCGCGAGAGCAGGGCTATCGCTCGCGCGCTGCGTACAAGCTCATCGAGCTCAACGAGCGCGAGAAAATTTTTCGCCCGGGCGCGATGGTGGTCGATCTGGGCGCGGCGCCCGGGAGCTGGTCGCAGGTGGCGGCGCAAAAGGTCAGCCCGGGCGGCAAGGTGATTGCTGTTGATCTCCTCGACATTGCCCCCATTTCAGGCGTGACGGTGATCCAGGGTGACTTTCGCGACGCAAAACTCATCGAGGCCCTCGGCGGCGCGAAGGCCGATGTCATTCTTTCCGATGTTGCGTCGAACCTGTCGGGCATAGCAAACGTCGACCAGGCGCGCGCCGCGGCTCTTGCCCACGCGGCGATGGATATGTGCCGAAAAGCCTTAAAGGGCGACGGAGTATTCGTGCTCAAGGCCTTCCACGGCGAGGCGTTCGACGAAGTATTGCAACGTTTGAAACGCGAATTCGGCAAAGTGAGCGTGCGAAAGCCCGGCGCCTCGCGCGGCGAGTCCCGGGAAACCTATGTGGTGGCGCGCTCATTTCGACATATTTGAGCGTAAGATGGACGGCTCGCTGCACCCGCAAAAAACAGGAGTAAGTCTTTGAACAACATGCTTAAGAACCTGGTCATCTGGCTCGTCATCGGGCTGGTGCTGATGACCGTGTTCAACCAGTTCAACAACCGCCAGACCGCCCAGGCGCCGATGGAGTATTCGCAGTTCCTGGAGGAGGTGAAGTCGGGCCGCATCTCCAAGGTGACGATCGAGGGCCGCCAGCTCAAGGCGCAGACGGTCGACGGCAAGCGGGTGACGAGCTACTCGCCGGGCGACATCTGGCTGGTGTCGGACCTGCTCAAGTACGGCGTGAAGATCGAGGCGAAGCCGGAGGAGGAGCCTTCGCTCCTCATGAACATCTTCGTCTCCTGGTTCCCGATGCTGCTCCTCATCGGCGTATGGATCTTCTTCATGCGCCAGATGCAGGGCGGCGGGCGCGGCGGCGCGTTCTCGTTCGGAAAGTCGCGCGCTCGGATGATGGATGAGTCGACGAACACCGTTACGTTCGCCGACGTCGCCGGCTGCGAGGAGGCCAAGGAGGAAGTGGCCGAGCTGGTCGATTTCCTGCGCGACCCGTCCAAGTTCCAGAAGCTCGGCGGGCGCATCCCGCGCGGTGTGCTGATGGTCGGCAATCCCGGCACCGGCAAGACGCTGCTCGCGCGCGCCATTGCTGGCGAGGCCAAGGTGCCGTTCTTCTCGATCTCGGGCTCGGACTTCGTCGAAATGTTCGTCGGCGTCGGCGCGGCGCGCGTGCGCGACATGTTCGAGCAGGCGAAAAAGCATGCGCCGTGCATCGTGTTCATCGATGAGATCGATGCGGTCGGCCGTCAGCGCGGCGCGGGCCTCGGCGGCGGCAACGATGAGCGCGAGCAGACGCTGAACCAGCTCCTCGTCGAGATGGACGGCTTCGAGGCGACCATGGGCGTGATCGTCATCGCCGCGACCAACCGGCCGGACGTGCTCGACCCGGCCCTTCTGCGTCCGGGCCGCTTCGACCGGCAGGTGGTGGTCCCGCTCCCCGACATCCGCGGCCGCGAGGAAATCCTCAAGGTGCATATGCGCAAGGTGCCGCTCGCGCCGGACGTCAAGGCGGACATCATCGCGCGCGGCACGCCCGGGTTCTCGGGCGCCGACCTCGCCAACCTGGTAAACGAAGCGGCGCTCTTCGCCGCGCGCGGCAACAAGCGCCTGGTCGAGATGGACGACTTCGAGCGCGCCAAGGACAAGATCATCATGGGCGCCGAGCGCCGCTCGATGGTGATGCCGGAAGAAGAGCGCAGGAACACCGCCTACCACGAGTCGGGCCACGCCATCGTCGCGCGCCTGCTGCCGAAGACCGACCCGGTGCACAAGGTGACCATCATCCCGCGCGGGCGCGCGCTCGGCGTGACGATGCAGCTGCCGACCGAGGACCGCTACAGCCAGGACCGCGATCGCCTGATGAACATGGTCGCGGTGCTCTTCGGCGGCCGCGTCGCCGAGGAGCTGTTCATGCACCAGATGACGACCGGCGCGTCGAACGACTTCGAGCGCGCCACCGAAATCGCGCGGCGCATGGTCACGCAATGGGGCATGTCGGACGAGCTCGGCACCATGGTGTACGGCGAGAACGAGGGCGAGATCTTCCTCGGCCGCTCGATCCAGACGCACAAGAACGTGTCGGAAGCGACCATGCAGAAGGTCGACGCCGAGATCCGCCGCATCATCGACATGCAGTACCGCCTGGCGAGGAAGCTGCTCGAAGACAACCGCGACAAGGTCGAGGCGATGGCCAAGGCGCTGCTCGAGTGGGAAACCATCGACGCCGACCAGATCGGCGACATCATGGCCGGCAAGCCGCCGCGGCCGCCGAAGCCCTCCGGCTCGCAGACCACCAAGCCGCCTGCCGGTGAAGGCGGCAGCACCGAGGGCGCTACCGCGCCTGCCGCGCCCGCCTGAATGTCGTTCCCGCGAAAGCGGGAACCCATGTTTTAAAAAACTAGGCCCTCGCTTTCGCGGGGGCGACGTTGCCGCGCTTTCGTAAACGACGTTCCCCTAGAATCTGCCGCAGTGCTCCGCTGCGGCAGATTTTCATTCCGGCTCGATGAGCCGCTCATCATGGGCGTGGTGAACGTCACGCCCGATTCGTTTTCCGACGGTGGCCGCTACTTCGCGCCCTCCGCGGCGATCGCGCATGCGCGCGCGCTCGCCGTGGAGGGCGCGCACCTCATCGACATCGGCGGCGAGTCGACGCGGCCGGGCGCCGCGCCGGTGTCGGAGGACGAGGAGCTCGCGCGCATCCTGCCGGTGCTCGAAGCGCTCGGCGACCTGTGCGTTTCGGTGGACACGCGGCGCCCGGCGGTCATGGAGGCGGCGCTCGATGCCGGCGCCTCGATGATCAACGACGTCCAGGCGCTGCAGGCGCCCGGCGCGCTCGGTGCGGTTCGCGAAGCGCAGTGCGCCGTCTGCCTCATGCACATGAAGGGCGAGCCGGCGACGATGCAACGCGAGCCGCACTACGATGATGTGATGCGCGAGGTGAAAGGTTTCTTGCAGGAACGGGTCGCGGCGGCCGTGGCGGCCGGGATCGCCCGCGAGCGCATCGTGGTGGACCCGGGCTTCGGCTTCGGCAAGACCGCTGCGCACAATCTCACGCTGCTAAAGCGCCTCGGGGAATTCGGCGAGCTCACCGTGCCCCTGCTCGTGGGACTGTCGCGCAAATCGACCATCGGCAAGCTCACCGGCCGCGCCTCCGGCGAGCGCCTCGCCGGCGGCCTCGCCATGGCGCTCATCGCCCTGCAAGGCGGCGCGACTATACTGCGCGTGCACGACGTGAAGGAGACCCGCGACCTGATCGCGGTCTGGCAAGCAGTGAGGGCGGCATGACGCGCAAATATTTCGGCACCGACGGCGTCCGCGGCACGGTAGGCGAAAGCCCCATGACGCCGGACTTCGTCCTGCGCCTCGGTTACGCCGCGGGCAGAGTGCTCTCGGGGCAGAGCAAGAACCCGGCAGTGCTGATCGGCAAGGACACCCGCATCTCGGGCTACATGATCGAATCGTCGCTCGAAGCCGGGTTTTCAGCCGCCGGCGTTGACGTGCACATGTGCGGCCCGATCCCGACGCCGGCAGTGGCGTATCTCACGCGCGCGCTGCGCCTCTCGGCGGGTGTGGTGATCAGCGCCTCGCACAATCCTTATCCCGACAACGGCATCAAGTTCTTCTCCGGCGACGGCTTCAAGCTGCCCGACGACACCGAGGCGGCGATCGAAGCGGAGATGGACCAGCCGATGCGCTGCAACCAGGCGGCCGAGCTCGGCAAGGTGTGGCGGCGCGAGGACGCGGGCGGACGCTACATCGAGTTCTGCAAGTCGACCTTTCCGAACGAGCTGGATCTCAAGGGCTTGAAGATCGTCGTGGATGGGGCGCATGGCGCGGCATACAACATCGTGCCGCACGTCTTCCACGAGCTCGGCGCCGAGGTCGTGGCGATCGGCGTCAAGCCCGACGGCCTGAACATCAACGACGGCGTCGGCGCCACCAAGCCGACGGCGCTGCAGCGCGCCGTCGCCGAGCACAGCGCCGACCTCGGCATCGCGCTCGATGGCGATGGCGACCGCGTCGCGATGGTGGACGCCCAAGGCCAGGCCTACGACGGCGACCAGCTCATGTTCGTCATCGCGCGCCACAGGGTGCAATGCGGAGCGGCGAAGAAGGCGCTGAAAGGCGTCGCCGGCACGCTGATGACGAACCTGGCCTTCGAGAAGGCGATGACGCGCCTCGGCGTCGCCTTCGGCCGTGCACGCGTCGGCGACCGCTATGTGCTCGAGCTGATGCGCGAGAAAGGCTGGGAGCTCGGCGGCGAGAATTCCGGCCACGTCATCTGCCTCGACAAGCACACCACCGGCGACGGCATCGTCTCGGCGCTACAGGTGCTGCACGCGGTGCGCGAATCCGGCCGTACGCTCGCGGAGCTGACCACGGATCTCGTGATGTATCCGCAGGTGCTCCTCAACGTCGCCGTGCCCAAGGGTTTTGACTGGAAGAAACATTCGGCGATAAAGAGCGCGCAGGCGGACGCCGAGCGTTCGCTCAACGGCCGCGGCCGCGTGCTGCTGCGCCCCTCGGGCACCGAGCCCGTGCTGCGGGTGATGGTCGAGGGCGAGCCGCGCGAGGCGATCGAATCGGCGGCGCAGTCGATCGCCGCCGCCGTGAAGAGCGCCGCGCGCGTCTAAGCGAGGGCGACCCGACGGGTGCGCAGGCCGTCGACGCTCCAGGCGCCCGGACCCGCCGCGGCGAAGAAGAGGAACACGAAGCAGTAGAGCACCGCAAGCTCGCCGCGGTTGAGGAGCGGCAGCAGCACATAGCCCTGGCCGGCATGGCCGATGAAGTAGGCGAAGGCCATCTCGCCGCACATGATGAACGCCGCTGGCCGGGTGAAGAGGCCGAGGAGCAGCAGCACGCTGCCGACGAGTTCGATGATGCCGGCGACGCCCATGAGCGAGAAAAGCTGCAGGTTGTCGAACGCCCCTACGTGCGGCGCGCCGAAGAGCTTCGCCGTGCCGTGCGCGATGAAGAGGTAGGCGGTGACGATGCGTAGCAACGCCTGCGCGCGGGGTGTCCAGGTGCTGTAGAAGGCGTGGTCGAGAGGCATGCCGGGTCTCCTGTGCGGATGCGAAGTATATTCAGCCGCGCCGCCGCTGCAGCCACACGGCGGCAGCAAAGAGGACGGCGGCGAGCGCGACGAGCTTCGCGCACGGCAGCGCGATATCGGAGCCGCTGCCTTGGCGCAGGAGCACGGCATGGAAGCCGTCGAGGGCCCAGGCCATCGGCGAAAGGCTGGCCACGGCCTGCATCGTGGCCGGCATCACGAAACGCGGCACCATGATGCCGCCGAGCGCGGCGGCGAGGATGTTGCCCACGCCGCCGATCACCGTCGCCTGCTCGAGCGTTCGCGCACACACGGCGACGAGCAGCCCCCAGGCGATCGCCGCGAGGCTGGTGCATGCCGCGACCGCGGCCAAGAGGTCCCAACGCGCGGGCAGCGAGAGCGCCTCGCCGCCGAGCCAGGGCACGAGTGTCAGGCCCGCCGCGAGCATGAGAATCGTCTGCAGCAGGTTGATGACAAAGAACGGGCCGATCTTGCCCACGAGCAGCAGCGAGAACGCCACCTGCTGGCTCCTCAAGCGCGCGGCCGTGCCGTCGCGGCGCTCGACGATGAAGAGCGCGGAGATCGGCAGCACTACGAAGAACATGCCGAAGATGAGCCACGCGGGCACGTTCTGCTGCACGGAGGAGGGCCGCGCCGGGCGCGGGCTGCCGATCACCTCGACCGACACGTTGGTCGCGCGCTTGAGATCGATGCCGAGCGCGGCGCCGAGGAGCCGTTCGCGGAACGCGAGGAGCTGCAGCGCGTCGAGCGCCGGATCGGCAAGCACGGTCACCGGGCCCGTGCCGTCGTATTGCGCGGGCAGGAGCACTACTAGGCCAAGGCGGCCGCGCCGCAGCTCGTCGCGCGCGTGGCGCTCGTCGGCCGGGGCGGGGACGGCGCGGAAGCCCTCGCCCGCAAGCCGCTCGCCAAGCTTCGGGCTCCCCAGCACGGCGAAATCGGTGACGCGAGCGCCCTCCTTGAATGCATCGGAGAGGGCGAGCGACATGATGACGATGAACGCCGCGGGCATGAGGAAAAGCACGGCGAGCCCATGCACATCGCGCGAGAGCGCAAGCCACTCCTTGGTCCACAGCGCGGTGAGGATGCGCAGCATCAGTCGCGCAGGCTGCGGTCGGTGAGCCGCATGAAGAGCTGCTCGAGATCGCGCTCGCCGTACGCGATCGACAGGGGCTCGCACCCGGCGGCTTGCGCCGCCTGCAGCGCTTGCACGAGATCGGCGGGCGCGCCGAGGCGCAGCTCATAGCGCAGCGTGCCGTCTTCGCGCAGGTCGAAGCGAGCGCGCCACTGCGCCGCGAGCGCCGCCGGCAACGGCGCGCTCAGGCGCAGCGCGAGCGAGCGGGCGGAGTCCTGCAGCACTTCGGCGAGCGGGCCTGCGAGCAGCACGCGCCCATGGTCGATGATCGCCACGCGGTCGCAGATCGCCTGCACCTCCTCCATGTAGTGGCTGGTGTAGACGACGATGCGATCGGGCGCGGCGAGCGCGCGGATTCTCTCGAGCAGGAAGGCGCGCGATTGCGCGTCGACGCCGACGGTCGGTTCATCGAGCAGCAGGACCTGGGGCTCGGTGAGTAGCCCGATGGCGAAGTTGAGCCGGCGCTTCAAGCCGCCGGAGAGCTCGCCCGCGCGGCGCTCGAGCACGGGCTCGAGCCGCGCAAACGCGCTCGCCGCCGCGACGCGCTCGGCGAGTCGCGCGGCGCCGAGCCCCTGCACGCCGCCGAAAAAGCGCAGGTTCTCGCGGCAGGTGAGCATCGGGTAGAACGCATGCTCCTGCGGCACGAGCCCGAGCGAGCGCGGCGCACGGCGGCGCGCCTCGGCGAGCGGCGCGCCGTCGAGCAGCATGTCGCCGCTCGCCCCGCGGAGCTGCCCGGCGATGAGCGAGATGAGTGTGGTCTTGCCGGCGCCGTTCGGCCCGAGGAGGCCGAAGACGCCGCCGCGCGGAATGTCGAGCGTGAGTCCCTGCAGCGCGGCGTCGTTCGCGCCCGGGTAGCGGAACGTCAAGTCGCGCAGGCTCAGAGCGCCCATGCGAGCCTCGCCTGGTTGAGATCTGCGAAGAAGCGCTGCTCGCGCGACGCGATGTCGCGCAGGCGCGCGGCGAGCGCCGGCGGCTCGAAGGCGATGCGCCGCTTGATCATCTTCGCGGCTGCGAAGGCGAACTGCTGCCACTCGTCGCCGATCTCGACGAGCCGCGCGGCGAGCGCCTCGAGCGGACCGTAGCCGGTCGTTGCGGCGAGCTCCTGGAGAAACGCGGCGTAGATGAAGCGGAAGCCCGCGCCGCCGGTGCCGATCTCCTCCTGCATGCGCACGATGTGGCCGATGTAGAGCTTGGCGGCGCCATCGTGCTCGGCACAGCCGAGCCCCTCCACCGCGCGCGCGAGCCAGCGGATGCCGCGCACGCCGACGAGCGGCAGCGGCGTGTGCAGCATGATGTGCGCGGTGCGCGCGAGCGCCCGGCGGCCGAGCGCGCGCCAATCGCCCGCCGGCGGCGGCCGGGTCAGGTAGTAGAGGCGCCCCTTCGGCGCCAGCACGCCTTTGGCAAAGCGTGCCTTCTGCAGATCCTGGCGCGCGCAGCGCACCGGCGTCTCGGCCACCGGATCGCTCACCAGGTATTCGTCTCCCTCGCGCCCATAGACGAGCAGGTTGTGCGCGTTGAAGTGAAAGCGCAGATCCGGCGGGATGTACGGCAGCCAGTAGATCGACGTCTGCAGGCCGACGACTTTGCCTTCGTCGAGGAGCGCGTCGAGGCGCGCCATCCCCGCCTCGGGCGAGCGGAACGTCTCGAAACGCACGCCGAGGTCGAGGCCGCGGTCGAGCGCGCGCACGATCGCGCCGGGCGGCATGCGGTAGGCAATGAGCGGCAGGCCGTT
>Ga0209577_10005297_pt1 | contig 12037 bp, 9 predicted proteins | sample GraSoiAngelo_109_FD_185874 | JGI IMG/M metagenome (GOLD analysis project Ga0209577, IMG submission 185874) | Grasslands soil microbial communities from the Angelo Coastal Reserve, California, USA - 14_0903_12_20cm (SPAdes) (version 2) | ecosystem: Environmental > Terrestrial > Soil > Grasslands ... | reverse complement strand
GGAGTCCGCCGCTCTGCTTTACGAACGACAACGGGTCGATGAGCCGGTGCACGCGGATCCGCCAGTCCTCGCCCATAGCGGCGACCGCAGGATCCGGATCGTGGCCGTGGCTCACCCAGGCCGAGGCGACGTCGAAGACCTCACGGAGCGAGTACTGGCGCGGGTCCTTCGCCTCGGAGAGGCCGACGCCTGAGGCGATGGTCCTTACCTCTCGATGCCACTCGCCTCCGAGAGCGCTTGTCCACTCATCGATCCAGAACCGCCGAAGGAGCTCCTCGAGGTGGTTGACCCAATGGGATTTCTCACCAAAGAGTTGGATATCCCGCTCGATGCGAGCCAGGAATAGACCATCGAAAAGCGGCGCAAACCGAGGGTATCGCTGCCGCACGTCCTCGTACTGGCGGAAGACATCGGCCAGCGAATACCGATCGGCGCGGTCCAACGCTGCGATGTTCTTCGCCACCGCAGCGCTCAGCGACGTCAGATTCTCCTCCAGCCGCACGAGCGGCTCGGAGAATTCCTCCCATGTGCAGTCGATGCAGTCTGTTTCTGGCGCGTTCCCGTTGGCGATGAGCAGAGTCATGGGACGCAGCCCTCTGTCAAGCGCGAAGCCCGACATCCAGGTTATGAAGGTCAAGACCTCCGAATAGCGGTCGACGACCGCTTTGACGAGGAACTCGGCACCGCCGCGACACTGGTAGAGCGACACGTTTCGGAGCGAGTCGAATCCCTCTGCGACGACATATCGGGCGAGCTCATCGAAGTGCTTCGCGTTCGGTGGCACGTTCGGAAGACGGGACAGGACGACGTAGAGCTTGACAGCGACTTCATGTTCGGCCGGGAGGTGATGCAGCAAGCCGGCGTCACGTAGGTCAAGGACGTCCTGATCCGTTGAGAGTGCCTTGCCGGCGCTCTCTCTGGCCGTGAGTCGCTCGATCTGCTGGCGGTGATTGCGGGCATCGCTCGGGACCTTGTTGAGGTGCTGCGCCCAGAGATAGGTGATCCGGTCGGTCTCGAAGTCACGCATCACCGCCACACCGAAGTTGCGTGTGAGCAGGCGCATCAGGCGTTCGTATTTCTGCGCGGTGCACCAAACGCGCACGAGAACGTCGTAGTAGCCGTAGATGAGGTACACGCAGTAGGAGGAGATCAACGCGCGATCGCAGGCCTTCGCGATTCTCGGCACGTCGGCCGGATCGGGCCCATCGAAACGAAGCAACAGGTAGCGGCAGTGCTCCCTGTACTCATGGTGGGCTTGCGGGTCCCACACATACCTGTCGCTCAGGATGTTCGTCGTTCTGAAGCTCACCTCGTGCACATCGGTCACGTCGCGCCTCCGGTCTTGTTCGCACTCGGGTCGCGCCCGGGAACTCCGGAGCGCGACGCCATTGTCGTGAAGGCAGACACGGGTATCCATGGTCCGTCGCCCGCGGGTTTCCATCGCCAAAACCCAAACTGCGCATTACAGACGGCTCCTGTGCCGCGAGGCGAGAGCGTGACTAGGGGCGAGCAGCGCGCCGCTTTGGATGGTGGGGAAATCGCGTCGCACTGTTGAAGATCCGTCGCAGCTGCTCGACGCGCGGCGTCCTCGCCACGGGGTTGCCCTCAGCATCGACCGCCTGAAGCGTCCCCGCGGCCGCGGCCGCTGCCGCTCGGAGCTTCTCGGAGGTCCGTTCGTCCGCGCGACGCTGCCTGGCCCGGTCCAGAAGCGACTGGTAGGGGGGGCGCTCGAGCACGTCGATCAGCTTGTTCACCTGCGTTCGCGCCATGATGCCGAGCTCGGGGATCTCTTCGGGCGCCGAAGGCTGTGGAAGACCCTCAAGCGAGGACCTGAGGTCGCCCTCGGTGCCCAACAGTCGTAGAAGATGCTCGAGCTCTTGGCGTCGGACGAAATGATCGACCTTTGCTTCGGCGACTCGGCGACGGATTATGTCCTCGTCAAAGGCGTAGGGGTGACCTGTCACAGCGATGATCCTCGGAGCGTCGCCCGATGCCTCACGAATATGCGTGATGACTCCGATCGCCGGGAAATTTGTGTCCTCCCCTGAGTCGTCGGCCACGTCGCAGACGACATAGTCGACCTCGGGCCACCCCCGCCATGTCAGCGCCTCTTCGAACGTCATTGTCGCAACGACACGAGCTCGCCCGGTCCGCTCGATCATCAGTTGCGTTCCGAGCTGGGCGCTCTCGAGATCATCGATGACTGCGATGGTCAACTCATCGTCGTGCAAAGTCCCTCTCCCTTGAGCGTGAAACCAACCGTTGGAGTTGCCGGTGGAGATCGAGCGGATGGTCGACCGGCGCGAGGGAACCCAGAAGCTGCTCGGCGGCTTCACGCAGCAACGTCCACTCTTCGGCCTCCGCACCAGCGACGACCCGATCGCTGCGGATCTGACGAGCCTGCCCGTACGTGGCGCGCAGGGTCGACGCATCTCGTTCGATGTGTGAGCGGAACCACCAGGTTGCTGCGAAACCTGAGAAGTTCCATGCAAGCATCATCACTGCATGCCCCCAGCGTCGTGGCCGGGGAGCACTCCACAGGCCCAGGCAGATCGCGCCACATTGAGAGGCACCGAGGGCGAGCCGCTGGCGCCGATCGAGAGATCGCAGCGTGAACCCGGCGACGAGCGCGCTCGGCTTCATGCCGATCTCCACCGGCAGGCAGGGCGAGCCATCCGGCCTCTTGGCTCGGCCAGCGAGTCCCCGGGTCACACTGACCGTATGAACGAGCCCAGCGATTGTTGTGAGCGCTAGGACTTGCGGATGGGCGCGCTCGCCGCGGCGTCGAATTGCGCGGTTCGACCACCAAGTCAACGTCGCAAAGGTCCCTGCTCCGGCCACGATCCACTTCGGCCGGACCCCATGGAACACCGTCGTCGCGTCGGCAACCGACCACACGACACCGAGGGCGACGGCCGCCGCCGTGGGATCGCTCCAGACGATGCGGGGCGTCAGCTCCGGGTCGGGCGGGAGCACGACGCGTTGGCCGTCCACGTCAAGGACTACTCGCTGTCCGGGACGGTCTGCCTCCCGCACAAGTACGACGGGCGACCCGGTGAAGACAAAGTGGCCCGAGGTCTGATCGCGGCGCTCCAATGCCCCCGCCAGCTGGGTTTGCTGGGTCGTGGTGATGACTACGAGGCCATGGTCTCCCTCTAGGAACGACGGGTCCTGCAGCTGGTCGGCTGGGCTTGAGCGCTCGACCCGTCGGTTGATCTCGGTCTTTGCGTCGCGAAATGCGGTGGCGAGGTCGAGTGTCCCGCGCCCGAGGACCGCGTCGTGGACCGCTTGCTTGCGCCCGCCGAGGACCGTCCCGAGCGGCGAGCGCTCGTCGATCTCAGTACCGACCAAGAAGGGGCGGGCGTTGCTGATCACGTCGTGGGGGGTCTCCCAACTCCGGCCGTTGTAGTGAAGGCGCGTCACCGCCACGCGGTGCCGTCCCTCGCGTCGAAGCCGTTCGGCCATGCGGTCCGTTTCCGCCTCAAGCTCCTGCCGGACCTGCTCGGCCTTGGCGCGCTGGACGCGGCGCAATCCGAGACCCCCCACGAGCGCCGCGCCCTCCATCGCGTGTGAGGACGGCGAGAAAGGCCACCCAAACTTCTGCGCCAAAACGGCCGTGGTCGCCATCTGGAACACGGGGACAGCCAACGCGGGCATGCCGTACATGAGCGCGGCTTCCATCGTCAGGGGCGCACCGAGAACGGCTGCGTTTCCACTTGGCATCTGCAGCTGAGCGGTCCACAGCGCCATGTCGGCGGCATCCACGAGCATCCGTTCAGCGGTCCGCACGCGTCCACTCTTGGCCAAGCGCCAGCCCTCGACCGCGTCCCAGACGATCCCCGCTGCGGCGAGCGCGACCGCGACTCGCCGCCGCGATCGCACCCGGCTGGTCGAGGCCATCGCCGATGCGAGGAGCAGGCGGGCGACCGGACGGAGAACGAGGTGAAGGACGACGCGGCTGCGCACGACCAGTTCTGAGCGGCTTCTTCCGACCTCGAGAGGGTCGACCACGGAGGCGGCGCGAGAACGCAAGTGCTCCCGGATTCCGGCCCGCAGAGCGCCTATTTGCATCTCTACGCTCATACCCACGCAGCTGAGGCTCGCGCACCCATCATCTTGTCTCCGGCACCATCGTGGGTTTCAACGCCTGGATTCCCGCAGGCCAGGGCGCTGATCTCCCAGGCGATGCCCGCGCCGGACGCGTCCGCTACGGCGCGGGGCGCGGTCGGGCTCAACCGCCGGTCGATCGATGATGCGACGTTCCGCAACAGCAGTCTGGGCGTCAGCCGCCGACTGCTCGGGCCGCCCCACGCGGGGTGGGCGCGCCTCGACACCAAGGCGTGCACGGGAGGCGGACCATCGCGAGGGGCGCCCACCGCACACGAACCCGTTGGCGCTGACGCTGTCAGGGCGGACCGCACGCACGAGAAGCCCGCGAGTTCAGCGCGTGACCATCGTGTCGGAGGGCGCGCTCCGACACGGATCTCGCGATATGGCACGGGCCCCGGAACCGTGACATTCGACCAAGTTTACAAACCGACAGACGGTATGTAAGTTCGTCGCATCGAACTCGCAGACCATCTGGTGGAGGTCCGCGTACCGCCACGATCGCTATGGCGGGCCCGCTTGAACAACCTCCTCGCCCGTGTCCCGTTGCTTCCGACCGTGTGGGCCCAGGCGCACGTTCGGATCTACCGGGCGTCGGCGGGACGGCTGCTCGGGAAGTGGTCGGGCATGCCCGTGGCGATCCTCCAGACCACCGGACGACGTAGCGGCAAGGCACGGGCCACGCCCGTCGTGTATCTGCGTCGTGGCGACGACATCGTCATAGTGCCGGCGTCCGCGGGTTCCTCGCCTGCCCCGCAGTGGTGGCGCAACCTGTCGCGGCGGGCGGAAGGCGCCGAACGCAACCACTTGTGGGCGGCGATCGTCGATGCGTACCCCGACGTCGCCCACTTCGAACGGTACGCGGGAGAGGAGCTAAAGCTCGTGATACTCAAGCGCGCCGACAGCGGTGCGAGAACATGGAACGGCACACCACTGGTCGGAGGATCCCAGCTCGGTCCCGTCCACCAGGCAATGGTGGGTCACGGTCCGATCCAGTACCACGACATCGGGGACGGCCCCGTCCTGTTATTCGTTCACGGGCTGTGGGTCAACGGGGACCTGTGGCGCAAGGTCGTCCCCCTCCTGCGCGACCGGTACCGCTGCGTGGTTCCGCACCTGCCTTTCGGTGGCCACCGGGCGCCGCTGCACACCGACGCCGACCTCCGTCCGACCGGTGTGGCGCGGCTGCTCGACGAGTTCATGGGCGAACTCGGCCTCGAGGACGTCACGGTGATCGCCAACGACACCGGCGACGCCTACGCGCAGGTGCTGGTGACCACGTACCCCGAGAAGATCTCGCGCCTCGTCCTGACACCCGGCGACGCCTTCACGAACTTCCTGCCCTATTCCATCAAGCCGATGCGACCGTTGGCCCAGCTTCCCGGTGGGACACGAGCGCTCGCCAAGTTCTGGCGGTCACGGCTGGGCAAGGCGCTGATCATGGGGCCGCTGACAAAGCGGCGGCCGAAAGATGAGGTCCTCGAGTCGTACTTCGGCCCGGCCGACCAGAGCCGCGCCATCCGCCGTGATCTCCGAAGGCTGCTCGCCCATGCGTCGCCGCGGGCAACACTTAGGGCAGCACGACGGCTCCGCGCATTCAGAAAGCCCGTCCTGGTCGTCTGGACGAGGCGCCGCAACCTCGTCTTTCCCCTCCGACACGGCCGCCGTCTGGCGAAGTTGTTGCCCCTCGGCCGTCTCGAGCTCGTCGACGACAGTTACGTGTTCATCTCCGAAGACCGCCCCGACCTGCTGGCCGCGCTGATCGAAGAATTCGTCCCGGTCGCCGAAGCGGCGCCCGCGACGACCACCACCACTCCCCCCGTCGCGTCACCGACCGAGCGCCGCTGATGACATCGGAGCAAGCGGCGACGTAGGGCACCGCTCGCCGCGGCCAGATTCGGCGGCATCGACGGCCGACTCCCGAGGTCGGCACACGCTGATGGTGTCGAAGTGGGCACTCCGACGCGACGCGTCGGCCCTTGCCAATAGCTACGTCCGCGAGTACTAATGACACTGATGTCATTCGCGGAGCAGGTCTTCGGGTGGATCGTCGGCTACGGCGACGCGCTGCCCGGACGCGCTCGGCGGATCGTCGGCTTGATGCTGCTCCTCCTGATGATGGTCGCGCCGAGGGTCTATACCCGGCTCGCTGTTGACTACGCGGAGGCGCGGGCGCACGCCCTGATGACCGAGTTGGTGCGATCGCTGCCACCGACTGCGCGCCCGGCGCCGCCGACGTCGCACCCGTAGCGAGCGACCATCCCGAGGCGTTTCAGCTCGGCCCGGCACCGCGCCGTCATCAGGTTGTCGCCCTCAGCACGCGACACGACGCGACGCGCAGACCCTGTGGTCGGGACATCGCGACGTGATACGCACGCGTCACTCGTCGGGGCGCTTGGCGAACCGCGCCTTGTCCAGCACGTAGGTGTTACGCATTCGACGGAAATCGAACGCGTCATGCGAGACCGACCGTCGGCGGACATCGACGAGCTGCAAGTCACGGAGCTGGCGCATCCCCGCCGTGCGCGTGTCCTCGGAGAGCCCGAAGCGCTCGCGTGCAAGGAACGGCGAGAACCAGACTTCGGTGAACTCGGGCTTATTGGCGAGGTCACTCAGGATCGCCAGCAACATGGCAACGGCGGGACCACTGAGCACCGCAACCCATCCATTGCGCCAGAAGTCTGCGGGCAGCTGTACCCAGTAGTTCTCCCTGAGGGCCTCATCGCTCACCGAGTCGCTCTCGCGTAGGTCGGCCAACGCCTCATGCGGCGGACGGTACGGGGCGCCCGAGCCGTCCTCGGCCAGGAGCACCACACGGCTCGGCCGCCCGCGCCGCCGTTGCGCCTCGACGAAGCGGTGGTGCTCGAGCCAGGAGATGGCATCGACGACTCGGCGTGCGCCGTTGCCTTCAGGATCGGCCAGGCCCATCAGCCCCGCCCACGCCCGCGCCGGGTAGGTCACGTCATAAGGCGGGTTCGCTGCGAACCACAGGAAGGAGAGATAGAGCTTCAGTCGTACGGCGCCCCCGCGCCCGCCCCGAAGCATCCGTGTCATCGGCGGCGGCGAAGGCTTCGTCCCCCTGATGAATGACCACCGCACTTTGGCCGCTCGGCCGTGCACTCGCCGGGCGACCAATTCGCCGTACTCGACTGCCAGCTCGGGCACGACGACCGTCAAGTCGCCCACCCTCGCACCCCACACACGGGGCTATCGCTGGAATGCTGGGTATCCATGGGTGTCGCGGCCATCCTGTAGTACCGGCTACAAGCTCGAACTTGCTTGTAGGAGGAGTGACATGTGCAATCGCCATTATGACCAACTGCTATCTGTTCTGGCCACTATTTGAGACTGGACACGGCCGATAGCTGACGGGGTAGCGCAACCGCACGGACAGGCGTAGAGTCCGAACTGGCCGCCGACCGGCGGCCCCAGAATGGAGAAGGGGCCCTCACGGGCCCCCTCCCCGACCAATCGCAGGGCGGCCCGAAGGTCACCACTGGATCGGCTGGCACCACCAGTCTGCGCCATCGGGACCCCCTGCACCAGCCAGAGAGGAGCCCGAGATGGCCCAGAACCCGCCGATCCGCCGGCGCGTCGACTGCATCAACAAGCGCGACCGCCTCGACCCCCACGACCGCATCGAAGCCATCGGTGGCGTCGACGGCGGCCGCCGCTGGCGACGCGCCGAAGCCGACGCCATCGCCGACATCGAGAGTGGCCGCGTCGGGTACTACGTCGAGCGACCGGCGGGCCACCGCGTCGAGGTGGTCGTCGCCACCCGCCTGGGGCGGAAGTACCTGAAGACCACCGCCGACGGCGAGCGCCCCGACAATCTCCTGGCCCTCCCCGAGTGCCCGCGCTAAGCGGCGCACGCCCACGCATTTGTGTCACACCCCATCCGTACAGTCGAGGGCATGGATGCGCTCGACACTGCCGAACAACGTCTGCCGACCGCCGGGCGGGCCGAACCCGCCCTCGCGGCACACCCCTCGTGACCTCAAGGAGACAAACCCATGACTGACGACGAGATCCGCGCCTTGCTCGACGACGTCCAAGGCAACGTCATCGACGCCTTCGGCAAGGACCACCAGCGGCTGCTGCTGTTCGAGATGACCGACCCAGCCGGCGCCAAGCGCTGGCTGGCGGCGATGAGCAACGCTGTCGCCACCGGCGCCGAGGTGCGCGCCTTCAACGACCTGTTCCGACGTGTGCGCGACCGGCGCGGCGGCCATCGCGAGATCGTGGAGAGCGTGTGGACCCAACTGCTCTTGACGGCGAGCGGGCTGCGCTTCATCGGGGTGGCCGACGCCGTGGTCGCCCAGCTGGGGCCCGAGTTCGCCGGGGGCATGAAGAGCCAGGCGGCGCAGCTCGACGACACCGCCGAGAGCGACCCGACGACGTGGCGGGAGCCGTACAAGTCGCGCACGATCCACGCCATGGTGGTCGTCGCCGCCGACGAGCGCCAGGACCTCGACGAGGAGCTCGACTTCGTGGTCGACGCCGCCCAGGACCACGGCGTCGTCCTCGTCGGCCAGGAACGGGGCAACACGCTGCCCGGGGCTCTGCGCGGCCACGAGCACTTCGGCTTCAAGGACGGCATCTCCCAACCCCGCATCGCCGAGCTCGAGCCGGCCCCGAGCGCAGGCGCCGAGCCTGCAGCGGTTCCCCTGGGCGAGTTCGTCCTGGGCTACGACGCGCCCCACGCCTTGGCGGCCATCCCGACCTGGGCCAAAAACGGCAGCCTCATCGCTTTCCGCCGCCTCACCCAGGACGTCGCCGCCTTTCGCCAGTTTGTGGGCGATGAGGCCGGGGCCCTCGGGCTCGACGCCGACCAGTGTGCGGCCAAGCTCGTCGGGCGCTGGCGTTCGGGGGCGCCGTTGGCGCTCCGGCCCGACCACGACGACCCGGCCCTGGCGGCCGATGCCACCCAGAACAACGCTTTCGACTACAGCGACGACCCCGACGGCTTCCACACGCCGCGCTTCGCCCACATTCGAAAGGTGAATCCGCGCAATGAGGCACCGATACCGGGGCTGGCCGACGCCCAAGCCCGCAGGATCCTGCGCCGCGGCATCCCCTTCGGCCGGCCGTTGTCCGCCGCCAGCGAAGCCACACCCCACGAGCGAGGCCTCCTGTTCCTGTGCGCCCAGGCGAACATCGGCGAGCAGTTCCAATTCATCCAGCGGGCGTGGGCCAACGACGCCAACTTCCCTCAGAGCGAAGAACCTCCCGTCGGCGGCTACCAGCCGACACCGGGCGCGACCGCGGATGGGCCCGACCCGATCATCGGCGAGCACCACGGCACCGGTGTCGACAACCTCAAGCGCAACGACAAGCCCGACACCGCCGTCACGCTCGTCCACCAGTTCGTCACCGTCACCGGCGGCGAGTACTTCTTCTGTCCGAGCGTGTCGGCCCTGTCAGCACTCGCTGGCACGTGAGCTGAGCAGCGTCGTCGCCGCAGGCCGCGTCGACGGGGACGGGCGCCCATGGCGCGCTGAAACCCCCGCGCTGCGCAGACGAGGCCGCGACATTCGCGCGGCGCAGACCGTCCTCAACCGACGCGAAGAGCATCGAGGAAGCGCACGCACACGGCCCGGACCCGGTCTTCGGGGACGCCGACGCGTAGGGAGCGGACGGCCATCTCCACCCCGGGGGCCCGACGGGCCCCGAACTGGGCCCGGAGCAGGTCGAGCCCTCGGCGGCTCGGCCCCGCCACCCGCTCGTCGGCGAGGAGCCTGGCCACGACGTCATTGACGAGCTCAGGCGCCGTCGTCTGCATGATGCGGTAGACGTCGGCCGCATCCTTGTCGACGAGGCGGTCGGGGCGGGCGGACTCGGCGAGGCGGTCGCCGATCTTGTGGGCCTTGGCGATGAGCAGCGCCGTGGGTCCCGCCACCGCACAGGCGATACGCCGGCCGTCGTCGGGGTCGAGCGCCTCGATGGCCAGGACGTCGTTGTCGACGACGGCAGCCTCGAGCCCGCTGGCCTTGCGCGCCGCCCGCTTGCCGTGCGGGCCCAGACGCGCCCCTCGGGATCCGCCGGCGGGTGCCAGCGCCTCGGGGACGATCAGATCAACCGTGATCTCGATGTCCTCGCCGTCAACCTGGACCTGCTGGACCCACACACCGGGCTCTTCGATGCCCGCCGCGTTTTTTCCGCGATCGAACCGTTCCCCCATCGCCGCACCCAGCAGCGGTGTCGGCGCGAGCCTCGCGGCGTCGAGCGCCAGGTCGCCGTCGGTCGTGTACTCGGCGACGCCGACGTTGGCGGCACCGGTTCGCAGGTACACGGCCTGGGCGCCGACGACGACGATGGCGTCGCGGTGCTCGTCGAGCGCCTCGAGGGCGTCGAGGAGGACTCGCCGTGCCGCCACGTAGCGAGGGTCGGGCCTCATCGCCGCCGCGCGAGATAGTCGGCGAGGGAGGCGAACCGCCACTGGTCCCCGTGCTCGCCCATCCAGCTCACGACCGCCTCGGCCTCGGCGGGCATGCGGCCCGTGCCCCCGAGGCAGTCGACGACGAGCTGGGGCAGGCTCACCATGGCGAGGCCGTCGACGGGGCGTGGGTCCTCGACCGGCCCGGAGTTGGGCGGCGCCAGGAGCACGACGTCGGCCGCCTCGTCGGTCTCGAGCAGGCCGAGCGCGCTCGCGGCCGTCGCGAACGACGGCGGTCGGCCGCTGTCGGGGACGAGGTAGAGGACGAGCAGCGTCGGCGCCGCAACCGGCGCGACGCGCACTGCCGCGAACGACCCGGTGACGACCACGTCGCCGGCGAGGCCGGAGCCGGCCACCGACTCGAGCGCCGCCCGCGCGCCGTTGGGCGCGAGGTAGGTGCGCGACGTGTTGGCCGCGAACAGGTCGACGGACTGGCCGCGCGCACGCAGCAGGGCGGGCCAGTCCACGCGCTCGACGGGGCCGCGGGGCCGTCGCGTGATGAGAGCCTCGTCGGAGAGGCGGTCGAGGATCTTGGAGATGTAGCCGCGGCTGATCCCGGTCGCCTCCTCGATGTCGCCGACGCCGTAGGGGGGGTCGACCTCGGCGAGCAGCCGCACGACGCGACCGGCGGTCGCCCCCCTGATGGCGGGCGCCGCTCGGCGCGGGGGCCGCGACGGCCGCCGGTCGGCGCCGGAGGTCTCGACGAAGATCGGCGGCATCTGCAGCACGAGGCGCAGGTTGCCGGTGAGGTCGAGGTAGCTGATGTCCTCCTGGGCGAGGAGGGAGCGGGTGCGAGGGCTGAGGAACTCGCTCACGAGCAGGATCGCTCGCTGGCCCGAGGTCTCCCGCAGGCGACGGGTGAGCCCGCCGAGGAGCCGCTCCACGTCCGCGGCGCTGAAGGTGGGCCGCGCCTCGACGAGGGCGGCGCCACCGCCCATCCCCGACTGGGAGCTGAACACGAACAGGGCGTCACCCGCTCCTTCGCCCGCCCCCTGGCCGGCGGCACGCTCCACGGTCCACCCCGGCGGGAGCCGCTCGCCCAGCAGACCCAGGGCCTCGTCGATGAGCTCGACCTCGCCGCCGGCAACCATGCCGAGAGTTTACCGGAAACTTGCGCCAGTTTCGTATATTGCCGAGTTTCCCATATCGAGAAACTCCCCAAGAACGGAAACTTCAGGGCCGTTGTCCGCAGAACCATCCTCGCACACCACGACATTCAGGGGTGCCACACCGCCGCGGCTCGAGCTGCACGGGCCCGGGCTCGACACGGAGTCGGCACTGCGACGCGTCTACAGGCCCCCCGTTGTCGGAGGACGGGACGCTCGTCGGTCTCCGGCGCCGAGCGCGCCTCATCGACGACGTCTCAGGCCGCTGCCGGCTTCGCCGCGGGCTCGACGGCGGCGGGCACTGCGGGGGCGCCGTCGAGCAGGTGGGCCTCGTAGCGGGCCAGGGCGTCGGCGACCGTGTCGCGCTCCACGTGCACGTAGGCGTCGG
>Ga0209577_10005295_pt1 | contig 12042 bp, 9 predicted proteins | sample GraSoiAngelo_109_FD_185874 | JGI IMG/M metagenome (GOLD analysis project Ga0209577, IMG submission 185874) | Grasslands soil microbial communities from the Angelo Coastal Reserve, California, USA - 14_0903_12_20cm (SPAdes) (version 2) | ecosystem: Environmental > Terrestrial > Soil > Grasslands ... | reverse complement strand
GGTTGCGAACTTCGGCAGGTCGGCGCGGTGCCGCTTCAGGAACTCCTCGTAGATGTGACTGTCGGTGTAGTCCCGGATCTCGCTGATCCGGTCTCCCCGGAACCGGATTATGCAGCAGGTGCGCTGGTCCATCACGTCCTGCGGTGCGCGCGTGAGCCAGGAACGCTCGCGGATCTCCACGATCACGCGGTCGTCGGCGTCGTACCAGTCGCGCCACACATCCTCGGAGCCCCACTCGGCGGCACCCAGGCCCGGCTCGCGGTTCCACAGGGCGTCGAGCACCCGGTCCCGACCCTGCCATTCGCCACCGAGCGGCGGCGCGCCAGCCACCCAGTACGCGACGTCGTCATGAAACAGCCTGCCGACCGCGGCGCGATCGCCGGCGAACAGCGCCTTCTCGTACGCCTGCGCGATCTGCAGGCGGCGGCTCATACGATCGCCTCCTCGGGATTCACCAGAGGATTGGCCTTGCGCCCGGCGCGCTCCATCGGCTTGTCCATCATGGCGCGGTTCTGATCCAGGACCTTCCAGAAGTCCATGGCCCGGGTCAGGAGCTCGCGCGCCGCCTCCCGCAGTGCGTCGCTCGCCCTCACCTGGCGCACGTTGTTCTGCATGTCCTCGGCGTCCCAGCCGCGCGAGTGCGCGATGAACGGAAATTGCGGAAACACGAAGCCGAGCTCGGACCAAAAGGTGAGCATGTTACCGGCGACGGCCTGGATGTTGTCCTGCCCGCCGGTGATGATGAGCGCGGCCACCTTGTTCCTGATGAGCAGGTTGTTGTGGATGGTGATCTGGTTCTGCACGCAGTTCAGCCGCTCGGCCATCTTGTAGTAGAGCGAGGAGGCGCTGCCCCAGCGGATCGGCGTGGAGATGATCACCACGTCTGCCCAGTGCACCAGGCCTTCGTACACGGCCGTCAGCTGGTCCTCGGGATCGCGCTCGGTGATGGCGCAGGGCCAGGTGCAGGCGTGCGAGGCCTTGGAATAGTTCCCCTCGCAATGCTGGAACTTGAGGTCACGCAACCGGATCAGCTGGGTATCGGCCGCGAGCTCGCGTGCCGTCTTCATGGCATGATCGAGCAGGGCATCCGATGTGGAGAAGCGCGGGTTGGCTTCGTCCATCGCGGTCGTGGAGATGCCGAGCACCCGGGGCGGCGCCCCGGCGGGTTTGGGGTGCGCGTCGAGCAGGTGGGACGGCTTGTGCGTGACGAGCTTGCGCGCCATCGTGGGCGGGGTCTGCACGTACACTCCGTCCCCGCGCTCCTCGACCGCAAACGACGGCACCTGCTCCTCATCGTAACCCGCGGGCCCTTTGCCGGTGACCACACTGTATTCCCACCCGTGCCAGGGGCACATTACGAATTCCCCGCGCACCCGGCCCTCGCAGAGCGGTCCCCCCCGGTGATTACAGATGTTGGAGATAGCGGTGAAACGGCCCTCGTGCAGAAACACGGCGATCTGATGCCGCTCGATCTTGAGGGAGAACGGGACGCGCGTGAGCAGCTCGTCGCGCGTTCCGAGGCGGTGCCAGGTGGACATGGGCGCTCCGGGGAGGCATGGAGATCTCGAACATACCGCCCCACTTCCGCCGCGGAACCCTCGCGATTACCGGAAAACGCGAAGCCCGGCAGTCTTGCAGCACTGCCGGGCTTCGTGCGTCATGCGGTGGCGACGGCGGGACTTAGGCGGAGACCGCCGGCTCGAGTGCCGGCCGCGACGCGGTGCGGGCGGCAGGGAGCTGCCCGGCCTTCCGCATCCAGCCCTCCCGCTGGTTGTACTCGACCCAGAACATCACGCCGTTGTTACCGCACTGCTCGCAGGTCCCGTGAATCATGTACACGCCGGAGTCGAGGGTGAACCCCGCCACCTTGGTCGGCCAGAGCCGGTGCGATTGCTTCGCATCGCACCTGCTGCACAGCACGGTGACCGTCTCGGGCCAATCGCTCTTCCACCAAGCCAGCGTGTGTGGGTCGAACCTCTCGTACAGCTCGTAGCTCTCCAAGAACTCCTTGACGTTCGTCGCCACAGTGCACCTCCGCGCCAGTTGCGTGTGTGTGTCGCGGCGAAGCTACGGGTTGGTGTGTTGCCCGTCAAGATTCTGGTGTGTCACCGCCGCGACATAGCGCGCCCGCCACGACCCGTTTAATTCTGGGACACCGAATAGTCGAGCGGGAGCCGGACCCACACCCGGACCGCGCGACCCTGCAACCGCGCCGGTCGGAACAGAGCGCTTGCCGCCCACCGCCTGATCGTGGGCCCGAACCCGGGGTGGGGGGTCTGGACGATCTTTACAGAGTTGGGCTCGAGGCGCCCGGTGGTGTCGACGATCGCTTGAACTACCACGCGGCCGCGGATGCCTGCTCCGCGCAGCAGCTCGGGGTAGGGCGGAGGGCCCGACAACAGCTCCGGCCGCTGCTCGACGACGGCCTCCACGTAGACGGGGTTGTCGTCGGGTACGACGCCGTTGGCGCGGCCACCCTCGACCCCCGCGCCGGAGTAGTCCTTCGGGTCGAATCGCTCGTGCAGGTCTACCGGGGGGATGTCGGTGGGAATCTCGGGCGGCACCACCACCGTCTGAAACCCCCGGACCGGCACGTCCAGCTGCGCGGGCTGCGGCTCGGGCCTGGCTTGCTGCTGCGGCGTGAGCAGCACCATCGTGGTGTCCATCGTGACCGTCTGGTCGATCCCTTTGACCTGCAGCGTGGCGAACACGGCGCCGGCGATCACGCCTGCGTGAATCGTGAACGAGACCACTGCGGTGCCCAGGATGCGCTGCTTATCGGTTTTGCGGGCAGACTCGATCAGAGTAGGGACCATAACCGTCCTCCGGTGCTCGAATGGTGGACGGCATGGCGAGGAGCGTATGACGGTAAGACGTTCCCATCCCGCAGAAGGTTGCGGCGGGATTGTCAGGGACTGGCAAGCACGTCGATCTCCAGGTTCGACGGATACTGCGCCGTGCGGTACACCCGATGCACCCGGGCTTGGTAGTCCTGGGCGCGCGCCTGGAAGATGTTGGACACGAAGGTCTGTGGGTTCCGGTCGTACAGCGGGAACCAGCTGCTCTGCACCTGAACCATGATGCGGTGGCCTTTTTGGAACGTGTACGCCTGCTGGTGCAGGTCCACGCTGAACGGTTGGATCGTGTTCGGCGGGATCGCCTCCGGACGCTGCCAGCTCTTGCGGTAACGCCCGCGCATGATGTCTCCCGTCACCATCAGCTCGTAGCCCTGCATCTCCGGCCGGCCCGGCACGGTATCGGGATAGACGTCGATGAGCTTCGCCACCCAGTCGGCATCGCTGCCCGTGGTCGCGGCGTAGAGGTGCGCGACCACGTTGCCCGCGACGGTCACGTCCTCGGTGAGCGGTGCGGTCTGCCACGTCAGCACGTCCGGCCGCCCGTCCACGAAGCGCTGATCCTCGGTCTCCCAGCGCCGCCAGCGCGAGGTGCGCGAATACGTGAGCTCGACCGGTCGCGGGCGGTACGGCACGGGATGCACCGGATCGGAGGTGAACTGGTCGCTCGCGTCGGCCGCCGTCGGCGGATCGAACGACAGCGCGCCGTCGGCGCGGAAGTAGAGCCGCCGGCGCACGGCGTTCGCAGGAGGCCACGTATCGAACGTGCGCCAGGTGTCGGTGCCGGCGTCGAACAGCCACGCTTCGGGGAACCGCCCGTCTCCTTCTCCTTTGAGCCAATAGGCGAACCAACGGGCCTGCAGCTCCCGATACTCGACTCCGGTCGGCCGGCCGAAGCGGATGTTGCCCAGGGCCGCGCCGGAATCGCCGGACCACTGCCCGTGGTACCACGGACCCATCACCAGGTGTACGAGCCGCGCGGTGTCGGTGCGCTCGAGCGCCGCATAATGGGCGAGCGGGCCGTACTCGTCCTCTTGGTCCCACCATCCTCCGACGACCAGCGTCGGTACGGTCGCATGACTCATGTAGCGCGGCAGCGCACGAGCCTGCCACACCGAGTCGTATGCCGGGTGCTCGGCGAACCGGTGCCAACTCGGCCACCGCTCGGCGCGCACGGTCCGGGCGAGCGCGCCCAGCGTCGGGAACGAGCGATACCACTCGTACAGGTCGTAGCGGGACGGCGACGGGTCCTCGCTCCCGTCGGACGAAGACTCCATGCTCCAGGTGTACTCGGTGCCGTAGCTCAGCCGGAAGGCCCCCTGGTGAAAGAAGTCGTCGCCCATCCAGGTGTCGCCCATCGGCGCCTGGGGTGAGATCGCCTTGAGGGCGGGGTGCGGACCCATCCCCGTGACCGCCGTGAGCCAGCCCGGGTACGAGACGCCGAACGTGCCGACCTTGCCGTTGTTGTTCGGCACGTTTTTCACGAGCCAGTCGATTGTGTCGTAGGCGTCGGTGCTCTCGTCGATCCCCTGGGATCCGGCGCGCGGCGGGCGATTCATGTCGAACCGACCCTCCGAGCGAAAGCGACCGCGGATGTCGCCGAAGACGAGGATGTAACCGTCCAGCCCGAGCTCTTTGGCGCGGCGCGCCAACCCGATCGCGCCGTCGGCGTTGTACGGCGTGCGCTGCAGGAGCAGCGGGAGCGGCGTGGCGGCGTGCGGCGCGAGGATGACGACGCGCAGCTTGACGCCGTCGCGCATCGGGACCATCGCCTCGCTCTTGGCGTACCCCGTGTCGGCAACCCGCTGTGCCCCGGTGGACGAGGGCAGGGCGGCCTGCGTGGCGGCGATGGCGAGCAGAACGAACGAGCGATGCATGACTCCTCCAAGGGGGCGACTCGTGCAGGGCCCTCCCGGGACGCCTACCAGATTTGCGCCCGCAGGCTGTCGGGGCGCACCATCGGATCTCCCGTCTGGCAGTGGAACGCCCGAGCGAACTCGGGCAGGTTGGACAGCGGCCCCATGACTCGCCACCGGGCGGGCGCGTGGGGATCGACGGTCACCTGGTTCCGCAGGTACTGGTCGGTCGCCTTGGACCGCCAGATCTGGGCCCAAGCGAGGAAGAAGCGTTGCTCCGGCGACAGCCCATCGATGTCGGGCGGTCGCGGCCGGCCCGCGAGCGCCCGCTGAAACGCGGCGTAGGCGACCTTGAGGCCGCCCAGGTCCGCGATGTCCTCGCCCAGTGTGAGCCGCCCGTTCACGTGCGTCGCGCTGTCCACCACGGTGTAGGAATCGAACTGCTGCACCACGAGCCCGGCGCGCGTCTTGAAGCGCTCCGCGTCGTCGGCCGTCCACCAGTCACGCAGGTTGCCCACGGCGTCGAACTGACGGCCCTGGTCGTCGAATCCGTGCGTCATCTCGTGACCGATGACGGCGCCCATACCGCCGTAGTTCACCGCGTCGTCGGCCGCCGGGTCGAAAAAGGGGGGCTGGAGAATGCCCGCGGGGAACGTGATGTCGTTGAGTGACGGGTTGTACGAGGCGTTGACCGTCGGCGCCGTCATACGCCACTCGGCGCGCTCCACCGGCTTGCCGATGCGCTCCAGGTTGCGGTGGGTGGCGAACGCCTGGGCGCGCAGCACGTTGGCGATGAACGGTCCGCGGTCGACGCTCAGCTTGGAGTAGTCCCGCCACTTGTCGGGATAGCCGATCTTCTTGCCGAACGCGCGCAGCTTGCCGAGCGCCTGAGCGCGGGTCGCGTCGCTCATCCACTCGAGCGTGTGCAGCCGGTCGTCCAGGGCGGCGATCAGGTTCTCGACCATGTCCAGTGCGCGGCGGCGCGCCGCGGATGTGAACGTCTCCTTCACGTACGCCTGGCCGACGGCGTCGCCCATCAGGGAATTGGCCGCCTGGAGGCAGCGCTTCCAGCGTGGCTGCTGCTCCTTCACGCCGGTGAGGGCGCTCTGGAAGCGAAAGCTCTCGTTCACGAACGGACTGGAGAGCCACTGGGCCGACTGGCGCACCAGATGCCACCGCAGATAGTCGCGCCAGTCGGCGGGCGGCACGGTCACGAGCAGGCTGTCCACCACGTGGAAGAAGCGGGGCTGGCCCACGTTGATCGCGTCGGTCTGGGGCGCGCCGGCGTCGCGCAGGAATGCGGCCCACCCCACGTGCGGCGTGATGGAGTCGGCCGCCGCGAGGGGCATCTTGTGGTAGTTGGCATTGGGATCGCGTCGCTCGACCCGGGTGAGCGACGCGCGGGCGAGCGCGGTCTCGAGCGCCACGACGCGGGCCGCGGTGGAGTCGGCCGCGGCGGGCCGGTCGCCCAGTAATTGCAGCGTCGCCGACAGGTAGTGCAGGTACGCGGCGCGCAACGCCGTAGCGGTCGAGTCGGAGCGGATGTAGTAGTCGCGGTCGGGCAGACCGAGCCCACCCTGCGAGGTGGCAGCGATCGTCATGGCGCTGTTCTTGAAGTCCGGGGCGCCGCCGAAGTTGAAGAGCGCCTCCCGGCCGCTGCCGTGCAGCCGCGCGACGCTACGCACCACGTCGCCGGTCGAAGCGATGGCCGCTATGTGTCGCAGCTCCTCCTGCAAGGGTCCGGCGCCCGAGCGCTCCACGGCGCTCGAGTCCATGCACGACGCGTAGAACGCGCCAAGCTTGCGATCGGTGGTCTGCGGGGTCGCGGGCGCAGCGGCGGCGAGCCGGTCGACGATGCCGTGCAGCGTCTCGTTGTTGCGCTCCACCAGCTCCGTGAAGCTGCCGTAGCTCGCGTACTCGGGGGGCAGCGTCGTGCGCACCAGCCAGCCGCCGTTCGCGTAGCGGTAGAAGTCCTGGCAGGGAGCGCACGTCGTGTCGCGGTTCGCGGGATCGAGGCCGGGATGGGTGCCCTGGGACAGGAGCGACGCCGGCGCGAGGCACGCGAGCGCGGCGGCGAGCAGACGAAGAGTCGTAGGCAAAGGGAAACCTCGATGGGGAGTCTTGTAGGCTACGCGCGCAGTCCGGATCTCGTTTATCGCCGCCACAGCGCGAACGTCCCGTGCTCGGGTGGGCCGCCGCCGCACGAGCCGTTCACTTCCACGTCTCCCTCGAGCAGCCGGGCGCCGTTCCATGGCTCGCCGGTCGCCGTGATCGTCCCGGCGCACTGCTTTGCCGAGTAATCGAACGGCATCCGGATGGTCACGCTCCGCCCCGTGCGCCGCACCGTGACGGGCCCGGTGACCCGGATCGAATCGATCCGGCGGACGAGCCCGGTGAGCGAGTCGGCCGCCGCTCCGATCGTCAGGTCCAGTCCGATCGCGGCACCGCCCACCCGGATCTCGCCCGCGTACGCCCCCGCGACCGGAGCCGCGACCGTGTCGGGGACCGGCGCACCGGCGCCCGGCAGGGTGAACGCCACCACGTAATCGCCCATCGTCGTGTGCAGCCGGTCGTGGCCCCCGGCGGCGACGACGACGTACTGGCGCCCGCCTGCCAGATACGTGACCGGCAGCGCCTGCGCGCCGGCCGGGAGGCCGGCGCTCCACAGCTCCCGTCCCGTCGCCTGGTCGAACGCCCGCAGGCGCTGATCGAACGTCCCGGCGATGAAGACGAGCCCGCCCGCGGTGATCATCGCACCGCCCAGATTGGTCGACCCCGCCGCGACCCCGGGGACGGCGCCGAGCGGCACTTCCCATTTCACGCGCGCGGCGGCGAGGTCCACCGCCGCCAGCGTCCCCCACGGCGGCGGGTTGCATGGCACCCCGGCGGAGTCGAACAGCACGTCGCGCATCATCCCAAAGGGCGTTCCGCGCTGGGCGCTGATCTCGCTGTGCGGGTGCGCGTGGCGCGCCGCCATGACCGAGTCACGGGGGATAAGCGTGACGGCCATCGCGAGCCGGTTGGTGGGCGCGATCAGCACGCCGCGCCGCTCGTCGACGGCGACGCCCGACCAGTTCATGCCGCCGATGTCGCCGGGGAAGATGATGGTTCCGCGGAGCGACGGCGGCGTGAAGACCCCTTCGTAGCGTAGCGCCGCGATGCGATCGCGACACTGTCGCCGAGTCTCGGGCGTGGCGCCGAACGCGTCGGCCGCCGAGAGGCTCTCGGGCGAGAGCCGCAGGGCCGGCGCCGGAAACGGCTGGGTCGGCCACGCCGCCTCCCCCGGGACGTCGCTCGCCGGCACCGGGCGCTCCTCGACCGGAAGCAGGGGCGCTCCGGTCCGACGGTCGAGAATGAAGAGGTGTCCTATTTTCGTCGCGACGGCGACGGCGGGGACGGCGGAGCCGCCGTGCCGCAGCGTGAACAGCACCGGCTGTGCGGGCACGTCGTAGTCCCACAGGTCGTGGTGCACCACCTGGAAGGACCAGACGAGGCGTCCCGTGGACGCCCGCAACGCGACCACGGAATTGGCGTGGGCGTTGGCTCCGGGCCGCTCGCCGCCGTAGAAGTCCGGACTGGCGCTGCCTGTGGGAACGAAGACCAGATCGCGCTTCGGGTCGGCGGAGAGGATCGACCAGGCGTTGGCGGCGCCGGCGTTGAGCGCGGCCGGCACCGGGTCCCAGCTCCAGCGCAGCCGGCCGGTCCGGGCGTCGAAGGCGCGCACCACGCCCTCCGGCGCGTCCACCCGCTGATTGTCGCTCACCGCCGACCCGACGATCACGAGGCCCCCTACCACCGTGGGGGGTGACGTGACCCCGTACTCCCAGTGATAGGCGGGCGAGTGACGCAATCCGCCCGCCAGGTCCACCTCGCCTTGCGTCCCGAAGTCGGCGCACGGCCGGCCGCTGCGGCCATCGAGCGCGACGAGCCGTGCGTCGACCGTCGCCAGAAAGATCCGGCGCCGGCAGGGCAGGGCCTTGGCGCGGGTCTGATCGAGCCAGGTCGCCACGCCGCGGTTCGCGAAGTCGCCGTAGTCTCCCTCGAGCGAGACGCGCGCGTCGTAGCGCCACCGCTCGGTTCCGCGCTGCGGGTCGAGGGCGATCACGCGGCCTAGCGGCGTCGAGACGTAGAGCGTTCCGTCCACCACGAGCGGGGCGGCCTCAAACCGGCCCCGGTCGCGCACGTAGTCTCCGGTGCGATACACCCAGGCGACGCGAAGCTGCGTGACGTTGCGGGGCGTGATCTCGGCGAGCGGTGAGTAGCGGGTGCCGCCGGCGTCGTGGCCGTACGCGGGCCAGTCGCCGGCGCGGGGCGCGGCCTGCGCCCGCAAGCGGGCGGCGGGGAAGAGCCCCGCGGCGGCGAGGACGACGCACACTGACGGAAAGGCGGTTGCCACGGGGACCCGGTTCGAAGCGACGGCTAACCTACCCGTCCTGGCGGAGAGTGCAACGGACGATGCAGCTTATGCGGCCCACTATGCCCCACCGCCCAGCCGAGACCCGATATGGTGCCATGGCGTACCAGCGCTGTGGGAAGAGTGGCGTCGATCTCCCCGCCATCTCGCTCGGGCTGTGGCACAACTTCGGCGGCGTCGATCGGTTCAGTAATTCGCGCGCCATGGTGCTGCGCGCGTTCGATCTGGGGATCACGCACTTCGACCTGGCGAACAATTACGGTCCGCCACCCGGGTCCGCGGAAACGACGTTCGGCCGGATCCTGGGGCGCGATCTGGCGCGGTATCGCGACGAGCTGATCATCTCGACGAAGGCGGGATATCTCATGTGGCCGGGGCCGTACGGCGAGTGGGGGTCCCGCAAGTACCTGCTCGCGAGCCTCGACCAGAGCCTGCGCCGCATGGGGCTCGACTACGTCGACATCTTCTATCATCACCGTCCCGATCCCCGGACGCCGCTCGCGGAGAGCCTGGGCGCGCTCGATCACGCCGTGCGCAGCGGCCGGGCCCTGTATGCCGGGATCTCGTCGTACACGCCGGAGCAGACCCGCGAGGCTGCGGGGATCCTGCGCGCCCTGGGGACTCCGTGCCTGATCCACCAGCCGAAGTACAGCATGTTCAACCGCTGGATCGAGCCGGGCCTGCTCGCCGCGCTGCGCGAGCAGGGGATCGGGTGCATCGTGTTCTCGCCGCTGGCGCAAGGCCTGCTCACCGACCGCTATCTCTCAGGCATTCCGGCCGATTCCCGCGCCGCCAAGCCGCACGGCTTCCTCAAGCGCGAGGAGGTGACGGAGGACGTCCTGGCGAAGGTGCGTCGCTTGAACGAGTGCGCCCGCGCGCGCGGCCAGACGCTGGCCCAGATGGCCCTGGCCTGGGTGCTGCGTCACCCCGAGGTCACCTCGGCGCTGATCGGCGCCAGCCGGCCGGGGCACATCGACGACGCCGTGGCAGCGCTCGGGAACCGCAGCTTCAGCGCCGCCGAGCTTCAGACCATCGACCAGATCCTCGGCTGACTGCGTCTCATTTTGCGTCCTTCCACAGGACCTTAACGTTACCGCCTGGGTACCGTCCACACTCTTCAACAGTAGGACGCCACCCGCTACCGACCGCTCAGGAGGACTTGTTCATGCCGCCCATTCGCTGTCTGCGCCGGCTCGTCGCTGGCGTGGCGGCCGCCGCGCTCGCTGCGGTCGCCGCGTGCACGCACGAAGCCACCGCGCCGGTTTCTGCCGGATCGACCAATCCAGCCTTGAGTCTGCCCGAAGCCAACATGATGGGAGAGGCCGTCGCCGCCGATGCCCAGAGCGAGCTCGACGGCGCGACCCTATCGAGCGGGATGTTCCTCCCCGGGCTGGGCGCGCCGATCACCCCGTTCGGGGCGGGTGACGGGTTCTGCATGCCCACCCGCAGCCCCGCGTCGCCGGCGAACGCGGACGCGGACCGGGTGCCCGACTCGGTGCGCGTCGCGTTCACCGACTGCGGGTTCGCGATGGGGAGCGAGGCCGACACAGTTCGCGGGACGATCGACATCGTCGATCCGACCCCGGCGGTCGCGGACCGCTCGGTGAAGACCGTATTCACCGCTCTCACGTGGGTGCACGTGCGTGACGGCAAAGTCCGTTCGCTCGTGGTGAGCGGTACGCGCGAGACCGATCGCGACGCGTCGGTGATCTCGCAGATCGAGAAGGACTTCAAGAGCACCTACACGTTCCCCGACGGCAGCACGGCGAGCCACGATCGCACGTGGAACAGCACGTTCACGGCGGACGCGGCGGGCTCGATCCAGCCCGATGCGCGCTTGCCGAGCGGCACGCTCAGCATCGCCGGCACGTCGACGTGGACGCACGGCACGAACTCGTATGCGTTGACCGTCTCGACCGACCCCGTGCTGCATTACAACGCGAGCTGCACGGCGCGGCCGAAGTTCGACGCCGGCACGATCAAGACCACGGTCACCCGCAACGGCACCACGTCGAACGTGACGATCGCGTTCACTGCCTGCGGGCAATACACTGTGACGCGGTCCTAGAGCCGATCCACGCACTTGCACCAGCCCCGCGATCGCCGCGCGATCGCGGGGCTTTGCGTGTCCGGCGGGAGCGGTGCAGCTTATCGGACACCCCGCTCCGAGGATCGCAATGACGCAGGCCGATCACGACCGGCAGGTCGACTACATCGAGTTCGGCGCGACGGACATCGCCCGGACCAAGCAATTCTATCAACAGGTCTTCGGGTGGCGGTTCGAGGATTACGGACCCGACTACACGAGCTTCCAGGACGGCCGCCTGAGCGGCGGCTTCACGAAGGACGCGCCCGTCCGGCCCGCCAATCCGCTGGTGGTGATCTACGCCGCCGGCTTGGAAGACGTCGAGGCGAAGGTCAAGCAGGCGGGCGGGAAGGTCGTCCGCAAGACGTACCCGTTCCCGGGCGGCCGCCGGTTCCACTTCAGCGATCCGAGCGGCAACGAGCTGGCCGTGTGGACGGATCGATAGGCAGCCCCGGTCACCCGCTCGCCCCAGTGTACCGCTTGAGCGCCGCTCGCCAGACGAGGCGCGCGAGCGCCAGCGCCGCGCCGGCGACGAGGGCGGCGACGAGCCCGATCTCGGGCCGCAGACGGCCCGTGAGGGCCGAGGCGGGGATCGTCGTGGTCCAGGCGATCGGAATCAGGTAGACGAACAGGAATCGCAGCGCGTCAGGGTACGCGGAGACGGGGTAGCGGGCCCCCTCGTACACCGCGTCGAACAGGACCGACAGGTTCTCGACCGAGACGAACCAGAACGCCAGGCTCATCAGCGCCACCCACAGCGCGTAGACGACTACGGCGGCGGCTGTAAGAGCCAAGCCGAAAGCTGCAAGCTGCGCGAGCGTCGGCGTGTGG
>Ga0209577_10005293_pt1 | contig 12044 bp, 10 predicted proteins | sample GraSoiAngelo_109_FD_185874 | JGI IMG/M metagenome (GOLD analysis project Ga0209577, IMG submission 185874) | Grasslands soil microbial communities from the Angelo Coastal Reserve, California, USA - 14_0903_12_20cm (SPAdes) (version 2) | ecosystem: Environmental > Terrestrial > Soil > Grasslands... | reverse complement strand
TTTACTCGGCGGTGCTTGCAAAACTTGGGATCGAGCTGAACACCTACTCATTGAACGAAGACGATGGCTGGCAGCCGGATTTGATCGATGTACACAAGAAAATCGGGCCGCGGACGCGCGGGATTGTGCTGATCAATCCCAACAATCCGACAGGCGCAGTGTGTTCACGGCGGATGCAGGAGGCGATTGCGGAGCTGGCCCGGCGGAATAATCTGATCATCTTTGCGGATGAGATTTACGACAAGCTGATCCTGGACGACGATCCTCATATTGCGCTCGCGTCAGTAGCTCCCGATGTGCCAATGGTCACTTTCGGCGGGCTGTCAAAGAATTACCTGGCGCCGGGATGGCGAATTGGTTGGGGTATCGTCAGCGGCGATGCAGCGGCGGTGAAACCGTACGTCGAAGGCATTGGCCGGCTGCTTCGCTCGCGGCTATGCGCGAATCATCCCGAGCAGTACGCGATCAAGGCAGCGCTGGAGGGCCCGCAGGATCATCTGAAGGAAGTTGCCCGGAAATTGCGCGCGCGGCGCGATCTTACGGTGAAATGGTGCGGCTCGACGCCGCGCGTGAGTTGCGTTTCTCCGAAGGGCGCGTTCTATGCGTTCCCGCGGCTGGATATCCCCGAAGGGGACGATGTCTTCGTGAAGGAATTGCTCGTGCAAAAGTACGTACTGGTGGTGAACGGTTCAGGCTTCGGGCAAAAAAAGGGCACGAAGCATTTCCGAATCGTGTTTCTGCCCGACGAGCAGACGCTCACGACCGCTTATGCCGGGATCGCGTCGTTTATGAAGGCGCGGTACAAGTAAATCGATGCTGTGCGGCGGACGAGATGCCCCGGCAAGCGGCCCCTACGTCACAGTTCTGCGGCGGGAGGAAGGTCGCTGAGGTTGGATTCGACAGGCGGGGACGCCCGTCGCTCCATAGAAACGGCGCTCCTATCACAAGACCCTAACTTTGAGATCTGATAAGGCTCGCGCTTTTAGCGCGCGGGCACATTGCCGAAAGTGGCTAGCCTCCTTTTTTGCAGGTCGGTAACATCCATTTCGCCGGCTTCGAGTTCGGCCTCCTCTTGTGCCCATTCCTGGGCTTCCCGGCGAGCGAGTTTCTGGAGCAGACCGGCAGAGCAGGAAGTACAACAGAAACCTTTGATGTAGTGGCGCTGTCCGTCGTTCTGCTCGATGCAGTACTCGTAGGTAAAAGCGGGCGGCTGCGCAATGCAAAGACTGCAGGCGTCCGGAGCGTTGACATATAGGGGATCGAAGGTTGCGAAGAAGAGGCTGTCGTTCATGACTCACCTCGCAAGGATTGTACCTCTCTTACATCCCACATTTCGCGCGCCGGCGCAGTGACCCGGGTCACCGGTGAGTGTCTGGAAGCCAGATGCTATTGATTTCCGGAGCGACGACCTTCTCCTAGTGGCATGGTTTTATTTCTGGCGGGGAACGCGACCTCGGCGGCAACGGGGGACAGTCGATCGGCTGATCGCAATGCTGGCTGGCGTCGGGCACCGGACGAAGCCGTGGCTTGGTCTTTTGCGCCGAATCTGCTTAAATTCGGACAGTACGTCGCCCCGCGCTCCACTGCATGATCGACATCCACACTCACATCCTGCCTGAAGTCGACGATGGGCCGAAATCCTGGGAAGTTTCGGTCGAAATGTGCCGACTGGCAGCGGCGGATGGCATCACGCATATCGTGGCCACGCCGCACTCCAATGAGCGTTACCATTTCGATCGCGACTACCTCAGTGGATGCGTAGCGCTTTTGCAGGAGAAGGTGGGCCCATCACCGATGCTGAGCCTGGGCTGCGACTTCCATTTCTCCTACGATAACCTGCAAAACGTGCTCGCCGAGCCTCATCGTTACACGATTGCCGGAGGAAGTTATCTGCTGGTCGAACTGAGCGACTACAGCATCCCGGCCCAGATTGCGGATTGTTTCCTGAAGTTAGGGGATCGCGGGGTAACGTCCGTCGTCACGCATCCCGAGCGGAATGCCATTCTCCGGCAAACGCCTTTACGCCTAATTGAGTTTGTCGAAATGGGGTGCGCAGTGCAGATCACGGCCAATGCGCTGACCGGTTTTTGGGGACAGCGGATCAGGCAGTTGGCGACCTGGCTGCTGGAGCATGAGGCGGTGCATGTGATCGCGAGCGACGCTCACGACGCCAAGCACCGGACCCCCATTCTTTCAGCGGCGCGGGATCTTGCGGCGCAAATCTGCGGCACGGACATTGCCCATGCACTGGTCGAGGAGAATCCGCGCGCCATGCTCAGCGGGCAGCCGCTGCCTTACCTGCCTAAGCCCGCGTTCAAGGGATAGCTTGTCAAGAACGCGCCAGCGCGTAGTCATCTCCGGGCTGGACCATGCCTCTCTGGAAAGTATCTTCAGTGGCCCTCGCCGGACCTAGAACACATGTTCCGCGAGGTCTCCTCTGAATCGAAGGGTCCGCAGCACTCTTTCATTTGCCCCGTTCGACTCATAGATCACCTGGTTCGATTCTGCTTTGCCCTTCAGCTGTACCAGGTTGCACTTCACCCGGGCTTCGGCGGGCTTGTTTGTGTCCAGTTGTTTGAACACCATCATGTGATTCTCAGCTTCCATGACATGGCGTACTTCGTAGTTGCCCTGAGGCAGCAACACGTCGCCGACCCGGGTCGGGGCGGTAAGGGTGAACTTGCGGACGTCGGCCACTCCATACTTGTTGGTCGCAGCCTGGAGCATGCTGCTCAGGCAAAGGATGAGGGCAAAAAATAGCGCGGTACTCTTCAGGTTACGCATAGGATTTTTCTAAGAGGCTCCTCCACAAGAATGCTACAAGCGCGGCAGGAGGCTGAAAGTGTGCGGCATCACAGGAACGAGTGATGGGGTTCTCATTTGGGGACAGCTCGAGGAACGAATGATTTACCTTTGCGGCTGATTGGCGCTCGAGGATGGGCCTGTGGAAACTGGGGCTGATGCTGGAGTCGCGGTGGACCGGGGCGGGTCCGCACTCGTGGTCATGGCGCTTTCGGGGTTGAGCAAGTGGTCGTGGCTGGGGCCTAGTCCAAGCTTGATCAGGGCGCGGGAGTCGGGGACGGTTTTGTTCTGCCAGCCGTTGTCGGCCTGGAAGCGGCGAAGAGCATCTTCTGTGGTCGCATCCCACTTTCCGGTTGCCTCGCCGGTCATGTAGTGCTGACGGATGAGAGCTTCCTGGATCTGATTGGTGCGTTCCGAATCAATCTTCTGCTGCCCCTTGACCTTTTTTGCGCGCTTCCCCTTGTGCGAGCTTGTGCGCGTGGAAGTGGTTCGGGAATGGGCAGATTTCGACTTGGTTGCGGGATGTGCGGCAGAGGCGGAATGAGCCGTCGCGGAAGACTTCGGTGTGGTCTTGCTGGCACTGACAGTGTTCTTGTGAGTGGCAGGCTTCGTAGACGTTGTTGGGGTAATTTGCGACACGCCGAGGGAGCACACCAACGTCGCGGTGCTCGCCACTCCCAACGCGCTCTTCAGCAATGACGCAAGACGTCTCATTACAAACAAGATCCCTCAACAGCTCAGCCCCTGCTCGAATTTGCGAGTAAAAAGGGGCCCCAGTGGAGACAACCTGTCAAAGAAAGCCCGGCGATCCCGGCACCGTTATCATCCCTGAATTGGGAAGTCAGTGCCAGTGACCGTCGGGCGATACCCCAGGTTACGGAAGTGTACCGGCAATGAAGATGGTTCCATCCTGCCGGCCTGCCCCTCGTGGGCGAACGAGGAAGACCACATCCTGACCGCTCTTCAGCGTGCCTTCGATGCGGGCGAAGTCCTCGGCCGAATTCACGGGCTGCTTGTTAATTTCGAGCACGACGTCGCCGCGGTTCAGGCCGATGTCGTCGGCAAAAGAACCGCCCTTCACATCCTGCACAATCACACCCTTGCCGGCCGGAACGTCCAGGCGGTCGGCGAGGTCAGGAGTGAGAGCGCGGACGGTCAGGCCCAGCTTGCTCTCCTTGGGTTGCTGCTCCTCGTTGCCCTGCTGATCTTCACCCAGGCGCGCGGCGAAAAGCTTGGAGCGATCGGCAATGGTGACGGTGGTCTCTTCCTTCTTGCCATTGCGCACGAAGCCGAGTTTGGCCTTGGAGCCGGGTTTGCGGGAGGCAATGTCTGCGACGAGTTCGTCGCCGTTCTTTACGTCCTTCCCATCAACCGAGGTGATGGTGTCACCCACTTTGAGGCCGGCGGAATCGGCGGGGCTTCCGGGAACGACGTTGGAGATCGTGACGCCGGACTGGACTCCGTAGACACGCGCGATCGCGGGCACGGGCTGGGCGGCGAATTCTACACCGATCGAGCCACGTGTGACCTTGTGCTCTGGGCCAATGATCTGGTTATAGACGTTTACGACGGTGTTCGACGGCATGGCGAAACCGACGCCAGCGTAAGCGTTGGTTTCGGTCAGAATCGCGGTATTGATGCCGATGACTTCGCCAGCCATGTTCACGAGCGGCCCGCCGGAATTTCCGGGATTGATGGCGGCATCCGTCTGCACGAAGGACTGGAACTGGCGGCCGGGGACGATGTTGCGTCCCTTGGCGGACACAATGCCGGCGGTGACAGTCGCCTGCAGTCCGAACGGGCTGCCAATGGCAAGTACCCAGTCACCGACCTGCATGCTGTCGGAGTTACCGATTTTGGCGGTGGGAAGACCTTTGTCTGATTCGATCTTGATGACGGCAAGGTCGGTTTCCTGATCAGAGCCGACGACCTTGGCATCGTGCTGGACGCCGGGCGGTTCATCCTGCAGGCGAACGCGAATTCGGTCGGCCTTCTCGATTACGTGACGATTGGTGATGATGTACCCTTTGGCATCCACGACAACACCGGAACCTAGCGAACGCTCCTTGATGTCGCCACCACCGCCACCGGGACCACCTTGGCCCCCAAAGAAGCGGTCAAAGAAATCATCGAAGGGACTGCCACCGCCGCCACCACCGCCGTTGTCGTCTTCATCGGGCCCAGGGCGCGCGCCCCGGCGCTGCTTGTGCGGGTTCTTGATAGTGGATTCGGTATTGATGTTGACGACGGCGGGCTCGAGCTGCTTGGCAATCTGCGAAAAGGTATTCGATAGCTGCTGGGGTGACGGAACAGTCAGGGGAGACGCATCGGATGATTTTTGCGCCTCTTTGCCCTTGACTCCGTAGGAAACCACCGAGCCGATAAGAATGCCAACAGTCAGCGTGGCCAGGATGCTGAGGGTGTAGAGCCAGCGATTGGCCTTCAGGCTCACCCAAAAAGCGCTTTCGCGCGGTTCCATAGTGTTACTTCCTCCGATAAACTCGTGACCCGCTAAATTATACCTGTTCGGTCCTTTCGGGCAGGCATGAGGCAGGTAGTAAAGGCCTTAAGCCTTAGACGCTGGGGGGCAGTAAAGCGTTTTACGCCGGAAGGAGTTTTTTCTGTCACGGGGTGCTTTCGTTCACGCGTAGGCAGAATGCTTGCAACGCAGCGTTCGGCGGGTTACATGCGCTGAGCCAAGGCGGCGAGGAACACTCCTGTGTACGTCGCGATGACAAGCAGGACGAATAAGGCGCCGAAGCTTAGAAATGTCAGCAGGTCAAAGGGACGCGCAACGCAGCCGCGGACAAGTTTGAAGACGCCGAAAAATTCAGCGATCGCCAGGATGGGGAACAGGAAGGCTGCATAGACGGTGGCATGGGGAATCGCCGGATGGAAGACGAGCGCAACAAAAGCGGGGAGGAAGGCCAGCGCCGGAACGATGGCGAGGGCCGATCCCCAGTAGAAGAGCCGCTCCCGCTCTCGCCAGCTCATGTGGAAAGTTTAGCAATCGGAGTGAAGGGGGCTACTTTGCTTCGTAGACAGTCTTTCCCCCGACCACGGTGCGGAGAACTTTCGTCTCCAGGAGCTTTTGGGGAGAGACGGCGGTGATGTCGCGATCGAGCACGGTGAAGTCGGCGAACATTCCGGGAACCATCAGGCCCTTTTGTTTCTCTTCGAATTCCGCGAAGGCCGAGCCCGTGGTGTAGGCAGCGATCGCCTGGTCCATGGTGATCTTCTGTTCCGGGAAGTATTCCTGCTTCCCGTCTTCACTTTTGCGCGTAATGGCGGCGTAGAGGCCACGAAAAGGCGTCAGAGGCTCGACAGGGTAATCCGTGCCGAAAGCCAGGGTGACGCCTCGCTTGAGAAACTCGTTCCAGGCATAGGAATGGGCGGCGCGCTTTTCGCCGAGGCGAGCTTGCGCCCACCTCATGTCGGTGAGCAGGTGACAGGGCTGCATCGAAGCAATGACTTTGAGGTCGCGAAATTTCACGATCTCCAGCGGAGTAACGACCTGGGCGTGCTCGATGCGCAGGCGATAATCGTTTCCCCCATTGGCGGCTTTGACTTTTTTTTCTTTCGCCGCTTTTTCGGCCTCGGCGAAAGCATCGAGCGCCAGCTGCGCGCCTTTGTCGCCGATGGCGTGGAAGCCGAGTTGAAAGCCATCGAGCACGCGTTCTTTGGCCATGTCATTGAGCTTGGCGGGATCGTACTGGGGCAAGCCGACGTTCTTCGGATCATCGGCATAGGGCTCGAGCAGCGCGGCGGTGTGCGAGCCCAGCGATCCATCCATGAAGGCTTTGAGCATGCCGGTGTGAAGCATGGGGTCCGACACGGGATGCTCCTTGCGTTTTGCATCGAGCCGGTCGAGGGGATCGTTGAACGGAAGCCACTCGGAAATGCGCGCGGTGAGTTTGCCGTCTTTTTCGATCTCCTCGAGGATTTTGAAATCTTCCCAACTCTTGGAATTGTCCTGGAGGGAAGTGAGGCCCCACTGGGCAGCATCGGCGAGAGCGGCTTCCATGGCCTGGCGGCGCTTGTCGTGGGTGGGCTCGGGGATGGCGTTGACGACGGCGGCGCGGGCCGTCTCGCGCAAAATGCCGTTGGGTTGCCCGTTTGAATCGCGGTCGATTTTTCCGCCCTTGGGGTCGCGGCTGGCGATGGTAATGCTGGCGAGTTGCAGAGCGCGGGTATTGGCAACGGCGATGTGGCCATCCACGCGGTCCAGAAAAATCGGATGGTCGCCGGAAACCTCGTCTACATCCCAGCGCGTAGGGACGGTCTTGACGGGCCAGAGGTTTTCGTCCCAGCCGCCGCCCAGAATCCAGTCCCCCGGGGCGGCCGCTTCGACCTTAGCGCGAATGCGTTCGCGAAACTCGTCGAGAGACTTCACGCCGATGAGATTGACGTTCAGACGCTGGGACCCGCCTTCGGAAAGGTGGACGTGCGCGTCATTGAATCCGGGCATGATGAACCTTCCGCCCAGATCGATTACCTCGGTTTGCGGGCCTTTCAGCTTGAGAATCTCGGCGTTTTCTCCGACGGCTTCAATGCGATCACCGCGAACGGCAATCGCCTGCGCGCGTTTAATCGATTTGAACGAGGAGGCTTCGACGACGCCGGTGTAGACGTTGCCGTGCACAAAAATGAGGTCCGCTTTGGGCATGACAGGCTGATCCTGCGCCTGCGCGCTGCAAAATGCCAGCGACAGTAGCACAGCTGTGCGCACGTTCATTCGCCGACTCCCGCCAGCACGAGTAATGTGAGCAGAATTCTCTTCAGCCCGAGTTCGCGCCCGCTGCAGTCGAACCATTCCTGCAGGGTGTGAGCACCGCCACCGGAACCGCCGCCGCCGATGGCAATGGCTTGGCGACCCAGCGACAAAGGAATATTGGCGTCGGTCGAAGCTCGCTGGACCTGTGCCACGTTGCCCAGGTGGGCATCGACGGCGCGTACCACTTGCAGCAGACGTGCATTCGGGTCCAACTCTCCGGCCGGACGATCGCCAATCACCACCACTTCGCAGGTGACGGAATGCGTTTTGCGCTGCGCAGAGGCGCGATGGTCGGCGGCGCGCTGTTCGGCTTCGACTGACTGATCCAGACACACGCGCAAGGAACGTTCCAGCCGCTCGAGTTCGGTGGTGGAGGTCGAACGCAGATCCACGCGCATGCTGGCCGACTCGGGAATGGAATTGACGGAAGTGCCGCCACGAATGACACCGATGTTGAAGGTGCTCTTGGGCGTCGAAGAGACGGGCGTTTGGCAGAAGTGCTCGATGGCGCGGGCGAGGATGACGATCGGGTTAGGCGCGCCGAAATCGCTCCAGGAGTGACCGCCGGGACCGCGCACGATGATTTCGAAGCGGCGGCTGCCCAGGGCCTCGGCAACAATGGTGTCGGAACCAGCGCCGTCGAGAATCAGGCTGTAGGCGATAGAGTCTTTCCAGCGCGGAGTAGCAAAGATGTGGCGCATACCCCGCAGATCGCCCTCGCCCTCCTCACCGACGTTACCGATGAACAGAAATGGCATGGCATGGCGGATCCGGACGGAACGGAGGAGCGCGGCAATGCCGAGGAGGGCGGCCACGCCAGCTCCGTTGTCCGAAACACCGGGACCGTAGAGGCGAGTTCCCTGCTGGCGGACGTTGAGAGGAGTGCCGGCAGGAAAAACCGTGTCGATGTGTGCGCTCAGCGCGATGTACCGCTTTCCGAATCCAGGGTGAATGCCGAAGACGTTGCCTACGTCATCGACCCGAACGTCGTCGAGTCCGATCTCAAGGAAGCGCTCCGATAGCCAGGCGGCGCGCGGAGCTTCTCCGAAGGGAGGGGCTGCAATGCGGGCCATTTCCGCCTGCCAATGGGAAAGCTGCGGCTCCTGCGCGCGAAACCAGTTGAAGGCCGAGCGAATTTCGGGAGCGGCCGAGAGTCGAGCTACCTCCTCGTGAACCGAGGGATAGAGATCCGACACTTCGGCGCGCGACCCGGTGGGCATGAGCTGATTGGGTCATCTTACAACGCGAATGGACCGGCCGGGTTGCTTTCGAGGATTACGGTCGGGACACGACATTTGTTACGTGCGCCGTGTGGCAGATGGCCTACCTTTGACTTCGCGGTCCTTGCAGCTCGCACCCCAGGTTAGCGCGCAACAAACGCGCGCGAACCTGGGGCACAAAAAGTCACAGGCTCTCGCGAAAGCTGGAGTTGGACGTTAGTGCTGAGGATGGGTGGGGGACTTCACGCAATCGAGGATCTCGGCGTCGGTGAGGGTGTGATCGGACTGCTTGGCTCGGGCATAGATTCTATCTACGATTTCGTCGCTAGCGGGAATTCCACGGCGCTCGAGCCAGAAATGCACGTTGGATTTGCCGCTCATGGGACCGATGTCGATGACCTGCTCGAGTCCAAAGACGTGCGAAGGCACGCCGGAGTAGACAGAGTTCGCGAGTTCGACGTCGTTCTTCTTGTAAGCCTTAACGATGGCGGCCGCGTGCACGCCGGTGGCGGTGCGGAACGCATCATCGCCGACAACGGGGTAGTTGGCTGGAATCGGAATGCCCGTGGCGCGCGCGACCGCGACGCAGTAGTCCTTGAGACGGGTGAGGTCTTGCGCGGCCCAGGGAGGAATTCCCATCAGCTTGAGATTGACGAGCATCAGATCCATTTGCGTGTTCCCGACACGCTCGCCCACACCTAGTGCGGAGGCGTGCACGCAATCGGCGCCGGCCACCAGCGCGGCCATTGCATTGGCGACGCCCAGCCCGCGGTCGCAGTGACCGTGCCAATCGACTCGAATTTTTTCTCCCGAGGGCTTCACGACCTGATCGAGCACGAAGCGCACCAGGGCGAAGGCTCCCATGGGGGTGGCATGTCCGGCGGTGTCGCAGATGACGATGGCGCGCGCGCCACAGCGGATGGCGGTCGAGTAAAGCTTCTTCACCATTTCGGGATCGCAGCGCGTGGTGTCTTCGGTGACGTACATGGGATCGAGGCCGAGCGAAACGGCGTAGGTGACAGCCTTCTCGGTGGTCTGGAGGAGGAAGTCGTCCGTCCAGCCCTCGGTATAGCGGCGAATGGGGCTCGAGCCGATGAAGGTAGCGGCTTCGATGCGCAGGCCCGTTTTCTGCGTAATCTCAGCGATCGGCCGGATATCGTTTTCGTGGGTGCGGGCAGCGCAGTTGGCGCGAATCCGGAGCTTGTTGTTGACGATCTCGCGGGCGAGAGCGGTGACGTGCTCAACCGCGCGCGGCCCGGCGCCGGGCAGGCCGAGATTGAGCGAGTTGATGCCCAGCGATTCCATCAAGTGGAGAATCGTGATCTTGTCCTGGATAAGGGGATCGCGCACGGAGGGAGACTGCAGGCCGTCGCGCAGAGTCTCATCGTTGAGCAACACCTGTCCGGCGGGCCGCAGCGATTGCGGGTGGATGGTGTTCCAGTCGTAGATGAGGCCGGATTCCAGTCGTCAGTCTCCGTTTCAGTCGCCAGTCTCCTGTCTCCAGCTAGTCACGAGCTATGGACCTTCGTCGTTGGTCGTTGGCACTTCGTCGTCGGTCCTCGGTCGTCGGTCGTCGGCTAAAACCAAGAAAATCGTTTCGTGCCGATTCGCCTTTTTGCTGACGACTGAAGACTGACGACTGACGACTGCTCTATTTCTTCTCTTCCTTTGGCGGCACGGTGAGGCCAAATACTGAGAGCTGGCCCTCGCCTGCAACGTTGGTGCCGCGCGCGCTCTCCGGATTGGGCAGGTACAGCGTTTTGCAAATTTCGCAGCGATAGACTTCCGCCTCCCGGCCCCAGGCTTTTTGGATGCATCCACATTCCTGCTCGAGCGCATCGGTGCTGTAAAACCAGCGCTTCAAGTGGCCACCGCAGAACTTGCCTTTCTCGTCTTTTTCGTTGCAGGCGCGCTGGCCCGGCTTCTTGATTTTGACTTTATGGTTCGGAAGCTGCTGCAAGGCGTGCGGAATCGTGGTTTCACCGGCTGCCAAAGAGAAGTCCTCTCTTTCACACGGAGTAGCGGGGCCAGAGTTCAGCCCTGGAGAGCTATTTTACTGTAAACGGTTGCACGGGCACCAAAATGCGGCTCTAGTCGCTAGGCGATGGGCTCTGGCCAAACCCGACACTGGAGCGGCGGGCGTCCCCGCGTGCCGTGCGCGAAGCGCCATATCTTCCTTCGTGATCGCCGCGAGCCTTGGCTCACCACAGAGTCACAGACACAGAGAAGTCCTGAATTGGCTTCTCTCCGTCCCGCTGCGTCTCAGTGGTGATTCATGAATCGTCTGCCGTCCAGTTGGGCAGCTGAACCGGCCACTCGCTTCATCTTCGATAGATATTTTCTATGGGAAATCTATAGTTTTCGGCTCTTCAGGACTCCAGCGGATTTCAGGGTTGCTCGGAGGCGGTCGCCAATGCGATGGGCGAATTGGAGATCGACGAAGGCTTCCATTTGGTGGGTGAGCTTTTCGCCGTAGCCGTACCACCAGAGTTTCTTCATGCGTGGGAGGCGGTCGGTGTCGAGGTATTTTACGCGCACCATTTCTTCCAGGCCGAATTGGCCGTGGGAGCGGCCGATGCCGCTGGCCTTGAAGCCTCCGTGGGGAGCTTCGCTGATGCCGAAGCACGAGATCACGTCATTCACCATGACGGTTCCGGCGTCGATCTGGCGGGCAATTGCTTCTCCGCGCTTCTTGTCACGCGTCCAGATGCTGGCCGCCAGGCCGAACTCCGAATCGTTCGCTAGACGGATCGCTTCCGCATCGGAGGTGAAGGGCGCGACCGACAACACGGGCCCGAAGGTTTCTTCGCGCATGATTCGCATCTGGTGCGTGACATCGGCGAGGATGGTGGGCGCGTAGAAATGTGGGCCGAGTTCGGGCAGGCGCGCACCTCCGGCGAGGACGCGGACGCCCTGGGCGCGAGCTTCCTCCACCTGTGCCTCGACGATGCGCAACTGGCGCTCGTGGATCATCGGGCCGATGTCGGTCTGCGGATCCATGCCGTTGCCGAAGCGCAATTTCTGCGCCTTCGCGACACAGGCGTCCAGGAATTTTTCGTAAAGCGATTGGTGGACGTAACATCTCTCGACCGAGAGGCAGGCTTGGCCGGCATTGACGAAGGCGCCCCAAACGGCTGCGCTCGAGGCGACATCGAGGTCGGCATCGTCGAGCACGAGCATCGGATCTTTGCCTCCGAGTTCCAGCACGACCGGCAACAGGCGGGCGGCGGCAGCTTGCGCGATCCGTT
>Ga0209577_10005292_pt1 | contig 12045 bp, 16 predicted proteins | sample GraSoiAngelo_109_FD_185874 | JGI IMG/M metagenome (GOLD analysis project Ga0209577, IMG submission 185874) | Grasslands soil microbial communities from the Angelo Coastal Reserve, California, USA - 14_0903_12_20cm (SPAdes) (version 2) | ecosystem: Environmental > Terrestrial > Soil > Grasslands... | reverse complement strand
AGCTCCAGGCGCCAGGCGAAGTTTTCGAAGTAGCGCGCGAGGCCGTACTTGTGCGCGACCGGCGCGAGGACCTGGCCCACCTCGGCGCAGGCGCTTTCGTTCAGCACGTTCTTCACGGAGGGCAGCCAGTGCCCGAGGCCCGCGCCGATCATCGCCACCAGGCCCGCGAACTCCTGCTCGAGCGAGAGTTTCGGCGCCGCGGCGATCGCGCTCGCCTGCGCTTCAGCGGATCCCGGCGCGGGCTGCTCAAGCTCCCGGTCAACCCGCTTCGCGAGCTCGAGAAGGTCGGCATACGAGCTGCCGCCCTCGCCGGCCGCGCGGTCTTCTACCTGCACGGCCTACGCTCGAGAGCCGAAGAGCGGACCTCTGCGCGCCGGGGGATCTTTCTTCGGCTCGGGCTCGGCCGGCGCCGCGGCGGGGCTCGCCGCCGGCGGATCCGGCGCGTCGTTCGCGGGCGCGCTGTCCAACTTCACGCGCTTCATGACGAGCGCGAAGGCCTCGCTGTGCGGGTTCACGTAGAGCGGCAGGTCGCACCAGGTGCAGGCGATCGAGAGCTTGCCGCTGCCGGTTTTCTTGACCGGGATCTCGCGCGCGCACACCACGCACGCCATCACGCCGATCTTCTCGTGCGCGCGGCCGATCGCCGTGCCGCCGCCCTTGCTCACTTGTAGCCGCCCTGCCGGTACGCCATCACCTGAGTGAACCAGTGCAGGCCTTCGATGAACTTCTTCTCCTGCGCGAGCTGCAGAGCGTGCATCGCCTCGTTGTCGCGAAGGCTCTCGGCGTTCCACTTGATCGGGCCGCTTAAGCCGCTCACAGCACCACGCCCGGCGCCGTGTCGCGCTTCGGGGCCTCGAGCGCCGCGATCCGCGCGATCGCCGCATCGTTGAAGGCGCCCTGGTGATCGAGCAGCTCGAAGAAACACGAGGCGACCAGGCGCATGCCGACCAGTTTGTCCTGGGGGGTCGTGGCCACGTTGTGCAGCTGCTCGAGCCGCAGCTCCAGCTCGCGGCGCTTGGCGCCGATGCGCGCGGCCGCGGCCGCCAGGTCGCCGGTCAAGCCCTGCCCGCCAGGGTGCGGTGCATGGACCGCACTCTACAGCCAGTGAAACCGCGGTACCAAGACCGCGGTCCATGGACCGCGGTCTACAATCACCGGATGGAACGCAAATCGACGAAGCTCGCTGACTTTCCAGCCGCCGAGCTGGACGCGTTGGCTGCCGAATATCCATTGATCAAAGAAGAGATCGACGAGCTCGCCGACGAAGAGATCGTGCAGGTCCGGCTTCCGGAGCTCGACGACCGCCAGAAGCGGCTCGAGGTCCTGCGCGAGCTCGACGAGCGTGGCGAGCTCGAGATCAGGATCTCGGCGGCCGGCAATCTCAGGGTTTGCGTGCTCGAGGCACCTGGCATCGCCGACGAGGCCTACCTCCGGGTTTTGCACCGGCCCGCTACAACGCGCTGAGCGCGACGCGGCGCTTTCAGCCGGGCCCCGTGGGTCCGGCCGTTGCCGTTGCGTCGCGCTGAGGCCTTCCTGGCGCGACCGTTGGCCCGTTTTCGGCGCAGGGACCTTTCCGGCGTCCTTTTCTGATCAGCGCTTTTTGAGGGCGCTCGCATGGCTCAGGCCTTCGCTGAGCTCGCAGGCCTGCGTGCGCCGGGGGCCCTCGGGCGCCCCCTCCGGGGGCCTCGATCGCCGTTGCGGTGGACAACTTGTCCACCGCGCCTCTGCACTCCTGATTTAGATAGTACTACCTGACTTTGGCTCAAATGTGAGACAGCGAGACGACCGAGGGGAAATGCGCCGAGCTGCCGGACGGTTTTTATCCACAGGATGCCGCGCAGACCGAAGCTGTAATTGCTCGCGCGCAGCTCGAGCTCGCCGGTCTTGGGCTTGCGCCGATGACGCGTGATGCGGTTGAGGACGCGCCGCTTCACCCAGGCGCGCACATGACGGCTCAGCGTCGCGCGCGACATGCCCCGGCCGGTGGTGCGGCGGATCCGCTCGAGGAGCTTGCGCTGCGTGATGTCGATCGAGCGCTTGCGAAGGTGGGCGCCCAAGCTCGCGATCGCGAGCAACACGTCCTGGCATGGCTTCTTAAGCGCTGCATCGGCCAAGATCGCACGCTACGGCCCGGTGTGCTCCGGCCCGCTCGCCTGGTCGCCGGCGAGCTCGTTGCGCTCGAGAGCGGCCGCGACGTCGCCGCAGACGGCGAGCAGCGCGTGCCGCGCGGGCACGGAGAGCTCGTGCTCGTGCTCGAGGATCTCAGCCAGCTCGACGACCAGGTGTGCGATGCGACGATCGAGCGCTGTGGAGCCCATCCAGCCCCGCCACCAGTAGCTCATCGAGCCCCTCGCATCACTTTTTGAGGGCGTAGAGCGCGCCGCGGCGATCGCCGATCATCACCACGCGGCCGCGCGCGATCAGCCCATCGAGCACAGCGCGATCGCCACCGACGAGCGCATCGAGCACGTTTCTCTTGCGCGGTCCGGCGCCAAGGACTTTCGTGATGCGCCGGCCAGGGCGCGCCCCCCCCCCCGGCTCATCGCGGCCACAGCAGGCCGACGAGGACCGCGAGCGCGATCACGACCAGCTGGCCGAGCATATCGGCGAGCTCGGCGCTCAGGTGAGCCGCCCAAAGTAATCGAGGAGGAGCACGGTGAGCGAGCTCGCGGCGATCGCGACGGCGTAGACGGTCGCCCACCAATTCCGCCCGAAGTGCCAAGTCAGCAAATAGTCGAGCTCGGCGCGCTCGACGATCACCGGCGGCTCGTCGCGCTCGAGCGCCCGCGGGATATTGCTCACCAGTCTCATGCGAGCGCCCCGATCGCGGCGCCGAGAATCGCCAGGGTCACATACGCCGGCGCGCCCATGCGAAGGCGAAACGCCCGCGCGATCCCTACGGCGAGCAGCGCGCCAAGCAGCGCGGTCCCTCCCCCGTTCGTCATGGCTGGTCCGCGACGCCGAGCGCATCGCCGGCGCGAGGCCTCTGCGCGTTGAATGTAGCCGCACGTTTCTCGGCGCGCTTCGTCGCACGCTCCTGCTGGACCAGGTAGAGCTCGACGCGGCGCAGGATCCGCATTGCGCGGCGAACTTGGCCGAGCACATCGAGAGACGCGATGCGGCGGCGGCTCACGATCGCCTCCCGCGGGAAGCGCGCGCGAGCGAGCGATAGCCGAGGGGGGTGAGCCGCCACCGAGAGCCGTCGTGGAACAGGAGCTTGCGTTTTTCGAGCTCGATGAGCTCGCTATCGAGTATGGCCGCCGGGTGCTGGTGAGAATTGGGCGCGGACTCTGCCGGGCCGCCCTGCCCTTTTGGTGCTGGTCGCATCGCGATCTCCACGGTCAAAGTGTGTTTTGGCCGGGAGCCGTCGCCGCCTGCGACCGTGGAGGGTGCGCAGAACGACAACGGGCCGGCGCGCCATAGGATATAGCAACCCATTGATCTATAGCAACCGGTTGCTTCTTGCCGAGGGTTAACAGGTGTCATAGTCTCCAGTAGCAACCCGTGGAGATGAGGCCATGACAAGGCGCCAAGCGCAGAAGTGGGGAAAGCTCCGTGAGCTCGCCGTTGATGTAGATCGCCGCATCGGCGGCGCCGACGAACAGGACCGCGCGACGATCCGTTATCTCGAGCGCGTGCGCGATGTCGTTGCTCAGGAACGCGGCTGCGATCGCATTGATGTATCGAAGTACGCCGTCGCTCAGCGGTTAGGCATAAGCCCGAATCGCATGAGCCTCTACTACCTGCATGGCGGCACAATGGAAGTGAAGCTCGCGGCCAACATCGCTCAAGTGATCGGCGAGAATCCGCTACGCGTGATCGCCGACGTCGAAGCGGAGCGCGCTCGATCGAAGAGCGATCGGCGGTTCTGGTACCGAGTCAGGGATGCGGCCGTGGTGGCCGCGATGGCGATCGGCGTCGCGAGCTTCGGCGCTTTGCCGTCACCCGCTCACGCGAGCGGCTGCGGGCCGGCACTTAACATAAACGGAATTGGAATACACATTGTGCAACAAGCGGCGCCGCAAACGCGCGGCCGGCTGGTGCGCCTGGTGGCTCGCTTCGCTCGTCGCAGGGGATGGGGCGGCGGACGCCCCATGCTAAGCAGCTGTGCCCTATCCCTCCCAATAGGGGACATCCGAGGGCATAGTATCGGGTTGATGCCCTGTCACGGTTGCTCCATTTGGGAAAGCATGAATAGGCCTCTGAACTGGGTATGCCTCGCGTGCGCGTTTTTCGTCGCTGCAACGCAGGTTCTCGCACAAGGCGGCGGGTGCGTGACGGACCAAAGTGGCAAGGTAGTCTGTGGGCAGCCCGATGCGAGCTGTGCCTCCAATCAACGTGGTGAAATTCTTTGTACGACCCCTGGCGGCGGAATGGTGCCCGACCAATATGGCGAACTGCTTTGCGGTCCAGGCTATTGCGTTAGGAATCAGCGCGGAGATGTCTATTGCTCAAACGAGCCGAGGGGCGCTGCGATGGTCGATCAGAACGGTAACGCTGTTTGTTCTGGAACCTGTGTTCGCGGTACGAGGCAAGCCTGTGTTAGACCAATCGCGGCTACATAAGCTTGGGCCCTAATGCCGAGGCCGATGTTCTTGGTGTTGGCGGGTGTCGGATTGCCCCGAACACATTCAGGGAGCTAAAGAATGACAACGGTTTCCGGCGGGTACGCGACAAAGGCGAGACGGCGGGGCTGCATTGGACAGGTACGGCTATGCCGTGTGCATTGAAGGGTGCGTTAGTTAGCGCTGCAGCCCAAGCGTGCATAACTCCTTCACGGTATAGCATCGTCCCGTCGTCACACTAGGTGTCGTGGCAGCGCTTGTGATTGGGGCCACCTGAGCCCCGGTTGGCGCTCTACCCTGCCCCTCCGCTGCTAAGCCGATTTCGACCTACGGACGGTACGTCATTCGTTTCAGGCGGATACCCATACCCACTCACGAGCGTCAATTGAGCCGGCCGGGCGGCACGGGAAGCCGGGCCACCGGGATTCCCTCGTCGACGAGCTCTTTGTGCTCTTCCTCGGTCGCCTGGCCTCGGATTGCACGCGCCGGCGCCTCCTGGTAGTAGATACGCCTCGCCTCCGCGGGAAACTCCTTGCCGACATCCTCGCTCTTGGTCAGCAGGTCGTCGAGCATGCGCGAGTACAGCATCTGCGCGATGGCGAACGGGTCCTTGCCTTCCATGTCGGGCGTTTTGCCCGGCGTTTCAGGCTTTTTCGGAGGTTTCGGTTCGGGCGCGCCCAGGTTCATCCGCGATGCCGATGGGACCCGTTCCACGTCCACAGAGCCGCAGCTTGGGCAAGCCAGCAGCTTGCGTTGCTTCTGAGAGGCGAAATCCTCCGCCGAGCCGAACCAGCCTTCGAACCGGTGGCCGACCGCGCAAAGCAGATCGAAAACAATCATTTGGCACATTCTACAATGCCGCGATGATCGCCGACCGGATCGAGGGTAAATGGATCGACCTGTTCGCCGAGGTCTTTGCCCGCTGCAAGGTTGCCGCCAACGAGCCCTGCGCTGTCCTGTCGGAGTCCCAATCGCGGGCGCTCAACGTCCAGCTCGCCGAGCTGGCGCTCCAAAAGCTCGGCGCAAGGCCATTCCACGTGGTCGTGCCGACGCCGCGCCAGTCGGCCCCTGTGCCGATCCGGTCCACCGGAGCTTCGACTGTGCTCCAGGGCCTCGGGCCGGCGATCGGCACTCTGGCAGCCTCGTCGTTCGTCGCCGACTGCACTGTGGAAGGCCTGATGCACGCGCCCGAGCTGCCGCAAATCCTTAAAGGCGGCGCGCGTGTCCTCTACATCTCCGACGAGCATCCCGACGTGCTCGAGCGCCTTGCCCCCTCCCCCGCTGACGAGCAGAAGGTGAGGGCGGGCATGCGGCTGCTTAAGGACGCGAAACGCATGCACGTCACCTCCCCCGCCGGCACAGACCTCGAGATCTCCATCGAGGGGGCGAGGCTCGGGGGTGTCTGGGGATACACGGACAAGCCGGGGACGCTTTCGCATTGGCCGGGCGGTTTGTGCCTCGCGTTTCCCCGGGCGCGAAGCGTCAACGGCCTGCTCGTCCTCGCCCCGGGAGACCTCAACCTCACGTTCAAGCGCTATCTCGAGTCCGCAATCCGGCTGCCGATCGACAATGATTACGTCACCGCGATCGAAGGCTCCGGGTTTGACGCCGAGCTGATGCGCGAATATTTCGCCGCCTGGGGCGACCGCGAGGCCTACGCCGTGTCTCACGTCGGCTGGGGCACGAATCCGCGAGCGCGCTGGGAAGCGCTCGCCCTGTACGATCGCCGCGACGTGAATGGCACGGAGCAGCGCGCGTTCGCCGGCAATTTTCTGTACTCCACGGGCGCCAACGAGGTCGCCGGCCGCCACACCCTCGGCCATTTCGACCTGCCTGTGCGCCGTTGCACCGTGGCGCTCGACGGCAATGTCGTCGTGCGGGAGGGAAAGCTGCTCGAGTGACGCCGCTGGTGTTTCTCCATGGCTTGGGCGGCGGCCACGCCGCGTGGGATGGGCAGGTGGAGCACTTCGGCTGCCGCGGTTATCGCTGCATCGCCTGGGACCAGCCGGGCTATGGGGGAACGCCCACGGTCGAGCCTTATACGCTGAAAACCGTGACCGACGCACTCGAGCTTCAGATGGGTAGCGATCGTGTTGTTCTGGTAGGCCAAAGCATGGGAGGCTTCGTCGCGCAGGAAATGTACGCGCGGTTTCCAGATCGGATTGCCGCGCTCGTGCTTGCCTTTACCAGCCCCGCCTTTGGCGGAACCGGCAGCCAGTTCGCGCGTCAGTTCATCGCCGCCCGGGTCGGACCGCTCGACGAAGGCAAGACCATGGCGCAGCTCGCCAAGGCGCTGATGCCGACCCTGCGCGGCACGAAGTCCGACCCCCAGGGCCTGGCGCGCGCCGAGCGTGTCATGTCGGCCATTCCCCCCGAGACCTATCGCAAGGCGGTGCAAATGCTGACCACCTTCGATCGCAGGCACGAGCTCGAAAAAATTGCCGTGCCGACGCTGCTGGTCGCGGGCAGCGATGACAAGATCGCGCCGCCCTCGGCGATGCAATCCATGGCTCGCAGGATCCCGCACGCTGAATTCGTGCTGCTGGAGGGCTGCGGCCACCTGGGCCCGATGGACCAGCCGCAGGCATTCAACGGCGCGCTGGAAGATTTCCTGCAGCGCCGCTCCCCATGAGCGATCCACGCTACTCGGTGGTCGGTTCGACCTATGCGCTGGAGCCCAAACAGCGGGCTTTGATCGAGCTCGTCGAATCGCTCGGGCCGCGTTTCGCGGAGCGCGCCGAGCGCTACGATCGCGAGGCGAGCTTTCCGCACGAGAACTACGCCGATCTGCGGCAAGCCGGCCTGCTCGGGCTTTGCGTGCCGGAGAAATTCGGCGGCCGCGGCGCCGACCTGAGAACCTACTCGATCGTCTCGGCCACCCTCGGCAAATACTGCGGCGCCACCGCCCTCACCTACAACATGCACGCCTGCTCGATGCTGTGGCCCGGGGCGCTGTCGGACGATCTCGACATGACGCCCGCGCAGCGCGCCGAGCACGACAAGCACCGCGCGATCCACTATCAGCGCGTGATCCGGGACGGGGCGATCTACGCGCAGCCGTTTTCCGAAGGCAGCGCCGCCGCCGCCGGACGGGCCCCGTTCGGCACCACCGCGACGCGCGTCAGCGGCGGCTGGAGCATCAACGGCAAGAAGATCTTCGCCTCGCTCTCGGGCGCGGCGCACTACTACGGCGTGCTTTGCACCGAGGCCAAGCCCGAGCTGTCGATGCGCGACACGCTGTACATGGCGGTGCCGGGAAACGCGCACGGCCTGAGCGTCGTCGGCGACTGGGACCCCCTCGGCATGCGGGGAACCGTGTCGCGCACCCTGGTGTTCAAGGACGTCTTCGTCCCCGACGAGGCGCAGATGATGCCGCGCGGCATCTACTTCCAGGCCGCCAGCCGCTGGCCCCACATGTTCACCACGCTGTCGCCTACGTACATGGGGATCGCCATCGCGGCGTGCGAATTTACGGTGCGCTACCTGCGCGGCGAGGTCGAGGGCACGCCGCCGGTGAAGCGACGCATGTATCCCACGAAGCAGATCGCGGTCGCGCAACTGTGGGTGAAGCTCGAGCAGACCCGCTGCTTGTTCCTGCGCATGCTCGAGGACGCGCGCGTCGATCCGCCCAAGGACGCGCGGCTGCGCGCCTACGCGGCGCAGTTCACGATCATGGAAAACGCCAACGACCTGTGCCGGCTCGCGATCCGCACCTGCGGCGGGCAGTCGATGCTCAAGGCGCTGCCGCTCGAGCGCCTGTACCGCGATTCGCGCTGCGGATCCCTGATGCTGCCCTGGACCGCCGAGCTGTGCCTCGACCGCATCGGCCGCGAGGCGCTCTACGAGCCCGGCGAGTCGGACGACTGATTTGAACTTCTCGCGCATCATCGAGCGCTGGGCGGCGCAGTTTCCGTCCAAGGTTGCCATTCACTTCGAAGGAAAGGACTGGACGTACCTCGATCTATGGCAGCGCATCGTTTTCGTCAGCAAAAGACTTGATGTTGCAAAAGGCGATCGAATCGCATATCTCGGATACAACAACCCCGAAATGCTCGTATTGCTGTTCGCGCTGGCGCGGCTTGGCGCGATCCTCGTGCCGCTCAACTGGCGCCTTACCGCGGCAGAGCACAAGGAGATCCTCGCAGATTGCGCACCGAAGTTCCTGTTTTGTGATGCCGAGTTCGAGGAACATGCCAGGAAGCTTGGCATTGCGCTCGGCAAGCTGGAGAGTGAAAAGCAAGCCTTGCCAGGGCGTGACGAAGACGACCTTCTCATCGTCTATACCGCCGGCACGACTGGCAAACCGAAGGGCGCGGTGCTCACGCAGTCGGCATTGCTCTGGAACGGCTACAACTCGGTCCACGCCCACGACCTGTCGCAGGCGGACCACGTGCTGAGCCCGCTGCCGATGTTCCATGTCGGCGGGCTCAACAACCAGACCCTGCCCGCCCTCCTCGCCGGCGCGAGCGTCACGCTGCACAAGCGCTTCGAACCCGGGCTGTGGCTCGCCGACGTGGCGCAGCGTCGCCCGAGCGTGAGCCTGCTCGTGCCGGCGACCATGGCCGCCGTGATCGCACATCCGCAGTGGCAAAAAACGGATCTCTCCAGCCTGAAAATGCTGAACACCGGCTCGATGGTGGTGCCCGACGCGCTGATCCGCGCGTTCCACGAGCGCGGCGTGCCGGTGGGCCAGATCTACGGCGCCACGGAAACGGCGCCGATCGCGATCGTGCTCCTCAAGGAAGACGCGTTTCGCAAGGCCGGCAGCGCAGGAAAACCTGCCCCGCACTGCGAGGTGAAGCTCGTCGAGGGCGAGATCTGGGTGCGGGGACCGGCGCTGATGCGCGGCTACTGGAAGGACTATTCCGGTCTGACCCCGGAGGGCTGGTTCAGGACTGGAGATCTGGCGCGCCTGGACGAGGACGGCTTCTACTGGATCGTCGGCCGCTCCAGGGACGTCATCATCTCCGGCGGCGAGAACGTACACCCCGCCGAGCTTGAGAATGTGCTTGCCGATTGCCCGGCCATCGCCGAGGCGGCGGTGGTGGGCATCGAGGATGCGAAGTGGGGAGAGGCTGCGTGCGCGTGCATCGTGCGCAGACCGGACGCTGAATTGAACGAGGCCGCCGTTCTTCGCCTGTTCGAGAACCGGTTGGCTCGCTATAAACACCCGCGGCGCATCGTGTTCGTCGACGGCTTGCCGCGCAACGCCATGGGCAAGGTGCGCAAGCCCGAGCTGAAGCGGCTAGTCGACGCGCAACTCGGCTTCGCCAAGCCCCTGTAGCGCAAACTTCACCAGCTCGCCCTCCTTCGCGCTCTTGGAGGTGATGAGGCTGCCGGTGATGACCACGTCGCCGCGCAGCAGCCCGCGGCCGCGCCGCGCGAGATGGTCGGCCACCCAGGCGAGGGCATCGAGGGGGTGCCCCATGGCCTGCGCGCCCGTGCCCTCGCCCACCGCCTTGCCGTTGATGGTCGCGACACCGCGTACCGCGGCGAGGTCGATGTTCTGCCATTCGTGCACCGGGTAGCCCAGGACTGCGCCCTCGTTCCAGCCGTTGTCGGCGATCAGCTCGAGCGGGTGCTTCGCGAGCTCGGCGTAAACCGCCCCGCGGTCATCGGCCAGTTCGATCGCCGGCATGACGCCGCCTACCGCGCGCGCGACGCGGCTGCGCAAGAAAGGGGCGTCCGCCACCGGCAGGTCTTCGGCGATCTCGACTGCGATCTCGAATTCGACGATCAGCTGCACGTAGTCGGCCGCGCGCACGCGCGCCGGCGTGCGATGCAGCGTGAACTCCAGCATGGCGCCCGCCTGAGGCGCGTTGACGCCGACGAAGCGCTGCATCTCGGCCGTGGCGAGCGCGATCTTGTAGCCTGCGATGCCGCCGAGCGTCTTCGCGCGCAGGGCGACGAAGCTATCCTGGATCGCATACGCCTCCTGCTCGGTGCACGGCGCAAGCTCCTTGGGAAGCGGGCGAAAGCGCTCGCGCCGAGCGTGCGCTTCGAGCAGACGGCGCGCCGCCGCCTGGATCCGCTCGGCGGGCTTCACCCCTTTCCCGGATGAACGTGCCCGCATTGCGGACATCGGCGCCTCCCTGCGTAAAAGGCCTCGAACAGCGGGGGCAGATCCTGCACGATATCCTGGACGTTGACTTGCACCCGGTGCACGAGCGTCCAGCATTCGGGGCAATACCATTCGAAGGCGTCGTCGAGCTCGCGCGGCCGCACTTTTTCCACCACCAGCCCGATCGACCCCGCCGGGCGCTGCGGCGAATGCCGGCAGTGACCGGGGACGAGCGCCACCTCGCCTTCCCGGATCGGCATATCGCGCGGCTTGCCGTCCTCGATGATCTTGAGAACGATGTTGCCGCGCAGCTGGTAGAAGAACTCCTCGTACGGGTCATCGTGGTAGTCGGTGCGCGCGTTCGGGCCGCCGATCACCTGAACGATCAGGTCCTCGGTCTCCTTGAACACCAGCTGGTTGCCCACCGGGGGCTTGAGCAAGTGCGCGTGCTCGTCGATCCAGCGGGAAAAGTTGAACGCGGCGAGCGGCATGGGACGGAGCATTCTATTATGTCCACGCCATGAAGATCAGCGCCGTCGACAGCTGTGTCCTCACCGTCCCGACTCCCAAGCCGATTGCGCTGCAATACCCGCAGCACAAGCTGGTCGTGGCGCAGATTTCCACCGACGAGGGAGTCGGCGGCCTCGGCTACAGCCTCGCGTTCGGCGGCGGCGGCGCCGAGGCGATCCAGGTCTATCTCGACACGCGGTTGAAGCCGGTGCTGATCGGCGAAGATCCGCTCTTCGTCGAGCGCCTGTGGGAGCGCATGTTCCGCGCCGACATGGGAATCAAGAAGCAAGGCGTGGCCGCCTACGCCCTTTCTGCGCTCGACATCGGATTGTGGGACATCGCCGGCAAGACTGCGGGCCTGCCGCTCTACCAGCTGTGGGGCGCGGTCACCGACCGCATCCCCGCTTATGGCAGCGGTGGCTGGGCGCGCTACAGCGTGGAGGACTTGATCGCCGAGGCCGAGCGCTATGCCGGCCTCGGCTGCCGGTACTACAAGATGAAGATCCACCATCCCGACCCGCGCGAGAACCGCAAGCGGGTCGAAGCAGTACGGCGCGCGCTCGGCGAGCGCGTGAGGCTGATGGTCGACGTCAATCAGCGCCTCGACGTCCAGGGCAATATCAGGCAGGCGGCGCTGCTCGAGGACCTGGATCTCCTCTGGTACGAGGAGCCGGTCCTCGCCGACGACATCGCCGCCTGCGCCGAGGTTTGCGAAAACATAAGGATTCCGGTGGCGACCGGCGAAAACAACTACACCCGCTACGAATTCCGCGACCTGATCGAGCGCCGCGCGGCGCGCTACCTGATGCCCGACGTGTGCCGCGCCAACGGCTACAGCGAAACGCTGCGCATCGGCCGGCTCGCCGCCGCGCACCAGCTCGCCGTTTCGCCGCACGTGGTGCACGAGCT
>Ga0209577_10005291_pt1 | contig 12050 bp, 12 predicted proteins | sample GraSoiAngelo_109_FD_185874 | JGI IMG/M metagenome (GOLD analysis project Ga0209577, IMG submission 185874) | Grasslands soil microbial communities from the Angelo Coastal Reserve, California, USA - 14_0903_12_20cm (SPAdes) (version 2) | ecosystem: Environmental > Terrestrial > Soil > Grasslands... | reverse complement strand
GGCAACTTGCAGCTCCACTGAATCGCCGAGAGGACCGTGTGATCGACCACGGGCGCCCGGATGCTTTGGGGCGCCCGTGGTGTTTGATCGCTCCTTGACTCGCCCCCCCAGCCTGGAGCAGCCTGACGTAGGCGAGAGGCCCATGGAGGACGTCATGACGACCCAGGCGATCGAGCCGCGGATGGAGCTGGAGCAGCACCTGCACATGTACCGGCAGATGGCGAAGATCCGTGCCTTCGAGGAGCAGGTGAACGAGCTTTACAAGAGCGCGAAGATGCCCGGCCTGGCCCACCTGTACGTGGGCGAGGAGGGGGTGGCGGTCGGGGTCTGCGAGGCTCTGCGGCGCGACGACTTCATCACGAGCACGCATCGCGGCCACGGCCACTGCCTGGCCAAGGGCGCCACGGTCAACCGGATGTTCGCGGAGTTGCTCGGCAAGGAGGCCGGCTACTGCAAGGGCAAGGGCGGCTCGATGCACATCGCCGACCACGCCAACGGGAACCTGGGTGCGAACGCGATCGTCGGCGGCTCGACCGGCATCGCGACCGGCGCCGCCCTGTCGGCCAAGATGCGCGGCACCGAGCAGGTGGCCGTCTGCTTCTTCGGCGATGGCGCGCTCGGGCAGGGGTTGCTGTACGAAGCGATGAACATGGCCGCGCTGTGGAAGCTGCCGGTGATCTATGTCTGCGAGAACAACCTCTACGGCGAGTACACGCCGTGCGGCGACACCATCGCCGGCGAGATCCTGGCGCGCGCCCGGGCCTTCGGCATCCAGGCCGAGAGCGTGGACGGGCAGGACGTGGTGGCGGTGAACGCGACGATGCGCCGGCTCGTCGAGCGCGCGCGGCGCGGCGACGGGCCCGCCTTCCTCGAGTGCAAGACGTACCGCTACTACGGTCATCACGTGGGCGACGTCAACCGCGAGTACCGCACGCGCGACGAGGAGAAGGAGTGGATGAGCCAGCACGATCCGCTGTTGACGCTGGCCGGCCGGCTGACCGCTCAGCAGCTCGCCGACGCCGGCGTCTTCGAGCGCATCGCCACCGACGTGAAGGCGGAGATCGACAATGGCGTGCAGTACGCCCTGGCCGCGCCGTACCCGGACGCGAGCGAGGTCGACGAAGACGTGTATGCGTGACGGGAGGTAGCCGCCCATGTCCATGAGCCTCCGCCAGGTCGGTCCCTGCCTCGCCGCCGAAGTGGATGGCCTCGACCTGACGAGGCCGCTGTCCCCGGAGGCGGTGGCGGCGATTCACGCCGGCATGGACACCTACGCCGTGCTCGTCTTCCACGACCAGAAGCTCGACGACGAGCAGCAGCTGGTCTTCACCCGCAGCCTCGGCGAGATCGAGCACGCGATCGGCACCAGCCTGCGCGCGCCCGACGAGCTGCGGCTGCCGACGACGTTCGCCGACGTCTCCAACCTCGACAAGGACCAGAAGGTCTTCGCGCGCGCCGACCGGCGGCGCCTGTTCGCCCTCGGCAATCGCCTCTGGCATTCCGACAGCTCGTTCAAGGCGATCCCGGCGAAGTACTCGCTCCTGCACGCCCGCAGCGTGCCGTCCAGGGGCGGCAACACCGAGTTCGCCGACATGCGCGCCGCCTGGGACGCCCTCGACGCCGAGACCAGGGCCGAGGTCGAGGACCTGGTCTGCGAGCACTCGCAGATCTTCTCGCGGCAGCAGCTCGGCTTCACCGACTTCACCGACGAGGAGCGCGCCCGCTTCGCGCCCGTGCGCCAGCGCCTCGTCCGGACGCATCCGGTCACCGGTCGCCGCTCGCTCTACCTCTCCTCGCACGCCGGCTCGATCCTGGGCTGGCCGGTGCCGGAGGCGCGCGCCTTCCTGCGCGACCTGGTCGAGCACGCCACCCAGCGCCAGTTCGTCTACGCCCACCGCTGGCGGGTGGGCGACCTCGTCATGTGGGACAACCGCCAGACGATGCACCGGGCCCGGCCGTTTCCGGCGCACGAGCCGCGCGACATGCGACGCACCACGCTGGCTGGCGACGGGCCCACCGTGGCGCACGCCGCCTGAGCGCGATGCTGCGCCGGGCCCTCGCGGCCGGCGCCCTGGCGCTCGCGCTCGTCACGCCGGCCGCCGCGGAGGAGCGCGCGCGGCCGACCCGCATCCTCGACTGGGACACCGGCGAGGGCCGCAGCTACTGGATTCCGGCCGTGGAAGTGGCCGGCTTCGTCTTCGCGCTCAATCAATTCGACCGGCACGTCTTCGACAAGGAGACGTACGACACCGATGGCCACACGTTCTGGAAGAATCTCCGGACGGCGCCGATCTACGACAAGGACCCGTTCAGCGTCAACCAGATCGGGCATCCGTACCAGGGCAGCATCTACTACGGCTTCGCCCGCTCGGCCGGCCTCGAGTACTGGGAGTCGTCGCTGTACACGGCGGGCGGGAGCTTTCTCTGGGAGACCTACGGCGAGACGACCAAGCCGTCGATCAACGATCACGTCGCCAGTGGCATCGGCGGGACCTTCGTCGGCGAGGCGGCGTTCCGGATGGCGAGCCTGCTGCTCGAGGGCGGCGGCGAGCGGCCGGGGTTCTGGCGTGAGCTCGGCGCGGCGCTCATCTCGCCCTCCACCGGCTTCAACCGGCTCGCCTTCGGCGAGCGCTTCGCGCCCGTCTTTCCGAGCCGCGATCCGGAGGTCTTCATCCGCCTGCGGATCGGCGCCACGCTGACCGCCCACGTGGACAACCCGGGGCTCTCGGAGTCCGTCAAGCGGCAGGAAGGCAGCGTCGACTACTCCATCACGTACGGGCTACCCGGCAAGCCCGGGTATCGCTACTCGCGCCCGTTCGACTACTTTCACTTCGAGTTCACCGGGGTGCCGAACTCCAGCACCGTCGGCAATGCGCTGGAGAACGTCTCGATCCGGGGTCTGCTGGCCGGTACCCGCTACGAGTGGGGCGACGCATACCGTGGCCTGTGGGGCCTCTTCGGCGGCTACGATTACCTCTCGCCGCAGGTCTTTCGCGTGGCCACCACCAACGCCGGCCTCGGCACGGTCTTCCAGTGGTGGCTCTCGCCGACGGTAGCGCTGCAGACCACCGCGATCGGCGGCGTCGGCTTCGGCGCGGCCGGCACCGTGGCCGACCAGGCCGAAAGCGACTACCACTACGGCGTGATCCCGCAGACGCTCCTCGGGCTCCGCCTGATCTTCGGCGAGCGCGCGATGCTGGAGGCGTCCGGACGCCAGTACTACGTGATCGGCACCGGCTCCGGACCGGAGTCGAGCACCTCCGATTTCGGGGCCGAGACGATCGTCCGCGGCAACGTGGGCTTCACCGTGCGCCTCTTCGGCCCCCACGCCCTCGGCATCCAGTACCTCGTGTCGGACCGCGAGGCGCGGATTCCCAACCACCGCGACCGGCACCAGCTGGTGGAGACGGTCAGCATTTCCTACAACTTCCTCGGCCACTCCCGATTCGGCGCCACCGAGTGGCGTCCCGCGATGACCGGAGGCCGCTGACGCGGCGCCCCGGCGCGGAATTTCCGGCTTGCGGGCCGGGTCGTCGGCGGTGTATAGCCGAAAGACTCAGAAAGGAGCCTCACCGTGCAACTCGGAATGATCGGCCTGGGGCGGATGGGACAGAACATGGTCGTCCGGCTCGCCAAGGCCGGGCACCAGCTCGTGGTCAACGATCGGAGCGCCGAGGTCATCCAGCAGACGCAACAGCGCGTCCAGAAAGAAGCCGGCGGCCAGGCGGGCGGCGCCTCGGCCTTGAAGGAGCTCGTCGGGCAGCTCGCCGCGCCCCGGGCCCTGTGGCTGATGACGCCGGCCGGCGTGGTCGACCGCGTCATCGCCGATCTGGTGCCCCTGCTGCAGCGGGGCGACATCCTCATCGACGGCGGCAATTCGTACTACATCGACGACATTCGCCGCAGCAAGGAGCTGGCCGCCAAGGGCATCCACTACGTCGACGTCGGCACGAGCGGCGGCGTGTGGGGTCTCGAGCGCGGCTACTGCCTGATGATCGGCGGGCCCGACGAGGCGGTGAAGCGGCTCGACCCGATCTTCAAGGCACTGGCGCCGGGTCGCGGCAACGCCGACCGGACGCCCGGTCGCGAGAAGATCGCGCACCCGGGCACGGCCGAGGACGGCTACCTCCACTGCGGTCCCGCCGGCGCGGGGCACTTCGTCAAGATGGTGCACAACGGCATCGAGTACGGGCTGATGGCGGCCTACGCCGAGGGCCTCAACATCATCAAGCACGCCAACGTCGGCAAGCAGGGCCGGGAGCACGCCAGCGCCGAGGTCACACCGCTGCGGAACCCCGAGCACTTCCAGTACGACTTCAACCTGCCCGAGATCACCGAGCTGTGGCGGCGCGGCAGCGTGGTCGCGTCGTGGCTGCTCGACCTCACGGCCTCGGCACTGGCCGAGGATCCCGAGCTCGCGAGCGTCAAGGCCGAGGTGCCGGACTCCGGTGAGGGTCGCTGGACCGTGCTGGCCGCGATCGACGAGGGCGTGCCGGCGACGGTGCTCACCGCGTCGCTCTACCAGCGCTTCACCTCGCGCGGCGAAGACGCGTTCGCCTGCAAGACGCTGCAGGCGATGCGCCGCAAGTTCGGCGGGCATTAAGAATGGGGGGCCACGAAATGGCCCCCCAGCCCCCATACGTTGGGAGCGCCCCGGCGGAGCCGGGGCGCTCCTCTGTTTCGCGAGCTACACGGCTTCCAGCCACTTCGCTTCCCAGCAGCGCGCTTCGCGCTACACCGCTCCTTCTTCGGCGGCGCGGGCGGCGGTGGTTTCGGCGGCGGCGAGCTCGGTGGGGGGCTTGGGCTGGAGGCGGATGCGGCGCATGAGGGGCAGGAAGAGGGGGACGGCGGCGAACATCAGCGTCAGGAGCCAGAAGTCGTCGGCGAAGGCCAGCAGCTGCGCCTGCGCGACGGTCTCGTTGTAGAGCATCGCCACCGCCTGCCGCTCGGCCGTGAAGGCATCCGTGCCCTGGGCCGCGAAGTGCCTGGTCCACCGACCGAGCCGCGCGTACGTCTCGGTGTCCCACCGCGTGAGGTGGCCGGTGAGCGTCGCCTGGTGGAACTGGCTCCGCTGTGACAGCAGCGTGGTGGCCACCGCGATGCCGATGCTGCCGCCCAGGTTGCGCAGCATGCCGTACGCGGCGGTGGCGTTGACGAGCTTGTCCCGCCGGATCGTGGCCAGCGCCAGCGTGGAGAGCGGCACGAAGATGAAGCCGACCGCGAAGCCCTGGATGAAGCGTGGCAGGGCGAGCGCCCAGTAGTCCATGGTGAGCGTCAGCGACGTCATCATGTAGAAGGCGACGGCGTTGAGCAGGCAGCCGAAGGCCAGCATCATCCGCTGGTCGATGCGCGTGACCAGCCCCGACGCGAAGAGCGAGAAGATGTTGCCGAGACCGCCGGGGGCGAGCACCAGGCCCGACGTCCACGCGTCGTAGCCGAGCAGCTTCTGCGTGAAGACGGCGACCAGCAGCATGCCCGAGAAGGTGCCGAAGCCCACGATGGCGATCAGGATGGCGCCGGTCGCGAAGTTGCGGTCCGTGAACACGGCCAGGTCCAGGATCGGTTCGCTGGTCGTGAGCTCGCGGATCAGGAATCCGAGGAGCGCGCAGACGGCCACCACCGTGAGCGCGACGATCGTCGAGGAGTCGAACCAGTCCTCGCGCTCGCCGCGATCCAGCACGAGCTGCAGGCAGCCGAAGCCCGCCACCATCAGCCCCAGGCCCCACCAGTCGATCCGTCCCGCCTTTCGTAGATACGGCGGATCGAACAGGCAGGCGCTGGCCAGCAGGAACCCCACGATGCCGACGGGGAGGTTGATGTAGAAGATCCAGCGCCACGACCACTCGTCGGCGAGGTAGCCCCCGACCGTCGGCCCCAGGATCGGCCCCAGGATGAAGCCGACGCCCCACACCGCCATCGCCAGCCCGCGCTGGTGGAACGGGAAGATCTCCCACAGGATCGCCTGCGAGAGCGGAATGATCGGACCGCCGCCGAGCCCCTGGAAGATGCGGGCGATGATCAGCGTGGTGAGGTCGGGCGCGATGCCGGACAGGAACGAGCTCAACACGAACACCGTGGTGCACAGCAGGAAGAAGCGCTTGCGCCCGAAGACGCCGACCAGCCAGCCGGTCGCGGGGATGACCACCGCGTTGGCGGCCAGGTAGGAGGTGATCACCCACGACACCTCGTCGAGCCCCGCCGAGAGCGAGCCCTGCAGGTGCGGCAGCACGACGTTGGTGACGCTGGTGTCGAGGATCTGCATGAAGGCCACCACCATGACGGTCAGGGTGATGGCCCACTTCTGGGCGGCAGGGATCGGGGCGGCATCCGGCACTGGAGGCGTCATTGGTTCCAGCTGTGCGCTAGGATATTCCCCCACATGGATTTCGGGATCAACCTCGCGACAGCGGCCGACTCCTGGAAGGTCGTCAAGCGCGCCGAGGAGCTCGGCTACGCGCGGGCGTGGTTCTACGACACGCAGCTGCTCAACGCCGACCTGTTCGTGGCCATGGGCGCCGCCGCCGTGCAGACCTCGCGGATCCGGCTGGCCACCGGCGTGCTGATTCCCTCCAATCGCATCGCGCCGGTGGCGGCGAGCGCGCTGGCGTCGCTGAACGCGCTGGCGCCCGGACGGATCGACTTCGGCGTCTCCACCGGCTTCACGGCGCGCCGCACGATGGGGCTGGGCCCGGTTCGGCTCGACGACCTGCGCGAGTACATCCGCGTCGTGCGTGGGCTCCTGGCCGGCGACACGCTCGAGTGGACCTTCGAAGGCCAGCGGCGGAAGATCCGCTTCCTCAGCCCGGAGCTCGGCGTCGTCAACGTGACCGATCCGATCCCGCTGCACATCTCGGCGCTCGGCCCGCGCGGTCGCCGGCTCACCGCCGAGCTGGCCGCCGGCTGGATCTGCGCCACCGGCCACGTGGGCTCGGCCCGGGCCGCCGTCGCCGACATGCAGGCGGCCTGGCGCGCGGTGGGCATCGAGCCCGCGACCCGCCCGGCCACCGCGTTCACCGGCGGCTGCGTGCTGAAGGACGGCGAGGCGTGCGATGGTCCCCGCGCTCGCGCGCAGGCGGGACCGCACGCCACGATCGCGCTCCACAACCTGGTCGAGGCCGAGCAATTCGGCGACATGGGCCGCGGCCTGCCGCCGTGGCTGGCGCCGCTGCTCGAGCGCTACCGCGAGATCTATCTGAAGTACGAGCCGCCCGACGCGCGCTACCTCGCCAACCACCGCGGGCACCTGATGGTCCTTCGCCCGGAGGAACAGGAGGTGTGCACCGCGGAGTTGATCCGCACGGTGACGTTCACGGCGACCCGGCCCGAGCTGCAGGAGCGCATCCGTGAGCTGGGCCGGGCCGGCTACAACCATTTCGCCATCAGCATCCGCCACGGGCATCCGCAGATGCTCGAGGAGTGGGCGGACGTCTTGGGAGGTGTCTAGGGTGAACGCGATCGTCTTCTCGCAGACCGGCGGGCCCGAGGTGTTGCGGCTGTCCGAGGTGCCGAAGCCCGAGGTCCGTCCGGGCATGGTGCTCATCAGGATCCACGCGATCGGCGTGAACTTCGCCGACACCCGCTTCCGGCAGGGCACGTACGTCGTGAAGCCGAAGCTTCCCGACACGCCGGGCATGGAGGCCGCGGGGGTCGTCGAGGCCGTCGGCGACGGCGTGACGGACGTGCGGCCGGGCGCCCGGGTGGCCGCCTTCACCGTCAAGTCGTACGCCGAGTACTGCCAGGCCCCGGCATCCATGGTCGTCCCGCTCCCCGACGCCGTGAGCTTCGTCGACGGCGCGGCGTTTCCGATCCAGGTCCTGACCGCGTATCACCTGCTTCACACGGCGGACGCGACGGGGCCGGGCCGCACCGTGCTCGTCCACTCGGCGGCCGGAGGCGTCGGCCTGGCCGCGGTGCAACTGGCCCGGGTCGCGGGGGCGCGCGTGTTCGCCACCGTCTCCAGCGACGCCAAGGCGCGGCTGGTGCTGGACCACGGCGCCGAGGCCGTCGTCAACTACGCCACCGGGAAGTTCGCCGACGAGGTGCTGCGGCTGACCGAGGGCCGCGGGGTGGACCTCATCCTCGACGCGGTGGGGAAGCCGACGTTCGAGGAGGACCTGCGCTGCCTGGCGGCCTTCGGGCATCTGAGTCTCTATGGCCGCGCCGGCGGACCGATCGAGCCGTTCGACGTCGCCCGGCTGTCCCCGAAGTCGCAGAAGGTCAGCGGCTTCATGCTGCCGACGGTGACGCGGAACTTCCCCGACAAGACGCGCGAGAGCGCCGAGCGCTGCTTCGCGCTCATGCGCGACGGCCGACTGAAGCTGCACATCGGCAAGACGTTCGCGCTCGCCGACGCGGCGGATGCGCATCGCTACCTCGAATCGCGGCAGTCGACGGGAAAGCTGGTCCTGATCCCGTGAGCCCCGACCACCCTCACTCGCAAAGGAGCGACCCATGAAAGCTGCGATGTTCCACGGAGCCCACAAGCCGCTGACGATCGAAGACGTCGACATCGACAAGCCGCTCGGACGCGAGGTGCTGGTGCGCACCGTCGCCTCCGGCGTCTGTCACAGCGACCTGCACTTCATCGACGGCTACTATCCGTTCCCGACCCCGGCCATTCTCGGCCACGAGGCGGCCGGCATCGTGGAGGCGGTCGGCCTGCAGGTGTCCGAGCTCAAGCCCGGCGACCACGTCATCGCCTGCCTGTCGGTGTTCTGCGGCCAGTGCGACTATTGCCTGACCGGCAAGACCCATCTCTGCCAGACGCGGCCCGTCCGGGCCAAGACGGAGCCGCCCAAGCTGTCCTGGAAGGGCGAGCCCGTCAACCAGTTCGCGAACCTGTCCGCCTACGCCGAGAAGATGCTGGTGCACGAGAACGCGCTCGTGAAGATCGACAGCGAGATGCCGCTGGACCGCGCGGCCCTCATCGGCTGCGGCGTCACGACCGGCGTGGGGGCGGTGCTCAACACCGCCCGGATCGAGCCGGGATCGACGACGGCCGTCTTCGGCGCCGGCGGCGTCGGCCTCGCCGCCATCCAGGGGGCGCGCATCGCGGGCGCCCGCATGATCATCGCGGTCGACACGGTCGAGGCCAAGCTCGCCCGGGCGCGCGAGCTGGGGGCCACCCACGTGGTCAACGCGGCCGCCGACGATCCCGTGAAGGCGATCCGCACTCTCACCAACGGCGGCGTCGATTACTCGTTCGAGGCCATCGGCCTCAAGCTCGCCGCCGAGCAGTGCTTCGACTGCATCCGGCCGGGCGGCACCGCCACGATCATCGGCATGATCCCGGTCGGCCAGAAGATCGAGCTGGACGGGCCGATGTTCCTGCGCGAGAAGAAGATCCAGGGCTGCAGCATGGGCAGCAACCGCTTCAAGGTCGACATGCCGCGCTACATCGACTTCTACCGGCAGGGACGTCTCAAGCTGGACGAGATGATCACGCGGCGCGGCCGGCTGGCCGACGTCAACGAGGCCTTCCGGGCCATGAAGGCCGGCGAGGTCGCGCGGACGGTGCTGATGTTCGAATGAGCGGCCCGGGGGCGATGACGTTCGGCTGGCTGACGCTCGGGCAATCGCCGGGGGCCGACGCCGACTACGCCGCGATCCGCGAGCAGGTCGCCCAGGCCTGCTTCGCGGAGGCGGCGGGCTTCGACGGCATCTGGCTCACCGAGCACAACTTCACCGGCGAGAGCGTCTACTGCGATCCGATCCCGTTCGCGAGCGTCGTCGCCGCGCGGACCTCGCGGATCCGGATCGGCTTCGCGGTCATCCAGCTCGCCCTGCGCCACCCGATCCGCCTGGCCACCCAGCTCGCCCTCCTCGACAATCTCTCCGACGGCCGCCTCGACGTCGGCGTCGGCCACGGCACCAACTACAACGAGTACGAGTTCGTCGGCTACGGGCTGCGCAGCGAGGACAGCCGCGAACGCATGGCGGAGACGCTCCAGGTCATGGTCCGCGCGTGGACCGAGGCGCCGCTCGTCCACCACGGCAAGTTCTATCGGCTGAGCCTGCCCGAGCTTCGTCCGCGCCCGCGCCAGCGCCCGCATCCGCCGATCTGGCGGGCCGTCTCGTCGGCCGACTCGGTGCGCGAGTGCGGCCGGCTCGGTGCCCCGATCCTGATCGCGCGCATCCCGCTGGCACGGATTCCCGAGCGGCTGGCGCTGTACGAGGCTGGCCTCGCCGAGAGCCGTCTCGAGGCCGCGACGCGCCAGCGGCTGCGCGCGCAGGCCGCGGTGTGGCGCTTCGTCCACGTCGCCGAGAGTCAGCGTCAGGCGGAAGACGAGCTGGCGGCCGCCCTCTTGACGACGCGGCGCCACGCGATCCACGCCCGCCAGACGCACAACCCCGCCGACTTCCAGGTCCCGTCGTCGCGGGTGAACCCGTGGAACGACCCGCGCGTGTCGCACGAGGACGGTGTCCGCTATTCGCTCGAGCACTCCGCCCTCTACGGCACCGCCGAGCGCGTGGCCGACCAGGTGGCCGAGCTGCGGACGGCCGGGGCGCACCACGTGCTCTGTCAGATGAGCTGCGGCGGCCTGCCCCACGCGACGATCATCGAGTCGATGCGGCGGTTCGGCGAGCGCGTGATCCCGCGGTTTCGCTGAGCGACGCGCTCGGCGGTGCTCCGCGCTACAGCACGGAGCGCACGAGGCCGCCGTCGACGAGCAGCGTGGTGCCCGTGATGTAGCTCGACCGGCTGGAGGCGAGGAACGCGACCAGGTAGGCCAGCTCGCGCGGCTCGCCCACGCGGCCGACGGCGGTCTCGGTGGCTCGCTGGGCGAGCGCCTCGTCCACCGAGATGCCCAGCTCTGTCGCGCGCGACGTCACGTTAGAGAGCATGCGCTCGGTCAGGATGGAGCCCGGACACACGTTGTTGACCAGGATACCGTCGCGCCCGACCTCGTCGGCCAGGCTCTTGGCGAAGGCGACCACGCCCATGCGGGTGACGCCGGACAGCGCGAGGTTCGGGATCGGCTGATAGACGGTGCTGGCCAGGATGTTGATGATGCGCCCACCGCCGCTGCGCTTGAGGTGGGGCAGCGCCTCTCGCGACATCCGAGCGAAGAAGAGCAGCGAGCGCTGCAGGGCCGTCGCCCACTGCGCCTCGGTGGCGTTGTGGGCGCGGGCCAGCGGCGGGCCGCCGGAGTTGTTGACGAGGACGTCGAGACGCCCGAAGCGCTCGACGGCGGCGGCGACGAGGCCGCGGATCGTCTCGTGGTGATCGAGATCGCCGGCGAACGCCAGCACGTCGGCGCCCGTCGCGTCGCGAAGCTCCTGCGCCGCCTTGTCGAGGTCGTTCTGCGAGCGGCTGCAGAGCGCGAGGGTCGCGCCTTCCTCGGCGAGCACCTGGGCGCACGCCCGCCCCAGCCCCTTGCTGGCGCCGCCGACGATCGCGACCTTGCCCGCGAGCCCGAGGTCCACGGCGCCGTCAGTGCGTGTGGTGGCCCGCGCCGGGGCCGTGGGAGTGGCCGGAGTGTGAGAATCCCCTCGACGGCGGCGCCGGGCGGGCCGACGGCGGCCGGTGCAGGTTCGTCTCGGGGACGGTGAAGATCCGCTCGGCCGGCGCGCCGTCGGTCGGACAGAAGGTGGCCTTGCCGGCCTCGGCCACCGGCCGCGAGACGACGAACTCGGCGCCGCAGTGCGAGCAACGGAACGGATAGCGCACGGGCGTCACCCGGCCGTGAGGTGCGCTTGCCAGTAGTGGTGCGTCTTGGCCACCACCGTGATGATGCTCTTCACCTCGTCCTTCAGCCGGTAGTGGGGGCCGGCCGGGAGCAGCAGTCGGTCCTCGTCCACGCGCGCCTCGACGTTCTCGAGGGCGATGGCGGCTCCAATCCGGGCGGCCGCCTTCGTGCCAGACGAACGGCGCCGAGGACATCGGCGGGGCGGCGAGACGATCCGTCATGGTCGGAGCGGGATCATAGCACCGCGCTCAGGGCGCGGCGAGGACGGCGCCCGCGGCGTCGAGCGCGCGCTCGATCTGCGCGGCGCTGACGTCGAGATGGGTGACGGCGCGGATCGTGCGGGGGCCGAGAGCACCCATG
>Ga0209577_10005289_pt1 | contig 12053 bp, 9 predicted proteins | sample GraSoiAngelo_109_FD_185874 | JGI IMG/M metagenome (GOLD analysis project Ga0209577, IMG submission 185874) | Grasslands soil microbial communities from the Angelo Coastal Reserve, California, USA - 14_0903_12_20cm (SPAdes) (version 2) | ecosystem: Environmental > Terrestrial > Soil > Grasslands ... | reverse complement strand
CTGACGGCGGACCTCGGTGCGCCGGCGAACGACATCGAAGCCGGCGACGGTCGCCGTGCCGGCCGTGGGGCGGACCAGCGTGCAGAGCATGGAGATCGTGGTCGACTTGCCGGCGCCGTTGGGGCCGAGGAAGCCGTAGGTTTCACCCGGCTCCACGGAGAAGCTCACGGACTTCACAGCTTCGAGTTCGCCGTACCGCTTGGTGAGATCGACGGCCTCGATGACCGGCGCCGCGCCGCCCTGGGACGGGCCCACATCGCGACCGGCAATCTGGACCATTCGCCGAGAGTACCGGGGCAGAACGCGCGGCCCTCTACGCTTCGCGCTCCATGGCGCGCCCACTGACCGACATCGAACGCGGCACGGTCGTGGTGCTGCCGTCGGCCACGTTCCCCGAGAGCGAGCTGCGCAAGATCGTCGCCATCCAGCACTACGAGGAACGTCTGCTGTGTACGACGCTGCTGCTGGCGAACCCTGATCTCGAGCTCGTCTACATCACGTCGCTACCGGTCGACGAGGCCATCGTGGAGTACTACCTCCGGTTCGTTCCCGACCCGGGCGACGCCCGCCGGCGCCTGCACCCGCTGGTGGTCGGCGAGGACTCAGGCCGGGCTCTGACGGCCAAGGTGCTCGACGCTCCGCACGTCATCGACGGCGTCCGTGCCCTCGTGGACGGCGCCGAGCACGCGTACATCCAGCCGTTCAACGTCACCGAGCTCGAAGGCCGGTTCGCCGAGCTCGTCGACCTCCCGCTGTTCGGCGCGTCGCCCCAACTGGCCAGCCTGGGGTCGAAGACGGAGTCGCGCCGCGCGGCGCGCAAGGCCGGCGTCGCCGTGCTGGACGGCGAGGATGACCTGCGCTCGGTGGCCGAGCTCGAAGCGGCGATCGAAGGGCTGCGCGTCCGGCGGCCCGAAGCGGAAGCGGCCGTCGTGAAGCTCAACGACGGGTTCTCAGGACAGGGGCACGCCATCGTCGAGCTGGCCGGCTTCTCCGCACTCGAGCACGCATCGATCACGTTCATCGCCGACGAGGAGTCGTGGCCCTCGTACGCGGCCAAGGTGCAGAGCGGCGGCGCCGTGGTCGAGGAGCTCGTCGGCGTTCCGGGGCTCGTCTCGCCCAGTGTCCAGCTGCGGATCACGCCGGGCGGCGCCGTCGAGGTGGTCTCCAACCACGACCAGATCTTGGGGGGCCTCCACGACCAGGTGTACCTGGGCTGCCGGTTCCCCGCCCGGGCCGGGTACCGGCTCGACATCCAAGAGCGCGCCCGCCGGGTGGGGGAGGTGCTGGCGGCCGACGGCGTCATCGGCGCCTTCGGCATCGATTTCGTGCTCGTGCCCAAGGGGAAGCACTGGGACATCCGGCTGAGCGAGATCAACCTGCGCATGGGCGGCACCACCCACCCCTTCTGGATGGCGCGCCTCGTGACGAACGGCGTGTACGACCCGTCGAGCGGCGAGCTCGTCGCTGGCGGCCGCCCCAACTGCTACGTGGCCAGCGACAACGTCAAGGGCCAGGCCCTCGTCGGCCGGGCGCCCGCCGACGTCATCGCCGACGTCGACCGCCGGGGCCTGGCGTTCGACCCGGCACGGGGCACGGGGGCGACGCTGCACATGCTCGGCGCCGTCCCGGGCTTCGGGAAGATGGGAATCACGTGCGTCGCCGAGTCGCCCGAAGACGCCGACGCCCTCTATCAGGAACTGACGGCCGCGCTCGTCGGGCCCCAGCCATCGATACCCTGACAGCCGTGCGCGCGGGGACTCCCAGGCCGGCCGCGGTCCTCGTCATCTTGCTGATCGCGGTGACGCTCGCCGCCTGCGGCAAGCTCGAGCGGCCGAGCGTCGGCGCACCTGCGCCGCCGCCGACCACCACGACGACGGCCGTCCCCTTCCGCGTCGTCGCCGAAGTCCATCCGGACGTGAAGTCGATCGCCGTATACGACGCGCCCGACGCGTCAGCGCCCAAGCTGCAGCTGTCCAACCCGACCGCCGACGACGTGGTGCGCGTCCTCCTCGTCGATCACGGCCAGGGCACGGATTGGCTGAAGGTCGACCTGCCCGTGCGACCCAACGGAAGCACGGGCTTCATCAAGAGCAGCGACGTCGACCTGAAAGAGGACTACTGGCGCATCAGCGTCGAGCTGGGCGCCCGCCGCATCACCGTGTGGAACGGTGACCATGTCGTTCACACGGAACCGGTCGGTGTGGGTGCCGCGGCGTCGCCCACGCCGCCGGGGGAGTACTTCATCACCGAGGCCCTCACGGTGCCGTCCTTCCAGCGGTCGGCGTACGGGCCGTACGCCTTCGGCACTTCGGCCCACTCGGACGTCTACACGACGTTCGGCGCCGGAGACGGCACGGTGGGCATACACGGCACCGGTGACCCGTCGTCACTTGGCAAGGACGTCAGCCATGGATGCATCCGCCTGAGCAACGACGGCATCACCAGCCTCATCCACCAGGTGCCCCTGGGCACGCCAGTCGAGATCCTGGCGTAACCCAAAAAAGGGCGCGCGCGACCGCCTGGGTGGCGCTAGCGACAGACCGTGCTCTGCGTGCGCGGGTCCTGGTAGCAGCGCGGTTGGCGCGTCGGGACGGTGCGCGGCTCTGTGGGCGGTTCTGTGGGCCGCGTCGGGATGCTGAAGTTGGGACGGGTGATCGTCGGAATCGACGCTGACGTCGGCGGTGTCGACGTCGACGGTGTCGACGTGCCCGGCACGCTGCTGGCCGGCGACGAGGGGGAGCCGACCTGCTGGCCGCCAGGAATCAGACTGAAGTCGGGCTGGGGGAAGGGGATGGATGGCTGGCCGGAAAGGGCGTCCTTCATGTACGCGCCCCAGATGCCGGCGGGGTAGCTCCCACCCTGCACGTTGATCCCGCCGACCCCGCGCATCGGCACCTCGGCCGTGGGCGAACCCATCCACACGGCGGTGGCCAGCTGCGGCGTGTATCCCACGAACCAGGCATCGTGGTAGTCCTCGGCGGTCCCCGTCTTGCCTGCCACCTGCCGTCCGGGGATGGCGGCCCGCACACCGGTGCCCCGCTTGACGACCTCTTGCAGCACCATCGTCTCGACGCGTGCGTTCTGACTGGCGACCGCCCGCCGAGCCTTGGGCTTGGCCGTGAACACCTCCTTGCCGTTGCGGTCGTCGATCGACTGGACGAAGTAGGGGTCGTGGCGTTCGCCGTCGGCGGCGAGCGTTGCGTACGACGTCACCATCTCGAGCGGGGAGACCGCCTCGCTACCGAGCGTCAGTGACTTGACGGGCGTGAGGTGATGGGTGATTCCCATGCGGTTGGCGACATCGACAACGCTGCGGCCGCCGATTGCGTCCTGCAGGCGGGCGTAGGCGCAGTTCACCGAATGGGCGGTGGCGTCGGTGAGCGTCATCGATCCGCCCTCCTCACCCTCGAAGTTCGTCGGCGAGTACGGGTTGGGGATCCCGCCAGGGTTGGGGATCGGACAGGGAGCGGTGCCGTCGATGACGTCGTTCGGTGAGTGGCCTTGCTCGAGGGCCGCCATAAGCGTGAATGCCTTGAAGGATGAGCCCGGTTGACGGGCGCCGTCGGTGACGATGTCGTACTGCGCCTGGTCGAAGCCGGGGCCACCGACGAGGGCGCGCACGGCGCCGTTCGCCGGATCCGTCGAGACGAGGGCGGCGGTGAACTTGCCGTTGGTGTCGGGGAGGTTGTCGTTGATCTTCTGCAGGGCGATCCGCTGGAGGTTGGGGTCGAGCGTCGTGTGGATGCGTAGGCCGCCGTTGAACACCTCCTGGTAGCGGTCCTGCGCCGTACCGCCCAGCGGTGAGCTCGACGCCAGAAGGATCTGCTTCACCTTGTCGACGAAGTAGTCGAGCTTCTCGGTCGGCTGCTCGACAGGCTTGGGCGGCAACGCCTCGTCCTTGATGGTCGTCGCTTCGTCGGGCGAGATGTCGTGGAGCTGCGCCATGCGGTCGGCGACCTCGGCCCGCCTGGTCTTGGCCACGTCGGGGTACCGGAAGGGGTCGTAGTACACGGGGTTGCGTATGAGACCAGCGAGGAGAGCGCCCTGGGCAGTTGTGAGCTGACCGACCTTGACGCCGTAGTACTTCTCGGCCGCCGCTTCGATGCCGTAGGCGCCGTTGCCGAAGTACACCGTGTTGACGTAGCGCTCGAGGATCTCCTTCTTGGACATCTGTGACTCGAGGCGCACCGCCAGCACCGCCTCCTTGAGCTTGCGATGCACGTCCTGCTTGGGGGACAGCAACGAGTTCTTCACCAGCTGCTGGGTGATCGTGGAACCGCCCTGGCGCACGCCGCCGGCAGAGACGTTGGTGGCCAGCGCCCGGCCCAACGACCGCAGGTCGACGCCGCCGTGCTGGTAGAAGCGGTCGTCCTCGATGTCGATGACGGCCTTGACCACCTGGGGCGGCACGTCGCCGAGCTTGATGGGGACCCGATTCTCCTCGGCGTGGAGCACGCCCAGCACGCTCCCATCCTTGGCGAGGACGACCGAGCGCTCCGACAAAGGGCGCAGTGACTTCGCCAGGTCGTCCTTTTGACCCTGTCCGGCCGTGAAGAAGGCCTGCGCCTCGGGCATCAGCAGGATCGCCGCCAAGGCCAGGCCCACGCCCGCGGCGACGATCGCGACTGCGAACCGAACCCAGAGGCGCACGAGGTGAAAAGCTACCGGGGGGTCATATCTTCCCTGGTGGCGGGCAGAGGCAGCGGTAGTGTTGCCACCGCTCAGGGAGGTGGCACACATCTTGGTCCGGCACTGGCGGGTGTCGCGCGGACGCACCCGCCACTTCTCACAGCATGGCTGACGTTCGGCTGGCGCCAGCGGGCGTCACCGAGGCGCCCGACGTCGACGTCCCGGCTCGGCGGGCCTTGGCCCGCAGGGCCCGGATCCTGGCGTTCATCAACCTGACGGTCGACTTGGTGGCCGTCACCTCCGGCTATCTCCTCTCCAAGGGGATCATCGTGTCGACGAGGGCGGACGCCGTGTCCCGCACGCCGTTCTCGCTGAGCGGCCGGTGGGTGCTGCTGACGATCCCCCTCTGGCTCGTGGTCTTCGCCGCCTACGGCCTCTACGACCGGCGTGAGCTGGACGCCCCTTCCGAAGAGATCCGCCGCCTGTTCCACGGCATCAGCGTCAGCCTCGTCGCCATCGTGATGGTGACGTTCTTCGGCAAGTTCGCCGTCTCACGCGGGTGGATCGCCTCGCTCGCCTTGTTCACGACGCTGACGGTGGCCGTCGGCCGGTTCGGTGTGCGCAAGCTGGCGGGTCGCCTCAGCGCCCGCGGCTACCTGTGCTCACCCGCCCTGGTGATCGGCACCAACGAAGAGGCGCGCACGATCGCTCGGTCGCTGCACCGCAACAAACGGCTCGGCTACCGGGCTGTCGGGTTCGTCAGCATCGGACCGGTGCCGTCGAGCACCGTCGACGGGCTGCCGGTCGTCGGCGGCGTCGAGGACATCGCCGCTCTGGCCCGTCAGACCGGCGTCGCCGCCGTCGTGATCGCCGGCACCGCCGTGCGCGCCGACGTGCTGCTTCAGATCGACGCCGCCCTCCAGTCCGTCGACGTCGAGATCCGACTCACCCCCGGGCTTCCGCACGTGAGCCCGTCGCGCATCACGATTCGCCCCCTCGACGGGCTCGCCCTCCTGTCGCTCGACCGCCGCGAGCTCGGCATCCGCCAGGCCGCCCTCAAGCGCATGTTCGACGTCGTGGTCGGCACCATTGTGTTCGTGATCGCCGTGCCGGTCATGGGCGTCGTCGCCCTCCTCGTCCGCCTGACGAGCAGGGGGCCGGCTCTGTTCCGCCAGGAGCGGGTGGGCAAGGGCGGCAAGCCGTTCGTCATGTACAAGTTCCGCAGCATGGTGAACGGCGCCGAAGAGCTCCATGAGCAGCTCGTTCGGGAGAGCGGCGCCGATACCGTTCTCTTCAAGCTGCGCGAGGACCCGAGGGTCACGCCCGTGGGCCGGGCGTTGCGTCGGTGGGCGCTCGACGAGCTGCCGCAGCTTTGGAACGTCGTGCGAGGCGACATGAGCCTGGTCGGCCCGAGGCCTGCCCTCCCAGGCGAGACGGCCCGCTACTCGAACCGGCTCCGCATCCGCCTCCAGGTGAAGCCGGGCCTCACCGGCCTCTGGCAGGTGAACGGGCGCCACGAGCTTCCGTTCGCCGACTACATCCGTTACGACCTCTTCTACGTCGAGAACTGGAGCCTGGGGTTGGACCTGTACGTCATAGGAAAAACCGTGCCTGCGCTGCTGGCGCGGAGGGGGTCCTACTAGCCGGCTCCCCTGTAGGTTCGCTGGTCATATGACCGCGCACCTCAATCCACCGCACGGCGGGACGCTCGTCGACCTCATCGCATCCGAAGACAGGGCGGCCGAGCTCAAGGCCGCCTCCGCCGACTGGCCGTCGTGGGATCTCACCCCTCGACAGCTCTGCGACCTGGAGCTGCTGGCCAACGGCGGGTTCTCGCCTCTCACGGGATTCCTCGGACGCGCCGACTACGAATCGGTCTGCTCGTCGATGCGGTTGGCCGACGGCGCGCTGTGGAGCATCCCCGTCGTCCTCGACCTGCCCGAGGACGTCGCCGAGGGACTGAACGAAGGGTCATCGCTTGCTCTGCGTGACGCCGAGGGCGTGATGCTGGCCGCCATCGAGATCAGCGAGCTGTACCGGCCCGACCGCGAACAGGAGGCCAAGGCCGTCTACGGCACCGACAACCCGGAGCACCCGGGCGTCGCCCACCTGCTGCAGCGCACCCATCCCGTGTACGTGTCGGGACGCTTGGAGGCCGTCCAGCTACCGGTGCACTACGACTTCCGGCGCCTGCGGCTCACGCCGCCCGAGCTGCGGGCCGAGTTCGACCGGCTCGGATGGCGCCAGGTGGTGGCCTTCCAGACGCGCAACCCCATGCACCGGGCCCACCTCGAGCTCACGATGCGTGCCGCGAAGGAGGTCGAGGCCAATCTGCTGATCCAGCCGTCGGTGGGGATGACGAAGCCCGGTGACGTCGACCACTACACCCGCGTGCGTTGCTACGAGGCGCTGATGGGGAGGTACCCGCGGTCGACGGCGATGCTGTCGTTGCTGCCCCTGAGCATGCGCATGGGCGGACCGCGCGAGGCGGTGTTCCACGCCACCATCCGCAAGAACTACGGCAGCAGTCACTTCATCGTCGGCCGCGACCACGCCGGTCCGGGCACGGACTCGTCCGGCACGCCGTTCTACGGCCCGTACGACGCCCAGCAGCTCCTGCAGCGGCACGAGGACGAGCTCGGCGTGAAGATGGTGCCGTTCCGGATGATGGTCTACGTCGAGGACCTCGACGCCTACTACCCCGAAGACGAGGTGCCTGAGGGGAAGCGGGCCCTGAACATCTCAGGCACCGAGCTGCGCGCCCGCCTTGCTGAGGGCCGCGACATCCCCGAGTGGTTCACGTTTCCCGAGGTCGCCACCGAGCTCCGGCGCAGCTACCCACCGCGCAAGTTGCAGGGCTTCACGGTCCTCTTCAGCGGGCTGTCGGGTTCGGGGAAGTCGACAATCGCCAACGCCCTGATGTCCAAGTTCCTGGAGATGGGCGGCCGCCCGGTGTCACTGCTCGACGGCGACCTCGTGCGCAAGCACCTGTCATCCGAGCTTGGGTTCTCCAAGGAGCATCGCGACATCAACATCCGCCGCATCGGCTACGTGGCGTCGGAGATCACCAAGAACGGCGGCATCGCCATCTGCGCCCCCATCGCCCCCTACGACGCCGTGCGCAGGGAGGTGCGGTCGATGATCGAGCCCGTCGGCGGCTTCATCCTGGTGCACGTGGCCACGTCGATCGAGGTCTGCGAGCAGCGTGACCGCAAGGGCCTGTACGCCAAGGCCCGGGCCGGGATCATCCCCGAGTTCACTGGGGTGTCCGACCCCTACGAGGTCCCCGCCGATGCCGACGTCACCATCGACACCGAGTCGACGACGCCCGAGGAAGCGGCCCAGCAGGTGCTCCTCCACCTCGAGCACGAGGGCTATATCGGCGCCCTGACCTAGTGCATTCGTACTGACCTAGTGCATTCGTACTGACCTAGCGCCTGGCGACGGTGAAGATGCCGGCGAGGGCGACCAGGCCGACGCCGATGACGATGATCAACCCGCTGGTGACGTAGTCGCGGAAGGCGGATCGGGCGGGGCGGTAGACGGCGCTCTTGCTGATGCCTGCGTACACGTGCCAGTTGAGCTCGTCGACGGCCTGACCCACATAGAGACGCTCGGTGCCGTTGAGGTCCTTGAGGACGGCGCCCTTGGGGGAGTCCGCCCGGGCGTAGGCGGAGGCGTCGAGAGGCTTGCCGACCGAGCTCTCGGGCAGGATGGACCGGGACACGACCTTGTCGCGCTTCGCCGTCGTCACCAGGTACTCCAGCGAGTTCGCCGGGTACCGGTCGGCGGCGAAGCGTTCGTGGAGGGTGGTGGCCAGCGGCGTCAGGTCGATGGCGACCATCAGCACCCCCGGCGGTTTGGCGTCGGGAGGCGCGTTCGGCGCCGGGATGGGGGCAGCCACGTACATCGACGACTTCTTGCTGACTGGGTCGACCAGGGGGCCGACGACCGTGGCCGCGTCGCGGTCGATCACGGGCGTGAGCCACTGGGCGCCTGCGTAGGGATGGCTGCCCGCGACGACGAGGCTCTGGTCGGACGAGCACAGCACGCTGCCGTCCGGGAACACGATGTTGAGGACGGCGGACGTGAAGCTGCGGAACGAGGCGAAGCTCAGGTTGCAGCGATCGGGCGGGTACGCGGCCAGGTTGCCGTTCGTTGCCTGACCCAGCGACGTGCCGGACCGAACGATGAGGGCGCGCAGGTCGGGGATCGACCCGCTGATGGACTCGGCACCCGCTGTCTTGATCCTGCCGGTGATGCCGGCGGCCAAGCCCGCCTCGAACTTGGCGTTGAGGGCGCCTTCGGCACGCGCCCGCCGATAGTCCTTCGACACGACCAGCACGCCCGAGAGCACCACGAGGGCGATGGTGATGAGGACGACGGCCACGAGGTGCGCTCGCAGCGACCAGCCACGCCGCCGGGAGCGGGGGGTCACCGGCTCGGGCCGCTCGGTTGTAGGCAGCGCGAGGCCGTCGGCCGGGGTCGACATCGAGTGGGAGCCTATGAGAACGCACTCCACGGGAGAGGCATGGGGGTGCACGGGTAGCTTGACCCGTCATGCGGGTGACAATGCTCTTGTGCGACGCCGCCCAAGTGGCCGACGGCAAGCTCTTCGTCCTCGGCGGGGGCTGGAGCATCACCGGCGCCCAGATGGGCCCGAGCGCCATCGCCCTCAAGCTCGAGGTCCCATGGGACCAGACCGATGTGGCCCACCACTGGGAGCTGTACCTGGTGGATGCCGACGGGCGTCCGGTCACCATCCAGACCGACGACGGCCAGCAGGCGATCGAGGTGCGCGGCGACTTCCGGGTCGGGCGCCCACCCGGGCTGCCCACCGGCGCGCCCCTCGACGTGCCGATCGCCGTGAACCTGCCACCCCTGCCCGTGCACGGCGGCGAGCGCTACGTGTGGCGCCTCACGATCGATGGTGAGAGCAACGAGGACTGGTCGGTCGCCTTCACCACCCTGTCCGTCACCGAGCCCGCCTGATGCCCCGCTACGGCCCTCCGCCGTCCGACGACGCGCCGCCGCCCCCGCCTCCTGACGACAACTCGGGGCTCACGCGCTGGTCGTGGCGGGCCAAGGCACTCGCCGTGATCGCCGGGTTCGGCATGGTCGCCGCCTTCGTCTTCGAGTTCCTGCCCCCGACGAGCAGTGGGGGCAGCCAGAAGAGCTCGACCACCGTCGCGGTGACGACGACCACGCCGAGCACGTTGTCCACAACCACCGCGGCGGTGACCACGACGATCGTGCCCTAAAAGGGCCGCGGGTACCTCTACTTCCCGGTCGGTGGCGAGGTCGTCGGCGAGGTCGTCGGCGGGGGCGGCGGAGACGTGGTGGGTGGCGGGGGAGCGGCCGTCGTGGGCGGCGGCGGCGGCGTGGGGCCACCCCCCTTGTGTGCGGTCGTCGGCGTCGACCGGTGGCCGGCGGTCGTCGTGGTGACGCCCCGCCCGAACGTGGTGCCCGGCCCGGCCGACGTGGTCGCCGGTCCGCTGGTCGTGGTCCCGCCCGCTTCGGCGGTCGTCGTGGACGACGACGAGACCGTGGCCTGGGCCACGACGCTGATCGGCCGGGGGTTGCCGGCTGAGCTGGGGATGCCGGCGATGGCGATGCCGAGCCCGATGCAGACGAGCAGCAGAAGGACGACTCCGGCGCGCCTGGCCGCCGGTCCCTGCCAATCCATGGCGTTGAAGACTAACGACCGCGAATTTTTTTGCGGTGGCTCCATCAAGGCCCCAACGAGCCCTGTGGACAAGTGGCGAGTTTCCAACGGGCCGGTCGCGCCCTACAAAGTCGGCGCAGTGCCCGAGCGGGGCCACTCCAACACTGTTCCAACGCCCCTCTCGGCGTCGCAAAACCGCAGGTCAGGCGTTTGCCGGGCTCCCTCGCCGGTGCTAGAAAGCCGGGACTCACCGGGGGCGCGGCGAGGCGTCCCCACGGCCCTACGCATTTCAAATGCACAGGTTGAGCGGAGGCGGCGGCAGCAAGGATGGGTGTACGCAAGCAGGGCAGCCGGGTCCCGTGGCTGATTGCCCTTCTGCCCACAGGGGCAGCCGCCCTGCTCCTCGTCCTGCCGAGCCCGGCGTCGGCTGCCGCCCGGCGTGGCGGCGGCAACGCACCCACAACGACCACGACCGCACCGGCGACCACGACGACGACCGCACCCGCCGCGGCGCCGTCCCAGCCTGCGGCGGCCCCCGCCCAGCCGGCGGCAGCACCAGCAGCGGCCACGCCGGCGGCTGGTCCGGCGCCCGGGCCCGGAACGACCCAGACCGCCCACACGGCCGGCGGACCCACGGTCACCACCAGCATGTCGAAGGGCTGTTACACGGCCCAGGGGCAGGGCAACGGTCCCAACGACAACTTCACGGTTGCCATCGGTCACTGCAACGCCACGGGCACCGTGAGTGTCAACGGGGGCTCGGCCAGCAACCTGACCGTCGCCATCGGCAGCGGCGACGCCATCGGCACGACGGCCGGCGGCAGCAACGTCAACGACATGACCGTCGCCATCGGTGGCGGGGACGCCACGGGCACGGCGATCGCCGGCCCCAGCGGCGACGCCTCCGAGATGGCGTTCGCCATCGGCGGGGGGACTGCGTACGGCACTGCCATCGGCGGTGACAACGTCAGCGTCGGACCGCACGCCTCGTCAGGGGCCGCGGGTGACGCCAACGTCCTCACCATCTCCATCGGCGGGAACGCCGTCGGCCACGCCGTCGCCGGCAGCAGCATCGCCCTCTCCGACCAGAGCGGCGCCCCGGGCTCGGCCGACGGCTCGATCATCACCCCCGCGTCCGCCGCCCTCGCCATGCACGGCCACGACGGCGGCGACGCCCACGCGTCGGCCGGCCAGGGCGGCAACGCCACCAACGTGACCGTGGCGATCGGCGGGAACGCCATCGGCACGACGGAGGGTGGCAACTCGCTCGCCATCGCCAACGCCGCGGGTGGCACCGGAGGGGCCGCCCTCGTGAACACGATTCCCGCCGCCCGCTCGGGCAACTCGGGACCGGTGGCCACAGGCGCGAGCGGGAGCAACTCGGGGAACACCGGGAGCGGCAGTTCCGGCGCGGGCAGCGCACCGGACGCGACATCGGGCCCGACCGCCGGTGGCGAGACCGGCGGCTCCGGCGCGACGGGCGACTCGTCGTCGGACGGAGAAGCGGGCTCGACGGGCAACTCGGGCGGCAACGGCGTGGCGCGCGGAACGTCGGGCGACACGGGCCCGGCCGAGAATGACGTGCGTGTCGTGGCCACGGGTGGCGACGGGGGCCGCGGCGGCACGGCGACCGCCCACTCCGGCAGGGGCGGCACGCTCTCCAACACCACGATGGCTGTTGGAGGGTCGGCGATGGGCAGCGTCGTGGGCGGAAGCTCCATCGCCGACGCCAACGCCAGCGGTGGCGACGGCGGCGACG
>Ga0209577_10005288_pt1 | contig 12053 bp, 7 predicted proteins | sample GraSoiAngelo_109_FD_185874 | JGI IMG/M metagenome (GOLD analysis project Ga0209577, IMG submission 185874) | Grasslands soil microbial communities from the Angelo Coastal Reserve, California, USA - 14_0903_12_20cm (SPAdes) (version 2) | ecosystem: Environmental > Terrestrial > Soil > Grasslands ... | reverse complement strand
GGGCTGTGGTGCCAGCCGCGCCTAGCGCCAATGCAACTACTCCCCATGCGACCCTGAGCCGTTTCATTGGTCACCCCATTTTTTGAGGGAGGCAAGCCGTTTCCCCCACGCGTGCGTTCCATTGGACGTAGAGAAGCGGCTTTTTGTGGCGGGGCATTCGATGTGAGCGCACGGTGCCCCCGGGGCCCCCGCACACCCCTTGTTGTAAGGAAGAAAGTTTGCGCGGCAGCCCGTGCTTACGGTGGGGGCGGGCGTCGACGGTGGGAAAACGCCGGAAGTCGTTTTCAAGCACATTCTTTTTCCCGCGGATTTTGGCACTGGCTGCACGCGGGAAGCGGCCTTCGCTTTCTCGATTGGGCAGGAGCACGATGCAACACTGACGCTGTTGCACGTGGTTCGTCATCTCGAGCATTGCTCCGAGGACGGGTTGACGCTCAAGCGAAAGTCCGTCAAGCGGCAGTTACGGGACCTCGTTCCCAGCGGCCCTGGTGCGAGACGAACTTTCGCCTGGCCGCCGGAGATCCTGCCGGGGAGATTCTACACTTTGTGGAAAAAACCAAGGCGGATTTGATCGTGATGAGCAAAGGCGCGGACTGGCTTGCGGGCCATGTGCCGGGAACGACGGCGAATAAAGTGGTCTCGAAGGCGCATTCTCCGGTGCTGACCGTGAGGTCTTGAGGCAATCAGAAGCAGCCGGTAGGGCGACCAGCAATGTGCGTCACGCCGCCGTCCCATTTCAGGAACTCGCTGTCCAGCACTGACGCCTAGGTAAATTGTGTTGCGCCTCCGGCGCGGAGAAGATCAGAGGCTAAGACTTGATGGTGTTGGTGGCGGCGTCCCAAGTGACCGCGGCTCTGCGAAAATAGGATTCGTTGGCCATGTGGCAGGCCAGCGCGGCGTTGTGGCCAAACACGGCGTCTTCGACGACGGGCTGGCGCGACTTGACTGCCTGGAAAAATTTCCAGAGGTGTGGTTTCTCTTCGTCCCAGGAAGCGCCTTTGTAGTTGTAACCCTCGGTGACGGGCTCTTTCCCCGGCTTGGGGTCGTGCTCTTCGTGCCATTTCTTGAAGTACGCTTCGCGCAAGGCGCGCGGGAAGCCGTAAGCGTAATAGCTGGGGGCTTCGTCCTGGCCGGACTGCGGGAAGTAGGTGATGGTGAATTCGGTCACTTCCAGAATTCCCTTGGAGCCCTGGAAGCGGTACATCTCGGGAGATTCGCAACCCAAATTCAAACGGAGATAAACAGGGGCGCGGTCTTCGCCGTACTCGAAGAGCGTTGTGTGAACGTCGGGCATATTGCGGCCATCTTTGAAGCGCAGGATGTTGCCAAGCGCCAAAGCGCGCTGGGGCGGCGCGTTCCAGCCCAGCATAAAGTTCATGCCGCTGACGAGATGGACAAGCAAATCGCCCGCCAGGCCGGTTCCGTATTCCTTCCAGCAGCGCCAGCGTGCGAAATATTTGGGGGACATGTCGGGGTCCCAAGGCCGCTTGGTCGCTTCGCCCTGCCAGGTGTCCCAATCAAAATTGCTGAGAGCCAAATCGGGCGGAGGCGGATATTCCCACGCACCGGTGGGATCGTTGCGGCCGTAGGTTCCTTCAACAAGAGTAAGCGTGCCGATGATGCCGTTTGCAAGAAGCTCTTTTGCTTTGGCGCAAATGACGGAGCTGACGCGCTGCGAGCCGATTTGCACAATGCGGCCCGTTTTTTTCGCCGCGGCCACCATGGCCACGCCGTCAGCGGGAGAGTGCGACATAGGCTTCTCGCAGTAGATGTCTTTTCCGGCGTTTACGGCGTCCACGACGACTTGCTTGTGCCAATGGTCGGGAACGGCGGCGACGATGCAGTCGATCTCCTTGTTGTCGAGAAGTTCCTTATAGCGGCGCGTGGTGGGAATTTTCGAGCCGACGATTTCCTGCGCGAGCGTGTGGCGGCCGTCGTAAAGGTCGGCGGCCGCGACGCACTCGACACCGGGCAGCTGGATGGCATTGGTAAGCAGGCCGGAGCCCTGCATGCCGATGCCGACGATGCCGAAGCGCACGCGATCGCCCGGCGGCGTGGATTGCAAGGGCAGAGGAATATGCTCCGGCTCGAGGAAAATTCTCGGCGAAGCGGCGAGCGCTCCGGTGGCGCCGGCGCTGCGCTGGAGGAATTCGCGGCGGGAGAGGTCCTTTTTCATGGTGCGCTCCTTGAGGAAGTTAATGGTTGACAGCCAGATCAGAGAGCAGAGATCAGAAACCAGAAATCCGAAACCAACTGCTCGGAATCAGGTTCTTGTAAAAACGAGGCCCAAAGTTGTGAAACAAAACCAGGAACACCGGCCGGGCTCGGAACGACCCCAGCTGGGCTAAAGCCCGGCCTCTCGAAATGCTTGGCTTCGCGGGCTCAGCCCAACGAAAAGGCCACGTCCTGAGCTACAGCACGGCCAATGCCACAGCTCAAAATCGCAAATCGTGCAGATAGTTGTAACTGATCTTAATGTCGTCAAAAGCCGATTTCGGATAGTCGTTCTCGACGAAATAATGCTTGATGCCGGCTTTGCCGTCGTGCGCGAAAAGATTTTTCCAGTTGACGGAGCCTTTGCCGACGTCAGCGAGATGTCCCAGGAATTTGACCGAGCCCGTTGCCCCGCTGTAGCTGCTGGTACTGTTGGGATCGTTCACGTAATCCTTCACATGGACAAGCGGGAAGCGGCCGGGATATTTATTGAAATATGCGATGGGATCTTTTCCCGCAACGGTGATCCAGCAGAGATCCATTTCCATGGCGACGAGCTTGGGATCCGTCTCTGCGAGAAGAAAATCGTACGGGAGTTTTCCGCCGAGAGCTTCGGACGGCTGGAATTCGAACGAGTGGTTGTGATAGCCAAACTGAATGCCAGCTTTCTGGCTTTCCTCGCCGGCTTTGTTAAAAAGCTCGGCGGCGCGTTTCCATCCGCCGGCCTCAGCGCGCTGCTTTTGGTCAATCCACGGACAAACGATGTAGCTGTGGCCGACGATTTTGGCGGCCTCGAGAGTTTCCGGCCACTTGTTTTCGACAGTGGGATAGTCGACGTGGGCGGAAGGAGAGGCGAGGCCGTTCTGGTCGAGAAGCGCGCGAACGTCTTTCGGCGAATGCTCGAAATAGCCGGCGAACTCGACTTCCTGGTAGCCGGTCGCGGCGACTTTGGCGATGGTGCCTTCGAAGTCGGTTTTCATGGCATCGCGGACGGTGTACAGCTGTAGACCGATGCGGTCGATTTGGTGCACCGCTTCGGGCGGGTTGGATTTGAAAAAATGGGCGGAGTCCGCGGCCCAGGCGGGTCGGGCAGCGGCGGAAAGGGTTGCGGCAAGCGAACTGCCGATAAATGTGCGTCGGTTCATGGGCTGCATTTTACTACTTCAGGCAAAGAAGAAAAGAACCTTGTCGAAAAAACGGGACGTGCTTGAAGTCGCCGTGCGGCGCTCCAGGAAAAGCGTGAGCGGGGTTCATCTTCTCCTCATCGGCTGGCGATCTTGCCGCGGATAACCGTTACGGAAGCCTTAGGCAATGGGAAGACGGTGTCCGCGCCGGCGGTAATCGTCGAGCGCGCGGGCGGACCGTCGGGATCCGCAGTGCCGCCGACGGGGTTCTCCGAGTCGGAATGCCATTTGTACTGTTCGCTGCCAAAAGTCACGATGTTGATCGGACCGGCAAAAAATTTGCGCTCGCTGGACAAAGGTTTTTGAAAGGAGATGTGCACCGGATAGGCATTCTCCTGGTCTTTGTTCACGAGCATCAAGGACCATTCGCCATCCGGACGCTCGAGGGCGTAAGCGGTGACCAGCACATGGCCTGCGCCGTCAACGATGTCGCTCGAACCCGGAAAGACGTGATGCTCGCCGCTTCCCGGCTGCACCCATTCCTGGGTAATAAGCTGGCCCGAGAAAAACTGAGAATTCGGCTGTTGAATCTGATAGTCCTTGTTCATCGTGAACATGCTGAATGTGCCGGGCGAGGTGCCTTGGCAACCAAAAGACTCACCGAGCGGGATGTAATGGAAATAGTAGACCGCGTTGCCGCCGGCTTCGAAAAAGGCGCCAACAAAATCCGCCCACCAGAGCGCGGCAAAGACATCCAAAAAGGATTCATCGGAGCCGGCAGCAATGTTCGTCTCGCTGATAAACATGGGCGTGCCGGGAGGCAGCCCGTCATCGCGCCAAACCTGCAAAATATTGCGCGTGAGACTTGCTTCTTCGTAGAGCTGAGACCACTGCAGTTTGCAAGGCTCGAACGGATAATGCTCAAAAGAAACGAAGGCTAAATCACGTAAACGGTTGTGTGAGCGCAGATAGTCGAAGAAACGTCCCATCCAGGAAGTCTTGCCGGCGGCGTTGGCCCAGACTTCGATGTCTTTGTTAACCCCTTCGAAAATGGGGCCGCCGAGCTTGAGCTTGGGATCCACCCTGTGCAAGGCAGTGGCCCACTGAATGTAGAGGGCGGCGTAATCTTCCGGGAGCGTATGCTTGCCGTCGGGTTCTTCGCCCATTTCGATGTAGGAGATGGGATAGCCGCGCTTCTCAATGTACTGAATTTCAGCCGCAGCGTTTTCCGGAGTGTCGTAAAGCATGGCCACAGGAATCATTGCCGGTAGCCCGCGCGTGATGCCGCTGGTATAAAAGAGATCGAAGCCGACCTGATCTCCGTTTTCATTGATTACGGTGCTGTCGTGCCACGGGTCGACCGAGGAGCAGAGAGTGTTGGTCTGGGCGCGATCGGTGGTGTGGCGCATGACATCATGAAAGCGGCCGTCCGCTGAGGTCGTGCCGAGGTAAAGCTCTTTCATGGCATATCCGAGGCAATTGCGGCGATCCTCGGAACCGTGCGTGTCACAGGTGTTGGAGGATTCCATCATCCAGACGCGCACCCAGCGCACGGGCAGCGGGGCGCGGGAGAGTTGCAATGTGGCGCTGCCGCCCTTTCCGTTGGCCACGTTGCCACCGGGAAACATGACCCAGGAACCTTCGGCAGCTTTCTCGATCGGGTCGAGACCGGTCCAATATTGAACGAGATACTTTTTGGCGTAGGGGTCCGCCCATGCAATTCGAATCGCATCAATTTGCTGCGGAGTTGCCAAATCCACGACGACCCATTGCGGATGAAGATCATCGGGCTCTCCGGTGTAAGCGCTTGTGAGATAGGGGTTGCTCTTCCAATAGGTGTCGAGGCTGCCGTCGGTCAGACGCGAATAGCTGTGGCCGTCAGGCTGCGAGAAGCCCGCATGGGGCAGGGGATAGCCGTAAGAATGGCGAATGAGTTCAGTTGGATTGGCGTCTCCGACGAAATAGCCCTTGTTTCCCGGAGCGCTCCAAGTTCCTTTGGGGTTCCAGTGCCAGGCTTCCACGTAAAGCTCGGTATTTTGTCGGTAGGTGACGGTCTGCCAGCCGGCGGAGAGGATTTGCTTGAGGATCGGCTCGGTGAAGATTTTGTCGGTTGCGACGCGCGGAATGCGATCGACGCCAGCGCCCAGGGCTTCGGATGGGCGAAAAGAATTTACCGGGCGTGTGGTGTCCACAAGAACGGTTTGACACCTGGCTCTGGGCAAGATGTAAGCGGAAAACAGCAGCATCAGGCATGCAAATGGAAAACAGCGGCCGCGCGGAGGTCGGGGCACGAAAGACCTCGCTGAAGCTCGGACATCCATCAGTACGTCCACCTTGCAGAATAGAGATGCGCGGGCGCAAAAAAATAGTTCTTGCGGCGGCATCACGGACTTCCCGCCGGAACCTGGCCATCCATCTGACACAGCCTGACACAGACCGCGTCACTCGACCCTTGCAAATTGCACCGGAGCCGGTTATTAAAACGAATTAATAGTGCAACGAAACCCCCGTGTCAAGAGGGAAGTTTTGAAGAATAACCGTCGGCTGCAGCCGAGGTTTGAGGCGCATGCGTTAGGGATTTTGAAGGGGCGGCGGTTGCCACGGGCCGCGGGATTGTTCGAGAGCTTCGGCGACAGCAAGGACCAGCTCTTCTTCAAAGGGCCGGCCGATGATTTGCACGCCGACCGGAAGGCCGTCGACCGAAAGGCTAAACGGAACGGAGACGCCGGGGAAAGCGGTAAGATTGAGCCATTGAGAGAAACGCATGTTGTCGCGGTACCCGGTGCCGGGATTATAGTTTCCTTCGCCGTGACGGAAAGCGGGAGCGGAGGAAACGGGTGACAGCAGGATGGGAACGTCGTCCATTTGGCGGAGAATTGTTTCGCGAATAAGGTCGCGCGCGGCGCAAGCCTGGATGAACTGATCGAGCGAGAGAGGCTCTGGCGAAGTGGCGTGCGAAAGATATTCGCGCAGCATGGGACCGAATTGCGATTCGCGGCCAGCGAGGCTGGCGTTGAGCAGATGGGCAGTGACGGGGCCGAAGAAAAACCACCAGAGTTCGAGGGCGCGGTCGAGGCCGTCCAATTCGAATGGCTCCACGCGGAAACCGCGATCGCTCAGGAGTTTTGCGGCGCGGTCGACGGCGGCGCGCGTTTCCGGTGTGGCGTTGCCAAGCGCGGGGCTTTCCAGGACGCCGATGTGCGTCCGGCGCAAATCCTTTTCCGCGTAAGTGCGAAGCGGGACAGGCGCAGAATGGGCGTCGCCAGCGTCAGGACCTGCCAGGACTTCGAAAAGCGCGCGCACATCGGCGATGGTGCGCGCCATGGGACCGACGACGCCCATCCATCCGAACGCGCCAGTCCCGGAAGGAAAATGACCAGTGGCCGGAATGCGGCCGGGCGTGGGCTTGAGTCCGCAGGTACCACAAAAATGCGCGGGCACGCGAATGGAGCCGCCGCCGTCACTGCCAATGCCGCCCATCGAGCAGCCTGCGGCGATGGCGGCAGCCTCCCCGCCGCTCGAGCCGCCCGAAGAATGAGCGAGATGAAAGGGATTGCTCGTCTTTCCATTGAGGAGATTGTTGGTTTCGTAAGCCATCAGAAATTCCGGTGTGTTGGTGTTGCCGAGGAGAATCGCCCCGGCTGATTTCAAGCGCGCCACGAGGGGAGCGTTGGCCCGCGGGACATAATCTTTGCGAAGAAGAGAACCCGCGGGACAGGGCCAGCCCGCGACGTCGATGCAGCTTTTGACGGTGAGGGGAACGCCGTGGAGAGGCCCGAGCGGCTGGTTCTGCATTACGGCACCTTCTTCAGCGCGGGCTTGCGAGCGAGCGCCGTCTGCGTCCAAGTGAACAAAGGCATTGAGTTTGGGCTGCCAAGACGCGATGCGGCGCAGATGAGAATCGACGATTTCCACGGGAGAGATTTTTTTATCGCGGATGCCTGCCGTGACTTCCGCGATCCTAGCAAAGGGGAAGAAGTCGGTCATAAGAAGAAAGCGAGAGTATGCGTGGAATGGGAAGCGGGTCAAGCGAGAAGCGGAGCGAAAGTTTAAGGGCCATCAAAAAGATAAAATAAGTTGACCTTGCAACGGGCAGTCCGGAGAATTTCAAAGGTCTTATAGCGCGGGGGGGGATTTTGCAAGCGGTCGCGGCGTTCCGCGCCAAGAGGAAGAAAACTTTCATGCGCTCAACAGTCCGGCGTGGAGTTGTGATGAGCGCCTGCGCGCTGCTGTGCTTTTGCGGGGCGATTGGCAAGCGGGTCGCCGCACGCGCGCGACAGGACAAAACAACGTTCCCGAAAAAGCCTGGTGGGAAGATCAACCCTGCAGAGGCGTACCGTTTCAACACGCTGGGCGTGGCGTACATGAACCAGCAGCGTCCGGCGGACGCGCAGAAATATTTTGAGCAAGCGCTGGAAGCCGATCCAGCGTTTGCCGTGGCGCGGCTGAATCTGGGTGTGGCATTGCTCGGTCAGCAAAAATTGGAACCAGCGCGCGCGGCGTTAACGGAAGCGACCGAGCAACTCCCGAAAGATCCGTACGCGTGGTACAACCTCGGACTCGCGTACAAAGACACCGGCGAGCCGGAAAAGGGAATTGCCGCGTTCCAGCGTGTGACAGAAATCAAGCCGCACGAAGCGGACGCGTATTATTTCGTGGGCTACCTGAGCACGCAAATCCAGAAATATGACGACGCGATTGCGGCGTTCCAGAAGGGGCTGGCGCTGAATCCGGTCCATGCTTCGGCGGAGTTCGGGCTGGCACGCGCGCTGCAGCGCAAGGGCGATTCGAACGCAGCGCGAGAACATTTGGCGCGGTTTCAGAAAATCACCTCAGAACATTTGGGGACGCCGTTCGGCGCGGGGTATGGCGATCAAGGGAAATTTTCGACGGCAGAACTGCCGTTAGGCACGGCAATGGAAGCGCCTGCGGCGATTGCCGTGCATTTTGCGGCAGAGGGCAATCCGTTTGGCAGCGGCGGTTCCGCGGCGATGGGAGCAAGCACGGGAGCATGCTTTTTTGATTTTGACGGTGACGGCAAGCCGGATCTCTTTCTTGTGAGCGGGGCGGCAGATGGAACGAGCCGTTTGCTGCGTAATCTGGGCAACGGACGGTTTGAAGACGCAACGCTGCCGGCGGGGATTCGTTTGGCAGGAAGCGGATTCGGTTGCGCGGCGGGCGATGTTGATAATGACGGGAAGACGGACCTCGCCGTGTGCCTGAGCGGGGGAGTGCGGCTGCTGCACAACAAGGGCAATGGAAAGTTCGAAGATGTGACAGAAGCGGCGGGGATCCGCAGGGAAAAGGGATGCATCGGAGTAACGTTTGTGGATTACGATCACGATGGCGACCTGGACTTGTACATCACGATGGCGGCGGATTCGGGTTCGGCGGAGAACGCGGCGCGCAATGTTTTGTGGCGCAACAATGGCAACAGCACGTTCACGGATGTTTCCGCCGAGACCGCTCTCGGTGTGACGGCTACTGGCGCCGGCGTCGTGACCACAGACTTTAATGATGACCGCGCGATTGATTTTGTTCTGGCAGGGGGGCCGAGAGGCGCTTCGATTCTACTGAATCCCCGCGAAGGGAAATTTACGCTCCTCGGCGGGGTTGACTTTGCGAAAGAGAAATTGCCGCCGGCTGTCGGTGTCGTCGCTTTTGATTTCGACAAAAATGGTTGGATGGATTTGGCGTTCACACACGCGGGGGCTCCAGGAATCAGTTTATGGCGCAACGTGGAAGGAATGCGGCTGGAGCGTGTGACGCTGCCGGATTTCGGCTGGCAAAAAGGTTGGGGCATCGCTGCGGTCGATTACGACAACGACGGCTGGCTGGACCTTGTGGCGGCGGGGGAAACGAGCAGCGGGGCAGAAATCAGGCTGTTGCGTAATTTGGGGAACAAAGGCTGGACGGATGTCACGAAAAGCGTGGGGCTTGATGGCGCGAAGTTGAACCAGCCGCGCGCGATAGCAGTGGCGGACATCGATGGAAATGGCGACTCCGATCTGGTCGTGACACAACTTGGCGGTGAGCCGGTGGTGCTGCGCAACGAAGGCGGGAATCAGCATAGTTGGTTGAGCATCGACCTGAAAGCGCTGAACGACAACAAGAGCGGCATCGGAACGAAGGTGGAGCTGTATGCGGGCACGCTGTATCAAAAGTGGGAAACGGTGGGCGCATCGGGCTACTTAGGACAAAATGCAGCGCCGATTTTGGCGGGCTTGGGTTCCGAGACGAACGCGGAAGTGGTGCGTTTGCTTTGGCCAACCGGAGTACCGCAAGATGAAATCAAGCTTGCCGCGAGGAAAGTGCAATCGATTGCGGAATTGGACCGGCGCGGCAGCTCATGCCCAATTCTTTTTTCTTGGAACGGGCATGCATTCGAACTCATTGCGGATATGATCGGGCCGGGCGTGGTGGGCCACTGGATCGCTCCGGGAGAGCGCGACCTGCCCGATCCCGACGAATACCTGAAAGTGCCGGGGCGAAGCGTGAAGCCGCGCGAGGGCATGCTGAGCTTTCTCTTCCTCGAGCCGATGGAAGAGACCGTTTATCTTGATCAGGTGCGGTTGCTGGCGATCGACCATCCCGCGGCGTATGAGGTTTTCCCCAATGAACGATTTGTGAGTGCACCCCCGTTTCCGGAGTTTCGCGTGATTGCGAGCCAAAAGGCGCGTCCGCCGGTAGGGGCGTGGGACGATCGCGGCCATGATGTGCTTGCGTTGATTGCGAGAATGGATCGGAAGTATGTGACGGACTTCGAGGAATTGCCGCTCATGGGATTTGCCAAGCGGCACTGGCTTGAACTCGACCTTGGCGCATGGAACGGGGATAAACCGCTGCGGCTGATTATCGACGGCTACACGGATTATTTTACTGCGACCTCGATGTATGCGGCGGATCAGGCGGGCGTTAAGGTGATTCCGCCCTATGTGGAAGCGCAAGACGCGCAAGGCAAATGGGTTCGCGTCGTGGAGGACATGGGATTTCCGGCCGGTCTCGAACGCACAATGATCGCCGACCTGACCGGCAAGCTGCCGCCGGGAACGAGGCGCATTCGCATTGTCACAAACTTGAGGATTTATTGGGACGCGATTCGCATCGACCAGACGCCTGACACTGAAGACGTGCGCGTTTCGGAAGTGCCTTTGACGAGAGCTATGCTGGATTTTCTCGGCTATCCGAAGGAAATTCGCTTGCAGCCCGCGAGCGACACGACGTACTCGTACGCGCAGCGGAGTATGTCGGGGCCGTATGCGCGAGCGGCGGGAAACTACACACGCTATGGCGAAGTTTACGATCTGCTGCGGGCCTCGGACGACCGATTCGCAGTGTTTGGCTCCGGGGAAGGAGTGAAGCTGGATTTCGATCCGAAGGCGTTGCCGGCACTGCCGACGGGGTGGGTGCGCGACTACTTTTTCTACGCGGACGGATTCGAGAAGGATTTAGATTTCTATGCGGCGGATGCGTTTACCGTCGAACCGCTGCCGCGTCACTCGCTGCTGCCATATCCGTATCCGGAGGGAAAGGATTACCCGGGTGATCCGGAGCATTTAAACTATCAACTCGAGTACAACACGCGCACGCGCTCCGACCGCATGCCGCCGAGTCTCCGCTACCAATATTCCACCCTGCCGCCTTGATTCGCGGCCGGCCCCGATGCATCCAGCAATTGGGCGAAAATAAGCGTATAGTCAGGACGTCACACCTGATTTATCTTCCGTGGCGATTTCACGAAATCTAAACCATTTGTGGCGAAAGAGACCTCGCGTCCCAAGGAGCCACGATGAAACCGTATCGATGGAGCGAGTCCTACACGGAAGCGACCCACGAAAACGATCGAACTATTCGACTGATGCGAATCAAGACTGCAATGGATATGTGCCTTTGTTCTTTGCTCGACATCGGGTTAGACGCGGGGAGAGGCGCAGAGCAGAAAGAGGTACTTTGCGCGCTCCACGATTTGCTCGTCATGGGCCACCTGCATCGGAAATACGCTGAGACCCAACTCCCGCGGGACCGTCAGCAACGGTTTGCGCAGGCAAGATAGCTAGTCCCTTTGGGCCAGGAGGGAGGCGCGGACGGAGGCGAGCTCCTTGCGCTTGGATGTCTCAATGTCAGGGAAAGAGAGATTGAGTTCATTGAGGGCTTCGAGGATTGCGGCGGCGATGACGAGACGCGTGAACCACTTGCTGTCTGCGGGAACGACGTACCATGGGGCATGCTTGGCGGCGGTTTGCTGAATCATCTCCTCGTACGCTTCCTGATAGTCCTTCCAGAAGCTGCGCTCCTGCACGTCGGCCATGGAGAACTTCCAATTTTTCTTTGAATCTTCGAGGCGCTCGAGAAAGCGCCTCTTTTGCTCTTCCTTGGAGAGGTGAAGGAAAAACTTGCGGATGACGATGCCGTTACGCGTGAGATAGCGCTCGAAGTCGTTTATGTCCTCGTAGCGTTCTTCCCAAATATGTTTGGTAATGAGACGGCCGGGGAGTTTTTGCGCGCGAAGGAATGCTGGATGAACGCGAACGACGAGGACTTCCTCGTAGTAAGAGCGGTTGAAGATGCTAATTTTGCCGCGTTCGGGGATGACTTTGTGGTTGCGCCAAAGATAGTCGTGATTCAGTTCTTCGTTGCTGGGCGATTTGAAGGCGTGGACATTGCAGCCCTGCGGATTCACGCCCGACATGACGTGCTTGATGACGCCATCTTTTC
>Ga0209577_10005287_pt1 | contig 12053 bp, 10 predicted proteins | sample GraSoiAngelo_109_FD_185874 | JGI IMG/M metagenome (GOLD analysis project Ga0209577, IMG submission 185874) | Grasslands soil microbial communities from the Angelo Coastal Reserve, California, USA - 14_0903_12_20cm (SPAdes) (version 2) | ecosystem: Environmental > Terrestrial > Soil > Grasslands... | reverse complement strand
GATCGTTTCGAGTGTGCACAGTTCTGGCTCCTGCATCATGGGCGGGTTACAAACGGGCCTACGGAGCTCATAGCCTATGGGCGCTCGCAGGCCAGGTCGAGGGCGCTGGTCGCACTGGACTCCGCTGGCAAGGCGAGATATGCCGACGCCCGCACGTGTCGAACAGCAAGAGCCAGCCGTGAGCATTCGCTCGGATCGATAGGCAGCAGCCAATTACTGCCGCGTCGGACGAACCCACACCGTCGGTCACCGTACGCTGAACGACCAGGCTGCCGGTTTGATCGGAGGCTGTCGCGTAAATGTTCGGAGACTGTCGTTGGTTAGCGAGAATTGATAAGCGGGTGATCCCCGCGGGAGGACGGACCTTGGTGGGCTGTGGGACGTAACTGTCGCGACACGACAGTTATCTACCAGCGCTCCCTATCTGTTGGGCTCCACGCCTGCAAGCGTTCGCCCGGCGCGCGCGCGATCCTTCCCCAACCCCAACCCACCACTGACACCTAGCGACGGCGAACTATCACCTTTGGATAACGCGCGTGCTTTACGCGACAGCCTCATCGGGTTGCGGGAGCGGAGAGGGCGGGATTCGAACCCGCGATGGAGCGTGAACCCCATACTCGCTTATCGCGTCGGGGCTTCTGTCGTGTGCCTCGGTTCGCCGCGTTTGTCTCATCAACACCCGGTCGGATGGCATTTTTCGTCGGCCACGTGTTGCCCTGTGCTGCTGTCTACCGCTTCCATAACCGCTCCAGCGTCAGCGCCGGTGGTCCAACCCCGGAGCACCGCCGACGAGCGCGACGACTGCTGGTCGTCGTGCAGCGGCGAGACAAGGGTCGCAGGTGCTCGATCTCTTCGCGACCGGCCGCGCCGGGCGCGCGGCCGTTTGTAGCCCGAAGCAGAACTCTCCACGCGCGGTGGGTCCGGCAAAACCGCCGGCGCTCATCTAGTGCGCGATCAGAACCTCGAGGGCGACGAGCCCCAAGCCGATGGCGAGATTGAAAGTGACCGTGACGAAGGTCGCGCTCCGACTTAGGCGCTCTAGCTGCGCGTATCGGATGCCCTGAGCCGTGAGCGTGACGGCGCCGAGCCAGACCGCGAGCTGGACTGCCGTTCGTTCCGCCAGCGCCCCCGTAGCGCCGAGCCCGACAGCGACCAGCGGGAGGATCGCGGCGGCCACAACTGAATACTCACGACGGGCAATCGAGCAAAGCTCGGCGATTGTCACGCGACGTCCGACCTTGAGACTCTCTCCCAGTCCGTGCGAGTAGACGTGCGCGAGCCAGAGAACGAGAACGCTGACGCCCGCAAGGACGACCAGCCGCCAGAGGTGGTGTTGGTATGGCTTCGCCCCGGCCGCAAGGACTGACATGACGATGATCGTCCCGTAGACGGTCCCGGCGACCTTCTCCCGGTCGCCCAAAATGAACCTCTTGAGATTCTGGTTCATGCCAGGCCGGTATCTTCGCTGAGCCCACTGAGTCCCTGCCGAGATTCCCTTTGATGGGTGAGTTGTCCTTGCTCCGAACAGGCTCGGCGCCTTCGGAGGCCCAAGAGGTGGTCGATTTGCCGACGGCTTCCAAGGCGTCTGGCCACAGAAACGAGAAAAGCGCCAATCTGTGGCCAAACGAGAGCCCTAGCCGAATCGCTCCTCGGCAAAAACAAGCTGCTTTGCAGGAACTCTTCGAAGCCGACGCGGGGACTCGAACCCCGGACCCCTTCATTACGAGTGAAGTGCTCTACCAGCTGAGCTACGTCGGCGTCGCGGCTGTCGGTGGCGCGTGTGCGACCACCCGCTGCCATCAGTGCATGCTAGCCGCGCCCCCACGCACGTTGCCCTCCTGCCCTCAGCTGTTACCGGTGCCGCGTACTACGACGCCGCTTCGAGCAGGCGCCGCGATGCCGGACGGTCGCGCCACTCCTCGGCCAGGATCGCCCAGCGTTCGTGGTCCCGCCAGCGTCCGCCGATCTTCAGATAACGGGGCGAGAAGCCCTCGCGCCGGAAGCCCGCTCCCCGGGCCAGTGCGATTGAGGCCGTGTTGCCCGGCTGGATGTTGGCCTCGACCCGGTGCAAGCGCAAGTTCAAGAAAGCGTGGCGGAGCACCAGCTCCAGCCCCTCGCGCATGTAGCCCTGGGCGGCATGCGGCTTGGCGACGGCGTAGCCGAGGTAGGCGCTTTGCAGCAACCCGCGCGTGATGTGCGAGAGATTGAAGAATCCGATGATCGCGCTGTCCACGGTCCGACAGACGAGCATCGCCTCGAAATCCGCCCGGCGGGCATCGGACAAGTACGCCGTAAACCGGTCGGGGTCGGTCGGAGCTGACGCCCAAGGTCGATGAAATGACCGGCTCGCGCGCATGAGCGCGATGAACTCGACCTGATCGGCGCGCGTGGGCGGTCTCAGGTAGACGCGCGAGCCGTCATTCATGCGGCCAGAACTCGTTCGAGTCGGTACGCCAGCGCTTCGCAGGCGAGCTCCTCGGAGACGTTGAGCTGGAAGCGGACGCGCGTGTCTTCGACTAGCTCGACCGCCTGTCTGAGCCGCTGCGGGTCTCGCCCGAGATCGCCAGCGAGCTCGTCCAACCGGTCGCAGTGGCGTACCAGGTCCTCAGCGTCCCAGGCCAGGCAGGCGAGGTCTGAGAACCACAGCGACACCAGCTGCAGCCCGAGGTCCAGCGCCGTGGTCTCCGCCCTGCGCCGCACCCGCCGGGTGCGCTCGGACCACTCTGTGAGCATTCGCCGTTGGTCCTTGCGCGAGTGAAGTTCGAGCTCGGCCGCAGCTCGCTCCTCCAGTTGCTCGCGGATCGCGTCGCCCCGGGCTCTGACCGCCTCTAGCAAAGGCGACCATGGCCTCCGGGCCCCCGCCTCGCCCGCCAGAGTGGCGCGAGCGAACGTCTCAGCTGCGGTTCGCATGGCCGAACCCTCGTCGGAGGCCAACTCCCGAGCGCGGCTCGCGTCCCCGAGAGAGAGCCGAGCGCATGCCAACGCGGTGCGGCCTGAAACACCGTCGGCCTCGAGGTCCGCCGCGACTTGCTCGGGCGGAGCTGCGTCGAAACGGACCAGCTGGCACCGCGAACGGATGGTGGGCATCACTTCGCCCAGCCGGTCGGTCAGCAGGATGAGATGGACGAACGGGGCCGGTTCCTCAAGCGTCTTTAGCATCCTGTTGGCAGCCTCATCTCCGAACTCGTCCGCGCGCTCGATCACGAATACGCGGCGCTGAGCTTCGAACGGAGTCTTGCTTGCCGCTGCGACCACCGGACCGTCGACGTCGCCGACGAGGATCTCGTGCGCACCGCTTGGGGCTACCCAGGTGAGGTCGGGGTGGACGCTAGCGACCGCACGTTCGCGCGCCCCATCGGGATCGATAGATCCGTACGACAGCCACTCTGCGGCCAGCGCCCGGGCGGCGGAGCGCTTTCCTGCGCCTCCGGGGCCGTAGAAGAGATATGCGTGCGACGGCTGGGCATCGGGTGAGAGCACCGGCGCGAGGATGGCGCGCGCGTGGGGATGGCGATCGAGCTGTTCGAGCATCGAGGTTCGATGCTAATGACCGGTAGGGTCGGGCCACGATGGCGAGGGGTCGGCTGATAACGATCGAGGGCTTGGACGGCGCGGGGAAGACCACTCTGGCGACGGGACTCGAGACCGAGCTCAAAGAACTCGGGATCGACGTCGAGCTTCTCCGTGAGCCGGGAGGGGTCCCCGCGGCCGAGCGCGTACGCGACCTCGTCAAGGACCCCGAGGTCCGGATCCAGCCGCGGGCTGAGGCGCTGCTCTACGCCGCCGCGCGCGCGCAACTCGTGCAGGAGGCTGTGGAGCCGCGGCTCGAGGCCGGTACCTGGATCCTGTTAGACCGCTTCGTGGACTCTTCGCTCGCCTACCAGGGTGGCGGCAGGGAGCTGGGAGTTCAGGAGATACGGGCAATCAACGAGTTCGCTACCGACGGGCTTACGGCCGACCGGACGCTGTTGCTGCTCCTCGAGCCAGCCGTCGGGTTGTCACGCGCTGGCTCGAGACCGGGGCCGGCCGACCGCCTCGAGCGCGAGCATCAACCCTTCTTTGAACGCATCGCCGCCGCTTATGCCGACCTGGCCGCCAGTGATCCAATCCGCATCCGGGTGCTGGACGCCACGCTGCCGCCGCCGACGGTACTCGCGAACGCCGTCGAGCAGCTCGCGGACCTGCTGCCCTAGGTTCCCCTAGCCGGCGTCGCGCGCGAGGTCGCGGATCCGGACGGCGGCGTCAACAGCAGCTCTACCTGTTTTGGGAGTGACTTCACCTCGGGACCCTTCGGATCGAGGGCGACCACGCGCTGGACCGCGTCCAGCGTTCCGCCAGCCGATCCGAGGGCGAACTCCAGCGCGATCAGCCGCTGCCAGGCCTGGACGTCGTTCGGGTCGCGCTTGACCGCCTGTAGCAAGTAGGTGCGCGCCTGCTGGGATTGCCCGGAAGCGCTCGCGATCGTCGCGGAGGCGAGCAACCCAGCATCGGACAGCGGATCCAAGCGCGTAGCCTCGGCAGCGTCGGAGCGCGCGTGCTGGAGTGCCGATCCCGAAGAGCCAGATGCCGTGACCAGCGCCGCGCTCGCTCTCCCCGCGGCCACGCTAGGCACCACTGCGGAAAGCGCGACGGCGCACAGCGCTCCGCTGATCGCGATGAGTGCCACCACGCGAGCACCCGGCCCGTAAGAGATGACGCTCGTGGGGCTCACTCCATCAGCCGGTTGACGCTGGTCGGCGCGACCGGCGCGCCGCTGGGCGGCGCCCGCGAGAACACCGATGAACACGAGCGCGGGCAACGTCACGCCGGGGATGTCCCAGTCCCAGTCAAACGGTGCGTGGACGGCGTAGATCACGATCCCCGCGAGCAAGCTCGAAGCGACGAGCCGTTCGCCACCGGCCTTGCGACGAACGCTCCCGATCCCGGCGGCCGTCAACAGGGCGTAACCGCCGATCGCGAGCAATGCCCCGATGATCCCCGTCTCCGCGAGCAGCTGAAGGGGCACGCTGTGCGGTTGCCGGACCGTTAGCGAGTTTCGCCTGTAGAGCAGGTGCAGGACCGGAAACGATCCTGCCCCCCAGCCTACGAGCGGCCGATCGCTGAACGCCCCGACTGCCTCCTTCCACCACACCAGCCGGTTCTGAGAGTCGACTGAGAGCAGCCGGCTGGGGTTGTAGTCGCTCGTCACCCGGGTCGTGGTGAAGTTGTCGACCGCGTGGGAGACGGTGCCGGTCAGGCCGCGCGGCGAGACAGCGATAGCGATCACCCCGCAGACCAGCGCGACCCCGAACGCGCCCGCAAGCGCCCGGCCGATCCGCCGGGCGTCCTCGGGCGAGACCTGCACGCGGTCCTCGAGCCCGATCACCCGCTTGCCGGCGAACCACAGCCCGACTAGCGACGCCACCAGTACGGCCAGGAGCACCAGCCCTCCACGCTCACGCCGTCCGAGCGAGACCACCAAGTCCGTCAGGGCGTGATCGGTTAGACCGACGACGAGTGGCGCCACCATGGCGACGGCCGCCAGCGCCAGCCACATCAGCGAGCGGAGCCGCGAGCCGCTCAGTGCCACACCCACGATCAGGCCGCACACCAGCGCAAGCAAAGCCCCGCGGGAGTACGTGAGGCCCACCGCGATCAGCATCAGTTCGACTGCTGCCAGTGCGGCGAGCCGGAGTCTGGGAGCGCGAGTCTTGTCCGCTGTCAGGGCAAGCCCAATTGGCACACCGAAGGCAATAAAAAGGCCAAGCGCGTTCCAATACCCGAGCGGCTCCTGGAGTCGCGGCCCGAACTGCGTCTGGTTGAGATTGAACAGACCCGGCACACGGACGCCCGGCAGGAGCTTCTGTCCCAACGCGTACACAGTCACCGCGAGCACGACCAGCAGCGCGGCCTTCGCCAGGACGTCCATCGAGCGCCGGTGCGACGCGCCCACAACCAGCGCGAGGCCCAATACGAGCACGTACGTGAGCGCCCGGTTGAGCTCGAGCCATGTCTGGTCCGGAGCGATGCTCCACAGGACGCTGGCTCCGCTCCAGAGAGCAAATGCGGCCAGCGACAGCAGCCCGGCGACTGCCGTGGGCCGCGCCGAGAAGCGAAGCGCCCCACTCCATATCCAGGCCACTGCGGCCGCGACGGCCATCACGGACACCGCCGTCTGCACACGAGCTTGGGCCGCAACGCCGATCGCACCGTGGTCGAAGGCGGTGTACAAGAGGAGAAGCGAGAGCGCCCCGACGAGCACCGTGACGGCCCTGTGGGACGTCTCTTCGACGTCCCGTGCGCCCGGTCGAACGAACGTGCCCGGACGGGCGATCTCCACGGTCGACATCGGCTGGCGAAGCTAGCACGGGAGGGACATTCGGGCGCCTTCAGGAATGACGACTGAGCCCGCTCTGCGCGGGCGATTTCGGCGCCTCGCTTGCCCGGAATTGCCCGCCGTCGCCGCTAAAATCTGTTGTCCAGAAGGCCGTTGCGCAATACGGCTCCCCAGCGCCCCACCTCAACCTTTCCGTCCGGGCCATACGCGATCTTTCGGGGTCCGCCTCGGCCGCCACGGAGCCGAGTGAGAGCCAGCAGAGAAGCGGAACGGAGAGGAGCAGGTCGGACATGAAGAACACCCCGCAGACCTCAACAACCCAGGAAGGGCAGACCGCCACCGGCCTCTCGATCCGCCGCTACTTCACGACGCCCGGACGACATCCCTTCGACGAGGTGGAGTGGGAGCTGCGGGACGCGCGCATCGGTCACGGTGACAAGGTCTCGTTCGAGCAGCGCGACGTCGAGTTCCCCAAGAACTGGTCCCAGAACGCGACAAATATCGTCGCGCAGAAGTACTTCCGCGGCCAGCTGGGATCGCCCACCCGCGAGCGCTCGGTCAAGCAGATGATCGGCCGGGTCGCCACTACGATCGCGGACTGGGGTCGCGAGCGCGGCTACTTCTCCTCAAACGAGGACAGCGCCACCTTCGAGGCCGAGCTGACCCACATCCTTCTTCACCAGATGGCCGCCTTCAACTCGCCGGTGTGGTTCAACGTGGGGTTCGAGGAGAGTCCGCAATGCTCGGCATGCTTCATCCTCAGCGTCGAGGACAACATGGAGTCGATCCTCGACTGGAACACCAGGGAGGGCATGATCTTCCGCGGCGGTTCCGGCTCCGGGATCAACCTGTCGAAGATCCGGGGCTCGATGGAGCCACTCGGGAAGGGCGGGACGGCGTCGGGCCCGGTCAGCTTCATGCGCGGAGCGGATGCCTGGGCCGGCACGATCAAGTCCGGCGGGAAGACTCGGCGCGCGGCGAAGATGGTCGTGCTGGACGTCGATCACCCCGACATCGAGGAGTTCATCTGGTGCAAGGCTCGTGAAGAGGACAAGGCGGCTGCCTTGCGCGACGCCGGCTTCGACATGTCGATCGACGGTGAGGGTTTCTTCTCGATTCAGTATCAGAACGCGAATAACTCTGTTCGCGTCAGTGATCAGTTCATGCGCGCCGTCGAGAACGATGAGGATTGGGAGCTGACCGCGCGCACGACTGACAAGCGGGTGAAGACCGTCAAGGCTCGCGATCTAATGCGTCAGGTCGCCGAGGCCGCGTGGCGCTGTGCCGATCCCGGTGTGCAGTACGACACGACGATCAACAACTGGCATACGTGCCCGAACTCGGGACGGATCAATGCGTCTAACCCTTGTTCGGAGTACATGCACGTCGACGACTCGGCGTGCAATCTCGCGTCTCTCAACCTCATGAAGTTCCGCCGCGCAGACGGCACTTTTGACGTCGAGTCGTTCGAACACGCCGTGGACGTGGTGTTCCTTGCCCAGGAGATCATCGTCTCGCCGTCGAGTTATCCGACCGAGGAGATCGGGCGCAACGCCCGGGCATTCAGGCAGCTTGGTCTCGGTTACGCGAACCTTGGCGCGTACCTCATGGCCGACGGCGTCGCTTATGACTCCGACGCTGGACGTGGTACCGCGGCGGCGATCACTGCCTTGATGACCGGTCGCTCGTACCTCGGGTCGGCGCGCATGGCGGCAGCGCTGGGACCGTACGAGAAGTATGGGGAGAACCGCGAGGAGCACAACCAGGTCATGCGCACGCATCGCGATGCCTCCTATGCCATTCCCGATGCTGACTGCACCGACCCGGATCTGCTTGCAGCGGCACGACGTAGCTGGGACGAGGCGGTGGAGCTCGGGGGGCAGTCTGGCTACCGCAACGCGCAGGCCACCGTGCTTGCACCTACCGGCACGATCAGCTTTCTCATGGACTGCGACACGACCGGCGTCGAACCAGACTTCTCATTGGTGAAGTTCAAGGAGCTCGTCGGTGGCGGTCAGATGACGATCGTCAACCGCACGGTTCCGCTTGCGCTCCAGACGCTCGGCTACAACGACCAGCAGATCGAGCAGATCGAGGCGTACATCAATGAGAGAGGAACGATCATCGGCGCGCCCGACCTCAACGAGGAGCATTTGCCTGCGTTCGATGTCGCTGTCGGTGAGCGCGCGATCTCGCACGTCGGCCACATCAAGATGATGGGTGCGGTACAGCCCTTCATCTCGGGCGCAATCTCGAAGACCGTGAATCTCCCTGAGTCGGCAACGGCCTCGGACATCGCCGATGCCTATATCCAGGCCTGGCATCTGGGGATCAAGGCGCTCGCGATCTACCGCGACGGCTCCAAGACCGCGCAGGCGCTGAGGACCGAGGGCCAGAAGCAGCTGGTCTCGGAGGCTGACGTTGACAAGGCCGTGGAGAAAGCCGTCGCCGACGCGCTGGCCAAGGCCCCGCCGAAGCGTCGCCGGATGCCCCGCGAGCGCCAGTCCATCACGCACAAGTTCTCGATTGGCGGCCACGAGGGTTACATCACGGCCGGCATGTACGAGGACGGGTCGGTGGGTGAGATCTTCCTGACCGACATCGGCAAGGAGGGCTCGACGCTTCGCGGCATGATGAACTCGTTCGCGACGGCGATCTCGATCGCACTCCAGTACGGCGTGCCGCTCGAGACGCTGGTGCGTAAGTTCAGCTACATGCGCTTCGAGCCGGAAGGGATGACCTCCAACCCGGAGATCCCGTTCGCCAAGTCGATGCCCGACTACATCATGCGCTGGCTGGCGTCGCGGTTCCTGGATGTGGATCTGCAGGAGGAACTCGGGATCCTGACGCCCGATGTCCGCGCCCGTCAGGCGGCGCAGGAGGCCGCGAGCTCGCACCTCGGCGACACGGCGACGCCCGCCGCGGAGGAAGACGGCGACGCCAAGAGCAAGGAGGGCAACGGAACGAGCGGTCCCCCAACCGCCGCTGCGCCGACCTCAGCGCTGACCGACGATCCGCCTGTCATTCCCGCCGCCCGCCAGGGACTCGACCTCGGTCCCGCGTGCCAGCAGTGTGGAGGCATGATGCAGCGCACCGGCAGCTGCTACACGTGCTCCAGCTGCGGATTCAACACTGGCTGCGGGTAGTGGTAGTTGTAGAGAGTCATCGGGATGTCCAAGCCCCGTCAGAGATGGCGGGGCTTCGTCGTTCTCGCAAGCGAGCCGGGCCGCCCTAGGCGCGAGCAAATGCCAAGTCGGCCTCGAGCCCGACATCGCGTTCGAGCGTGGGGGCCGCCGTCTCAGCCCCACCATTTACGATGCAGAACGGTGGTCAGTGCGGCGTACTATGCGCGCCCCGGACGACTGCTGTAGCGCTTTGATGACGATCTCGTCGACGTTGACATGCAGCGGTCGCGTGAGGGCAAACATGATGCAGTCGGCCACCTCGTCCGGCGTGATCGGGTCAACGCCCTCGTACACAGCCTTCGCCTTATCGACGTCGTCCCCAAAGCGGACAACCGAGAACTCTGTTTCGACGAGCCCGGCGTCCACGGTCGTGACCCTGATCGGCCGCCCGAGCAGGTCCTCACGAAGCGCATACACGAACCCCCGCAGTCCGAACTTGGCTGCGATATACGACGCTCCGTTCTCATATGCCTGCCTGCCAGCAATCGAGCCCATGAACAGGATGTGCCCGGCGTCACGGATGTGCGGCAGGCATAGCCGCGTGACCCTCATGACTCCATCGAGGTTCGTGTGCAGTACGCGCCTCTCGTCCTCTTCCGTCGACTCCGAGAACGGGTATCGACCGAGAGCAAGTCCCGCATTGTTAAACAGGATGTCCAGGCCGCCCAGCTCCGCGATTCCCTGCTCCACAAACGCGGCAGCGCTCGCCTCGTCGGTGACGTCGAGTGCCAGCGCGACGTCAGCTTCGACGCGCCGTGCGCCGCCGGCAACGCGCACTCCCGCTTGTCGTAACTTGCGCACCGTCGAGGCGCCAATCCCGCTAGACGCACCCGTGACCATCGCGACTTTTCCCTCCAGCGTCATGTAGCCGAAGGAAGCTAACGAATTGGGATGCCCGAGCACATTCCAACGTTATGGATCGGCGTGATGTCAGACTGAGCGGGATCGTGGCGCGGCTCGTGACGATTCCGATCAGCCATTTCTGCGAAAAGGCACGCTGGGCGCTAGACCGCGCGGGGGTTGACTATGTCGAGCAGCCGCATCTGCAGCTCGTGCACGTGCTGGCGGCGCGACGCGCGGGAGGAGGCAGGACCGTCCCGGTGTTCGTGACTGATGCGGGCCAGGTGTTGGGAGAGTCCGCGGCGATCCTGCGATGGGCAGACCAACACGTTTCTTCTGATCGGCGGCTCTATCCGGAGGGTGAGCTCGGTAGTGAGGCCGCGGCCGTGGAGGCCTGGCTTGATCGCGGGCTGGGTCCCGACGGACGGCTCTGGATGTACCACGAGACGCTACCGGTGGTCCGTGAGCTGGAGCCATGGGCGGTGGCTGGTGTTCCGGGCTGGGAGCGTCTGATGTTCCGAGCTGGGGGCCCGGCGATCAGTTTCGCGCTGCGTCGTTATCTCCATATTGACGCTCAGTCAGCGTCGGCCGCCCTCGAACGCGTGCAAGCGGTATTTGACGAGATCGCCGGCCGGTTCTCCGACGGGCGCCCTTTCTTGCTCGGGGACCGGTTCACGGCAGCAGACCTGACGTTCGCCTCGCTGGCGGCACCGGTGCTGCTCCCAAGCGGCTACGGCTCACCCCTCCCACCGCCCGAGGCGATGCCACCGGCGGCCGCCGAAGTCGTAGGACGGGTGCGCGCCCATCCGGCCGGCGCATTCGCTGGCCGAATGTACGCTGAGGAGAGGGCTCGATCAGCAGCGGGTGTGGGCGATCGAGGACTGTCGCCACGTGCCAGGTCGCTTGGAGCGAGCTCTGATCGCTGCCGGTGAGGCGGTGATCCGGGTCCCGCCGGCGTTGACCGTCGACGCGCGGCGGGCTGCTCGCACGCCTGGCAAGTCTGATCCGATCGATGCCGCAGCAGCGGCCAGGGCAACGATCAGGGAAGGCCTCGATCGGTTCCCCGCTGCGCGAGATGGCGCGGCTGGTGCGGCTGCAGGGCCAGACCGATTGGCGCTGCGGTGTACTTACAGGCGAGAACTCGGGCCTCTGGGCGGAGAACGCCGCCTTGCGCAAGGACCTCGAGGAGGAGCGGGCGCTCGCTCAAAAAGGGCTGGCGGCCGCTCGGGAGCAGGTAGAGGAGGAGCGGGCGCGCGCTCGGGAGGAGACGGCCGCGGCCTGGGGCCAGTTGGAAGCCTTCCGCCGGACGCGACGTTACCGGCTGGCAACGCTACTCGGTCGTCCGTTGGACGCACTGCGGCGATTCCCGTCACGTCCGTAGGCAGCGCCTGTACCGCCGAGCACAAGCGTAGCCGTGCCTACGCCAGCTCGAGCTCGGTCCGCACGTCGATTCCGCCCTCGAGGCTGCGCGCCACCGGGCAGAACCGGGCGTGGAAGCCGTGCACGCGCTCGGCCTGCTCCCGCTGGTCCTCGGGCACCCCAAGCCGGTAGCGCACAGTGATCCGCTCGATCACTAGTACGCCGTCCCGATCGAACACCTCACCGATGGCCTCCACCTGAAAGCGGAGCGGATCGACGTCGATCTGACGCGCTTCCAGCGCGCCTGCGAACGTGCCCGCCAGTCAACCGCCGGCCGCGGCCACCACGTAATC
>Ga0209577_10005286_pt1 | contig 12054 bp, 7 predicted proteins | sample GraSoiAngelo_109_FD_185874 | JGI IMG/M metagenome (GOLD analysis project Ga0209577, IMG submission 185874) | Grasslands soil microbial communities from the Angelo Coastal Reserve, California, USA - 14_0903_12_20cm (SPAdes) (version 2) | ecosystem: Environmental > Terrestrial > Soil > Grasslands ... | reverse complement strand
CCGACACGTGATCGACGGTCAGGGATGTCGGCCGTACAGTCGATCCCCATGCACCTCCGACCTGTCCTCCTGCTTCCCGCGCTCCTCGCGCTCGCCGCGTGCGGCTCTCCGTCGACGGCGACGTCGGCGTCGAGCCCCGCCCAGATCGTCCAGGCGGCGACCCACCAGCTCGACTCCACGTCGCAGCACTTCACCGTCGCCGGTGACGTCACCCTCGACACCTCCGAGCTGCGCCACGTGGCCGGCTTCGACCTCTCTCAGCTGCAGCCGTTCACCATCACCGGCGACGGCGAGGCCGAGAGCGCGTCGCGGGCCCAGGTCGTCCTCCACGCCGAGGGCCACAGCGTCACCGTGGTGAGCTACGACGGCTCGGCCTGGGTCAGCGCCGACGGGGCGCGCTTCGCGCAGATCGGCTCCGCGCAGCAGGTCACCGGCGGGATCTCCACCTCGAGCGGGGTGCTCGACCAGTTCGCCGCGGGCACGGCGGGGGTCAGCGACATGGGGTCGTCGGTGGAGGGGGGCGTGGTGCTCGACCACCTGCACATCGATCTCGATCCGACCACCTTCGGCGGCCCCTTCACCACGACCTTCGCCGACGCCTTCGCGGCCAGCGCCGGGGACCCGTCGGGCGGCTGCGGATGCCACCTGCCCGCGACCTTCGCCCAGGTCGTCGCCGGGGCGACGTACTTCAAGACCGGTGGGGTCGAGGTCTACACGCGCCACGACAACGGTCGCGTCGTCCGGGTCGAGACCGATCTCGGCATCGCCCTCGACTTCGACCGCATGGCCCAGGAGGTCGGCGCGTCGTGCGCCTGCGAGATGGGGCTGCCGAGCGGGTCGATGATCACGAACATGAGAATCACCGACTCCTTCACCCAGGGCGGAGGCGCGGTCACCATCCAGAAGCCGTCGACCGACCCCAAGGCGCCCGCCCCGCACGCCGAGAACGGCGGGGTCTCCGGCTTCACCGTGTAGCGGAGCCGGTCGCGATCGACCGGCCCCGCAGCGGAGGATGGAATTCGGTGCTGAGGCTCAGGACATCGCCCGGGCGAGGTACTCCGGCGAGCCGATGAGGCCCGCCTCGATGGTCTCGTCGCGGCCGCCCCGGTCGAGGTAGGCGGACCAGAAGGCGATCCCCCCGGGATCGGCGGGGCGGCCGAGGTAGTAGCGGTACCAGCCGCCCACGAGGTTCGCGTGGTTCTCGTGGGAGAACGTGAAGCCGCCGGTGATCGCGCCGCGCGGGGTGCCATGGGCGAGCCGCGCGGTCCAGTACGCGATCTCCGCGTCCGAGGCGGTGCGGCCCAGGAAGTCCCGGTACAGCGCCCGGACGAAGCCGTCCGGGGTGCGACCGCCACGGACCGCGTAGTACTCGTCGGAGGCGGCGAAGCCCGCCTCGACCGCCTCGTTGTCGGTGCCGTGGTCGAGCATGGCGGTCCAGAAGGCGCGGCCCGCGGCGTCCGGGGCGCGGCCGACGAGCCCGTAGTCGCCGTCGACCACCCGCCGGTGGTACTCCGTGGAATCGATGACGCCGAGGCCGACGGCGTCCCGCCCCCCGCCGCCGGCGAGCACCCCCTGCCACCAGGCGATGTCACCGGTCGAGGCCGGGCGACCGAGCGCGTCCTGGTAGAGGTGCGCGATGAAGGTGGCATTGCCGTCGGGGCCGTTGTGGACCGTCGTCGTCGACCTCGATGTGGTGGACTTCGTGGTGTGGGTCCTTGTCGTCGTCGAGGTGGCCCCGCCGGCGCTCTCGACGCCGAGGGTGCAGCTCCACGGATACGGCTGGCAGGCGGACGCCTCGAGGTTCTCGGGGTAGTCGCAGTGGGCGCTCGGGGAGCCGGTGAGGTGGTCGTCGGCGTCGCCGTCGCCGTCGCACTGCAGCGAGAGGTCGGAGCTCGGCGCCGCGAGGCCGAAGTTGTGGACGACGATGGGATCGCTCGAGGTGCCCGCGTACGCGGAGCGGCCGCCGTGCTGCGCGGCGGTGGGATACGTGGCCGGGGTGCCGTCGGGGTAGACGTTGGTGACCCGCGCCTGGGCGGCGCCGGAGGAGTCGACGGTGACGTCGATCACCTGGGAGCGACAGGCGCTTCCTCCGTTGCACGCCGCGTATCCCTCGGGGTTCGAGTTGTCGGGGTCGGGGGTGCGGATCTCGTGGATCCGGTAGGTGCCCGGCGCGGGCACGCCGCTGAGGGTCATGCAGCCCACCGAGACGCTCACGCAGTCGCCCTGCTGGAGGGGGCAGGTGTTCGAGCTGGCGACCCGCTGCTTGCTCGTGGACGGCGCCGAGGCGCGGATGTCGACGCCGCCGCCGGTCAGCTGGTAGCCGGAGCCGCCGAGGGCCTGCTTGCAGGAGTCCATCTGCTGGAGCACGAGGCTGGTGGTGCCGCCGGCGGCCACGGAGACCGGCGCCGAGCTGATGCCGATGCCGGCGCAGCCGGCGACGAGGATGAGCACCGAGACGGCCAGCCTGATCCGCGATCGCGATCCCATTCAGGGTCCCTTCCTTGCCCGCCGCCCTCCATGCCGCCGCTGCTCCTCACGGGAACACTCCAGGCTGAACCTGTGGTGAAATCGTGCCCATGGCCGCCCCGGACGACCCGGCGCTGCAAGGATGAACGCGCCAGGATCGTTTCAGAGAGTGCTCAGGTGGAAGGGGTCGAGGAGGAAGAACGGGTGTCGCCGGTTGGACTCGCGAGGGCTCGACGGGCCCTCGGCCTGATCGCCGCCCTCTCGGCGGTGTCCGTCGTTCTCACCTCCTGCGGCTTCCAGGAGCCTCCCCTGGAGCCGATCACCCGCGAGGTGCTCCACCGCGTCGAGATCCCGCCGATCGAGCACCGGACCGCGGTGATGGACACGATGCTCGTCGACCCCGCCACCGCGACGCTCTACGTCACCGACGGCACCGACCCCTCGCACCAGGGTGTCGACGTCATCGACGTCTCCACCGTGCCCGGCCGCTACGAGAAGATCATCAGCCTCGGCGACACCCTGCCCAGCGGCCTGGTCCTCGCCCCGGACGTGCAGCGCATGTACACCGGGAACGACGACGGCACCGTCTCGGTCATCGACGTCAACCCGGCGTCCCCCCACTACCAGACGATGATCGACAGCGTGAATTTGAACGGGAAGCTGGCCGCCGACCTGGTGACCTACGACCCCGCCGACCACCGCGTGTTCGTGAACAGCCCCGACGACGGCTTCCTCACCGCGATCGACTCGCGTACCGACAAGATCGTCGGCCGGGTCGAGAATGTGGGGCTCCTCGACGAGCCGAAGTACGACCCCGCCGACGGCATGGTCTACGCGGGCGCCATCGACGACAACCTGATCATGAGGATCGACCCGCGGACGCTGAAGGTGGTCCAGAAGTGGATCCTGGACGTGCCCTGCGAGCCGCACGGGATCGGAATCGACCCGAAGACCAACCAGGGGGTGATCGGCTGCGCCGACCGGGACCAGCCGGTGACGATCGCCTGGGACTTCGCCAAGGGGCAGCCTCTCCACTACTTCGACCTCGCCGGCGCCAGCGATCTGGTCATGTACGACCAGGCGAGCAACCACTTCATCGTCGCCGCGTCGAACTACGCGCCGGCGGAGATGGCGGTGTTCAGCGCCTCGCCGATCACCTATCTCACCTCGGTGCCCACCAGCCACAAGAGTCACGACGTCGCCTACGACGACGTGCACCACGCGATCTACACCTACGACGGGCGGCTTCGTGAGGCCGGGCTCTGGGAGTTCCCCGACCCGGTGACCCACTGCAACAAGGCGCTCACCCACTGCGCCTCGGAGCCGAACGTGCCACCCCCCGCGCTCAACGGCGCCCCGCCGGCAGGGCGCTGAGCTCAGGCGAGGCCGGCGCTGACCGGGACCCCGCCGGCGAGGGTCTGGTAGACGACGCAGTACCGCTCGGTGAGCCGGAGCAGCGTCGCCACCTGCTCGGCGGGGGCGTCGGTCTGGAGGTCGAAGAGCAGGCGGACGGCGCGGAAGCCGACCGGCACCTCGCGGTCGACGCCGAGGGTGCCGCGGAAGTCGAGGTCGCCCTCGGCGCGCACCGTGCCGCTCACCCGCATCTCCATCGACGTCGCCACCGAGCGCAGGGTGACCCCGGCGCAGGCGACGAGCGCCTGGAGGAGCATGTCCCCGGAGCAGGCCTGGAGCCCGTCGCCGCCGGTGGCGGGATGGAGCCCGGCCTCGACGAGGGCGCGTCCGGTGGCCACCGAGCAGGCGATCTCCTCGGGGTCGAGCGAGCCCTCGGCGCGAAGCGTGATCTGCGCCGCAGTGGGCTCCTCGCGGAGCCGCGCCTTGATCGGCGCCTGGATGGCGTGGAGGCGGGTGCGGTCCATCGGCCGCCGATGGTACGCCGTCAGCTCCGCAGCGCGGCCCGGACCCCCGCGACCGCGCCGGCGACGTCGGTCACGGTGCGCGTCTCCCCGGCGGCGGCGAAGACGAACTCGATCCGGGCGACCTCGCGGCGTACGGCCTCGGCGACGAGCAGCGCGTAGACCCCGCCCTGGAGCACGTAGCGCTCCATGCGGGCGTCGACGCCGGCGCCACGGACCGCGTCGGTCTTGTAGTCGACGACCACCAGCCGCCCGTCGGCCAGCTCGTAGAGGAGGTCGACGAAGCCCTCGAGGAGCACGCCGTCGACGGGCGCACCGAGCGGCACCTCGCGCCAGTGCCGCCCCGCCGCCGCCCGGCGGACCGCCTCGCTCGCGCACGCCGCCCGGGCGAGCCGCGCCACCTCGGGGGCGCTCGCGGGGATGCCCTCGGCCGCGGCGTGGACCCGGACGAGGGCGTCGAGGTCCACCGGCGCGGCGAGGTCGACGGTCTGGAGCACGGCGTGGACCGCCCGCCCCAGCGAGGTGGCCGCCCGCCCCCGGCGAGAGCGGGCGACGTCGTCGGCGAGCTCGGGGGGCATCCCCGCCTCCGCGTCCGCGTGGGCGACGCCGGTGGCGGTCATGGCGCGCAGCTCCCCGAGGGCGGCGAGCAGCTCCCGGCGCCGGCGAAGCCACGCCTCCTCCCCGGCACGGTGGTCGTCGACGGTCGGGCCCTCCGCGTAGGCGAGCTCCATCTGCGCCCGGGCCGGCGGCGGGGGCTCGCCCCCCGGGTCGAGCTCGACGACCCCCTCGCGGCCGCGGAGCAGGGTGTCGAGGCGGGCGGCGTCGGTCTCGTCGCCGTGCCGGGCTCGGAAGAGCCCGACCACGAGGTGGTCGCGCGCCCGGGTCATGGCGACGTAGAGCAGCCGGACCCGCTCGGCGGTCTCCATCTCCTTCTCGCGGGCGTCGAGCCGCTCCCACCCCGGGGTCGCGAAGTCGGCGCCGAGCCGCAGCTCGACAGCCCCGGCGACACGGTCGACGACGAGCACCGGCCGGCGCGACGCCGGCCTGCGCCCCAGTCCGGTGAGCACGGTGATCGGGAACTCCAGCCCCTTCGCGGCGTGGATGGTCATGACCCGGACGCAGGGCTCCTCGCCGGCGTCCTCCCCGGCGACGGAGTCGTAGGCGGGGTCGCGGGACAGCCGTTCCAGGTACTCGACCGCGTCGTGGAGCGACGGCCGCCCGCTGCGCGCCAGCGCTCGCGCCTGCTCGGCGACGAAGCGGTGGCGGCGGCGGGTCTCGCGGGGACGCCAGTCGTCGAACGCGGCGGCGCGCAGGAGGCGGGTGGAGAGCACCTCGTCGACGAGCCGGGGCACGGTCATGCGGTGTCGCCCGCGGTGGAGGTCGCGCAGCTCGGCGAGGGCGGCGGCGACGCGCGGCTCGGTGGCGTCGCCCGGTCGCTGATACGACCAGCGTCCGCGCTCGGCCCTCCAGCGGACGAGCTCGACGTCGCTGCAGCCGAACGCCGGGGTGCGCAGCGCCGCCACCAGCGCCACCTCGTCGGTGGGGTCGTCGACGCTGCGCAGGATGTTCAAGAGGTCGCGCACCTCCTGGGTCGCGACGATGAGCGAGCCGCTCTCCAGCCGGTAGCGCAGCCGGTTGCGCTCGAGCGCCCGCTCCATGTTGCGGAGGTTGGTACGGCTCGGCATGAGGATGCAGACGTCCTGCGGGGTGCAGCGGCGGGGGCCGTCCGCGGTGCCCTCGCCGACCCGCCAGCCCTCGTCGAGGATGCGCCGGACCAGCGCCGCGGTGTCGCGCGCCTCGTCGCGCCACATCACCGCGGCGGTGTCGTCGACGGGGCCACCGAAGACGCCGACGCTGCCGTCGATCTCCGGGGCGTGGGCCACGAGCGGGACGTACTCGGCCTGCACCCCCGCCGCGCCGGTCATCAGCCCGCCGTCGCCGCCGAAGACGGCGTTCACCGCCTCGATGATGCGGCGGCCGGAGCGGAAGTTCACCGCCAGTCGGACCCGCGCCCTCGGGTCGGCCTCCACCAGGGCGCGCTCGACCGCGGCGTAGAGCGCGATGTCGGCGCGGCGGAAGCGATAGATCGACTGCTTGGGATCGCCGACGACGCAGAGCCGCCCCGCCGCGGGGCGCAGCTCGGTCCAGGGGACGGCGCGGTCCTCGACCGCGGCGCAGAGGCGGAGCGCGAGCTCGGCCTGGAGCGGATCGGTGTCCTGGAACTCGTCGACGGCGACCATGTCCCAGCGCGCGCTCAGCGTGGCGCGGACGTCGGCGTGGTCACGGACCAGGTCGCGGGCGCGGACGAGCAGGTCCTGGTAGGAGACGAGCCCGCGCTCGCGCCGCTCCTCCGCGTAGGCGACGACCAGGTCGCGCAGCGCCTCGGCGACCCCGGCGAGCGCGGCGGCGCGGGCGGACCGCACCAGCGCCGCCGCCTCGTCGCGCGTCGCCTTCATCACCGCCTTGATCGTCCTGCAGACGTTCTCGCCGTCGACGGTCCCCCAGTTGCGCTGGTTGCCGACACCGGTCGACGGCGACCGCTCGAGGGCGATGAGCGCGGCGAGAGCGTCGTCCTCGGTGGCGGCGTCGCGCAGCCGAGCGGCGACGACCCGCAGTCCGTCGATCCGCTGATGGAGCTCGTCGGGGGCGAGGCAGTGGGGGAGGAGGGCGATGCACCGGTCCACCTCCTCGCCGATGGCCGGGGTGCGCGGACGGGTGTGGGCCGCGGCGGCCGGCCATGCGGCGGCGGCGACCAGGTCCCAGTTGTCGTTGAGGGTGGTGAAGAGCTCGAGCAGCCGCTCGGGGCGCAGGCCCAGGAGCATGGCGCGGCGCACCGGCTCGGCGCCCGGCGCGCCGGGGCTGAGCTCGTCGAACCAGCGGCGGAAGCGCTCGCGGACGTCGAGGGCGCCGGCGAGGTCGGCGAGGGTCTCGAGGTCGGGGGGCAGGCCCGCCTCCAGGGGGTGCATCCGCAGCAGCGCCGAACAGAAGGCGTGGATGGTCTCGATGCGCGCGCGGTCGACCTCGGCCGCCGCGGTGACGAGCCGGGCGCGCGCGCCGGCATCGGTCGCGTCACGCGCTGCCGACTCGAGCCCCTCGCGGACCCGCACCCGCAACTCGCCGGCGGCGGCGATGGTGAAGGTGATCGCCACCAGCCGCTCCATGCGCAGCCCGTCGGACGCGACCATGGCGACGATGCGACTGACGACCGCGGTCGTCTTCCCCGTCCCCGCACCCGCCTCGACGAAGAGGGTGGTGCGGAGCTCGTCGACGAGCCGGTCGCGCTCCGCCTGGTCGGCGACGGGGGGGCGGGTCATGGCTGCAGGGCCCGGTAGGGGGCGAGCCGGGGGCTCGTCGACTTCGACGCCGCGAGCACCTCGCGGCTCGCCGGGCAGAGGGTGTCGTAGTCGCAGAAGCCGCAGTTCTCGCAGCGACCCCACCACTCCTCGAACTCTCCCGGCACCTGCGGGAAGCAGCCCGCCCGCACCCCGGCGTCGATGCGCCCCAGAACGTCGGTCAGCGCCTCCTCGACGGCGTCGTCCACGACGAGTGCCGTCTGTGCGAACTGTCCCTTGACGGTGGCGTACCAGTACAGCGAGGTCGTCGCCGTCGCCGGCAGCCCGGCCCCACGCGCCCGGTCGCGGACGGCGCGTCCGTAGATCGGAAGCTGGAGGCGGCGGCCGTGCTCGAGGAGGTTGGCGGCGCCGATCTCGACCTTGGCGTTGCGGCCCGTCTTGTAGTCGATGATCCGCGCCCGTCCGCGCTCGTCGACGTCGACCCGGTCGATGCGGCCACGGAGCACGGCGACGCGCCCGTCGCCGAGCGGCACCGTCACTGCGGGCCAGGAGTGGGGCTCGGCGTCGAAGCCGAATCCCTGCTCGAGGTGCGCGGGGCGCCACCCCCCGTCGCCACGCTGCTCGGCGTCCTCGTGGAGGAGGGTACGGAGGTCGGCGAGGATGGCGGCGCGCTCGTTCGCCCACACCAGCGGATGGCCGGCGATCCCCCGCGCCTCGGCGTCGCGGAACGCGCCGGCGGCGATCTCCTCGATGCGGCGCACGTCGGCGTCGAGGTAGGGGGATCCCGGCGCGGGGTGCCCGGTTTCGGCCACGTGATGGAAGAACTGCTCGAGGATGTCGTGCACCAGGGTGCCGCGCTCGGCGGCGTCGATCTGCCACCAGCGGTCGTCGTCGACGTCCTCGGTCGGGCTCACCGCGAGCACGCGTCCCATGAGGTGGTGGAAGGGGCACGTCGCCCAGGTCTCGATGCCGGTCGCCGACTGCGCGGGGCCGCTGAGCCCGCGGGCGATGAGCGGGAGGTGCGCGACCTCGGCGAGGTGGCCGTCGAACTCGGTGAGGACATCGGAGCGGCGTGCGCGCGCCGACTCCAGGACCCGGCCGAGGGGGAGGTCGTCGCGCCGGCCCAGGGCGGTGCGGAAGAGGTCGCGGCCGGCCGCCCACGCCGTCGCGGCCTCGACCTCGCGCCGCTCGGCGATCGACAGCGGCGTCTCGGCGGCGCCCCCGAGCCGGCGCAGCCGGGGATGGCTCGCGCTCCCCGCGCGCACCGCGGAGGCACGCGGCCGCAGGTCGCCGTCCGCGAGGGTGTCGAGCATCCACGGCGACGGGTAGACGGCGCGTCCCTCGACGTCGACCACCGGGGCGCTCACCACCGCCTCGCCGCCGTCGGCGGCGGCGAGCGCCGCCAGCCAGTCGGCCCGCTCCTGCCGTTCGCGGGCCGCACCGCGGCCGAGCGGATCGCCGGCGAGGAGCGGATCGACCGCGGCCGCTGGGGGAAAGCCCGCCTCCAGGGCGCCGAGAACGTGGACGCGGGCGAGGTCGAAGCCCCAGAGCAGCCGGTGGGGACCGATGACGACCCCGCGGCCGATGCGCCCCTCCGGGCGGCGGCGGCCGCGGAGTGCGTCCTCGAGGGCGCGGAGGAAGACGCGCACCGAGACGGCGGGCTCCATCGCGCTGGCCTCGCCGAGCGCGTGCAGCGCCTCACCCACCGCCTGAGACGCCTCGCGGTCCTCGGCGGACCACGCGTCGTCGGGGGTGAGGAACTCGTCGCGGAGCCGCGCCGCCCAGACGACGTGGGCCTCCCACGTCGCCTCCCGGGGTGGCCGGCTCGCCGAATCGATCGCGGTGACGTGCTCGACGATGCGCCGGGCATCCTCGATGTCGCGCTGCAGCGCGGCGCGGTGCGCCTCGACGGCGGCGTCCTCGGGGTCCTGCTCGAGCCGCTGGAGCGACCGCTCGCGCCGCTCCGCGAGGGCGGCGAGCCGCTCCCGCCACTGCGTCGCGCCGCGGACCACTCCCGCGTCCCGGGAGAGCTGGTCCCAGCGCGCCTGGCTGCGGAGCACGCCACCGCGGTGGGGGAGTCCGGAGAGCCAGCCGAGCACCGCGGCGCGGGTGAAGTCCTGGTCGCGGAGCCGGATCAGCCCGAGCAGACCCCGGGCGGCCACCGAGTCCTCGAGCCGGCGGCCGTCGAGGGCGACGTGGGGAACCCCGGCCTCGTCGAGGGTGTCGCGGAGCAGCGGGCCGTAGGTCTCCTCGTCGCGATAGACGATCGCGGCGCGATGGAGTGGCACCGGTGGCTCGGCCTCGGCGGCGGCGAGCAGCTCGCGGACCGCGCCGCGCACCTCCTCGACCGGGTCGGGGGCGACGAGCGCGGTCACGGCGGCGGGCGGGGCGCCGACGGGAACCGGCGCCGCGCCGGCGGCGCCGAGCAGGGCGGCGCCGAGGTCGAGGCCGCCACCGTCCTCGAGATGGGGGAGGGCGACCACGACCGAGGTGCGTGCGGCGAGAGCCCGGAGCAGCTCCGCCTCGGGCGGGTCGATCCGGGTGGGGAGGAGCACGATCACGTCGCCGGTCTCGGCGAGCGCGACCGAGCCCTCGCCGGCGCGGAGCGCCCCGGCGGCGGCGGTGAGCAGGTCGACCTCGTCGTACAGACACGCCGCCTCACGGCGGTGCTCGTAGCCGGCCACCGCCTCGAGCGCCGACCGAGCGGTCAGCGTGCCCCCGGCGCGGACCCGGTCGAGGTCGCCGGCCCGATCGGCCCGGCGGCGCAGCTCGGTGGCCAGCCCGGCGACGAGGTCGACCAGGCCGGCGTGAACGGCGGCCGCCGCGAGCGGCCCCGGGACGGCGGCGATCGCGGTGCGCACCAGCGCCGCCCGGGTGACGGCGGTGAGCGGAGACCTTCCCCGCGCCGCGAGCCGGCCGGCGCCGAGCGATTCGGCGAGCCGGGCGAGGACGGTGAAGCGGACGTTGGCATAGCCGCCGGCGGCGAGCCCGCGGCGGAGGTGGAGGCCGGCATGGTGACCGGGCACCACCACCGTCACCGGGTGGAGCGGGTCGTCCGCCTGGAGGTCGCGGATGCGGACGGTCAGCCACGCGGTCGCGGTCGGTCCGGGTCGGACGGGGACGAGCTCGGGGACCATCGCCGGGCGCAGGGTATCGGGTCGGGCTCGGGAAGGGGAGGGCACGGCGCAGGTTTGCAGAGGTGCGAAACGTAGGAAGGTTGGGTGCGGACCGTTGCCGTCCGCCCGGGAGGGGAGAGATTCAGATGCGCATCGCGACGTTCGCCGCCGCCGCCACCGCCGCCCTGCTCGCGGGCGGGGCCGTGACCCAGACCACCCACGCGGGCACGGCCCACCACAGCCACGGCTCGCACGGCCGGAACAGCAGCCACAACGGCGCCCCGGGGGCCGGCTCGTCGGGCGGCACCGGCATCGGCCAGGGCATCGGCCAGGGCAACGGGGTGAGCAACGGGATCAACAGCCCGCAGGGCTTCGAGAACCTGCTCCTCGGCGGCACATCGCTGCAGAACATCAACTTCCTGCAGAACCTCGTGCCCTGACCATCGCGGCCGGCCACCGGTCGAGTCCGCTTCGTGACCGGTGGCCCATCGAGGTGCCACCGCGGGCGTGGGACGGTCCCGGGATGCGCCGCCGCCTGCTCACCGCAGGGCTCCTCACCGCGATGCTGTGCGGCGCCGCGATCACAGCGGCCCGGGCCGCGGTGCCCGGGGCGCCGGCCTGCCCCGTTCTCCCCGCCGACAACGTCCTCAACACCGACGTCTCCACCCTCCCCGTGAACCCGAACAGCGCTCGGTGGCTCGCGAGCATGGGCGGCTCGGCGCGGATGCTCCATCCCGACTTCGGCCCCTCGGGCGACCCCACCGTCCCCTACGGGATCCCCTTCACCGTCGTCGACGGCACCCACCCCAAGGTCTCGGTCGCCTTCCAGTACGCGAGCGAGAGCGACCGCGGGCCCTACCCGTTCGGCGCCGACACCCCGATCGAGGGGGGCGCGGCCAGCACCGGTGACCGCCACGCGCTGATGCTCGAGAACGACACCTGCACCCTCTACGAGCTCTACGACGCGCGCTACAGCCCGGGCGCGTCGACCGCCGGGTCGGGCGCCGTCTACGACCTGCGCTCCGACGCTCTGCGGCCCGCAGGGTGGACCTCCGCCGACGCCGCCGGCCTGCCGATCCTGCCTCTGCTGCTGCGCCCCGACGAGGTGCGGTCGGGGAGCATCCGCCACGCCATCCGGGTCACCGCGGCGAGCACCGACAGGAGCTACCTCTGGCCGGGGCGCCACCAGGCGGGGTCGGCGTCGAACCCGGCGCTGCCGCCGATGGGGGCGCGATTCCGGCTGCGTGCCGGCGTCGACATCTCCCACTTCAGCGCGGCGGCGCAGGTCGTGCTCACCGCCTTCCG
>Ga0209577_10005285_pt1 | contig 12057 bp, 8 predicted proteins | sample GraSoiAngelo_109_FD_185874 | JGI IMG/M metagenome (GOLD analysis project Ga0209577, IMG submission 185874) | Grasslands soil microbial communities from the Angelo Coastal Reserve, California, USA - 14_0903_12_20cm (SPAdes) (version 2) | ecosystem: Environmental > Terrestrial > Soil > Grasslands ... | reverse complement strand
TTGACCGGCCAATTGAGGGAGTGAATGCCTCTTTCGTCGGGGCCGACAATCGTTCTATCGGAAGGCTGGCGACAGAACACCTTATCGAACAAGGGTGCCGCTGTGTTGCGCACCTGCGTGGTCCAGAGATCGGCATCGCCGCGGAGCGCCTGCAAGGATACCGCCTTGCGTTGGAGAAACGTCGTTTGCCGATACAGCCTCGCTACGTGGTTACGGGAGGGTACACAGATGACAGCGGCTATGAAGGAACGCGCCGGCTCCTGGAATTGCGTCCAATTCCGGATGGAATATTTTGTTACAACGATCCGGTGGCGATTGGCGCCATGAAGGCGATTTTCGAAGCCGGGCTTAAGGTGCCCGATGACATCTCGGTGGTCGGGGCGGGAAATGTTCATTACTCGGATGTGTTGCGAGTGCCGCTGACTACCGTTGATCAAGGTACCTCGGAAATGGGGACACGAGCTGCAGAACTCGTGCTGGAACGAATCGCAGCCAAGCGCATGCTCCGTCCAAAGAGAGTGTTAATTCCGCCTAGGCTCGTGGTTCGCAAATCAACTCAGCGGCAAGCGGAGAGCCCCATAATTTCTTTGTCTGGAGCCGCATTCCGAGAATCCACTTTGGAAGAAAAGGAAACGTAAGCTGCTACTTTGTACTTTTGTGCGATGTGCAATACGAGCGCACGGCGCGATATGCTAAAGGGCCAAGGATCCTAAGTTGCGAACTGCCCTCCTGCTCCTCGTATCGGTTTCTGCCCTGATCCTGTGCATTGGCGCTAGCCCACTAGGGCTGTTCGAAGTGACACAGCCGCGTGGATTAGATTTTATCCTGCAGAATTCGCCCACGCCGCAGAAATACCTGATCGAGACCATGCCCGGGGGAGTGGCTTTGCTCGATTACAACAATGATGGATTGCTGGATATTTTTCTGGTCAACGGGGGGCGGGTTACCAGCCCGATGCAGTCACCAGAAAATTTCGACCGCAAAGACCCGCGGTACTGGAACCGGCTGTACTGGCAGAACAAAGACGGAAGCTTTATCGATGTCACCGAGCAAGCTGGCCTGGCGAATGCTGGAGACGGGAATTACGGCATGGGCGTTGCGGTCGGCGATTACGACAATGACGGATATCCTGATCTGTACGTCACGAGCTATGGAAAGAATATTCTCTATCACAACAATGGCGATGGTACCTTCACCGACGTGACGGCGAAGGCCGGAGTGGCGGGCGGGGGCTGGTCAGTTTCAGCCGGATTTTTCGATTACGACAACGACGGTAAGCTTGATCTGTTCGTCACACGGTACATGGAATGGGACACCAAACACAGTAAGAGCTGCGGCGGCGAGTGGCATACGTATTGTCCACCGGAAGAGTTTCCGGCCACGACCAACGTTCTTTATCACAACAATGGCGATGGCACGTTTACGGATGTTAGCCAGAAATCTGGCATCGCCGCCAAGAAGGGCCGCGCGCTGGGAGTGGCGTTCGCAGATTACGATGACGACGGGTTTGCAGACATATTCGTCGCCAACGATGGCATGCAGCAATATCTCTTTCATAACAATGGCAATGGAACTTTCACAGAACGGGCTCTCGAAGCCGGTGCTGGATTGTCCGAAGATGGCAGGCGTTTATCCGGCATGGGCGTAGTTTTTCAAGATTACGATAATGATGGCAGGCCGGACATTGTTGTCACCGAATTGCCCAGAGAGATTTACGGCGTCTATCACAACGAAGGCAATGGAACTTTCAGCTATGGCAGCCTGGTCACCGGGCTCGGGGTGCTTTCAAGCGGAAGCTCGGGCTGGGGAGTTGGGCTCGAAGATTTCGATAACGACGGTTGGAAGGATCTATTCGTGGCGCAGGGTCATGTGCTGGACAACGTGGAGAAGATCGACCCGTCGCTTCACTATCTGGAACTGCCAATGCTGGCGATCAACCACAATGGGCGGTTTGAACGTGCTGACTCCGGGGTCACGGTTCCCGTTGCCGGCCGTGGAGCGGCGTTCGGCGATTTAAATAACGATGGGTGGGAAGACGCAGTGATGACCTCTCTTGGTGGGCATCCTCTGGTACTGATCAATCGTGGCGGCAAGCAGCATTGGCTGGTAATTTCGCTGCGTGGCACGCGCAGCAATCGCGACGGCCTTGGTGCGCGAGTGCGAGTCAATGGACAAACCCGGTTCGCGACGGCAGCTGGAAGTTATCTTTCCGAAAGCGACAAGCGGTTGCATTTCGGGCTTGGGCCAGCAACCACTGCGAAAATCGAAATTGCCTGGCCCTCCGGTATTCATCAAACATTGAACGATGTCCCCGCCGACCAATTTCTGGACGTTCGCGAACCGGAGAAGCCGTGATTTGGGCACTCTTTGTTCTTTTATTGGCATGGCAGACCGTCTCTCCTGAAGCGCAGCAGCATCTGCAAGCGGCCGCAGAGGCCGAAAGGCAAAAGCAGTTTGACCGGGCGGTTTCGGAATTTCAGAAAGTCACTGAGCTGGAACCAAGATCGCCCGATGGCTTTGTCCGGCTGGGACAAGCCTACATGGAGAAGCATGACTACGGAGCCGCGATCCAGCCGCTGAAGCACGCGCTAGAACTTGCACCGGATCTGGCGGCCGCGCACCAGTTGCTCGGCTATGCACTGCTTGCACAAGGTTACGCGGCGGAAGCGATTCCGCACCTGGAGCGGATTCAGGAGCAAACTGCTCTAGGCATTGCGCAAATAGAGACAGGTCAATTGCCACAGGCTGTCACCAATCTGCAGGCAGCGCTAGCCAAGCACCCAAACGATCCGGACTTGCTCTATTACCTGGGCCGCGCAAGTGGTTTGCTATCGAAGCAGTCAATCGACACATTGCTCGCCACGTATCCTGATTCCGCTCGAGCACACCAGGCGCTTGCCGAAAACTATTTCGTATTGCGGCAAATGCCTCAAGCGGAGAAGGAATTCCAGGAGGCGCTGCGACTCCGGCCGGATATCCCGAAACTCCACCTTGAACTCGGTGAGGTGTACGCGGGCTCTTCGCAATGGGCGAAGGCGGAGGAAGAATTTCGTGCTGAGACAAAACTGCAACCGGGGAATGCAGAGGCTAATTACCGGCTGGGAACGGCGCTGCTGCAACAAGGAAAAGCGCGCGAAGCCAGAACGGAGCTTCAACGTGCCGATCGACTGCAACCCGATATGCCCGAAACGCTTTATTCATTAGGAAAAGCAGCTTCGCTCGAAGGTGATGCTGTAGCGGCTGAAAAGGCGTGGGCCAAGCTGCTTAGTATCGAGAAGGCGAGTTCCTTAGCCGCGCAGACGCACTTTGCGCTGGCGGGTCTCTATCGCAAACAAGGAAAGACGGCGGACGCGGAGCGCGAGATGCAAGAGTTTCAGAAATTACAGAATCCTGGCGCTCACCCTGAAGCTGTGCAGAAATAACCCTTCTAGGCAGCGTAACGGGAGAACCCAAAAACCATACATGTGATTGGTATCGATCTTGGCGGCAAGATCATGTTGATCACCGGAGGCCTAGGTGCGATTGCTGAACATATTGTTCGCAAGATCGTGGCCGCCGACGCCACAGTGATTCTCGTCGATATCAAGTCCTCAGAGCAGGCATAGAAAACACTTTCTGATGGCGGATTCCGGAGTCGTCATATGTCTATTTCCCGGCAGACGTCACGGATTCTGGCGTGTTGAATCGGGTGATTGAAGAGTCCTTCGAACGCTTTCCTGCATTGCATACTGTTCTCGGTCACGCTGCCGGGAGCATCAAAATGCGACCACTGGCTTTGAGCCTCTGAAGCGTGGCACACGCCATACAGATAACAAACCGTGAGCAGCAGGAAAGCGTGATGTACTCCGATCCGATTTGCGCATGCTCCAACCCGGACGGGAGGTATTGTGCCTCCAACGATTGACATCACCAATATTCCTGAGCCTTTCCCGGTCAGCGGACCAAGGCCAGCAATGCCCAGAGTAAAAATATTGGGAACCATCACAGAGTTAAAAAGGCGGCAATTGATTGAAGAAAATGGTAGGCACGGGGGACTCGAACCCCAGACCTCTACCGTGTCAAGTGAGACGACCGACACTGAAAATATCGAGTTTCCAAGCAAAACCAATAGGTTCGAGTGACTTGGAGTGACAACACACTACACGAAATGTCACCATCCCGCAACCTCCGGTGACACAGCTACTGACCCAGCCGCAGTTGAATGCAGCCCGCCAGATCCTTGAGCACAGCCCCTTTCAGAAATTCTAACCTTGACTAAGCACGACTCCGAGGCCCTTATCCGAGATTGTCTACACGTGGCGTCCGAGCTCAAATGCGACACGATTTCCCCATGGCGAAAATACTGTCGTCGTGCGTTGATTGAAACCGTCTTCTCCGTGGCCAAAGGCAAACTGTCCTGCCGCGCTCCCGGCCGCTGCCTGCTCACGCAGCGCCGCCAAGCACTGCTGTTAGTTTTGCCTTACAATCTTTACCGCCTGTAGCACGTGATCCGTACTTCAGGATGTCAACAGAGCCAGACCCGTTCCAAAAGGAGTTTTCGCTCTTTTTCGGGAAGCAGGTCTTCGTGTAATGGCCTTTGGAAATACTCGCAACCCACTGGCAACCCAACTCACTTAAGCACTGGCACGAATGATTCTTTTAAGCCATCACAGCCACACTTTTGATGGTTACCTATCACAGAACAAGTCTCTTCATAAATGAGCTTGAACTTATGGTCGTTCCAGACATAATAGCGAACAGGGAGCTTATCGCTGGTGTTGTCTTCATATGCCAGTCCCTCTGGAGGGTAGGCAGGATCTGCGATCATAAGATTGCTATTGATCTTGAAGTCTGCTCCTCTGTCATCGCCAATGCCATCGTATACACGGCCGGTGAGCGCATCCACAATCGTAATCGACTCACAGTTACTTCCGCATCCCCACGAAGCCACCGTGTAGTGACCAGCAAAATTGGGTCCCTTTCGGGCTTCTTGTCTCAGCCGGGTTCTGAAAGAACGAGCCGTCGGATTACTGCTAAGGTTAACCGGTGCCGGAACGCCTTTATATATCCGGCTAATAGGAAAATCAGCGAACCCTGGCGCCCGTCTCCACTCTTCCGAGCCGAGAACAGCGCCGACTCGGGTTAATGCCTCGACTATCTCAAGTTGGCAGGCCCAACGCGCGAGCATCAAGGCGGTTATGCCGTTCTTGGCTCTGTAGTTCACATTTGTGCCCGGGATGAGCACACGCACAGCCCCCAAGCGGCCGAAATATGATGCCTGCATTAAGGCACTCCAGCCAGCAGGGCCTTCCGAATCTGCATTGGCACCAGCTTCGATGAGAGCCTGCACAACGGCAGTGTGTCCCATCTGGGCAGCCAGGATCAGAGGTGTGAATCCCTGTTTGTCCTTCATATTCACATCCGCGCCCGCCTCAATCATGGCTCGAACCACCTCGAGACCGCCACCAAAGGATGACCAAGCAAGAAGAGTTCTGCCGGACATATCCGGAGCATTCGGATCGGCTCCGAGCTGAACCAGTGCGCGGATGGAAGCAATATCGCCCCGTTTGGCCGCGTGCACCAACGGCGTATCTCCAGACCCGTCTTGCGCGTTCACATCTTTTCGTACTTGGGACGGATCTGCGTCGGCACCTGCTTTGATAAGAGCCTGTACAACCTCGAAGTGTCCAGCCTCGAATGCCAAAGTGAACGGGGTGCCCCCTTGTGCGTCTTTGACGTTCAGGTCGGCACCTGCCTGGGCCAAGGCTCGAGCAATCTCAATGTAACCGTGCAAAGCCGCCCAAGACAGAGCTGTCCTGCCGGTATTACTCCTCGCATTTACATCGGCTCCGGCGTGAATCAGCGCAAGCACGGAACCGATATCGTTTTGTTCAACCGCATAGTCCAACGGTGTCATGCCGTGCGCGTCTCTGGCATTCACGTCTGTTGGTGTCTGGCCCGCCCGAGCCGCGGTCTTTGTCAGGAGAGAACCGGCCACACTCAAAACAACCAACGTGAAGACCACTCCGATTCTCACTGTGATCCGTTGACAGAAGGCGCTCATTCGAACTGATGGGTCCTATTGAATGACGTGGCGAGGCAAACACCTGCGCTGCTGCTTCGCGAGTGTAAGGTAAAATATTAGGAGGGGCGCGTCCACCCGTGCGTTTATTTGCCTGCCACCTGTGCTGCGCTGCTCTGGCGCTCGGTAGCCATACAGACTCGGTTTCGTCCAGCCTGCTTCGCGGCGTACAGCCCTAGATCCGCTGCTTTCACCAACTCGTCGCGCGTCACTCCATGATCAGGGCAAGTGGCAGCTCCCACGCTGATCGTCACTGGACGCGGCACACCGGGGAATTGCCAAGCCTCTACCATCCGCCGTAGTTTCTCAGCGACACCGAGAGCATGCTGCTGGTTAGTCTGCGCCAGGAGTATGGCAAACTCCTCGCCGCCATAGCGGCACACCACGTCAATCTTTCGCAGTTGCTGATGGAATATCGAGGAAACTTGGCGCAAAACTTCATCCCCCAGCAAGTGCCCGAATTCATCATTCAGGCGCTTGAACTGATCGATGTCTACCATAACCACTGCCATCCCGGTATTAAACCGGCGTGCTCGTTCCAGTTCTTCGGCGATTCGCAGTTCGAAGAAACGTCGATTAAAGATTCCTGTCAGACCATCCAAATAAGCCAGCTGTTTCACTCGGTCCACATAGTGGGCGTTTTGAATGGCGGTCGCACAGATGTCGGCAACAGATTCCAGCGGCTGAATGTCATTGGGATTGAACGCCCCTGTTTGAGCGCTGTCTAAGACCAGCACTCCCAAGGTCTGCCCGAATGAGACCAGAGGAATGCACATCCGGGCATTGGTTTCGACATAGAAATTAATACAGTCAGAGCTCTTCTTCACATCATTTTCGATCAGCGTTTTGCCGGTCTCGAGCGCTCGGCCCCATAGGCCAGCGCTGGCGGTCAGACGGCCTCCCTCCGGGATACGTGGCGTGAGGTCTCCATGATGAGCGCGGAGCACCAAGTCGTCATCATCCTTCAACAATACTGATACATGTGAAACGCGGAATGCGTTTTGAATCAGCATGCAGACCTTGGACAGCAATTCTTTCGCATCCAGCACCGCTGTAGTCTGCTGCGCGATGGCATTGATCGCCTCCAGTTGCGAAGCGCGGCGGCGTTCCAGCGAGTACAAACGCGCGTTCTGCAGCGCCATGGAAGCCTGGGTTGAAAACAAGGTCAAGAGATCGATCGTCTCCGAATCAAAGTGGTCGACGTTCTCGCTCTGGCAATCGAGAACTCCCACAACTTCATCCCGCACCATCAGTGGAATTGCCAGTTCCGACGCGGTCTTCTTGGAGCACGGGAGATAACGTGGGTCCTTAGTTACGTCAGGGACATAGACCGGGCGCTTTTCTTTAGCCGCCGTACCGATCAGCCCCGTCCCGATCGGGACACGGACACCGTCCGATTTCTGATCCCACCCAATTTGGGAGCGAACGTATAGTTCATTCGTCTCCTTGTCCAGCAGGAGGATGCTGACGTTTGGCAGACGGAAGTAATCGCGGGCAATAATCAGGATCTGCTGCAGGACCTCGTCCAGCTCAAACGTCGACAATACCGCCTGGCTGGCATCGTACAAAATTGCGATCTTCTGCATAATCCTTGGCGGATTTTAACGCGCCAGGCAGTGGTTACCTAGGTTCCGAAAGTAACCTAGAGAAGTCCCACACGAGTAAGGAGGATGGCCCGTGTCACTGCCTGTGCAGCTTGGCTTCGCTTCTTTTCTTGGCTACGGTTTTCACGATCCCGAAAACGACCAGGCAGAACCAGAAGTCCACGACTAAACCCAGGTCGATGTGAAAAGGCACATGCTGCGCGCCAACAGGTAAATAGGGCATAAGGAGAAAATAGGCCGCGTTCCCCCCTAGCACCGCGATCAGGGCGTGAACGAAATTGGCCATAGCTGATTTAGACACCGGAGAAATCCAGGATTAAGTCGGTCTAAAAGGGCAACCGCTGCTTTTGTTACCATCCCTTCAGATGCTGGAACTGGATACTCCCGTTCAGTACGTTAAGGGAATTGGGCCTCGCTTGGCTGAGATATTGGCGAGCAAAGACATTCATACGGTTGATGATCTGCTGCATTATCTACCGTTTCGCTACGAAGACCGCCTGAATCCTCGCAGCATCAACGAATTACGAGCCGGGGAAATGGCGACCGTTGTTGCTGAAGTTCGGACCTCAGGCTTGTTCCGCACCCGGCGAATGCCCATCTTTCAAATGACGGCCGGTCAGGGTCGAACCCGGCTGCGCTGTATCTGGTTCAACGCCAGTTATCTTCGTGACCGCTTTAAGCCCGGGCAGATGGTCGCCCTCTATGGAAAAGTTGAAGAAGACCCATACGGAGGCGAGTTGCAACTCGTCCAGCCGCAGTTTGAGATTCTGGGCGACCCTACTGACGATGGCTCCTCAGATGGCACCGAACAAAAAGCCGCAGCTTCGCTGGAAGTTGGCAGGATTGTCCCAATTTACGAGTCAGCCGGCCAGGGGAGGCTCACCTCGCGTTGGTTTCGTCGCATTATCCACGCAGCGCTCGAAAACCTGTCGCCGGAGCTGCCGGATGCGATTCCTACCATAGTTCGAAGGCACCTCAGCCTTATTTCTCCAAGAGACGCCATTTGGAAACTCCACTGGCCGGAGGCCGGCGAGAGCTTCGAGGATCTGCAAACCTCCCGCACGCCGGCGCATATTCGCCTGATCTTCGAGGAACTCTTTTTTATCGAACTCGGACTCGAACTCAAACGCCGGGAGCAAAAAGCCCAGACCGGGATCGCATTCCGCCTTGATGACCCCGTGCGCGAGGCTATTAAAAAAATTCTGCCATTTCATCCCACGCCCGCGCAAAAACGAGTGCTGAAAGAAATCGCTTCCGATATGGGGAAGCCCTTTCCCATGCGCCGCCTGCTGCAAGGGGACGTCGGCTCAGGTAAGACGATCGTCGCCTTTGAAGCCGCGATTATCGCCATGGAGAACGGATTTCAAGTCGCGTTGATGGCTCCGACCGAAATTTTGGCGCAGCAGCATTACTTTTCCGCGCGGCGGGTGCTCGAACCGGCAGGATACCGTGTAGTGCTCCTGACCGGATCATTGGAAGACGATCGCAAGCGCGAGACGCGGCGTCACATTGCGCAAGGGAATGCGCAATTGGTTATTGGCACGCATGCCCTGATTGAGAAGAAAGTAGATTTCGCTAACCTCGGGCTGGTGATAGTTGATGAGCAACACCGGTTCGGTGTGCTGCAACGCTTCAAACTGATGAAGAAGAATCCAAGCACTGGCCACGTGGGGACGGCCGCCCCCGGCCGTCCTGCCGAGCGCAGCTCGGCCATTCCCGCTGAGCCCGACGTTCTGGTCATGACTGCCACTCCCATCCCTCGCACGCTCGCACTCACACTTTACGGCGACCTCGACATCAGTGTTCTCGACGAGATGCCGCCGGGACGCACTCCGATCATTACACGCCGTGTATCCGACGAACGTTCAACCGACGTCTGGGATTTTGTCGGCAAGCAGGTAAAAGTCGGCCATCAGGCCTACGTGGTTTATCCAGTCATTGAGGAGAACGAAGAAACCGAGCTTAAAGCCGCTATCAAGATGTACAAGGAACTGAGCAACCGTATTTTTCCCGAACTCCGCGTAGGTCTTCTGCATGGCCGCCTCGATCCCGACCTGAAGGAAACAGTGATGCGGCTCTTCCAGAAAGGCGAGCTCGACATCCTGGTTTCGACGACGGTGATTGAGGTCGGAGTCGATGTCGCGAATGCAACGATCATGGTGATCGAGCACGCCGAGCGATTCGGCCTAGCCCAGTTACACCAGTTACGAGGGCGTATCGGCCGTGGCGCAGCCAAGTCTTGCTGCATTCTGATGACCGGTGGCAAAGTTTCCGAAGAGGGCGAACGCCGCCTGGATGCCATGGTTCGCACCAATGATGGCTTTAAGATTGCTGAACTGGACTTGGAGCTCCGGGGCCCAGGTGAGTTCTTCGGCACGCGGCAAGCCGGATTACCCAGCTTTCGCGTTGCGAATATAATTCGCGATCGCCAACTACTCGAAGCCGCCAAGCACGAAGCGGCCTCAGTTCTTGCGGGACCAAATGCCGAAGTCTCCCAGGAAGAAATCAGCCGCTCCCTGGTTTACATGCGCACACGTTGGCAGAAAACCTATGGGCTGGTGGAAGTGGGTTGAATACGGCTGAATGTGGCGCGGGCGCCCTCGCCCGCGAAGTCATGGGATAATCTGTCCTGTGAAATCCGGTTCCACAACCGATCTATACCGCAAGCTGCCTTCCGTGGATGAGCTGCTGCGTACTCCCGCGATGGCTGATCTAATCTCGCGCGAGGGCCCGGCCGCTGTCACCGAATCAGCTCGGGCTGTCCTTTCACGGCTCCGGGAAGAGATCGGAACAGCACTGGTCGATGACGAGAGCCTCGACCTGGCGCTTTCCGGCATACCAAGCGCAATAGAGCGAGAGCTCCAGCAGGCCTTGCGCTATTCCCTTCGTACAGTAATCAACGCGACCGGTGTAATCCTGCACACGAATTTAGGTCGGGCGCCGCTCTCTCATGCGGCGATAGATCATATTCGCGAGATTGCAACCACGTATTCCAACCTGGAATTCGATCTCGAAACTGGCGAGCGCGGGAAACGCGACATTCACGTTGATCGGCTCTTTCAGAAGCTACTTTCGGAGAAGACAGCCGAGCTTCGCTCGGCTGGACGGGCGGGGACGCCCGTCCCGAAACGTAACAGTGTCTCCACCATCGTCGTGAACAACAACGCCGCCGCGGTCCTCCTAGCCCTGAATACGCTGGCTGACGGCGGCGAGGTCATCGTCTCGCGCGGCGAGCTGGTTGAAATCGGCGGATCATTTCGCATTCCCGACGTCATGGCAAAATCCAACGCCATCCTGCGCGAAGTGGGTACTACGAATCGCACTCGCATTGCGGATTACGAGCGCGCCATTAACGAGAGGACCCGCCTGATTTTGCGCGTGCACCGCTCGAACTTTCAGATCACCGGATTCACCGAGGAACCGCGAATTGAGGATTTGGTTGCACTAGCCAAGAAACGAAGCATCCCTCTTGTCGAAGACCTCGGCAGTGGCGTTCTGTTTGATCTGAATTCTGTTGGCGTGAGCGGCGAGCCGGGGGTTCTGGACAGTTTGCGCGCGGGCGTGGAGGTTGTCGCTTATAGCGGCGACAAATTGCTCGGGGGCCCGCAAGCCGGAATCCTGAGCGGCCGTTCCGACCTGATCGCCCGCATGCGAGCCAATTCTTTGTTCCGTGCCCTTCGCGTAGACAGATTAACCTACGCCGCTCTCGAAGGCACGCTGCTCGCTTATGTCAGACGGGATCACGATTCCATTCCTGCGCTCCGCATGATGCGACTGTCGAAAGCAGAAATCGGAAAGCGCGCCGAAGCTATTGCGGGTGAGATCCAATCAGCAACACTACGAGTGGAACTAATTGACGGCGACTCGGTGATCGGCGGCGGAGCAGCACCGTCCGCTGTCCTGCCCACGCGTCTGCTGGCCATCAGCCACAAAGACTTGAGCGCGAATGAACTCGCCGGGCGCCTACGTGCCTCCGATCCGCCTGTCATTGCCCGTGTCGAAGAAGCCCGCGTCCTCCTGGACCTGCGCACAGTTTTTCCTGAACAGGATCGGTTGTTGCTGGAAACGATCAGCAGAATAGAAAGTCGGAATGCAGAAGTTAGAATTCAGAAGACAGAGTTGAAGACCTGAATCACAGGGATGACTCTGCCTTCTGAATTCTAACTTCTGCATTATTTTGGCAACCCTCTACACCATCGGCCATTCCACTCGTACTCTCGAAGAATTGATTGCCGCCTTGCAAGGGCATTCGATCCAAACTCTGATCGACATTCGCTCTTTTCCCATGTCGCGCCGCCTGCCGCACTTCAATCGGGAATCGCTGGAGAAGTCCTTACCAGAAGCCGGTGTCAAGTATGTCTGGATGAAAGAACTCGGCGGTCGCCGCAAAAA
>Ga0209577_10005283_pt1 | contig 12057 bp, 10 predicted proteins | sample GraSoiAngelo_109_FD_185874 | JGI IMG/M metagenome (GOLD analysis project Ga0209577, IMG submission 185874) | Grasslands soil microbial communities from the Angelo Coastal Reserve, California, USA - 14_0903_12_20cm (SPAdes) (version 2) | ecosystem: Environmental > Terrestrial > Soil > Grasslands... | reverse complement strand
GATCTCTTCCGCCGTCTCTTCCAGTCCGTGCGCCTCCATGAGCACGCCCCCGCGCGGCGTCCATCCGACCCCGATGCACGCGGCGATGCGCATGCCGGGAACGGAGCTGGTTTGGACGGCGTATGCCGCGGGCGTGAGTGCGCCGAACGGAAGGTCGGGCAACGGTGCGATCGTTGCGCCGGGCGGCACGATGCTGCTTACTCGGATGAGGTTGACGTCTCCGATGCCGCCCTTTCGGAGAGCGTTGTCAAAGGCTGTTAGCTCGGAGTCGCCCTCGGCGGCTCCGGATGCAAGGCACACCAACTTGGGCTGCTCGTACATCCCACCCCCTCATCTCGCACCCCGCTCATTCGGCGGGCCAGCAGAAATCGTCGCGCGGTCTACTCGCAGACCGCGCGACCGGGAGATTGTGGCGCATCGGACCCCCCAGCGCAACTATCTATCTGGCAAACAAAGCTGGGGTCGCAAACCAGACATCGATCGCGTTCGTCAGGCGCCGCCGTCCGCGACGAGGCGCGCCACCAGCTTCGCGAACAGCGACCGTTCACGTGCCGATGGGAAGACGCCGCCGAGGTCGAAGAAGCTCGCCGTCGCCTCGATCCGGCCCTTCCTCGCCACCAGGATGTCGCACGCTTCAGTCGTTCGCCGGTAGTGCATCGCCGAGAAGTTAGGAACTATCTCTCGACGGTGAGCGGATCCCCGCGCCGCTAGTTCGGGCTTAGGAACGCCGAGTTGTACAGGTTCCAGTGGGTGGCGAGGTACGACCCTGGCGACGGGGCGGGGTTGTAGTAGTCGTCGCGACCGCAGTCCCACTCGTCGGCGAGGGTTTGGCCGTCGTTGCAGGAGGTCATCCGTCCGCCGTGTTGGAAGTATGGACCGCCGTCGTACAGGCACATGACGTCGTTTCTCTGGTAGCAGTGCCCCGCACCGGAGGTATGCGGCGCGGAGTTCTGCACCGCGCCCATGTTGTGGCCTAGCTCGTGCATCAGTGTCGAAGCGTCGACGCCCCAGACGATGCTGTACCACGGGCCGGTGTCGGCGATGTTGTTCGTCGGCCGATCGTTGCGAGGGAGATTCCCTTGACCGACCAGATCGTTCGGCGAGGGCCCCGTCTCGAGCACGGTGTAGATCCGGTCGGGAGAGGTGTAGCCCAGGCTCCGAAGCGTTGCGACGGCTGCACCGAAGGTGTTCGTGGGCACGACGACGTGGATCACGGTTTGGCCGGATGAGGTGCACGCCCAGCGGACGTTCTGGTTGCCGGCTTGCCGGTAGGCCTGGTTCACAGCATCGGCCGCCCCGCGGATCCGGTCGATCATGCTAGGTGACTGATCCGGTTGACCAAGCACCTGCCCGTAGAAAAGCTGCACGCGCTTGCCGGATACTCCGTCGCCTAGACACGGCGCCTTGGGGGGCGGCATCGACTTCATCTGAGGCAGTGTGGCGAGACAGGCGATCACCGTGCAGCCGGGCGCGCGCGCAACCGTTGCAGGCGCAACAGCCAGAACGAGCGCGACCACACCAACGATCGCACGGATCCTCAACGGGAAGGATTCCTGGGCTTGGACGATTTGCGCGTCGATGAGTTGCACGAAGACGTCGATGCGTTCGGGGGGTCAAACTGGCTACCCCGCCCGCTACGGATCTGCCTTCCGGCGTCGGAGCGCCATAGAGCGGAACGGTAGATGCGCTTAGTGTTCATCGCGTCCCAGGCGTCTCCGATCGCAAGGGTGAACAAAGCAGCAACTGACTGATTCTGGATACCCTTCCCGAGCTCCGAAGCAAACGTCAAATGGGCGGTGATCGATATTGGGAGCTTGTTCACTAGACAAATGATCGTTATTCGCGATTAATAAGGAAGTCCAGGCGCCCTCTGTGCCGGTCGCGGACGAGTCGGGAGCTCACGGCCGTCAATGAGAATGGCCGGCGGAGCCCTAAATTTGGAGCTGGGGCCCCACCGGGCGTCCAAGGAGGTCAATTCTGTCGCCTGTGGGCTACGTGGGGTGAGTCTTAAGCCCCTAGTGGCTCGCCCGATTACCAAGAAATGGGTCTAACGGCCCATGCCAGGTAAAAGCCCGTAACCACATGATTGCCGGCACATCGTGACGACGCGGTGCATGGACACGGGGGGTCAAGATGGCCAGAGTCCGAATCCAGTCCAGCACAACGGTTCTTGCGCTGGCTCTTACCTGCGCGCTTGTTGGAGCGGTCCCAGCTTCGGCGGCTGGAACTCGCGTTGCTACCCTTACTTTCCTGCCACCGGCTGGGACTTCCTCGGCCATCCTCGGTCAGTCCTGGCACAAAGCGATGCTCGCAGGAGATTCAAGCGAGGGTTCCGGATGCCATCCCACGACGACCTCTTGCGATGCCTTGGATTGGGATTCTGGTGGAGTAGGGAGCGCCGTTTACTTCAGGGCGTACGGCTACTACAGCGGGGGAACATCGACCGGACTCCTTACCGCTTACGTGAGCACCACAAAGACGATCACCTGCGGCGTAACCGTGAACAACCTTCCAGTCACCATCCACTACATTTATGTCTACGTCAAGAACTCCGCGGGCAACTATGTCGGAACTTTGATGTTCCAGCATGCGGCCTCCCTTTGGACGAGCACCCACACGTTAACGATCACACTCTCAAGCGGATCCACCTACAACAACGTGCAGATCGCAAAGATGACCAGCGATACAGACACGCATGGAGACTGGGCTCTAAACAAGCAGTGCTGGCAAGGTGCACACGCACACGAGGACACATACCACAAGTCCAGTGACTCGATAGTCTCGACGCAAAAGGGCTTCTGGTCATTCAATGACCTCAAATTCTTTGGAAAGAAAGGCGTCTCCTTCCCGATTAATTCTTCGAATTGGACCCGCCAGCTCGAATACGACTTTTAGAGATCGCAACCTCCATTCGGCTACGTAGCGAAGCACGGAAGGAGCCGAAGAATGAAGCTTCGTGAGAAACCGCCCGAGGCAATTCGTCGAGATGCCCTCAAGATGGCAACAAAGAAGTTCTCTGAAGGCTGCACCGACTGCGGCATGGGTTATCTCGGTCTCGCGCGCGAACACGGGGCTAGCGAAGAGGAATTGGCGAAGGCGATCGATTTGCTTGAGAAGCCGGTCTCCCGACGACACCTCTTCAAGATTGGAGCAGCTGGTGCGGTACTTGCTCTGGGGCGCAACCTCTTAGATCCAACCGCCGCGTTCGCGACAACCTAGTACTACGGGACGGATACGAACACGAAGAGTTGCTCGAAGATCCCACAGAACTTCTACATCGGAAAGGGTGGCGGGGGCACAACCAAGAACACGAGTTACTTCAATACAGCAGCTGCCAAGGCCGCGGGGAGTTTCTACTCTTACATGTACTGGGATCTCGTCGGACCTGGGAACACGCCGTCGGGCAAGACCGATTACCAGTGGGGCCAGATGCAAGCGGACGCGGCTGTCAATGCCTTTGCGAGCGTCTACGCGGACGGACCGACGATCTTCGCTGATATCGAAACGGGTAACGCCGGGAACTGGGGCGGCTTCTCGCACTCGCGCGACCAGAGCATCGTCAACGGTTGGAACGACGAAATTCTCCGCAAGGGCTTCTACCCGGGAATCTACATTAGTTACCTAAATTGGAACGCGTACTTGACGTCTAGTTTCAAACCTACGACACACTTCGTGCTCTGGCTGACTGGGTGCCACACAAATGTTACCTGCAACCCCGGAACTGGAACGACGTGCGCATGCGACCCCCGGTCCGCGGCGCAGAGCCTTTGGCATTACCCGGCGGCCTCAATCTTGGGCGGCTGCCGAACGGTTGTTTGGCAGTACCGTGCAGGAGCCGAAGACTACGACCTAACGACGACCGATCCGCTAAATTTCGCTCCCAGTACAAGCTCCACGACGTATTACCTCGGATGTTGAACGCCGCTTGAAACATCTCCCTTTTCTTCTATTGTAGCGGTGCGGTTAACTACATCCTGCTGGATAGTGGAATCTCAAACGACCAGTCGAACATCCAATGGTCAGAGCGTTCCCTAGTCGAGCAGGTCGGGCTGCTCGCGCGTGATGCGCGCGTAGAGAGGAGTGAACTGGAACCATCCCGCCGCATGCGAACCGACTTGCGAGGCAGTCACCGACGCGTTTTCGTGGTCGATCCGATGAGGCGTGCCGGCGGCCATTGCGATGAGCTGGGACTGACACGTTCGCTCCATCGAGATGAACCACCATGCTGCTTCCTCGACGCTGTGCCCAACCGTAAGCAAGCCGTGGTTCGACAAGATGACGGCCTTTGCATCGCCGAGCGCGTGAGCGATGCGCTTCCCTTCCTCCAAGTCGAAAACGACGCCGGTGAAGTCCTCGAACACCGTGTGGTCCTCGTAGAAGGCGCAGGAGTCCTGTGTGATCGGATCGAGCTTTCGGCGGAATGCGGCGAAGGTCTTCCCATAGAGCGAATGGGCGTGCGCCGCGCTTACGACGTCTGGGCGAGCGGCGTGGACCTGCGAGTGGATCGCGTACGCGGCGCGGTTCACGTCCCCATCCCCCTCAACAACCGCGCCTTCGTGATCGACGAGCAATAGGTCGCTCACGCGGACGTGTCCGAAATGCATCCCGAAAGGGTTCACCCAGAAGCAATCCGTACGGTCGGGGTCGCGCGCAGTGATATGGCCGGCTACACCCTCGTCGAAACCGAAGCGCGAGAAGAGCCGGTAGGACGCTGCAAGTCTTTGCTTGCGAAAGAGCCGCTCTTCTGCGATAGAGCGTTCGGGTTGGCTGGGGAGCACGTTTCCATCGAGCTCGTTTCGATCACGGTTGACCATTGTTGGATGCCTCCAGCCTATGTGCGACATCCCGCATGTTAGTACTCTCTCATCGCCCTATCACTTCAGACTGGGCATCGGGACTTTCTCTACTGCGGGCTCCGCTCGGTGACTCCGGCTCCTCTCCGTCGGATCGCCAGCGGTCGGCCAACTGTTGTCCAGGCTAGAACGCGCGCGAACGGTTCAACAACGAAAGCCCTAATCGCGCGTGGCCTAGCGCGTGGTCCAACACGAAAGAGGCCCGATTGTCACCGGACCTCTTTCCATTTCGCAGGTCACATGTGGTGCGGGTGAGAGGACTTGAACCTCCACGTCCTTGCGGACACATGGCCCTCAACCATGCCTGTCTACCTATTCCAGCACACCCGCGAAAGCGCAAGGCAGGATAGCAACAGACGGGTTCAGCTCACCGACCACTGTTCGGCGTTCCAGAACGGCCCATCGGCTTCGGCATTCGAGACGAGACCGTGCGCGCGCGCAGATGCGACCAGCGAGACGGTGAGCGTCGCGACGGGGAGAACGGGGATCACCGCCGCGAGGCGCGCTTGGGAGGCCTCCTTCGCCGCGACAGCGACCGACGCATCTTCGGCCGACAGCTCGCCGTTCAGCCGCGGATCCGACAGGCGCGCGATGTTGAGCAGCTTCCCGCCGCTCGCGAAGCGAGCGCGCGCTGCTCCGTCGGGCGGGTCGCGCCATTCGAGGATCGCCGCTTCGAAGCGGGGCCCAGTCAGCCAGCTGCTCATGATCTCGTCGACGGGAAGGAAGACGGTTTGCACGTCGATGCTCGCCTGGGCGGCTTGGTACTGGATCGCGCGCGCGAGCACCTGGGCGAGCCCGTCGGAGTCGGCGACGGCGATCGTGAACGAAAGCTTCGTTCCGCCCTTCTTGCGGATCGGCGCGCCTCGCCAGCCGTCGGCCGATAAGGTCGCGCGCGCGCGCGCGACCTTCCCGTAGACGGCGAACGGCGTGCTCGTGCACGGCGGGACCACGTCGAGCTTCGAGCCTTCCGCTTGAACCAGCCCCCGGACGAGTCGCCCTCGGTCGATGCTGTCGGCGAACGCGCGCCGCACCCGAACGTCTCCCAACAGCTTCGATCGCGTATTCATCACGATGCCCATCCACGTTTGGCCCGTGTCCGTCGTCACCGACGCGTCGGGGACGCGCTTCGTCCAGTCCGGGGCCTGGTACGGAGCAAGCGCATCCACCAACCCGCGTCGGAACAACGTCAGTGCGCCGAGCGCGTCGGGCACAAACACCACCCGCAGCCGCTTAAGCCGCGGCGTGCCACCCCAGGCGTGCGGATTCGGCTCGAAGATCATGTCGAGCCCGCGGTGCCACGCCTTCAGAACGAACGGGCCCCCGGAAACCGCCCAGCCGCTCGACAGAGACGCGAGTCGTCGCGGCGTCGAGAGGGCGTGCGCCGGAAGCACGCCGAGGCCGGCCGAGAAGAGGTCGCGCCACCGACGGAACGGTGAGCGGAACTCGATGCGCGAGCGCTTCGGCGACAGCGTCACGATGCGCGCTATCTGGTCGTAACCCTCGCGCGCGATCTGGCCGCGCGCGGCGAGCTGCCACGTGAACCGCAGATCGTCCACGGTGATCGGCTTCCCGTCGCTCCAGGTCGCGTCCCGCCGCAGCGTGAGCGTGACCGAGAACGGAGGCCCGTTGGACACGACCGGTTCCGATTCGAGCAGCCATCGCTCGCGCGCCCCGGACGGCGTGATCTTGTACAGGCCGGGCATGACGAGGCGCGCGAGGTCTCTCGTCGCCGGCGTGTCGCCGGCCGGCGCGAACGGATCCAGCGTCGCAGGCTCCGCCGGGTACGCGATCGTGAGCGTGCCGGCGGCCTGAGCGGAGGCGGACGGTGTCGGCTGCGCGCCTTTGTGCGAGGGGCAGCCGCTCGCCAGCAAGGCCAGCAAGGCGAGGGCCGCGGCCGGCCGGCCCGCTCTCATACGGTTACGAAAGCCAGATCGCGGACGCGTCGAAGATGCCGGCTCCGTCGAGCGTGAACCCGTTCACGCGCGACGACACGGCCAAGCGGTTCCGGTAGAAGACGATCGGGATGATCGGCATGAGGGCGAACGCCCGCTTTTCGGCGTTTGCGTACGCGGTGAGGCGCGCGGTTTCCACCTTCCTCGCGCGCGCGGCCGCGATGTCGGAGTCGAACCTGCCGTACTGGAACCCGATCCGGTTGTTCGGCGATCCGGTCAGCAGCTGCTGGGCGAGGAAGCCGTCCGGTGACGGGACGTTCTGGATCCAGCCGAGCTCCGCGAAGTCTTGGCCGCCCTTGTTCAACAGATTCGTGTACGCGTCGGCGGTATGCGCGCGCAGCGACGCATGGAACCCGACCTCGTTCAGGTCTTTGGCGATGGCTTGTGCGACCGACTTGCTCGTCGGCTCCCCCAGGTAGTCGATCGAGATCGACGGGCGCGGGTGACTCCTGAACTTCGCCGCGAGCAACAAGCGCGCGCGATTCTGATTGAAGGTGCAGTTCGCGCACGCGCCGGGAACGTACCCACGAACGCCGGCGGGGATCAGGCCGGTCGCGGCGTCCTTCGTGCTCTTGAAGACGTCGCTCGCGATCGCGTTCCGATCGATCGCGAGCGACATGGCGATGCGCACGTTGAGATCTTGATACTTGGGGAGCTTGAGGTTCGGTCCGAACGACAGCGTGGCCCACACCGGCGTGAAGCCGCGTTGATCGAACCCCTTCCCCGACGCGACCTGGTCGGCCGGTACGTCAGTCACGTCCGTCTGGCCGCCCTGGAACGCGCTCCAGCCGGCACCGGTCGTGACGACGTGGAACTTGATTCCGTCGAGGTACGCCTTCGTTCCGTAGTAGTCGTCGGTGCGCGCGAGCGTCGCTTGGGATTCGGCCGTCGCACTGACGACGTGGAACGGACCGTTGCCCACCGGGGTGGTCTTGAGCCCATTGGTCGAGCCGCCGTACACGCTGACCGGGATCGGCGCGAACCCTGGGTCGGCGAGGCTGTAGGGAAGCTCATAGAACGGACGGTCGAGCTTGATCACGAGCTTCCCGTCGCTCGGAGCGCTCACGCCGGCGAGCGACTTCGCCTTCCCAAGCACCTGCGCGGCCGCATAGCCGGTGATGGGCTGCAGCTCGTACGCGATATCCGACTTCAGCGCCTTCTGCGCGATGCGGTCGAACGCGAACTTGAAGTCGCGCGCGCGTACCGGGTCGCCGTTCGAATACTTGGCCGGCGCGATCGTAAACGTCCACGTCTTCCCGTCGGCGGACGTCGTCCACTTCGAAGCCGCGGCAGGTTTCACCAGCCCCGTCGTGGCGTCGATCTTGGTCAGGGAGTCGAAGATCTGGGAAACGACCAGGATCGCCCCACGTCCCGACGCTTTCGCGGGGTCGAGCGTGCCGAGGTCGCGGATCGACACGTCGAGCGTCCCGCCGGCGTGTGGCGTCGTAGACGCGTGCTTCTTGCTCGTGCAGCCGGCCAACAAGGTGAGCAGAATGGCAAGCGCGATGGCGCCGTAGGTCAGGGAGCGGGGTCGCCCGCGCACCGCTACTTGATGCGGTAGAAGAGGGCGACGGTCGTGATCGCGAAGATGATCGCAGCGATGACGGTGAGTCGGTCGAGGTTCTTCTCGACAACGGTGGAACCGCCCGATGTCATCCCCCCGCCGAACATCTGCGACAAGCCGCCGCCGCGCCCCGCATGCAGCAAGACGAACAGCACCAGGACCAGTGCGGCGATGATGTGGATGGTAACGATCGCTGCGGTCACTCAAAGCCTCCGTTCCGGATCACGGCCGCAAATCCTACCATCGGCCCTGCGGGGTGGCGGGACGCTCGGTCACTGCAACCACATCGCGGTCGGATCGCCGCGTGGCCACATCGGCGCGGGCGCAAAACCCTGCACACGCTGCGATAACGAGAAGTCGTCGGCCGTCCAGATCAGTGGAACGAGCGCGCCGGTCGAGACCACAATTGCGTCGGCCGCGGCCCACGCAGGGGCGGCGTTCGCGGCCGGGGCGCTCGACGCCGACGACAGCGCGCGCGCGACCGCGCGCGCGCTCAGGTGCGCGTACCCGGTCCCCGTCGCGATCGTCCCGAGCACATCGCGCCCGGCGAGCCCGGGCCAGTCGGCGCACCACGTCGCGATGCCCATGGGGACGCGCGCGGAGCCCTGCTCGTAGAAAGACGGGTACAGCGTGGCCGCCGGGACGAAGACGGGCTTCAGCGAGATGCCGGCGCGCGCGAGCAGCGCGCGCAGGATCCCCGCCTCCGCACGGTCGCGTGGCGACGAGGCGACGACGATCCGCACGGCGAAGCGCGGCAGCTTCACCGATGCGAGCAGCCTGCGCGCGCGCCCGAGGTCCTCCGGCAGGACCGGTGTGGTGTCGTGACCGGTGACCGTCGGCGGCAGCAATCGGGTCGCCGGCGTTCCGCCGGGCGCCGCCCCGTCGAATCGCGCGCGCACCACGGCCGCGGCGACGGCGAGGCGCACGGCCGCTTTGTTGAACGGCGCAACGGCTGCGTTCATGAACAGGTATCGCGTGCAACCGTTTCCGGACCGGACGGCGCGCGCGCCCTCCGGGAACGCGGTCGTCCCGGCGTGGAGGTCGGGCGCGCCCGTGTCGAGGACGAGGTCGGCGGTGCCTGCAACGGTGCGCGCGAACGCACGGGCAGGTGGGACCCCGATCGTCGCATCGATCCCGTCGACGTAGGCGGCTCGGACCGGGTCGGTGCCGGCGTCCCACGCGGGGTTGCGCACGAGCGAGATCGAACGCTCGGGAACGTAGGACGCGAGCCGGTACGGACCGCTCGGCGCGATGCGATCGGGTGAGACATCGCCGGGTGCGGGCGTGTTCGCCGGAACGACGGCCGCTTGTGGCTGCGCGAGGATCCACGGCAGGTCGGGCGTCACGCGGCTGAGCGAGATCACCAGCGACGCATCGTCGGGAGCCGTGATCGACGTGATCGAGCTCATGAACGGCGCGAGGCCGAGGCCGCTCGACATGACGCGCTGGATCGACGCGCGCACGTCGGACGCGCGGATCGGGCGCGACGCAGGTGCGCCGAACTTGATCCCGCCGCGGAGATGGAACCGGTACGTCAGCCCGTCGGGTGAAACCGACGGCATCGCCGAGGCGAGGTCGGGAACGGGGTTCCCGCCGTCGGGCGCCGGCACGTCGGGGAATGCGAGCAGCCCTCGGTACAGCGCGCGCACGAAGAACCACGCCGACGGCCGGCTGGCTCGCGAAGGATCCAGCGAGTCCACGTCGTCGTCGAGCAGCACGCGCAAGGTCCCGCCCTTGATCGGCGTTACGCCGGGCGACGGCGACCGCAACGGTGCCTTTGACGGGCACGCAGTCAACGTCAGAAGGATCGCCGTGAGGGCGAAGATCCGTCGGTGATAATGGGCGGCCATGGCGCTCGGGCGAAACTATCGCAAGCTCTGGACCGCCGCTGCGATCTCGAACCTGGGCGACGGCGTCGTTCTGACGGCAACGCCGCTGCTGGCCGCGTCGCTCACGCGGAACCCGGTCCTCGTGGCCAACGTCGCCGTTCTCGAGCGGCTTCCGTGGGCCCTTTTCGCGCTCGTCAGCGGCGCGCTCGTCGACCGGTGGGACCGGCGCCGCGTTATGAGTACCGTGGACATCATCCGCGGCCTGATCTTCTGCGTGCTCGGCGCCGCGATCATCGGCGAATGGATGTCGCTGCCGCTGCTGTACGTGGCGGTGTTCATCCTCGGGTCCGGCGAGACGCTGTTCGACAACGCCGCGCAAGCGATGATGCCGATGATCGTCGAGCGGAAGGACCTCGAGCGCGCGAACGCGCGGCTCTACGGCGCGCAGATCGTCACGACGGAGTTCGCCGGCCCGCCGATCGGCAGCTTCCTGTTCGCGGCGGCCGCGGCGGCCCCCTTTTTCATCGACGGCGCATCGTTCATCGGCGGTGCGCTGATCGTCGCGCTGATGGCGGGGCACTTCCGCCCGACGCGCGACGAGGGCGTTCCGGCCTCGAAGCTGTCCCGCGACATCAAGGAGGGGCTGAAGTGGCTCTGGCGCCATCCCCCACTGCCGACGATGGCGTTGTCGCTCGGCATCTTCAACTTCTTGTTCAACGGCGCCTACTCGATCATGGTGCTGTTCGCGCTCGAAGTGCTCCACCTGCGCGCGTCTGCCTTCGGGCTACTTCTCCTCGCCGGAGCGGCCGGCAGCTTCGCCGGCTCGCTCGCCGGTCCCCGCGTGTCGGCGTGGATCGGAAGCGGCAGGGCGCTCGTCCTGATCGGCCTGCTCTCCGGCCTCGCAATGGTGGCGATCGCGTTCTTGTCGAACGCGTGGATCGTCGCGCCGCTGCTCGCGATCGAAGCGTTCGGCGGCATCGTGTGGAACGTCATCACCGTCTCGCTCCGGCAATCGATGATCCCACCCCATCTGATGGGGCGCGTCAACAGTGCCTATCGTCTCGTTGGCTGGGGGACGATCCCGTTCGGCGCTCTCGTCGGCGGGATCGTTGCGAAATCTTTCGGCATACGCGCACCGTTCTACGCGGGCGGAGCGCTGCTGATCGTGACCGCACTGACTCTGTTTCGGCGCATGATCCCACAGATAAGATCGATAGAGGAAGCAGCAGCCGTCGGGTAGAACGAGAAAACGTGCGGCGAGTTACGAACCGTCCGCCGCCGGAATCACCCTCTCTTCGAGTGGGAAGTGGCAAGCGGCCACTTGACCTGGGAGGAAGGGGCGGAGCTCAGGCTCCTCATCGCGACAGCGAGGGTGCACCCGTCCGAGGCCCTCTCTCTCGGCAACTTCGATCGTGCGGGGACATCGCGGATGGAAGCGGCATCCCGATGGAGGATCGATCGGCGACGGGACGTCGCCTTCGAGGATGATGCGCCTCCGCTGCAACACCAGCCTCGGATCCGGAAGGGGCACGGCCGACAACAACGCCCCGGTGTAAGGGTGTTTCGGGTCCTTATAGAGCGTCTCGCTGGGCGCGGTCTCGACGATCTGTCCGAGGTACATCACGGCCACGCGGTCGCTCATGTGCTTCACGACTGAGAGATCGTGCGCGATGAAAACGTAGGTTAGGTTGAACTCTTCCTGTAGATCTTCGAGCAGGTTGAGCACTTGTGCCTGCACTGACACGTCGAGCGCCGACACCGGCTCGTCGGCGACGATCAGCCGGGGGCGCAAGGCCAGCGCGCGCGCGACTCCGACTCGTTGCCGCTGGCCGCCCGAGAACTCATGGGGATATCGATTG
>Ga0209577_10005282_pt1 | contig 12058 bp, 14 predicted proteins | sample GraSoiAngelo_109_FD_185874 | JGI IMG/M metagenome (GOLD analysis project Ga0209577, IMG submission 185874) | Grasslands soil microbial communities from the Angelo Coastal Reserve, California, USA - 14_0903_12_20cm (SPAdes) (version 2) | ecosystem: Environmental > Terrestrial > Soil > Grasslands... | reverse complement strand
CCATCTTCCCCCGGTGTCGACCCGGCGCCATCTTCCCCCGGTGTGCCCTCGGCGCCATCTTCCCCTGGTGTCGCGGCGCGCATCGTGGAGCACGTGGGGCGGCTCGCGCGTAATACGGTCGGTCGGGCGCTGCATCTCGAGCGGTCTGCGACCGGGTCCGCGGGTGCCGATGCGGCCGTTGGCCACGGCCACTGAAGCGGTCGGATAGCCTTCCCGACCTTCACCGGCATTCGGGCGTGGTCGGCGAGATGCGCGCCGACACGCCACGTAGCGCGGACGGGCGAGCGCAGCCGGGGCGTTGACAGCTGCCGGCTCACGGCGCAGATTCCACCACACCCAGGCGGTACCCCGCCCCGGGCAGCCGTGGCATTCGCTTGCGGCATTCGGCGCCTGACGACAACAGTCAACTAGACACCAACGATCAATAGGGGAGTCGACTACCATGAGACCCGTGCTCAGCATCGTCGCCTTTGGAGCGCTTCTGGCGATCTCGGCTGCCGTGAGAGCCGCCGACGCACCGGAGTTGGGAACCTGGAAGCTCAACACGGCCAAGTCCACCGGCAACGTACCCAGGAGCGAAACGCGCACGTACGCAGCTGCACCCGACGGCGGCGTCACGCTCTCCTGGACGCGCGTGACGGCAGCCGGAAAAGAGATCTCCGTCAAATCGACGTTCAAGTATGACGGCAAGGACTACCCGGTCACCGGGTCGCCCGATTTCGATACGCTGAGCGTGAGGCACGCGGACGCTTACACCACCAACGGGACCCAGAAGCGAATGGGCAAGGTTGTCGGGACCAGCAAGCGGACCGTCTCGAAGGACGGAAAGACGCTGACCCTCGCGGGCAAGCTGACAAATGCCAAGGGCGAAGAGACCGCGACGACCCTGGTCTACGATCGGCAGTGACGGGCGCGCGCTGCGCGCTTCTGCCCACTCAGGAGCCGGGGCCGTGCGGCTCTACGCGCGGCTCCGGATCTCCTTTGCGTGCGCGGCCGCGAACGCCGCCATGCTCTCGAAGCGAAAGTCGTATCTCGGCGTACCGGGCGGGGCCATCGTGGTGCCCCAGCTTCGCGCGGCGTGGCGACGGTCGATCCACGCCGAGGCCAATCCGGCCCGGTTCGCCGGCGCGTGGTCGTGGAACAGGCTCTGCGCCACGTGCAGGATGTCCGCCTTCCCGAAGCCAAAGTCATCCTGCAGGTGCTTCAGCAGGTAGGCGAAATTCCGGTCGCTCGGCTTGTACGATCCGATGTCCTGAGCGGTATAGATCGCATCGAAAGTCACTTTGAGCCGGGCGTTGCTGGCCCGGAAGGAGACACGATCGACGTTGGACAGGATCACGAGCTTGTAGTACCCGTGCAGATACTGCAGCGCCTCGGCCGAATCGGGAAATTCGGGCCAATCCGGGATCGAGGCGCCAAACGCCTTCGCGACCTCGTCGCTCGAGGCGATGCCCCACGACCTGGCGAGGCGCTTGTACACCGCTGCCAGGAGCTGCGAATACAACATCGCGGGCGTCTCTTCCTCCTGAGCGGACTCCTCGCGCGCGAAGCTCTCGAGAATCTCTTCCCGCGTCATCGTGCCGTGTGACTTCGCGAGGAGGGGTGCGACGCCCGCCAGGATGCCGGTCTCCCAGTCGATGAGCGTCCCGTAACAGTCGAACGTCAGCACCTTGAAGTCGGTCAGCTTCATTGCACAGCCCGCTCGGCGTCGCCCCTCGGATTGCATGACCACCTCGCCGCGGAGACTGTAATCGATTCGGGCGCCAGGGCGAAGGAGGTGCCGGGCCCCGCACCGCGGTTCGCAGCGTCGGCGACCCCGAGCGCCTCGGCGATTGCCACCGTATACGACTCGTCGACGGAGAGTCCGAGCAGCGCCGCGAGCGCCAGACGCGTGAGCGCGGTGACCGCGATGAGAAACAGCACCGTGCGCGTGGTCGGGCTCATGGTCCGCTAGTAGAACGGAATGCCTCGCCTCAGGACGAGCTGAAACACGAGCAGCAGCGCCACGACGGCGGCGAGCGCGTAGCGGATCGATTCGACCCTCGTGCGCGAGTACCCATCGACCGGGGCGACGCACCAGGCGCCGGCCTGCGCCCAGACGATCCCCATGATCATCGCCACCGCGGGCGGCAGGAGGACCTCGGTCAGGTTGCGCGGGACCCGGAACAGGATGATCAGCGGCATGGCGAGGAGAGCCGGAAGCGTGGCGACCTGGAACATGGCGCGCGTCCGTGCGCCGGGGGACGTGAGCTTCGACGCATCGCCCGCGACACCGAGGAGATGACGCGCCAGCCACAGCGCGGCGGGTGGGATGAGGGCCATGGAGGCGAGCGCACATGCCACCTTGGCGGTCGGGCCGAGACCGAGGTAGTCCATGGCGACGCCGACGTCGCCGCCGGTATTGAGAGCTCCCCATGGGACCTGGGGAAGCGACTGGAAGAGACTGTGGTACGCCATCCAGATGATGAACAGTCGCAGCGTGGACGAGCGTACCGCGCGGCGGTGCAGAAGGAATCCAAAGGCGATGCCGCTCACGAAGATCGCGAGCGCCCCGGTGCCCTGAAACAGGCTCGTCAGCGGGTTCTCGCCCACCCAATCGTGGTTGTTGTGAAAGAGCGTCGGACGCACGCCCGGAAGCAATGCCTTGGGCAGGACCAGGAAAAGCTCCTGGATGAAGAAGGTGAGGTTGAAAGCGAGCGTGTACAGCAGCGCCGAGCCGACGGTCAGCGTCCAGTTCCACGGGATGGGCGCCCCGGTGTCGGGTCCGCCCGCGCGCCGCGCCCGCAGCGCTCCCGCGAGGCCGAGCAGCAGGGGACCCAAACCCACGGTGAGCGCGATCGCCACCGGGATCATCGCCACGCTTCCTCCGTGCCAGGGACTTTCAATAGAGTAGCCCGTGAGACTCGCGGGAGCTTTTGCACAGAGGTTCTATGAGACTGGCCGTCGAGGTGATCGGGTGGACCGGCGCGCTGCTCATTCTAGGAGCCTATGCGCTGCTCTCGGCGGGAAAGCTCAAGGCGCGCTCCCTCACCTATCACCTCATGAACATCGTGGGAGCGGCCGGGTTCGTGGTGAACAGCGGTTGGAATGGCGCCCTGCCCTCTGCCGCGCTGAACGTGATCTGGATCGGAATCGGAGTCTATGCGCTGTGGCGGCGCCGCCGGCTGCCGGACGAGGCAGGACTCGAAGCCCAATGATACGCGCCAGTGGCGCTCAGCTCCCGAGTCCCGTGAGCGCCGCGAGCAGCGCCTGACCGTCGGGGCTCCCGAGCCCGGTGCACGGATCCCAGCCGGCCGCCGCCTGGTAGGCGCCGTTGTTGCCTTCGGTGATGTCGCGGAAGGCCCGCGGGCCGATGCGGTAGAGCGCGGCGTGAACGTCGCCGAGCGGCCGGCCGAGCTTCTGGTTGCAGCGCGCGATCAGCGCGGCCCAGAGCGGCGCGACCGCGCTCGTGCCCCCGATCACATCCGCCTTGCCGTCGACCCGCACCTGGTAGCCGGTGAGCGGGTCCGCGTTGCCCGCCACGTCCGGAACACCGCGCCCGGCGATGCCGTTGGGTGCCTTGGGCACCGCAATGCTCTGCTGCCAGGAAGGCAACGGAAACACCTGGCTCACGCCGCCGCCGGTGGCGCCCTCGTTGACGCTCGTCTCGTTCCACACGACCTCGCTCACGATCGAGCCGCCGCGCGCGGTGAGCTTGGTGCCCCCGCACGCCAGCACAGACGGGCTCGAGGCGGGAAAATCGACATGAGGCTGGCCGTCGGTCTCGCCGTCACTCGAGCCGCTGTCGCCGGCGGCCGCGGTCACGGTGACCCCAAGGGCGGCCGCATCCTCGAGCGCGGTCTGCATCGCATCGCGCGAAGGTGCGTTCCAGGCGTCCTCCGGACCGCCCCAACTGATCGACATCACCGAGGGATGGTTGACGCCATCGTGCGCGGCCTGGGAGATCGCCTCATAGAAGCCCTGGTCGGTGTTCGGCGCGAAGTACACGACGATCTTCGCGCCCGGCGCCAGAGCGCCGATCACCTCGATGTCGAGCATCACCTCACCATCGGCATCGCCGCCGGGCTGATTGGCGCCTCCGGCGACGGAGACCGCGGTAACGCTCGGCGGCCGGGTGATCCCGAGACCGTTGAAGTACTGCGCGAGATCGCTCGCGGTGAAGCCCCCGCCGAGCTCGATGATGGCGACGGTCTGCCCGCTGCCGTCTGTCGATGGGGGGAAGTTGTAGAGTCGCCCGAGCTCGGGAGGCGCATACGTCACGGCGGGTGCAGCCCGGGGTCTGCGCGAGCGCACCCGGGCCACCGGCCGCCGGTCGAGCCCCAGTACGGCAATCGCCTCGGGCGGCAGGGTCGGCGCCTGCCCAAGGCCGACGAATGGCCCGCGGCCGTCGCTGAGCTGATACCTGCCGAGGGTGACGCCGAACGCGCGCTCGAGCGCCTGTGGCGCGCCGCGCAGGTGCAGAACACGACGATGCTCATCGGCGCCGGCCTCGGTGAGCCCGTGCGTGAGCGCGAAGCGGCGGAGACTCGCGAGGTCCGCGGGCTCCGCGCCGCAGTGACGCCCGTACTCACCCCGTTGCCAGCGCGGCGGCCGTGGCCACGAGGCGGCGCTGGGCGAACCGCCCTGGCGACGGCGCAACACGAGAGTGATCTCGAGCGGCGAGCTGTCCTGATGCGGGCCCAGGTATTTCATCCCCGCCGGTGTCGTCCAATGAGTCACGTCCGTCCTCCGCAAGAACCGTGCGCTTCGGCGCTTCGAGCGGCATGATCCTGATGCACGGGCGCGCGGCGCGCAATCGACGCGCGCTGAGCGTGCGATCGGCAACGCGACCGGTCGAACGAGGCGCGGGTCAACCGCGGCCTGAGCGAAGCGTTAGCGTACTTAGGTGGCGGGGGTCCGGCCGGAGGTGGCCGGAAGCGAGCCCGCTCGAGGTTACGCTCATGCTGAAACATCTGCTCCACCCCTGCCTCATGGCACCCGTCCTCTGCCTCACGGCAGCGTGCACGTCGCTCTACGTGCGATCGGACGTCAATCGCACCCTGGTCAGCAGCGTGCAGTGCCACACGTTCGCGTGGGCGGGCTCGTTCCACGGGAAGAGTCCGCTGCGCGATACGGTCGCGAATCCTGTGAACGAGGATCGGCTCCGCGCCGCGATTGCTGCGCACCTGTCGGGCGGCGTTCAACCGGTCGCGGGCAACGCGGACTGTCTGGTGGGCTACGGCATCGGCTCGCACGCGATGGCCGACTACCCCTACGGTTGGGGTTACCCATACGGTTGGGGTTACCCGTATGGGTGGTGGGGCCCGGGGCCCTATGTGTACCGCGAAGGCATCATCGCGGTGGATCTCTACGACGCGAAGAGCCGGCAGCCGCTGTGGCACGCCTCGGTCGAGCAGAGTCTATACGGCGTGAGTGGCACGGAGGCGGAGAAGAGAATCGACGCCGCGGTAGCGGCGATCTTCAACAAGTATCCCTACCGGGCTGAGCCGCGAGCTGCGGGCACCGGAGCGTGAACCGCTCTTGGTGAGCGCACGGTGAGTGGCGGGGCTACTTGCCTCGCATCAAGCGGTTGCGCACCAGCACCCCCAGGTGGCCCAGGAGGAGGAGAGTGGCCGCGATCATCGACCCTACGATCAGTTCCATGAATGCCAGATCCTTCGTCGTCTTATCGGGCGTGCACTATACACACCCGTCATTGCGTGTCAGTGAATCAACGGGCGATATGGCGGTGGGTTGAGCGGATTTCAAGTGGTCGCAGCCCCTTGTGGGCATGCGCGGCTCCCCCGTTCGGGAGAGCGCTGCCGCGGCGTCAGCCGCGGCGGCTGATCAGGTGATGGAGCCCGGCTTACGCAGCATCTTGCCGATGTCGGCGACGTGCGCCTCCTCGGCGGCGATCTGCTCGCGCGCGTACTCCTCGAGCATTATGTTGCGAGCGGCAACCGCCGCGAGGAGCTTGCGGTACTCCTCCAGTCCCTCCTGCTCGTGGGCGAGCGCCTCGCGCAGGATCTCGTCGACGTTGTGCTTGTGCGTTTCCAGCAGCGGTCCGAGCTTGAGCGACGGGTGACCGCCGAGATTGGTGATGTGCTCGCCGGCCTGCACCGCGTGCGCCTGAGCCTCGTCCGCCTGGGCGCGGAGCCACGCCACGATGGGGATGCGGTTGTGGCCGAAGATCATGAAACTGTAGTGAAGGTAGCGCACCAGTCCCGCAAGCTCGAGCTCGAGAATGCGGTTGAGGATAGCGACCACCTTGGGCGTTTCAGCCGTGTCGAGCTCCGAGGCCATGAGAGTCTCCGCTAACGCGCGCCGAGCGAACGTGGCGATGTTAAGCCTTCCGCTGGTATATGGTACATGTACGCAGCGGTCTCCCGGGAGCGCACTGCCATGAGCAGCTTCTACGACATTGCCGTCTCGAGGATCGACGGCGCCGATGACCTGTTGGGAGCGCTGCGCGGCAAGGTGACGCTGGCGGTGAACGTGGCCAGCCGCTGCGGTCTGACTCCGCAGTATGCGGGCCTCGAGCAGCTGCAGAGGGAGCTGCGGGACGAGAACTTCACCGTGGTCGGCTTCCCCTGCAATCAGTTCGCCGCGCAGGAGCCGGGGAGCGAAGCGGAAATCGCCGCCTTCTGCCGCAGCACCTACGACGTGAGCTTCCCCTTGAGCAGCAAGCTGGAGGTAAACGGGCCCGGCCGCCACGCGGTCTACCGCTTCCTCACCGGGGCGGGCACCGGCATTGCGGGCGACATCAGCTGGAACTTCGAGAAGTTCCTCATCGCCCGTGACGGGCGGGTATTGAAGCGTTACCCGCCGGAGACCATCCCTCAGGACCGCGGCCTCATGCAGGACATCGCCGAGTCGCTGTAGCGCGCACACCGCCATGGCCGATTTCGAGTTCGCAATTCTCGGCGCCGGCGCGATGGGCTCGATCATCGGGGCACATCTGGCGCGCGCCGGGCATACGGTCGCGATGTTGGCGCGCGGCGAGCGCGCGCGTCAGCTCGAGGAGCGCGGACTCGCGATCAGGGGGCTCGCCGAGTTCAGCACGCCGGTGCGCACGCTGCGCGATCCGGCGGCCCTCGAGAGCGCCGGCACGCTCATCGTCGCGACCAAGACGCCGGGCACCGCCCAGGCGCTCGAGCCGCTGCGCAGGGCCGAGCTCGGCGTCGCCCTGTCGGTCCAGAATGGGCCGCTGAAGAACGAGATACTCGTGCAGACCTTCGGCCGCGAGCGCGTGCTCGGCGCGCTGGCGGACACCAGCGGCGAGCTGCTCGCCGACGGCACGGTGCTCTTCACACGCAACGTGAACATCATGATCGGCGAGCTCGGCGGCGGGGACAGCGAGCGCGCGCAGGCGCTGGCGCGCACCATCGATCAATCGGGCGTCCGCGCCGCCGCCACTGCGGAGATCGTCTCGCTCGAGTGGTCGAAGTTCTGCGGCTGGGTGGGCCTCACGTCGCTCTCCGTGACGACGCGCGCGCTCACCTGGAAGCTCCTGGCCGATCCCGACTCGGCGCTGATCCTCGCCCGGCTCGTGCGGGAGATGGGCGTGCTCGCGCTCGCCCAGGGTATCCCTCTCAGCGACCGCTCGATCCTGCCGACCGCGACCCTGTGCTCGGGCTCCGAGAGCGAGGCGGTGGCGATCCTCCTCGAGGCGGGGAACGAGTACCGCACCAAGGCGCCGGAGCACCGCCTGTCGGCGCTGCAGGATCTCGAAGCCGGCCGCCCGCTCGAGGTCAACGAGACTCTCGGCTACGCGCACGACAAGGCGCGCGAGCTCGCCCTCGAGCTGCCGCTGCTCGAGTGCTTCCGGCGGCTCATCGCGGCCATCGACCGCGCGCAGCGTGCCGGCGCGCCGGGTGCGCAGTCCCGCGCCTCGCCCGAGCGGGCCTAACTCCCGCCCGAGAGGCCGCGATATTCGAGCAGCGGGCCGATCTCGGGCGCGCGGCCGTAGAAGTTGTGAAACAGCAGCTGCGGATCCTCGGTGCGCCCGCGCGACAGCACCTGCGTGCGCAGGTACTCCCCGTTGGCGCGCGTCAGGCCGCCGTGGGTGTGAAACCACTGCCCGGTGTCGCGCGCCAGCACCTCGCTCCACAGGTACGCGTAATAGCCGGCCGAATAGCCGCTCTCGAAGATGTGCGAGAAGTAGGTCGAGTGATAGCGCGGCGGCACCGCAGCGTAGTCGAGCCCGCTTTCCTTGAGTGCGGCGGCCTCGAACGCCGGCACGTCCGCCGCCGCGGGCGCCTGCGCGGCGCTGATCTGGTACCAGGCCTGGTCGAGGAGCGCCGCGGCCAGGTATTCGGTGGTGGCATAGCCCTGGTTGAACTTCTGCGCCGCCAGCACTTTCTCGAGCAGCTCGGGCGGCATCGGCTCGCCCGTCTGATAGTGGCGGGCGTAGTGCGCCACCACCTCCGGCTCGCGCGCCCACATCTCGTTGTACTGGGAGGGATACTCGACGAAGTCGCGCGGCACCGCGGTGCCGGAGAGCTTCGGGTAGCGCACGCTCGAGAGCATGCCGTGCAGCGCGTGCCCGAACTCGTGGAACATGGTCGTGACCTCGTCGAAGGTGAGCAGCACCGGCTGCCCCGGCTGCGGCTTGGGGATGTTCAGATGGTTCGCCACCACCGGCTTGTGGTGCAGCAGCTGCGACTGGCTCACGTAAGAAGCCATCCACGCGCCACCCTGCTTGTTGTCGCGTGCGAAGTAGTCGGCCAGGAACAGCGCGAGCGGCGCGCCGGCGGCGTCGAAGACCTCGAACACCCTGACGTCCGCCTGGTAGACGGGCAGGTCGCGGCGCTCCTTGAAGGAGAGTCCGTACAGCTGGTGCGCCGCGTAGAACACCCCGTCCTCGAGCACGCGATCGAGCTCGAAGTAAGGCGCGACGCGCGCCTGGTCGAAGTCGTAGCGCGCCTTGCGCACCTGTTGAGAGTAGAACGACCAGTCCCACGGCTGGAGCGCGAAGGACGGCGTGCCGGAGGCGGCGGCCTGCGCGTCGATCAGCTTCTGGATCTCGGCCGCTTCCGCGCGCGCGCGGGCGAGCGCCGACGGCGCCACCTGGCTGATCATGTCGCGCACCGCGGCGGGGTTCCCGGCGGACTCGTCCTCGAGCTGGTAGGCCGCGTGGTTCGGATAGCCGAGGAGCGCGGCGCGCTCGGCGCGCAGCTTCACCAGCTGTGCGATCACGGCGGTGTTGTCGCTCGACCCGCCCCGCGCGCGGCCGATCGACGCCTCGTAGATACGCTGCCGCAGGGCGCGATTCTTCAGCTGCGCGAGCAGCGGCTGATTGGTCGTGTTCTGCAGCGCAATGACCCACTTGCCGCCGAGGCCGCGCGCGGCCGCCGCCTGCGCCGCGGCGCCGATCTGCCCTTCCGACAGTCCGTCGAGGTCCCGGACGTCATCGACCACCACCGCGCCGTCGGCGGTTGCCTTGAGCACGTTGTGCTTGAAGCGCGTGGTGAGCGTGGAGATCTCGGTATTCAGGGCGCGCAGGCGCGTCTGGTCGGCGGGCTCGAGACGTGCGCCGGCGCGCACGAATTCGGTGTGATAGCGCGTGAGCAGCTGCTGCGACTCGGGATCGAGGTGCGCTCGCGCGCGCTTGTCATAGAGCGCTTCGACGCGCGTCCACAGCGCCGGATTGAGATGAATGGCGTCCTCCTGTGCGGTGAGCTTGGGCGCCATCTCGGTATCGATGTCCTGCAACTTCGCGTTCGTGTTGCAGGCATTGAGCCGCCCGAACGTGGCGTCCACCCGGCGCAGCAGCTGCCCGGCGCGCTCGAGTGCGATGAGGGTGTTCTCGAAGGTGGGCGGCTCGCGATTGTGGGCGATGCGCTCGACCTCCTTGAGCTGCTCGCGCATGCCGGCGTGGAAGGCCGGCAGGTAATCGCCGTCGTGGATCCGGTCGAAGGGCGGCAGCTCGTAGGGGAGCGTGCTCGGGCGTGCAAACGGGTTATCGGCCTTCAGAGCGTTGTCGTTCATTGCGGAAGTCCCAGCGGTCGTCGGTGCGGCCCCGTCGCCCGCAACGGCAGCGGACATCGAGAAGACGGCGGCGAGGACGCCCGAGTACACGACTCTCATCGTGGTGCCCTTGAGGTTTGCGCCGCGGCCCCCAGCTTGAGTCCGGGCCAACGGCAGAGCCGAATGGTATCCTTCCCGCCCCATCAATGCGCAGCCCCCCGGCCTGGCCTGCGTTCGAGGCGCGGTCAGCGGGGTAGTTCGCCCACGCCCCACATGAGCATCAGCCAGGACCAGATCGTCAGCATCCATTACACGCTGCGGGACGAGGCAGGGGAGATCATCGACAGTTCCCCTGCGGGCGAGCCTCTGGCGTATCTGCACGGCCACGGCAATCTCGTGCCCGGTCTTGAGCGTGAGCTGGCCGGCCGTAGCGTCGGGGACAAGCTCACCGTGACGCTCTCGCCCGCCGACGGTTATGGCGAGCACGACCCGAAGCTGGTTCAGCAGGTGCCGCGCCGTGCGCTGAAGGGAGTCGGGAACCTCCGGGTAGGAATGCGGCTCTCGGCTTCGAGCGGTCGCAGCGACCGTACCGTCACCGTCACCCGCATCGCGGCCGACCTGGTCACCGTCGATGGCAACCATCCGCTCGCCGGCAAGAGGCTGCACTTCGAAGTCGAAGTGGCCGGGGTGCGGGCCGCGACCGAGACCGAGCTCTCACACGGACACGTGCACGGGCCCGACGGCCACGATCACTGAGCGAGAGCCGCGCTCGGTTCCTCCGCGGCTGCCCGCTGCGCGAACACCTCTTCCATCGCATCGACGCGCCGGAGATAGGCGCGCGGATCGTGATCGCCGCAGCGCTGCCCCTCGCCGAAGTGCAAGCCCTGGCGCGCATAGGCGGCTCCGGCGCCCGCGCCGCACAGATGCACGACCGCGGCCAGATGCCGCTGCTGCACGGCGCTGATGCGGCTGATCCCGGAGCGCGCCAGGATCCCGGTGACCTTCAGGTCAAGATACGCCGCGGTCAGCTCGACGGCATCGGCCGGCAGTACGCGCGAGTAGAGCGCGTTGAACCAACAGGCGTGCCAGTCGTTCCACGCACCCTCGCGCACCACCTCGTGAGCGTGGATGCAGTAGTGGCGCGCTTCGGCAAAGGTGGCGTCGGTGATCTGGTACATGCCGACCGCGCTCGAAGCCGGCCGGTAAACCTCCAAGGGCCTGAGCACCCACGTCCAGCGCCAGTAGGTGCGCACCAGCGGATTGCCCGAGCCCTCGACCTGCGCCAGCGCCGCGAGCAGCTGCGGCGGGATGCTGCGCGTGGCGTAGCGCCGGAAGAGCGGGCCGTACTCCCGCCAGGTCTCCTGCGGAGTCTTATAGAGCGTGCCGCTCACCGGAAAGAACAGCTCCGTGGGCTTGCGGACGACCTGGTAGAGAGCGTTCAGCGACAGCGCCAGGATCGCAGCGAGCGCGACGCCGAGACCGACGCGCAGCGCGAGCGGCGCGCGTTTGAGCCGGCGCAGCCAGCGCCGCCGGAGCGCCCGGGCCGGCCACAGGCGCAGCCGCCGCGCCCGCCGCTTGAAGCGCCTGGCGCCTGCGCCGCAGGAGGCTCGTGAGGCCACCCGCGGCATCATCCGCTCCGCCGTGCAAGCGCAGGCAGCCGTGCACTAACATGCAGCGCACGGACGGGTGAAAAGCGGGGGTTGCACGTGGCGCGCGATGCGGTGGAAGTCGAAACAGGCCGCGATCCGACGGGAGCGGTGATCTGGCTCCATGGCCTCGGCGCCGACGGCCACGACTTCGAGCCGCTGGTGCCGGAGCTCGTGCGGGCGGGCGAGCGCCCGCTCCGCTTCGTGTTTCCGCACGCGCCGATCCGGCCCGTGACGCTCAACGGGGGATTCGCGATGCGCGCCTGGTACGACATCGTCTCGCTCGATCGCCGCGGACCGGAGGACGAGGCCGGGATTCGCGCCTCACAGGCGACGGTCGAGGCGCTGATCCGTCGTGAGAACGAGCGCGGCATCGCAAGCGAGCGCATCGTGCTGGCGGGATTCTCCCAGGGCGGCGCCATGGCTGTGTTCGTCGGGGTCCGCTACCCGGAGAAGCTGGCCGG